>Ga0137437_1000806_pt1 | contig 10421 bp, 10 predicted proteins | sample EasRivERMGT138_2_FD_102332 | JGI IMG/M metagenome (GOLD analysis project Ga0137437, IMG submission 102332) | Soil microbial communities from meander-bound floodplain in the East River, Colorado, USA - East River MetaG ERMGT138_2 | ecosystem: Environmental > Terrestrial > Soil > Floodplain ...
CTGCATTGCGTGCTTGCACTGCGGGCACCGCAGCTCGGGCGCGGTCGCGAACTTGAGCACGTCGTAGTGCGCGTTGACGTCGACGTTGTGCGCGCTGGTCGTCCCGCAGCCGGCGCAGGTGTACGGCATCAGCACGGTGAGCAGCTGGACCTTGGGGTTCAGATCGTCGCGCGTGCACAGCTTCTCGACGAACGTCGGCGGCGCCGAGGCGAGGTAGACCCGCTCGGCGATGGGCGCGACCATCCCGATGAAGCCGCGCCACTCCATCGCGCCGACCGGCTCGATCTTGCCGATCGCGCCGAGATCGACGATCACGGTGCCCTCGAGGCCCTCGGCGAGCTTGTCGCGCGGGAACGAGCCGTCGAGATCGCCGTTGAGCCGCAGGTAGGTCGTGCGGCCCTCGATCACCTTGTCGACCCGCAGCTTGCGGTTGAGATCGGTGACCGCGTAGTTGAGCTTGCTCGCGAGGAACGCCTCCACCGCGGGCTCGAGCTGGAACCGGTCCTGCCCGAGCAGGTACGAGAAGTAGGTCGCGCCGTCCTCGTCGAAGTACATCGACTCCTTGCACGCCAGGCACGGCCGCTCGGCGAGCTTCATCGACTTGATCGCGTCGAAGTCGCGATCGATCTGCAGGAGCACCCGCTGCTCGGAGTCGCAGAAGTCGCAGCGAAACGGCGCGTAGAAGCTGAACACCCGGCCGCCGCCCGCGAAGTTCGCGACCATGTTGAGCTGGTCGACGACCTTGGACGCGCACTCGATCAGGATCATCGCGCGCGTGTGCTTGCCCGCGGCTGTCACGAAGTCGACCCACTCGCGGATCCCGAACGAGCTGATCTTCGCAACGCCGCCGAGATCGAGCACGAGCGTGTCGGCGGCCGCGGTCATCCCGAGCTTCTTGCCCTCGAAGCCCTCGTCGATCGTCCCGACGAACTTGAGGCACGCGACCTCGCCGTCGGCGAACTTCTCGATCACCAGCTTGGGGGCGGAACCCGGCGGGATGATCGGCTGCGACGGACGATGGATGGGTCGGTTCGCTGTGTGCATCAATGCCTCCAGAAGTGCAGCGACTTCGCCTGGGTACGAAACTCGCGAAGGTTCATGTCGAGCTCGAACAGCGCGGTGACCTCGGTGTGGCGGTTCGGGACGACGTCGAACACCATCGCCGTCGAGGCGTTGTGGCAGACCATCATGCCCAGGCCGGCGCCGCCGTGGGACGGATCGAGCGCGCCTCCCGCGAGGCCCCGCGCGAGACCGTCGAACACGTGGCGGCGCTCGAGCCGGCCGAACGGATCGCGGACTTGTAGAGCGAGCCGCGTGCCGTCGGTCGCGATCCGCACCACCGGGCGCTCGTGATCCGCGAGCACGATGTCCGCCTTGCGGTCACCGGCGTACCTGGGGCGGCCGTGGGCGTCGACCGGCGCGTCGTACATCGCGTTCATGATGAGCTCGTGGCCGAGCTCGGCGAACATCTCGGCGATCCGCCGCGGCACCTGGAGCGCGCCGACGAAGTCCTGGATCCTGGTCGCGGCGGCGTCGCGATCGGCGGTCGTGCGCACGTCGATGTCGAGCGCCGTGAACCCCCAGTCGAGGTAGGCCCCGAGCGGCGGCGCCGCGACGCCCTGCAGCCGGCGAGCGAGCATCGTGACCTCCCAGGCGGGCGGCGGTGACTCGAAGTTGCGGCGGCCGAGCACGTGGTCGATGCGCAACGCGGAAGCGCGGGGCGTCGGGACTCCGACGGCCTTGCCGGCCGGTCGGTCGGCCTTGCCCGTGGGCCCCGTGGGATCGATGTCGGTGGTCTCGACGAGGTAGCGCAGCGAGCGCCGCAACGGCTCGGCGGTCCACAAGACGCCGCGCATCCCGGGGCGCGCGCGGAGCTGATCGGCGACCAGGTCGCCGTCGAACGTATCCGCACACAGGACATGGACGCCGTCGAGCAACGCAGGTACCCCGGCGGGGTCTTCGACCGTCACCACGGACGCTCCCGTGGCCATGAACCATCGAGCTACCTTGCGACCAACGAGCTTGTTGCGTTCGAGGATGACGACCTGCATCACGTAGGCCCCTGCGTGGCGACGCTCCTTCCCCTGGTGGCCAGCGGCCTCGGGAAACCGTATCACAGCGTGGTCCGCTAACTCGCCGGTAAGAGAGGTGGCCCGTGCTACGCTGGCGACGTGAGGGTACGAGCTGGTGCGACAGCCATCGTCGCCCTGAGCGCTGCGGTGCACGTACGTGCATACGCCGACTCCACCCCCATGCCGAACGGCTGCGCCGGCGCGAAGGGCGACGAGTGCGCCGCCAAGGCGGCCGCGCCGCTGTTCCAGACCGTTGCGACGAAGAAGTCGCGCGCAGCGCTCGCGACCAGGAACTCGGAGAGCTGGGCGCGCGGGTCGGGCAGCCCCGAGGGCAAGCAGCTCGCCACGCTGTGGACGCTCGCCGGGCAGAACGAGCGTGCCGCCGAGGCGTGGAGCGAGTACGCCGCCGCGGCCGCCGACCCCGACGAGCAAACCGCGGCGATCGCCGAGGCGACCCGGCTCGGCAGCGTGGCCGATCCGTTCGCCGACAAGCTCGTGCTCGCCGAGCAGACCGCCGACGCGCGGAGGGCGTTCGCGCTCGGCCGCGCCGCGTTCGCCGCCCAGCAGTACGGCGACGCGCTCGTCTACTTCCACGTCGGCTACGCGCTCGCGCCCGAGCTCCCCGGCTTTCTCCGCGAGCTCGGCTCGACCTACGACAAGCTCGGGGCGGACAAGCCCAAGCGCGAGTTCTATCGCCGCTACCTCGTGCAGCGCCCGATCGGCGGCAACGCCGACCTCGTGCGCGCGGAGCTCGCCAAGGCCAAGGACGTGCTCGGCACCCTCGAGGTGTCGTCGAGCCTGCCGTGCACCGAGCTGTGGATCAACCGGCAGCGGCTGACCGGCAAGCCACCCGACAAGGCCATCGACAAAGCCATCGTGGTCGCGCCCGGAAGTTACAAGGGTCTGTGCTTCAATCCCAGGTACGAGATGGCGCTGTTCGAATATGCCACCGTGACCGCCGGCAAGCCGGCCGCGATGACGTTCCGGTGGGGCATCGTGGAAAACCGCCTCGAGCACCCGTTCGGGCGAATCGCGCTCGAGAACCCCAAGGCCCCCGGCGTCATGATCGATCTCGGGATCACCTCGGCGGAGGTCGGCGTCGCGGCGCCAGCCGACGGCCGCAAGCTCAAGATGATCATCAAGGACGACTCGGGCGTGCGGACCGAGTCGCGGATGGTGCAAGTCGAGCCGGGGCAGCGGCTCGTGGTGAAGTGGTAGTCACGCGATGGTGTCCGATCGACCGTCGCAAGAAGGCAAGCTGTTTCCGGGCGCGCCGAACGAGCCGGTGCCGTTCGGCCGCTACTACCTGCTCGGCCTGATCGCGCGCGGTGGCATGGCCGAGGTCTATCGCGCCAAGCCCCAGGTCGGCGCGCGGCGGCTGCTCGCGGTCAAGGTGATGCGGCCGCAGCTCGCGCGCGAGGCCCGCTTCGTCGACATGTTCCATCGCGAGGGCCAGCTCGCCCTGCTGCTCCGGAACCGCTGCATCGTCGAGACGCTCGAGCTCGGCCAGCACGACGGCCGGCACTTCATCACGATGGAGTACATCGGCGGCCGCGATCTGACGCAGGTGCTGCGGCGCTGCCAGGAGACCCAGCAGCGCATCCCGGTGCCGCACGCGGTGTACATCGCCGCGCGGATCGCCGAGGGCCTGCACTTCGCGCACACGCTGGCCGGGCCCGACGGCCGGCCGCTCAGCATCGTCAACCGCGACGTCTCGCCGTCCAACGTCCGGCTGTCGTACGACGGCGACGTCAAGCTGCTCGACTTCGGCATCGCGCAGGCGCTGATGAAGTTCACCAGCGAGATCGGGATCCTGAAGGGCAAGTTCAGCTACATGTCGCCCGAGCAGATCCGCGGCATGCCGCTCGACGCGCGCACCGACGTGTTCTCGGCCGGCATCATCCTCCACGAGATGCTGACGACCGAGAAGCTGTTCCGCGGCGACACCGAGTTCGCGCTGATGGAGAAGGTGCGCAAGGCCGAGGTGCCGGCGCCATCGGAATTCAACCGCCGGGTCACCCCCGAGCTCGACGCGATCAGCCTCAAGGCGCTCGCCCCCCAGGTCGCAGACCGCTACCAGACCGCCGCGCAGCTCGCCGCGGATCTCGATGCGCTGATCGGCGGCTATCGCTTCGATCCGAAGGAGCTGCGGCAGTTCATGCGCCAGCTGTTCCGCAAGGAGTACGCCAAGGAGGTCGAGGACACCCAGACGTCGCTCGAGGCGTCGCTGGCACCCGGTGGGCTCTCGATGGCGATGACGACCTCGCCGGGCCATCGCGTGCAGGTCGCGCCGGCGCTCCCGCTCCCGGCGTCGGGCACGCTGCCCGAACCTGTGCTGCAGATCGCAGCGCCCGCCGGCCTGCCCGCCGAGCCCACCGGCAAGCCGCGCGGGTTCTGGGGCTCCTTGTTCAAGAAGCGCAAGTAGCGCATGCTCTCGGCGATGCCGACCGCTCACGAGCAGACCAAGTACATGACGATCATCTGCGTCGGCGCGTTCGTCGTGCTGAACCTCGGGTTCTACGTCCTGTCGGGCAGCTACTTCGAATCGCACCGGGAGCTCGTCGGTGGCGTCTCGGTGCTCAGCTACACCCCCGAGCAGATGACGCATGTCCGGACGACGTTCGCCATGTTCTCGGGGGTCATCGCCGCGTTCGGCTTCGTCGCCGGGATCCGGCCGCGCGTCATCGGCCACCTGATCCCGATGGTCCTGGGCGCCGTCAACCTCGCCGCCAGCTATGCGGCGTTCTCGCGCGACCAGCCGGCCGTGCTCGGCATGACGCTGCTGGTGTCGGGGGTCCTGATGCCCGTGCTCGCGGCGCTGTCCTACCGCCAGTCGCGCCCGGCGTGGGCGTTCCTGATCGCGATCTGCGGCGTGTTCGCGGTCGTCGAGTTTTTCGGAGCGCCCAAGGTCCGCGGAGCGCTCGATGTCGGGCTCTGGATCACGATGATCTTGCCGGGCCTCAACGCAGTGGCGGTCGCGGCGCTGGTCTCGCTGCGCGGCGGATACGTCGAGCGCGACCCAGAAGCTGCCTGATGCTGCGGGATTGACCGTCGTTCGAGCTTGCCGCCGGTCAACCCGTCCGCTAGAACGGCCGCAGTTCACGATCACGGAGGACGCCATGGCATTGCAACTCGGAGACGACGCACCGGATTTCACCGCGGAGACGACGGAAGGCCCGATCAGCTTCCACCAGTTCCTGGGCAATAGCTGGGGCGTGTTGTTCTCGCATCCCAAGGACTTCACGCCGGTCTGCACGACCGAGCTTGGCCGCGTCTCGGCGCTCAAGCCGGAGTTCGACAAGCGCAACGTCAAGGTCATCGGCCTGTCGGTCGACCCGCTCGACTCGCACAAGGGCTGGGCGAACGACATCAAGGAGACCCAGGGCCACGCGCTGAACTTCCCGCTCATCGCCGACCACGACAAGAAGGTCGCCAACCTCTACGGCATGATCCACCCGAACGCGAGCGACACATTTACCGTGCGCTCGGTGTTCGTGATCGGCCCGGACAAGAAGCTCAAGCTGACGCTGACCTACCCGGCCAGCACCGGCCGGAACTTCGACGAGGTCCTGCGCGTGATCGACTCGCTGCAGCTGACCGCCAAGCACAAGGTCGCCACCCCGTCGGACTGGAAGCAAGGCGACGACGTCATCATCGTGCCGTCGGTCTCGGACAACGACGCCAAGGCGCTGTTCCCGAACGGCTGGAAGACAGTCCGGCCCTACCTGCGCGTCGTCCCGCAGCCCAAGTAGCGCTCTCCCCTCGCGCGCTCTCCTCTCGTCACTCGCGCGCTCCTGAAGAACGCGAAGACGCGCGCTGGCGACGCGGGTCTGGGCCCAGTCGCTCGTCCGTTCAGGGCCGTATCACGACCACGCTCGGTGCCATCTCCACGACCGGCCGACGTCCTACTACCCGGCCGTGCAATTTATCTCGCTCTGGACCCAGCCCGCGTCGCTGCGCTGCGCGTTGACGAGTCCTCGGAACTTATTTCGGGACGCCGTGCGGCACGCCGAGCATGTAGACGGCGAACGAGGCGAGCCAGTGCTCGCCCATGTAGTCGCCCGTCGCCACGTGGGCGAGGCCGGCCGCTGCGTGTGCCTCGGCAGCCGCAACCAGCTGGGGGCGCAGCGCATCGCCGGCGCGCAGCGCATCACCGGCGCGCAGCGTATCGCCGGCGCGCAGCGTATCGCCGGCGCGCAGCGCATCGCCGGCGCGCAGCGCATCACCGGCGCGCAGGGCATCGTCAGCGGGCACCGTCGCTGGTAATGCGTTCGCGATGGCGCCCAGGCACCAGGCGCGCGACAGGTTCAGCCCGTCGAGGTGCGCGAGCTTTGGATCGCTGCGATCGGAGACGATCGCCGGCTGCTGCAGGGAGGGCGGCAGGCCGCGCGGCAAGAACGCGTGGAGCCAGGCCGTGAGCTCGGACGGCGGGAGCACGCGGCACATGAGATCGGCCTCGACCAGCGAGGGGGACAAGAAGTCTTCGCCGCCCGGTTCCCAGGTGGCCGGGGCGTCGCGATCCGCGGCGTAGTAGGTGGTCGCGCGCTCGACGAGCAGGGCCGCGAGCTCGGGGCGGCCGGCTGTGCGCGCGTAGTCGAGCGCGAGCGCGAGGCCGAACGCCGTGTTGGCGTGCACGCCGGTGCGGATCGGATAGGTCTGCTTGGGCAGGAACGTGAGGTAGCGCGCGACGATGGTCTCGGTCAGCGGCGACAGGTGCGCCGACCAGCGCTGCGCATCGGGGTCGTCAAAGCCGTGGAGCTCGGCGGCGAGCTGGAGCAGCCACGCCCAGCCGTAGGTGCGCTCGAACGACTGGCGGTTGGGGCCGGCGAAGTACGCGACTTCGACGGCGACGTTGCCGGCGGTCAGCGTGGAGTCGAGCGCGGCGCGGATCGCCGCAGCCTCGGGCAGCCCCGGGACGGTGCGCAAGAGGCGGACGAGCAGCCAGTGGCCGTGCACCGCGGAGTGCCAGTCGAGGCAGCCGTAGAACGCCGGGTGGAGCTCGCGGGGCCGCTTCACGTCACCGGGGCCGTTGACGACGTGCTGGATCACGTTCGGCAACTCGCGCTGCACGCAGTCGAGCGCGAGCCTCGCGAAGTGGGCCGCCTGGCCGAGCCCGATCACGGCACCCCCAGGATCTTGTGGAGCTGCAGCGACAGCCGCCAGCGCGGCCGCGCATGGATCAGGGCCAGGGTGCGCGCGAGGTGACGGTCGTAGGCGTCGTCCATCCACGGCTGCACGAAGTAGTGCTCGCAGCGCCAGCGCGCGGCGTAGCGATCGAGCACCGGCTCGTCGACGCTGTCGTCGATCACGACCTTGACCTCGTCGGCCGGCAGCCGATCGGCCAGCGCGAGGTGGGTCGGGTGATGCTGCGGCTTGGGCGAGATCGTCAGCCAGTCGACCGGCCCGGCAAGCGGCCGCGTCCCGTTGGATTCCATGTGCACGGCAAACCCGGCCCCGCGGATCGCCGCGGCGAGCGGGGCATCCCACTGCAACGTCGGCTCACCGCCGGTGACGACCACGCGGCCGGTGCGGCCGGTATCGAGCACGTGGAGCCTGGCGACGATCTCGTCCGCGGACATCCGCTGCGCGCCGTCCGGCGAGAAGTCGGTATCGCAGCCCGGGCAGGCGAGGTTGCAGGCCGCGAACCGCAGGAACACGACCGCGCGGCCGGCGTGCGCCCCCTCGCCCTGCAGCGTGGGCCCGAACATCTCCTTGATGAGATAGCGGCGATCCGGCATCGACGAGGTGCTATAGCGCAGAGGTGAGCCGCTGCGTATGGCCCGTCCTCGCGATCGTCGCCGCGGCGTGCGGCAAGGGCGGCGGTACGACCGCCGGTGGGCCGGCCGAGCCGCCGAGGCCATCGCTCACCCCAGCCACGAGCGCCGCCGGGCCTGGCGCTGGCGACTCGGGTAGCGCCGAGGCGTCCACCGACCCGCGGCCTTCGTGCGAGCCGCTGGCGTTCGCCGAATCGACCCCGGTGCCCGAGGCATCGGGCGCCGCGTGGCTCGTGATCGATGGCAAGCCCGCGCTCGTCGTCGTCGGCGACAGCGGCAACCACGGCGCCTACGGAGTGGTCGACCCCGAGACCGGCGCGACGATCGAGACCGGCACGCTGCCGCTGTCGACCGAGGCCGGCGACGACATCGAGGGCGTCTCGGCGCGCGGCGACAAGGTGTACGGCCTGACCTCGGCGGGCTGGATGCGCGTGTGGCAGCGCAAGGGCAAGGGCTTCGAGCTGATCGAGAAGCCCTACCCGCTTGGCCCGGTCGATCTACCCGACACCAAGAACAAGCACCACCCCCCCAAGGGCGACGGCATGGTGTGCAACGCGCACGTCGTCAACTGCGGCCGCGACTACGAAGGACTGTGCATCGCGCCGGCGCCGCGCGAGGGCGCGTGCGTCGGGTTCGCGGCGTCCAAGGCCGACGGTCACCTCTACTGCCTGACCGACGAGGCCGGCAAGCTCGTCGTCCATCACGATCGCGCGATCGCGATCACGCGGCCCGGCGCCCTCGCGGACTGCGCGTTCGGCGACGACGACACGCTGTGGGCCGGCAGCAACCTGTTCGATCTGGGCAACGTCTATCGCGTCTCCGGCTGGGAGGATCCGGCGAACGCCCGGGTCGAGCGGATCGGCTCCCTCGGGGTCGGGTTCCCCGAGCTGATCGCGGTGCGCGGCGACGTGGTCTACCGGATGTCCGATCTGGGCGGCTCGCCGAGCCTGATGGCCAGGTACCGCTGCCGCAGATAACCCGCCCGGGGCCGCGATTCGGGGAGAATTTCACGCGCACCCCGCAGCGCGCTAGGATCTAGCGGTGCAGTGTCCGTATTGCAGCGGTGACTCCAGCGTGACGGAGACCCGCGTCACCGCCGACGGCATGCGCCGCCGCCGGGTCTGCACCGTCTGCAAGCGCCGGTTCACAACCTACGAGAAGCTCGGCGCGCCCGGCCTCAAGGTCGGAAAGCGCGACGGCAGCGTCGAGGCCTTCGACGGCGAGAAGCTGTTCGGCGCGCTCCGCCGGGTCGCCGCGCACAGGAACCTCGTGACCGACGAGGATCTGCGGCGCATCACCCGCGACATCGAGGCCACGCTGGTCGACAGCGGGCGCAAGTCGATCGCGTGGAGCGACATCGTCACGCTCGCGCTGACCCGGCTCGCCAACGTCGATCCGGTCTCGGCGCACCGGCTCGAGGCCAACTACACCGACGAGACCGGCGCGATCCGGTTCGACCGCAGCGCGCCCGAGCTACCGTCGCCGCAGCTCGGCCTGCCGCTCGGCGAGCCCGACGACTGAAAGCGCCGTGGGCTCCCGGCGCGGTCCAGCTCAGGCGCGATACATACCGTCACGGCAGGATGCGGTCAGCGAGGATCTCGAAGCACCCGCCGTTGGCCAGGCGCAGAGCGACGGTCTCTCCAGCGCGCCGCACCGCTACGTGCTGGTAGCTGCCGTCGGGACGAGGTTGTTCGTAGATCTCGATGCATCGGCCGTTGAGGCTCACGATGACGTACTGCGCGATGCCGGCGCGGGCGTAGAGGGCAAGCTTGGTCTTTCGATCGTAGGCAAGCGATGAATCCGCAACCTCGATCACCGATCCGGCATCCGCAGCTCCGGGGACACGATCCGTGTAGGCGCGTGGCCCGCCCCGCAAGATGACTCCATCCGGCTCGGGTTCATCGTACGGAGACAGGCTCAGTGGGTTCTGGATCTGCATGTGGTAGTCGCGCTGAGCGAGATCCGCATCGAGCTCACCGAGCAAGCTCACGACGAGGCTGTGTTCCTTGCCGGTGCTCATGGGATCTTCACCGGACGTGCTTCGATCTTTGTGGATGAGCACTCCGTCGATCAGCTCGATGGGTGCTCCTTCATGCACGATCCCCGCCTTGATCATGGCGTGAACCTGATCGACGGTGAGTCGAGCGATCCGCGGCTCAGCAAGAGGAGTGCTCATGGCGCACAGCAAATGTACCCTCCCGGGCCAGGGCGCGGTAGTGAAGACCTCCCACCGGTACAACGACGTCATTTTCGCCGGGTGAAGGGCGTGCCTGAGCGCCGATCGAACGAGCCGAAAAGCTGCCTGACCTCATCCTGCTTTACATGGGCCGGCGCGTGACGTTTACTCGCTCGCGGAGCGGCCGGTGGTGGATCTGATACCAGGGACGGTGATCGGCGGACGCTATCGGCTCGTTCGACGGTTGGGGGAAGGCGGCATGGGCGTCGTCTGGGCCGCGATGGACGTCGTCTCTCAACAAGCGGTCGCGCTGAAGTTCATCAAAGACACAGCAGACGATCCGGGTGCGCGGCGGCGCTTCCTTCACGAGGGCCGCGCGGCCTCGGCGGTTCGTCACCC
>Ga0137437_1000807_pt1 | contig 10412 bp, 9 predicted proteins | sample EasRivERMGT138_2_FD_102332 | JGI IMG/M metagenome (GOLD analysis project Ga0137437, IMG submission 102332) | Soil microbial communities from meander-bound floodplain in the East River, Colorado, USA - East River MetaG ERMGT138_2 | ecosystem: Environmental > Terrestrial > Soil > Floodplain ...
ACCTGACCGTGCACCGCGACGGCAAGACCTATACGCAGCAATACCGCCTGGGCGATCCGGTGGCGGCCCTCGCAGTGACGTGCGTGACCACCGAACGTGGTACGAACATACGCTTCCGCCCGTCGGGCACGATCTTCACCAACATCACCTTCGTCTACGAAATTCTCGCCAAGCGGCTGCGCGAACTTTCTTTCCTGAACTCCGGCGTCCGCATCGAGCTCATCGATGAGCGCGAAGCCAAGTCCGATGTGTTCCAGCACGAAGGCGGGCTGCAGGAATTTGTCAAGCATCTGAATCGCTCGCGCACCGGCATTCATCCTTCGGTGTTCTGGTTCCGTACGCAGGACGGACCGATCGGTGTCGAAGTCGCGATGCAGTGGAACGACTCATACACCGAGTCGATGTTCTGCTACACGAACAACATTCCGCAGAAAGACGGCGGTACGCATCTCTCCGGTTTCCGCGCCGCGCTCACGCGCACGCTGAACGACTACATCGAAAAAGAGATGGCGGCGAAGAAAGAGAAGGTCCCGACCACCGGCGATGATTCGCGCGAAGGTCTCACCGCGATTCTCTCCGTCAAACTACCCGATCCGAAATTCTCTTCGCAGACCAAGGAAAAACTGGTTTCCTCGGAAGTGAAGGGCGTCGTGGAATCCGCGGTTGCCGCGAAGCTTTCGGAGTTCCTGCTGGAGCATCCCGCGGAAGCGAAGGCCATCGTCGGCAAGATCATCGACGCGGCGCGCGCACGCGAAGCAGCACGAAAAGCCCGTGAAATGACGCGCCGGAAGGGTGCGCTCGACATCGCGGGCCTGCCCGGCAAACTCGCCGACTGCCAGGAAAAAGACCCGGCCCTCTGCGAAATCTTCATCGTCGAGGGTGACTCGGCCGGCGGCTCCGCCAAGCAAGGCCGCGATCGGCGCACGCAAGCCATCCTGCCGCTCAAGGGCAAGATCCTGAACGTCGAGAAAGCGCGCTTCGACAAGATGCTGCAGTCCCAGGAAGTCGGCACGCTGATCACCGCGCTCGGCTGCGGCATCGGGCGTGACGAGTTCGACATCAACAAGCTGCGCTATCACCGCATCATCATCATGACGGACGCGGACGTCGACGGTTCGCACATCCGCACGCTGCTGCTGACGTTCTTCTACCGGCAGATTCCGCTGCTCATCGAGCGCGGCCACATCTACATCGCGCAACCGCCACTGTACAAAGTGAAGCGCGGCAAGCAGGAGGTCTACGTCAAGGACGACCTCGAGTTGAACTCCATGTTGCTGTCTTCCGCGCTCGATGACGCATCGCTGCACGTCAACAGTGCCGCGCCGGCGCTGAAGGGCCCGGGCCTCGAGGCATTGGCGCGCCAGTACATGGAAGTGCAGGCCATCATCAAACGCTGGGCCCGCCGCTACGACGAACGGCTGCTCGATCAGCTCATCTACATGCCGGAAGTTACCGCCGCCGAGTTCGAGCGCGCCGACTGGATGGGTGATTGGACCCGTGACCTCGCACAGCAACTGAACGGCCTGTCCGATTCGCCGCGCAGCTATCGCGTGGATCTGCGCAAGGTTGATGGCCACCCGGCGCGAGTCATGGTGAGCAAGACTGAGCACGGCTCGATAACCGAGAAGGCGCTTCCCAAGGAATTCTTCGAATCCGCGGAATACCGGCGCATCGTCGATCTCGGCAAGACACTGGCGGGCATGATCGGCGAGGGCGCCTACATCTCCCGAGACAACGCCCGCGAGGACATCGGCTCCTTCAAGCAGGCCATGCATTGGCTGCTCGACCAGGCGCGCAAGGGTCAATCCATCCAGCGCTACAAGGGACTGGGCGAGATGAACCCCGAGCAGCTCTGGGACACCACCATCAACCCCGCGACGCGCCGGCTCATGCAGGTGCGCATCGAGGACATCGTGGCGTCGGACGAGATCTTCACGACTTTGATGGGCGACCAGGTCGAGCCGCGCCGCGAATTCATCGAGAAGAATGCGCTGGCGGTTTCGAACCTCGACGTCTAACTACCGCGCCGCCCGCTTGATCGCGCGCCAATCCCTGCTCCTTGCCGCGCTCGCGGCCGCGGCGCTGCTGACGCCCGCCATGGGCGCAGAGACGCCGGCGCCGACCGCTGCTTCGGTCGGCGCCGCCGCGGTGGCGCGGCCGGACATCTTCGACGTGATCGAACGCGCGCGGCAGGCGCTGCTGGCCGACAAGTACGAAGAGGCCGGCAAAGCGCTCGATGAAGCCCTGAAGATGCCGGAGTTCGAAGAACTCGATGAGTCTGCGCAGTTCCGCGTCTTCCTGTTCTCATCACTCGCGGCGCGCGGGCGGGAGGACTATCTCGGCGCGCACGAATTCATCATGGTCGCGACGAAATTTCCGGAAGCGACCGCCGATCACTTCCTGATGCGCGCGCGCTATGCCTCGTGGGTCGACGCCTGGTCCGACGGCGCTGCGGCGCTCGTGACGGTCGGCAAGCGCTGGCCGGACTCGCTTGCGAAGGCGGATCCCGAACTCATCAGCTTGACCGCCCACCGCATGAACCGCGATGGCCAGCACAAGGCGGAACGCCTGGAATTGCTGAACGCCCTGTTCGATGCGAAGTACAAGCTCGAATGGGGACTGCAGCCGGATGGCTTCTGGGAGGATCTGATCCTCGATGCGCTGGCGCGCAACGACTTGAAGCGCGCCCGCGAGTTGAACCGCCGGGTGGAGAGCACTTCCACCCTCACGCACATGCGCATCGATCGCCGCTTCGATGCGCTGGTCAACGCCGATGCCAGATCATTCGATCTCACCGCCGCGGCCGAACGGCAGCACAAGCGCCTGGCCAAAGTGGTGTCCGCCAATCCGCGTTCGCTCGGGGCACGCGTGCAATACGGGTACGCGCTGCTCGAAGTGGGCCGCTTCGAGGAAGTGCTCACGCTTGCGAACTCAGTGATCGCGCGCGTGACGGCGGCGAAGGCAAAATCACTGCCCTACGACGACATCGCCGACAACCTCAATTGGATTTACAACCACAAGGCGGCGGCGCTGCGCTCACTCGGCCGCTGGGACGAGGCCATCGCGGTGATGGAAGCGGGCAAGAACGAACGCGAGCAGGGCTCGGACAATGTGAGCCAGTCGATCAACCTCGGCATGCACTACATCGAATATGGTCGTCCGCAGGACGCGCTCAAGGCATTGGACGGCATCGATTGGGCGCACTCGCTGAGCCCGTACGGCCGCATGCAACTGCAACACGTCCGCTATCGCGCTTACCTGCAACTCGCGAATGCGAGCGAAGCCGAGGGCGTGCTCGCGTATCTGCGCGAGCACCACGAGGACGCCGAGGCAACGTGGCAAAACGCATTGCTCGAAGGCGGTGACGTCGAAGGCGCTGCGGCGCTGCTTATTTCCCGGCTGCACGATTCCGAGAAGCGCGGCGGGGCGCTCGAGGAAATCCAGGATTACAAGCCGCTGCCGCGCTTGCCCAGGATGCAGGAAGCAAACCAGCGCTGGCAGGCGCTCATCGCGCGCGCCGACGTGACGGCGGCCATCAATGCGGTGGGACGCCGCGAGCAGCTGCCGCTCTACAGCGTACCGGACTGACTCAGCGCGTCAGCCGCTCGACGAATTCGTTCATGAAGGCCGCCACGTCGACCTCGAGCGCGACGTCCGCATTCGGCTTCGCGCCGGACGCCGGCACCGTAGCGCCGTCCGCCGCCACGTCCACGTGCAGGGCTGTCAGTTTGTAAGGCTGACGCGGCTTCACCAGTTCCACGGCGAGCACGTCGAACAGCGTCGGGTTCTCCCCTTTCCACGTGTTCGTATGCCGCCAGATCGAGTTCAGGGCGGCGAGCGCGTCGTTGAGCGGTGTGCCGCGCGAAAACAACTGCACGCGCATTTCCGGCGTGAGCTTGAGGTCTGCCGTTGAATCGAGCGGTGCAACGAGGAGTGGCACGCCGCTCTCGAACACTTTGCGCGCCGCCGGCGCATTCGACTTGATGTTCCACTCGGGCTCGGGTTTCGAGCCGGGCGCGTAGCCGCGGTAGATAGATCCGCCCATGAGCGCGATGGCGCGGATCTTGCGGGCAACACCCGGCTCGGCATCGAGCAGCGCCGCGACACTCGTGAGCTCGCCGACGGCGATGATCGTGACCGCACCCGGGCGCGCGTTGATGGCGTGCAGCATGAACGCCACCGCGCCGGACTCGTGCAGGCTGGGCGCGCTGAATCCGTTCGCCCACTCGACCTGCTTCATGTACTGCGTACTTCCGGGAGAACCGGCGTAGACGGGCGTCGTGGACCATTTCCCGCCACCCACCGCGAGCAGCTTGGCCGCGAGGCGCGCGCGCGCCACGGTATCGCCGGACACCGTCGTGACGCCGAGCAGTTCGAGCTCGGGCCGATGCATGAGCGCAGCGAGCGCATACGCATCGTCGATATCGGTGCCGATGTCGGTGTCGAAAATTACCGGGGTTTGGGCCGGGTTCTGCGCGGCCGCGCCGCCTGACGCCAGCAGCGCCGTCATCACGCAGCAGAAATGAATGAATCGCATGCGTCCCCCGGCTATTTACCCATCTACTTACGATAGCGATACGTAACGGTGCCCTGATCGGCGGCAATCTTCACCACGCGCTGATTCTTGTTGGCGAGCGCCAGGTACGTGTAACGCAACACCTCGCTCTGGTAGGGAACCAACGTCGCCGGATCGACAACCAGCCGCATGCGCGTCTGCGCGGCGTAGTCGAGCTTGCCCTGTTCGGCGGTCGCCAGTCTCGCGGCAACCTCCTCGATCGCCTTTTTCGTCGGCACGCCCTCGAGCAGCAATTCGACGCAGCTGTCGGCGGGTTTGCCCTCGGCGCACGGCAACCAACGCGCGAGTACGACCTCGACCTGGTGTTCGATGATTCCCTGCGGAGTGCCGTTCATCGACAAGGTGAGCGGCAGCTGCAGCCACGCATTCTGCTCGAGCGTCGCGCCGCCCCAGATCCCGGTTTCGAGCGAATAGTCTTCAGAGATTTTTCTGATGAGATTTTCCGGCGTCGCGTACGGGCGCAGGCTCTGGTCGACGGCTTCCTTGACCGCAGGAAAGCGCGGATCGGTCGCCGGCAGCGCCGCGGCCAGCGCAGAGTCGATCTCTTTCGTCATTTGTTGAGCGAAGGTATCGACATCGCGAGCTCCCTTGAACTCACCGGCCTTGGAAATCTCCGCGGCGGGCAGTTTGCTCAGGATGCGCGCCATGAGCCCCATCATTTTCTTCTCGAGATCATTCCCGAGCGTTGATTCGTCGATCACTGGATTGCCGATCTTCATCTCGTAGAGAAAGTCTTCCTCGTCGGCCTTGAGCGCTCCCGTCATCGGCATCGTGAAGCGCGTATGTTTCGCCGCCCCGCCTTCGTAGGTGGCGTTGTCGAAGCTGGCGGTGGCGTCCACTTTGACGGGCTTCCAGCCAAACTTGAGCGTCACGCTGCGCGTCGCGAAGCCCGCGAGGAATGTGGCAATTTCTGCGTCGGTGGCGTCGGCACCCTGCCACTGCTTCAGGGTACGGAAGTTTTCTTCCGCATCGGATTTCATGCCGAAGGTGCGATCCATTTCGATCGCCGCTTCCAGCTCCTTGATGGCCTGTGCCTGATCACCCTTGTCGCGCAGGACCTGGGCGACGTTGAACTGCATGATGACCATCGGCTGATAAATGAACACCGCGCGATATCCCGTGACGCCGTCGCGTGCGTACTGGAGCGCGGCATCGAGCGCGGCGGTCTTTTGCGCGGGGTCCGCGGTGCAGCGCGAGCGCGCCATCTCGATGTAGTAGCCGACGACGGGAATGCGTCCGCGTCCGCCCGCCAGCACCAGCGGCGCCACGGGGCTCTCTCGCGCGATCTTGAAGTGCGCTTCCGCTTCCGGGAGGCGCGTGGCGCATGTGTCTTCGCTGGTATTGCGCGCCAGCACCTGCGCATAGTCGAGCTGCGCGCTGAGGAAATCGGGATGCTTCTGATCGATCTTGCCGGCGCGGGCGATCTCATCCTCGAGTGCCTTCACCTGCTGCTCATAGGTCGGCGGAGTCTCCTGCGCAACTGCGCCGGCGGCGAATAACAGCAGCATCGAACCGAACAAGACTCGCATCTGAAGAACTCCGCGGATCAGGTATAGAAGTAACGCACGATGTGAAAGAACACCGGTGCGGCAAAGCAGATCGAATCGGTGCGATCGAGCATGCCGCCATGGCCCTCGATCATCACGCCCCAGTCCTTCGCACCCAGACTGCGTTTCACGGCCGAGAGCGTCAGGCCGCCGAGGAAGCCCATGATAACGATGACGGCCGCGATTGCGGCTGATTGCAGCGGCGTGAACGGCGTAATCCACCACATGGCGCCACCGATTACGGTGGCGCTGAGGCCGCCACCTACAAAGCCCTCGACGGTCTTGGAAGGACTCACCACTGGCGCGATCTTGGTCTTCCCGAGGAGCTTGCCGAACACGTATTGCATGACGTCGCTTATCTGCACCACGAGCAACAGGTAAAACAGCAGCAGTGCGCTGCGTCCCGCGCCGCCGGGCAAATGCAGCATCAGGAGCGCCGGCGCATGACTCAGGCAGTAGACGGTGACCATGAGCGCCCATTGCTGCTTGGCCGTGCGCGACAGGAAATCTTCGATGTCCGAGCGCAGCGCCGCGATCGACGGCAGCAGCAGGAATGCGTAGACGGGGATGAAGATCGCAAAAATCCCGTACTGCTCAGTGCCGATCAGTACGAACTGCGCCGGGATGATGAGGAAGAACGACAACGACAGCGGCAGGTGATCGCCCGGCCGGCTCGGCGTGAGCGTGATGAATTCGCGCAACGCGAAGAACGAGGCGAGCCCGAACAGGATCAGCGTCATCGTCGTGCCGGCGAAAAATGCCACGGCGAGTATCGCCACCATCACCCACCACGCATTGATGCGCGCGTTCAGGTTAGCGACGCTCGCGGCCTTCTTCTCATCGTGTGGGCGGCGCGCGAGCACCGCGCCGATCAGCGAGGCCACGGCTAACAACCCCATGAGGCTGCCAAACAGCCACAGGAATTCCCGCGGGATGTCGCGCAACAGGTTCATCATGCGTGGAGTCCCCCTTCAGCAAGCCCGACGACCGCGGCGCGCGCGCGCTCCAGGAACGCCTCCTTGCTTTCGTCGGCGACCAGGCTCACTGGCGCGCCGAACCGTACCGTGCAGACCACTGGCACGGGCAGCAGCGCGCCCTTCGGCAGGCTGCGATGCAGGTTGTCGAGATAGACGGGAATCAGCTCGACGCTGGGGAATTCAGCGGCGAGCCGATAGAGGCCGCTGCGAAAGCGCGCCGGCAGCGCGGTCGCGCCACGTGTCCCCTCGGGAAAGATGATGAGCGAGTCTCCCGCGCGCAGTGAAACACGCAGCGGTTCGAGCGGATCCACCTCGGTGTTTTCGCGCGAGCGATCGATCAGCACGGCGCCGAAGCCGCGCGTAGCGAGGTATTTCCGGAATCCTTTGCCCCAGTAGTCACGCGCCGCGATCGGGCGCGTGCGGCGCCGGAGCGCCGGCGGCAGCGACGACCAGATCGCGAGCGTGTCGATATGGCTCGTGTGGTTGGCGAAGTAGATGCGTTGCGCGGCGCTTGGCGTGGTGCCGATCCAGCGCGCGTAGGCGCCCACGAGCAACTTGACGATGCCGACCAGCAGCGCACTCGAAGGACGCACTAGCGTGCCTGCAGTTGCCGGGCGATGGCGTGGATGCGCGTGCCGCAGGTCACGATGGCGCCCAAGGCAATAATCCAGGCGGCCGCCTCAATACAGATATGGCTGCCGCGCCAGAAGTACTCGGCCACGCCAAGCAGACAGCCCGCGGTCATGACCGCCATGCGATGTTGCTTGGCGAGCGGTCCACGGAAATCCTGCTCGAGGCCAAACGTGCCGCCGAGGACGCGGATATAGGCGGTGATCGCCGCCGCGAGCGCGCCGAGCCAACCGAGCCACGGGATGCCGATGGCATAGCCCAGCGCCACGATGAATGCCGAATCGGCGAGGCGATCCGGCACCTCGTTGTAGAGCACGCCAAGTTTCGATTTCCTGCCGCCTTCGATCGCGACCATGCCATCGAGCAGGTTGCACAGCAGCCGCAACTGAATACCGACCGCGCAAGCCGCGAGGTTCCAGGGAGGCGGCAGCGTCAGCAACGCAGCGGCTCCACCGGCGGCGAACAGCAGCGAAAGAATCGAGATTCCATCGGCGGTGAAGCCGGCGCGCACGGACGCGGTAGCCAGGAAACCCGCCCAGCGGGTGGAGCGGCTCGCCAGTGGGCGGCGCGCTTCGGAAGTTTTCATCGGCCGGCATTGTGGAAGAAAGCGTGGAGCACCGCCACCCGCCGGCAGAGCGTTATGGTCGATGGGTATTCGCGTCCGCGAGCGCCACTGAACTAACTAAACCACTCGTAAAGACGAATCGAAGAATCTCGGATAGACGCGGACCCTCGAGGTTCGCGGCGGACATCGCCACGCCCAGCGTGGCGCCCTCGGCGGTGGCAGATAGATAAGAGAACAGGTCGGGCGGCAAGATCATCACTTCCACGACATTGGCGTGCTGGCGGATCATTCCGACTTCAGAGCCTATTGATTGATCCACCGGCGAGGCATTATCTGCCTGATTGGCGAGCCAGACGCTGAAGGCGGGATAAGAAGAAGAGACCAGGCGCAGCGCGGGCTGGAGGCTGAAAACGAGGCGCTCGAGTTGCTCCGGTGCAAACGTTGCGAGCACCGCCGCGTCGGCCGCGGGCACCTCGGTCGCAACCGACACCTCGTTGCGCGCCCACTCGATGCGTGCGAGATCCGCGAGCCACACATATTCGCCGCCGGCGAGGTGCGCATCGAGAAACGCGGCGAAGTCGCGACCCACCCAGTGCAGATCGCCGCTGCGCGACGGAAAGCGCGCGCGATAGTGATGAGCAAGCTGCTGGAAATACTCCGCACCGACGCGCTTCAACAAGACCGGAAATGTCTGGGCGAGCGCCAGACGAAAGTTGACGCGCGCGGTGTTGCGATAGACCTCGAGGTTTGCGGCCGGCTCGACAGCGCAGTGGGCGCCAGGGTCGCGCAGCGCCGCGGCGAACGATCGCTGCAGCTCACGCAGTGATGCCACGAACCTCTCCCAGGAAGCGGTCGGCGCGCGCGGCTTCCGCCACGAGTGTCGCGAGCGGCGGTATGTCGGTGTCCCATTCGATCAGCGTCGGCAGCGGGCCGAAACGCGCGAGCGCGTGGGCAAATAGTTCCCAGACCGCAGCGCAAACTTCCGAACCGTGATCGTCGATCAGCACTTCACCCTGGCGCGCGTGACCGGCGAGGTGAATTTCACCGACGGTGTTCAGGGGCAGCCCCGCGAGGAACGCGTGTGCGTCCACCTTGAGATTCTGCGCGCTCACGTAAACGTTGTTCACATCGAGCAGCAGGCCACAACCGGATTCTCGCGCCACGGCCGCAAGGAACTCCCACTCGGTCAGCCGCGAGTGAGTGAACGCGACATAGGCCGAGACGTTTTCGATGAGGAGCCTGACACCCAGGAAGTCCTGCGCTTCGCGTACTTGCCGCGCAAGCAGTTCGACGGCTTCGTCGGTGTATGGCAACGGCAGCAGGTCGTTGAAATGCTCCCCGCCCGCGTGACCCCAGCAGGCATGCTCGGACACGAGCGCGGGCTCGAAGCGCCGGATCGCCTGGCGGACACGCGCCAGGTGCTCGCGGTCCAGTCCGTCGGCGGAACCCAGTCCCATGCCGACGCCATGCAAACTGAGCGGGTAGTTAGTTCGCGCGCGCGTCAGCGCGCGCACCGCAGCGCCGCCCTCATGGAAGTAGTTTTCGGTGTGCGCCTCGATGAAGCCTACGGCCGGACGCTCCGTGAGCAGCGCATCGTGATGGACGGACCTGAGGCCGATTCCGGCGCGTGCCGGAATCGGCCCCAGTGGCACACCTCGCGGATCGAGGCGTGTCACGGTTCGTTACATGGCTTTCTTGGCGGGCGGGGCAACCTTGCCGCCCATCTTTTCGCACTCGCCTTTCGGTACGTACTTCCACTCATCCGCGCCCTTGTCGGTCTTCGACTGTCCCGCGCAGGAATGGGCGGCGGTGGCGCAGTCGTTCTTGCCGGATTCGGCGACGCCCAGGCACTTTTCTTTGGCGGCGGCGTCTTCCGCGGAAGCCGCGACGCTGCCGAGCGCGAGCAGGCTGCCGACGGCCGATGCGATGGCGATGGTCTTGAGACTCATGAGAATCCTCCGGAGTTGTTGAAAACGAATTGCAAACTCAACCGGGTAACAAGACCCGGAGCGTGGGCGGTTTATTTCATTAACGCCACCCGGACCGGCGCAGATATTCCGCACCCGACACCACCGGGGCAACCATATGCCTATCGGCGACACCCCGTTTGAGGGCCA
>Ga0137437_1000808_pt1 | contig 10408 bp, 6 predicted proteins | sample EasRivERMGT138_2_FD_102332 | JGI IMG/M metagenome (GOLD analysis project Ga0137437, IMG submission 102332) | Soil microbial communities from meander-bound floodplain in the East River, Colorado, USA - East River MetaG ERMGT138_2 | ecosystem: Environmental > Terrestrial > Soil > Floodplain ...
AACCGGCGATGTCATTCCTGGAATTCCCGATCCGCCGCTACCAGTTCACGCTGGTCGCGTTCCTGTGCCTGATCGCGCTCGGCTGGTACGCCTTCACCAAGGTGCCGCGCGAGGAAGATCCCTACTTCAAGATCCCGGGCTACACCGTCGCGGCTATCTACCCGGGCGCCGATCCAAAAGACCTCGAGCGCCTGGTCTCGAAACCGATCGAGGACAAGCTCGCGGCGCTCGACGACGTGATGAAGATCGAGACCTCGATCCGCGACGGCGTCTCATTCACCGCCATCGAATTCGAGACCTTCGTCGACGCCGACAAGAAGTTCGACGAGGTCACGCGCGAGATCAACGCGCTGCGGCCCGAGTTTCCGGCCGAGACGCAGATCATCATCCGGCGCTTCTCACCCGGACTGGTCAACACGATGCAGATTGCTCTCGTGTCACAAGAGGCGCCGTACCGCGAACTCGAGGACTATGCGCGCGAGCTCAAGGACGCGCTCAAGACCGTCCCGGGAGTGCGCACCGCGGAAAGCTGGGCATATCCCTCACGCGAGCTGCGCATCGCGGTTGATCTCAAGCGCATGGCCGAGCTCAACCTGGCGCCCGCGCAGGTGATCGGCGCCGTGCAGAGTGAGAACGCCAATATTCCCGCGGGGTTCGTCGATCTCGGGCCGCGCAGCTTTTCGCTGAAGACCTCCGGTAGTTATACGACGCTCGATCAGGTGCGCGATACCGTGATCGCGTCCGTCGACGGTCGCATCGCGCGCATCCGCGATGTCGCCGACGTGAGCTGGAACACGGCGGCCTACAGCTACACGGGGCGCTACAAAGGCAAGCGCGCGGTGTTCGTCACCGCGAATCAGAAAGACGGCTACAACATTCTCGAGGTGCGTGAAAACGTCGCGGCGCAGGTGCAGCGCTTCGCCGCGAATCTGCCCAAGCGCGTGAAGCTCGAAATCGGCTTTGATCAGTCCGAGAACGTGCGCAACCGCCTCGACCGGCTGTACGGCGACTTCGGCATCGCGATCGCGCTGGTGTTGTTGACGCTGCTGCCGCTCGGCTGGCGCGCTGCGGGCATCGTGATGATTTCGATTCCGCTGTCACTGTCGTTCGGGTTGGCGTGCCTGTATTTCCTCGACTACTCGATCAACCAGCTATCGATCGCCGGATTCGTCGTGGCGCTCGGACTGCTCGTCGACGATTCCATCGTGGTGGTGGAGAACATCGCGCGGCACATGCGCATGGGGATGTCGCGCGTGCAGGCGGCGCTCGCCGGCACCAAGCAGATCTTCGTCGCGATTCTCGGCTGCACCGCGACGCTGATCTTCGCGTTCCTTCCACTACTGGCGCTGCCCGGCACGCCGGGCAAATTCATCCGCGTACTGCCGATGGCCGTGGTCACCACCATCATCGGCTCGCTGCTGCTCGCGCTGTTCATCATTCCGTTCCTCACGAGCCGTGTGCTCAGCGAAAAAACGCAGTCGCACGAAAACGTGTTTCTGCGGCGCGTGATGGGCGTGATCCACAACTACTACCGCCCGGCGCTGCACTGGTGTCTGGCGCGTCCGAAGTTGACCGTGGCGGTGGCGCTCGGCGGTTCGCTGCTGCTGTCCGCGATCCTCGTACCGGTGCTCGGCTCCAGTCTGTTTCCGAAGGCGGACACGCCGCAATTCCTGATCCAGGTGGAATCACCGAACGGCACGTCGCTCATCGAAACGGATCGCGCGCTGCATTTCGTCGAGGACGAGCTCGGCCGCATGCCGCAGGTGCGCAGCTGGTTCTCGAATCTCGGACACGGCAATCCGCAGATCTATTACAACCACATCCAGAAGAACGATGCCGCCAACTACGCGGAAGTGTTCGTGCAACTGCACGAGTACAACACCAGCGAAACGCCGCGCCTGCTCGAAGGCTTGCGCGGCCGGCTGTCCCGTTATCCGGGCGCACATATATATGTGAAGGAATTCGCCAACGGCCCGCCGATATCCGCGCCGATTTCGGTGCGCGTGATCGGTCCGGATCTCAATGTCATCGAGTCGTTGAGTCACCGCGTTGAAGATATGGTCAAGGCGATCCCGGGCACGCGCGACGTCAAGAATCCGCTGAACGTCGCGCGCACGAACCTCAAGCTGCGCATCGATTCGCGCAAGGCACAGCAGTTAGGCGTGCAAACCGCCGAGCTCGATCGCGCGGTGCGCCTGTCGGTCGCGGGGATTCCGGTCGGTACGTTCAAGGATACGACCGGGGAGCAATACCCGATCGTGGTGCGCACGCCGATTACACAGCAGGCGGAGTTCGCGGCGCTCGATGAAGTGCGTATACCGAGTCTCAGCGGCACGACGCTGCCGCTGTCGCAGTTAGCCTCGCTCGAATTCGAGAAGGCGCCGACGTTGATCCAGCGCTTCAACCGCGAGCGCGCGATGACCATCGATGCCGACGCCCACGAGGGATACAACGTCGGGGCTTTGACCAGGGAAATCACCGCGAAGCTCGATGCGATGCAATGGCCGCGCGGCTATCACTATTCGCTCGGCGGTGAAAAGGAAGCGAGCGAGAAGGCGTTCGGCGGTATCGGAATCGCCATCATTGTGGCCATCTTCGGCATCTTCGCAATCCTCGTGCTCGAGTTCGGCAATTTCAAATCGACGCTCATCGTGCTGACGGTCGTGCCGCTCGGCGTGTTCGGCGGCCTGTTGATGCTGCTGTTGTCCGGCAACGATCTGTCGTTTGTCGCATCGATCGGCTTCGTGGCGCTGGTCGGCATCGAGATAAAGAATTCCATTCTGCTGGTGGATTTCACCAACCAGTTGCGCGAACAGGGCGTGCCGCTCGATGAGGCGATCGAGCAGGCGGGCGAGATCCGCTTTCTGCCCATCCTGCTGACTTCGGCGACGGCGATCGGCGGACTGTTGCCGCTGGCGCTGCAGAACATCGGACTGTATTCGCCGATGTCCTGGGTGATCATCGGCGGCCTCATCACCTCCACGCTGCTGGCGCGCCTCGTCACGCCGGTCATGTACAAGCTGATTCCCCCCGCGATTTCACTCCAGACCCAGACCGGTGGCACACTCGCCGCTCCGGCTGGCGCACTCCCCGTGCCAGCCTCACGTCTGGAGTAGATAGTTGCGATCGGTATTCCTGGATTTCGGCACGGTTAGCCACGACGATCTCGACACCGGCCGGCTCGAGCGGGTTCTGCCCGGGATAACGCTGTATCCCACTTCGACCGACACCGAGGTGGATGAACGCATCGCCGGCAGCGAATTCATCCTCACCAACAAGCTGCATATCTCGCGCGCGCGCATGCGCGCCGTGCCCGGCCTGCGCTTCGTTGGCCTCACCGCCACCGGCACGAACAACGTGGATCTCGAAGCCGCGCGCGAACTCGGAATCGCGGTATGCAACATTACGAATTACTGCACGGTGTCCGTGACCCAGCACGTGCTCGGCTGCATCCTGGCGCTCACTCATCGGCTGCGTGAGTACCACGATGCCGCGGTGGACGGCACCTGGGCGAAGTGCGAGCAGTTCTCGGTACCCGGTGCGCCGATCCGCGAGCTCACTGGAAAGGTGCTGGGCATCGTTGGGCACGGAACATTGGGAAAGTCGGTCGCCAAGGCCTGCCGCGACGCGCTTGGCATGCGGATTCTCGTCGCGGAACGGCCAGGTACGAAGCCCGGGCGCGAAGCCGATACCGCAAGCTCGATCGGCCCCGTGCGTGTGACGGTCGATGAACTGCTGCGCACCGCCGATGTGGTCTCCCTGCACTGCCCTCTCACCCCGGCAACCACCGGAATGATCGGCGCGCGCGAACTCGCCCTCATGAAGCCCGACGCAATTCTCGTGAACACCGCGCGCGGTGCGTTAGTCGATCTTGAAGCGCTGGTTGCGGCGCTCAAAGGCGGCGATCTCGCCGGCGCCGCGATCGATGTGTTGCCGCAGGAGCCGCCGATCGATGGCAGCCCTTTGTTGGAACCGAGCATTCCGAATCTCATCGTGACCCCGCACATCGCCTGGGCCGCGTTCGAAGCGCGCCAGCGCGCGGTTGACGAGCTGGCGTTGAACGTCGAGGATTTTCTCCGCGGCGGGCGGCGCGGGCGAGTAGTTTGATCTGCCACCCCAAAGAAAGCGCCCGGTTGCCCGGGCGCCCAAGTAACGGCCATCAGGGAGGGGGATAGCAGTTGTTGACTATGCGGCCAGTTCTGCCGCAGCCGCCGTGACCGGCGGGCTCTGCTCGAACTCCTGCGTCACTGCCACCGCGTGAATCGTCGCCGCGATGCGCACCGCACTTTGAATCGCTTCGCGCGACACGTCGTGTGACCGCAGCTTCTTCTCGTGCGAAGTCACGCATAAGCCGCAACCATTCACCGCCGACACGGCCAGCGAGATCAGCTCGAAGTCGATCTTGTCGATGCCGTGATTGGCGATCACGTTCATGCGCAGGCGCGCGGGCATGGTCTGGTACTCACCGTCTTCCACCAGGTGGAGGAAGCGGTAATAGATGTTGTTCATGCCCATGATGGCCGCCGCCGCCTTCGCGCCCTCGATATCGAGGGCCGTGAGGTGCGCGCGTGACTCGGCCTCGACGCTGCGCGCAAACGCGGTGTTGCGCGCAGCGATCGCGGAGGCCAGCGCGATCGACCAGATCTGTTTCTCGTTGAGTCCCGGTGCACCGTTCGTCGTCAGCACGGCGCCGAGGTTCAACTTGAGATCGCGCGCGTAGTCGGGCAGCGCGTCTCTGGTCCCCTCTATCGTTGAAGAGATGTTCATGATCAGGCCGCCTTCAGCGTGTCTTCGCCCTGCTTCCAGTTGCACGGGCAAAGTTCGTCGGTCTGCAACGCGTCGAGCACACGCAACACCTCATCCGGGCTGCGTCCTACGGACAGATCGGTCACATAGACGAAGCGGATCACGCCTTCCGGGTCCACGATGTAGGTCGCGCGCTGCGAAACGCCCGCGGCCTGATCGAGAATGCCGAGCTCGGTCGAGAGCGTACGCTTGATGTCGGAGAGCATCGGGAACGGCAGGTTCTTCAGCTCATCCTTGGTGCTGCGCCAGGCGTGGTGCACGTACTCGCTGTCGATGGAAACCCCGAGCAACTGCGCATCGCGCGCCTTGAATTCCTTGTCGAGCTTCCCGAAAGCGGCAATCTCGGTCGGGCACACGAAGGTGAAGTCCTTCGGCCAGAAGAAGACGACGCGCCACTTGCCCTGGTTCGTATCCTGGTCAAAGGGCTGGAACGCCTTGGCCTGGTCATTGGAAACGACGCCGGTGAGCGAATACTGGGGAAACTTCTGTCCAATTCCTAACATTGCATACTCCTTGGTGAACTTGTCTTCCGGTTGGCGCGCATTCTCCGGGGCAAACCCGGTTCCGGCTAATCGATTGATTGTATAAACTCGATAGAGCACATCTATGGCGGACCTCAAGCTCAAGGACCTGCGTTATCTCGTCGCGGTCGCGGACACGCGCCATTTCGGGCGTGCGGCCGAGCGCAGCTTCGTGAGTCAGCCGACGCTCTCGGCCCAGCTCAAGAAGCTCGAGGAATATCTCGGCGTGCAGCTCATCGAACGCGCGCCGAAGCGCGTCGCGCTCACCGCCGCCGGGGAGGAGATCGTCGAGCGGGCGCGCCGCATCCTCGAGTCGAGCGAGGAGATCGTCGAACTCGCCAAGGGCCACCGTGACCCGCTCGCCGGCCGGCTGAAGCTCGCCCTGCTGCCGACCATCGGTCCCTATCTACTGCCGAACGTCGCGGGGAAGCTGCGCAAGTCGTTGCCGCGGCTCGAGCTCATGCTGTACGAATACCAGACGGACGTGATGCTCGAGAAACTGCTCTCCGGGGAAATCGACGTCGGCATCCTCGCGCTGCCCGTGGCCATGGACGGGCTCGAATCGCACGAGCTGTACAAAGAACGGTTCATGGTTGCGATGCCCGCGGGTCACCGACTGAGCGGGCGCACGAGCATCAAGATCGAAGACCTGAGCCACGAGACGCTGCTGCTGCTCGAAGACGGCCATTGCCTGCGCGATCAAGCGCTCGAGATCTGTTCGGGCGCCGACCTGCACGAAAAGCAGGACTTCCGCGCCACGAGTCTCGAAACACTGCGGCAGATGGTCGCGGCCGGTGTTGGCATCACGTTGCTGCCCGAGCTTGCGGGCCGGGGCGCCTACGGCGCGGCGCGCGGCGTCACCATCAAGCCTTTCACGAAACCCGTGCCGACGCGCACCATCGGCGCCGTGTGGCGCAAGTCGAGCGCGCGCCGCGCCGCCATCCTGGCGCTCGCGAAGCAGATCGGGAGTAATGCGTTGTGAGAGTCGATCCGTTGGATCGCTCTGAAAGGCGATCGCTCACAGAGCACTCGGAAAGCGCACCCGCACACGCACCGGCCATCGCGCCACAACCGCATCGGCTGATTTGTGCCGATGGCCGCGAGATCTCCGCGCACTGGTTCGCCGCGCCGACGCGCCGTGCCGCTGTGATGATCAGTGCGGGCACCGGATTCCCGCAGACCTTCTATTTCAAGCTCGCGGCCTACGCCGCGGCGCGCGGCTACGACGCACTGGTGTACGACTACCGCGGCATCGGCCGCTCGGCACCGGAGGATCTTGCGCAGGAAGCGACGCGCATGAGCGATTGGGGACTGCAGGATATGCGCGCCGCGCTCGACGCCGTGGCGGCGCGCGCGCAAGGCGCGCCGGTCGCAACACTCGGCCATAGCATCGGCGGGCAGTTCCTCGGTTTACTGAAGAATCACGCGCTGGCGCGTGCGCACGTGCAGATCGCAACCTCGGTCGGCTATTGGCGCTGGGAACACGCGCCGTTTCGCTACCTCGCGTGGTGGTTCTGGCGCGTGCACGGGCCGCTGATGCTCGCGCTCAAGGGCTACGTGCCGACCGGCGGCGGCTGGTCGGGACTGGCGCTGCCACGCGGCGTGTACACGGAGTGGAAGCGCTGGTGCCTGCGTACCACTCACTTCGGCCCCGACCTCGGCACCTATCTAGCCGACAACGTATTCGCGCAGATCCGCGCACCCGTGCTTTCGATTGCGTTCGACGATGATCCGATCGCGACGAGTCGCACGGTCGAGGAGCTGCGAAAGTTCTTTCCAAATGCCGCGTACGAGTGCCGCTGGTACGTGTCGCGTGACCTGGGTCTTGGTCCCATCGGACACGGCGGGTTCTTTTCCGCGCGCGCCAGCGATGCCCTGTGGCGCCCGACATTCGACTGGCTCGACGCGAAGCTGGGAATCCGCGCATGAGCGATCCTGGCGCACCGGCCGATCACATCACGCCCTACGATCGACTGGCGCTCGATGAAGCCACGCTCATCGCGCTGTTGGCGGCGCCGACTCCCCATGAAGGGCTGACCGAGTATTTCGGCGTCGCATTGCATGCCGAGCTCGTATCGCTCGCACGCGTCACGCGACAGCTGCCGCGCACCGGGAGACGCGTGTACGTGGTGCCCGGCATCATGGGCTCGCAGCTCGGATTCATCCGCGGCGGCGATCGGCCCAACGACATCCTGTGGCTCGATCCGATCGACTTCACCTTCGGACGGCTCATGGAGCTCAAGTTCGTGGCGGACTCGCGCGTCGTCGCGCTGGGCGCGATGAACTACACGTATCTCAAGCTCACGCTGTCGCTGCGCGCGGCGGGCTTCGATGCGGTACTGCTCGACTACGACTGGCGCCGCGACGTCGCGTCGCTCGGCAAACTACTCGCCGCGCGCATCGACGCGGATGGCCGCGAGGAAGTGGCGCTGGTCGGACACAGCATGGGCGGCCTCGTGGCGCGCGCCGCGATGACGCGTGCCGCCGGCGGCCGCGTTTCCCAGCTCGTGATGCTCGGCACTCCGAACTCGGGATCCGTGGCGGCCGCGCAGGCGCTGCGCGGCACCTATTCCGTGGTGCGCAAGCTCGCCATGCTCGACCGGCGGCACGACGCGGAATTCCTGGCGCGCGAGGTGTTCTCGAGCTTTCCTGGCCTGCACGAGCTGCTTCCGGCTAACAAGATCGTGGGCGAATTCGATTTCTTCGAAGCCCCGATCTGGCCCGGCCGCGGGCCCGGACCCGACCCCAAGCTACTCGCCAATGCCGCGGGACTCGAACGGCGCATGGCGCCGGCGGATGAGCGCTTCCATGTGATCGTCGGCTGCAACCAGACCACCGCGACGGGCGTGGAGCGCCGTGACGGTGAGTTCGAATATGAGTACAGCCTGCAGGGTGACGGCACGGTGCCCATCGCGCTCGCGCGGCTTCCCGGAGCGCGCCACAGTTTTGTCGATTGCGGTCACAGCGACCTGCCCCTTTCCGAGAGCGTCATCGCGGGCACGGTCGATCTGCTGCGATCCGGTGCGACGCAGCGATTCACCACCGCGCCGCCGCTGAAGAGCGGCGTACTCACGCGCTTGCGCGACACGGAACTGCGCGAACAGTACCTGGGGAAGGTCGACTGGGCGCACATGAGCGCGGAAGAGCGGCGCCTGTTTCTCGATACGCTCAACGAGGCGCCGCATCGTTTGCGCGAGTAGGGAATCGGCAACGGACTCAGTGCAAGCGACGTTTCCGACTCACGGCGCCCTGACGATCTTCGCGGCGATATCCGCCTCTGCCACTGCCGCGCTCTTCGGAAACGGCGGGGCTGACATCTTTCCAGCGGCATCGGCCGACAGCGTCAGCTGCTTTCCCCACGTGCCGCTGCGCGGATCGAACCACACCCAGCGATATGTGGCGCCGGGAGTGAACCCGAGCAGCTGTGGGCGCAACGCCTGATTCTCGAAGTAGGCAAGCGCGAAATCGCGCGAAGGCGTGCGCATCAGAAAGGACCAGCCGTCGAGGCCGTCTGCAACGGCGTCTGTGGCGCTGCGTGGTACGAGATCCTGTGAGGCAAGTTCGAGTTCCTGGTAACGCGCACCCTCCGACAACACGAACGTGCGCAGGTGCTGCATCTGCGCCCCCGACTCATAACGCAGCGCCGTCCAGATGTACGGACGCCATCCCGCGGTTTCGCCCGTGCTGGTGAGATCGTATGCGCCGGTCCCGTGAACGTGTCCGGCAAGCGCTCCCGACAACACCGATCCGTACATCATCGCGCGTGCGAAATAGTTGTCGCGCGGTGAGTTTTCGTCCGGTGTCTCGCCCCCAGGACGATTGATCGCGTGATTCCAGCCCGTGTAGTAAGGCTCGAGATTGGCGGCGGGATACGCGGGCACGAGGCGGAACAGTTGCTCGATCGATGCGTAGATGGCGTGGTTGCGCGGCTTGTTCCCGACCGTATGCATCGTGAGCCACGGCGCCTGAGCCCCCGAACCAAACGCGAGAAACGTGGAACGATCGATGAGCGTCGTGAAGGGCTGCCCGTACGGCGGCGGCCCGTACTTTTGCAGATGCCACGTGAGCGCGGCGTTGAATTCGTCCGCCGTGAGACTGAAGTCCCGCGGAATCCAGTCGAGATGGATGCCGCTGAAAATGACGTTGTACGCACCGTAGCGCGCGATCAGGTACTGCACGAAGCGCGCGTACGAAGCGTTGAAGTCGAAGTACGCCTTCCACGAAGGGCCGTGGTCGCGGCGCACGGTCTCGAGAAACGGCACGAATCCTTCATCCGCGAGATGGCGCATCTTGCGATCGAGGCTCGCGAAGTAGCGCGGATTGATGGCGTCAAAATTTGCCAGTCCTTCCCGGTCCGCGAATACCTCGAATGGCCGGCTGCCCTGCTCGTCGTGCATGTCCTTCGCGGTCGTGGTTGCGCCGTCGCCCGTCGAGATCCTGGCGTTCGGAGCCCAAACCCCAAATTTTTCCCACGCGTTGCGTAGATAGACCCCGTCACGGTTGGCGAACGTCGCGCCATGCTGATCCGCGGCCCAGTTCGGAAACGCCGCAATGAAGGACACCGAGTTGTAGTGCTGGCGCTTGCGCCAGGAAACCGCTTCTTCGAAGCCGATTCCCGGGCCGGGCACGTAGTCCGGCGCCGGCTGCACGCCCTTCCAGGGAAGGCGCCAGGTCGATGCGGCGAGCCACGTGTCCCCGACGAGAAAGAATGGTGTGTCGTCCGCGTAGCGCAGCGCATGACCATTGCCGCTCGCGCGCACGAATCCGCGGCGATTCGGATTTTCATCGAGCTCGGCGGCGCTCCAGGGCACCGCGCGTACCGAGCCCGTGCCACCATTCAGGCCCGCATCGTCGACGGGCGTCGCCGCGGCGCGCCAGCTCCATTCACCCGGCTGTGTCGCGACGAACCGTACCTTGAATGTCCGTCCGCCGTCCCAGAATCCGTAGATGCGCCGCTTGAAATCCGGACCCGACAACTCGATCCAGCACTCCACCTCCTTGTAAGGGTTGGCGTACGCGCGCGACGCTTCGAAGGTGATTTCCTGCGTTTCCCAAACGTGGATCTCCCCGGATTGCAGTCG
>Ga0137437_1000810_pt1 | contig 10387 bp, 9 predicted proteins | sample EasRivERMGT138_2_FD_102332 | JGI IMG/M metagenome (GOLD analysis project Ga0137437, IMG submission 102332) | Soil microbial communities from meander-bound floodplain in the East River, Colorado, USA - East River MetaG ERMGT138_2 | ecosystem: Environmental > Terrestrial > Soil > Floodplain ...
CGCGCTCCGGGCACGACGTGACGATCCACGATGCGGGGCCCTTCGCGGGCGGCATGATGCGCTTCGGTATTCCGAAGTACCGCCTGCCGCGCGACGTGCTCGAGGCGGAAGTTGCACGCATCCGCGCCCTCGGCGTTGAGCTGCGACTCAATTCGAAGGTGACGAACGTTCTCCAGACGATGCAGGCGGGCGGTTTCGACGCCGCCTTCCTCGCCGTGGGCGCGCACATCGGCAAGCGCGCCTACATCCCCGCGGGAACCTCGGCTCGCATTCTCGACGCGGTGTCGGTCCTGCGCTCGATGGAAGGCGAGGAGCAGCCGATGCTCGGCCGGCGCGTGGTGGTCTATGGCGGCGGCAACACGGCGCTCGACGTTGCGCGCACCGCCAAGCGGCTCGGCGCGGCGGAAGCGATCATCGTTTACCGGCGCACGCGCGAGAAGATGCCGGCGCACGACTTCGAGCTGGAGGAAGCGCTGCAGGAGGGCGTGATGGTCAAGTGGCTCTCGACCATCAAGCACGCCGGCGAGTCCTCGCTCACCGTGGAGAGGATGGTGCTCGACGAGACCGGCTTTCCGCAGCCGACGGGAGAGCTCGAGACGCTCGAAGCCGACTCGCTGGTGCTGGCGCTCGGCCAGGACGTGGACCTGAGCCTCCTGGAGGGCGTGCCCGGGCTCGAGATCGAGGGCGGGGTCGTCAAGGTCGCGTCCAACATGATGACGGGTTGCGCCGGCATCTTTGCGGGCGGTGACATGGTGCCCTCTGAGCGCACGGTCACGGTCGGCATCGGCCATGGCAAGAAAGCCGCGCGGCATATCGACGCCTGGCTGCGCGGCGCGACCTACGCGCCGCCGCCCAAGCACGAGCCGGCGACGGCCGACAAGCTCAACACCTGGTACTACTCGGACGCGCCGAAGACGGTGCAGCCGGTGCTCGATATCATCCGGCGCCAGTCGACCTTCGATGAAGTGCAGGGCGGGCTCGACGAAACCAATGCGCTCTTCGAGGCGCGCCGCTGCCTGTCCTGCGGCAACTGCTTCGAGTGCGACAACTGCTACGGCGTGTGCCCGGACAACGCGGTGATCAAGCTGGGGCCGGGCAAGCGCTTCGAGTTCAACTACGACTACTGCAAGGGCTGCGGCATCTGCGTCGCGGAATGCCCCTGCGGCGCGATCAAGATGGTGGCGGAGGAGATATGAAAGACGGATCGGCTGCCGGGCGCGGCGGAATGTCGATGCTGCGCGACCCGCTGCTCAACAAGGGCACCGCGTTCACGCACAGGGAGCGCGCCAAGCTCGGCCTGCGCGGGCTCCTGCCGCCGCACGTGCATACCCAGGCGGAGCAGATGCATCGCAGCCTCGCGCACCTGCGCAGCCTGCCGACGCCGCTGGAGAAATTCATCAACCTGAACGCGCTGCACGACCGCAACGAGGCGCTGTTCTTCCGCATCGTCGCCGAGCATCCCGACGAGATCATGCCGCTCATCTATACGCCGACCGTCGGCCTCGCCTGCCAGCAGTTCGGCCGCATCTTCCAGCGGCCGCGCGGATTGTTCATCAGCGCCAGGGACCGCGGCCAGATCGCGAAAGTGCTGCGCAACTGGCCGCAGCGCGACATCGGCATCGTCGTGGTCACCGACGGCGAGCGCATTCTCGGACTGGGCGACCTGGGCGCGAACGGCATGGGGATCCCGGTGGGCAAGCTCTCGCTCTATACCGGGTGCGCGGGGGTGCATCCGCGGCGCTGCCTTCCCGTAGTGCTCGACGTCGGCACGGACAACGAGGCCCTGCGCGACGAACCGTTCTACATCGGCCTGCGGCAGAAGCGCCTGCGCGGCGCGCGCTACGACGCGCTCCTCGAGGAATTCGTCGCGGCGGTGCAGAAGGTGTTTCCCGGCGCGCTGATCCAGTTCGAGGATTTCGCCAATGCCAATGCGTTCCGCCTGCTGCAGCGCTACCGCGAGCGCATCTGCACCTTCAACGACGACATCCAGGGCACTGCGGCGGTCGTGCTCGCCGGACTGTATTCCGCGCTGCGCATCACGGGCAGCGCCCTCAAAGACCAGCGCCTCCTGTGCTTCGGCGCGGGCGAGGCGGCGACCGGGATCTGCGACCTGATGGTTGCCGCGCTGACCGGGGAAGGCATGGCCGAGGACGAGGCGCGGCGCCGCTGCTGGCTGTTCGATTCGCGCGGGCTGGTGGTCGCGAGCCGCACCGACCTCGCCGGCCAAAAGCGGCCCTACGCGCACGCGCACGCGGGCATCGCCGATTTCGTCGCCACGGTGGAGGCGCTCAAGCCCACCGCGATCATCGGCGTCGCGGCGGTCGGCGGCACCTTCACCCAGGCGGTGGTCGAGGCGATGGCGCGCCACAACCAGCGGCCGATCGTGTTCGCGCTGTCCAACCCGACCTCAAAAGCGGAATGCACCGCGGAGCAGGCCTATCGCTGGTCGGGAGGCCGTGCGTTGTTCGCCTGCGGCAGCCCGTTCGACCCGGTGAAGCTCGACGAGCGCGTGTTCGTGCCCCGCCAGGGCAACAACTCCTACATCTTTCCGGGCGTCGGCCTGGGCGTGATCGCCAGCCGCGCGCGGCGCGTCACCGACGAGATGTTCCTTGCCGCCGCGCGCGTGCTCGCCCGCCAGACGACGCAGGCGGACCTCGACCAGGGCAGCCTGTACCCCGCGCTCGGCCGCATCCGGGACGTCTCCGCGCACATCGCGTCCGCCGTGGCCGAAGTCGCCTATGCGCGTCGCCTCACGTCGCGCCGCAAGCCGGCGAACGTGCTGGCCCACATCCGCGCGCAGATGTACGACCCGGTCTATCCGCGCTACGCCTAGCGCGCCGCGGCCAAGTCCTCGCGCTCGATGACGCGCTTGACCGCTGCGGGGTCCGGCTCGATCACCTCGAAGCGCTGCGGCAACTTCTCCAGGTCCTCGAATCCCCGCGGCCGCGCCGGCTCGCGCCCGAGCGCCTCCTTGATCGTCGCCGCGAACTTCGCCGGCAGCGCGGTCTCCAGGCAGATCAGCGGCACGCCGGCGACGCGATGCGCCAGCCCGACCTTCACCCCGTCGGCAGTGTGCGGATCGATGGTGACACCGTACTTGCGGTGCACCTCCCGTATCGTCGCCAGCCGGTCGGCGTGGGTGCTCTTGCCCGACACGAAGCCGGTGCTGCCGGGGAGATCGAATTCGCCCTGCCGCGCGAGCTGGTCCCACAGGGCGACGATGCGCCCAGGGTCGCGCCCCACCAGATCAAAGGCGTAGCGCTCGAAGTTGGAAGCCTTGGAGATGTCCATCGAGGGGCTGGACGTCGCCACCGCTGCACGGCGCACGCGGTAGCGGCCGCTGCGAAAGAATTCATCCAGCACGTCGTTCTCGTTGTTGGCGAGGATCAGGCGAGCGACCGGCAGGCCCATCGAGCGCGCGACGTAGCCGGCGTGGATATTGCCGAAATTCCCAGACGGCACCGCAAAGTCGACCCGCTCGGCGTCGCTGCGCGTGGCGCGGAAGTAGCCCCAGAAGTAGTACACCACCTGCGCCGCGACGCGCGCCCAGTTGATGGAATTCACCGCGCCGATGCGGTAGCGCGCCTTGAATGCGGCGTCGGCATTCACCTGCTTGACCAGGTCCTGGCAATCGTCGAACACGCCCTTCACCGCCAGGTTGTGGATGTTGGCGTCCTGCAGCGCGTACATCTGCGCCGCCTGGAACGAGCTCATGCGCCCCGCCGGCGAGAGCATGAACACGTGGATGCCGCGCTTGCCGCGCATCGCATGCTCGGCGGCCGAGCCGGTGTCCCCCGAGGTGGCAGCGAGAATGTTGAGCGTCTGCCCGCGCTGGCGCAGCACGTGCTCGAAGAGCTGCCCGAGCAGCTGCAGCGCCATGTCCTTGAAGGCGAGCGTCGGGCCATTGGACAGCCCGAGCAGGTGCAGCCCGGGCTCGAGCGTCTTCAGCAAAGCGATATCCGCGCTGCCGAATGCCGTCCTGGTATAGGTCTTGGCGACGATTGCCCCGAGATCCGGCACGTCGTCCATGAACAACTGCAGGATCGCCGTGGCCAGTTCCGGGTAGCTCTTGCCCCGCCATGCGGCGAGATCCGCCTGCGGGTAGGCCTCGGGCACGTACAGCCCGCCGTCGGGCGCCAGGCCTTCGAGCAGGATGTCGGAGAAGCGCTGCGGCCGCGCGCCGCCGCGGGTGCTGAGGTATCGCAACGCGCCTACCGTTTCGGGTCCTGCTTCTTGTGCAGCTCGTCGAACTTGCGGATCTGCTCCGGCGTCGCCTTGCGGTGCGCCTTCTGCCCCTTTTGCTCCTTCGCGGCCGCGGGTTTGGCCGCCTTCTTCGCCGGCGGCGGGGCCTGCGCCCAGGCGGGCAGCAGACAGCAGGCAAGCGCCAACACCAGCCAGCCTCTCACAGCAGCTCCTCCAGCCGGATGCGCGTCACCTTGCCGAGCACTGTCGGCAGCTTTTCAATGCGCGCCATCGCGGCGTTCACGTTCTTCTCGAGGGCACGGTGCGTCAGCATGACGATGTCGACGCGCTGCTCGCCCGCGCCGGGCTCCTTTTGCACCATGGCGCCGATCGAGATGCGCGAATCGGCGAGGATGCGCGTGATGCGCGCCAGCACGCCGGGCTTGTCCAGCACGCGCATGCGCAGGTAGCAGGAGGTCTCCACCTCGCCGATCGGCAAGATCGGGGTGTCCGACAACTGGTCGGGCTGGAACGCGAGGTGCGGCACGCGATGTTCGGGATCGGCGGTGATCAGGCGCGTCACGTCCACCAGGTCCGCCACCACCGCGCTGGCGGTGGGCTGGCTGCCCGCGCCCGCGCCGTAGTACATGGTCGCCCCCACCGCGTCGCCCTTGACCAGGATGGCGTTCATCACGCCCTCGACGTTGGCGATCAGGCGCCGCGCCGGCACGAGCGTGGGATGCACGCGCAACTCGATGCCCTTGTTCGCGCGGCGCGTGATGCCGAGCAGCTTGATACGGTAGCCCAGCTCCTCGGCGTAGCCGATGTCGTCCTGCGTCAGCCGCGAGATGCCTTCGGTGTAGGCCTTCGCGAACTGCATGGGGATGCCGAAAGCGAGCGCCGAGAGGATGGTGAGCTTGTGCGCGGCGTCGATGCCCTCGATGTCGAAGCTGGGATCGGTTTCCGCGTAGCCCTTCGCCTGCGCGTCGGCCAGTGCCGTCGAGAAGGCGAGGCCCTTGTCGCGCATCTCCGACAGGATGAAGTTGGACGTACCGTTGATGATCCCGGCGATCCACTCGATGCGGTTGGCGGCGAGGCCCTCGCGCAGCGCCTTGATGATGGGAATCCCGCCGCCGACCGAGGCCTCGAAGGCCACCATGACGCCCTTCTTCTGCGCCGCGGCGAAGATCTGGTTGCCGTGCCTGGCCAGCAGCGCCTTGTTGGCGGTCACCACGTGCTTGCCATGGCGGATCGCCTCCAGCACCAGGTCCCTGGCGACGCCGGTGCCGCCGATCAGCTCGATGACGATCTCGATGTCCGGCGAGCGCACCACTTCCCAGGCGTTGCCCGACACTCTTGCATTGCCGCCGACCAGTCTCCTGGCTTTCTTCTGGTCCTTGTCGGCGACGCGCGTGATGCGGATCGCGCGGCCGGCGCGGCGGCGGATCTCGCCGGCGTTGCGGCTGAGCACGTCCCAGGTGCCGCCGCCCACCGTGCCGATGCCGAGCAGCGCCACTTGAATCGGTTTCACGCTGCTCCGCGCAGCAGGCCGTCCTTCTTGAACATCTCGCGCACGCCGCGCAGCGCCTGGCGCAGCCGGTTCTCGTTCTCGATGAGCGCGATGCGCACGTGGTCGTCGCCGTGGTCGCCGAAGCCGATGCCGGGCGACACGGCGATCTTTGCCTGGTCCATCAGCCGCTTGGTGAACTCGAGGGAGCCCATCTTCGCGTAGGTCTCGGGGATCTTCGCCCAGACGTACATCGAGGCCTTCGGGTTCTCCACCATCCAGCCGATGTCGTGCAGGCCCTTGACCATCACGTCCCTGCGCTTCTCGTAGTTGCGCCGGATGTCCGCCACGCACTGCTGCGGCCCTTCCAGCGCCACGATCGAGGCCACCTGGATCGGCGTGAAGGAGCCGTAGTCATGGTAGCTCTTGATGCGCGCCAGCGCATGCACCAGGTCCTGGTTGCCGACCATGAAGCCGATGCGCCAGCCGGCCATGTTGTAGCTCTTGGACATGGTGAAGAATTCCACCGCCACGTCGCGCGCGCCCGGCACCTGCATGATGGAAGGCGCCTGGTAGCCGTCGTACACGATATCGGCGTAGGCGAGGTCGTGCACCACCATCATGTCGTGCTCGCGTGCCAGCGCCACGATGCGCTCGAAGAAATCCAGCTCCACGCATTTCGCCGTCGGGTTCGACGGGAAGCCGATGATCAGCATCTTCGGCTTGGGGAACAGCTCGCGGATCGCGCGCTCCACCTCGGCGATGAAATCCACGCCCGGGGTCATACGCACCGAGCGGATGTCGGCGCCGGCGATGATCGCGCCGTAGATGTGGATCGGGTAGGAGGGATTGGGCACCAGCACCGTGTCGCCGCGATCCAGCGTCGCCAGCATCAGGTGCGCGAGGCCTTCCTTGGAGCCGATGGTGACGATGGCCTCGCTGTCCGGGTCGAGCTCGACCGCGTAGCGGCGCTGGTACCAGTCGCAGATCGCCTTGCGCAGGCGCGGAATGCCCTTGGACACAGAATAGCCGTGCGTGTCCTGGCGCTGCGCAGCCTCGACCAGCTTGTCGACGATGTGCTTGGGCGTCTGCCCGTCGGGGTTGCCCATCGACAGGTCGATGATGTCGTCGCCGCGGCGCCGCGCCGCCATCTTCAGCTCGTTGGTGATGTTGAAGACGTACGGCGGCAGCCGCTTGATCCTCGAAAACTCTCGCATTGTAGAATTCTAGCAGTGAAACTCCAGGCCTCCTCGCCCTCGGCGCTCAACACCTTCTCCGGCTACGGCGAGGGATTTGTGCTGATCAATGGCCAGCGCCACGCAGGCAGCATGATCGTGATGCCGGAGCGGATGCAGCCCTGGGACGTCGCGGGCTTCGACGCGCTGAAGGAAGCGGATTTCCAGGTGTTCCTCGAACTCAAACTGGAAATCCTGTTGCTCGGCACAGGGCCGAAGCAGCGTTTTCCCCATCCGCGCCTGACGCGGGCCCTGGCGCAAAGGCGCATCGGCGTCGAAGTGATGGACCTCCAGGCCGCCTGCCGCACCTACAACATCCTGATGGCCGAGGAGCGCATCGTGGCCGCGGCGCTGCTGTTCGCATGAGCCTGCTCAGCTTCGCGTACGTCGCGCTCGCCGTCGTGCTCGGCACCGGCGCGCAATTGCTGCTGAAGGCCGGCACCAACGCCACGCCGGTCGGATTCCCCCTGGCGCTCGACCCGCGCATCCTCGGCGGCATCGCCTGCTACGCCGTGAGCCTGGTGGCCTGGATCCTGGCGCTGTCCAAGACTCCGGTCAGCGTTGCCTACCCGATGGTGTCGCTTGGCTTCGCGCTGAACGCCCTGCTCGCCTGGTGGCTGCTGGGCGAGGCGCTCAACGTGCAGCGCATCGCGGGCATCGCGGTGATCATGGTCGGCGTAGCACTCGTCGCGAGGTCCTGAATGGCCCTGTTCCCCGGCTTCAAGAAAAGACGCGTCAGGACTTCCGGCGCCACGATCAACCTGGTGACCAAAGGCGACGGCCCGCCGCTGCTCATGCTGCACGGCTACCCGGAAACCCACGCCATGTGGCACAAGATCGCGCCGGATCTCGCGCGCGATTACACCGTGGTGTGCGCGGACCTGCGCGGCTATGGCGATTCGTCCAAGCCGAAAGGCCTGCCGGACCACTCGAACTATTCAAAGCGGGCGATGGCGAAGGACATGGTCGAAGTGATGGCGGCGCTGGGACACAAGAGCTTTCACCTCGTCGGCCATGACCGCGGCGCGCGCGTCGCGCATCGCCTGGCGCGCGACCACGGCGGCCGGGTGAAGACCTTGACGGTCCTCGACATCTCGCCGACCTTGAAGATGTACGAGAGCACCAACAAGGCCTTTGCCACCGCCTACTACCACTGGTTCTTCCTGATCCAGAAGCCGCCGCTGCCCGAGAAATTGCTCGCCGGGCACGTGCCGGGCTACATCCTCGGCCGCATCGGGCGCGGCCAGGGCGGCCTGAAGCATTTCTCGAAGCAGGCGCAGCGCGAATACATCCGCTGCTTTCGCGAACCGCGCACCATCCACGCCACCTGCGAGGATTACCGCGCAGCGGCCGGCATCGACCTCGAGCACGACCGCAAGGATTTGCGGCCCAAGTTGCGGATGCCTGTAATGGTCCTGTGGGGAAAGCAAGGCGTGATTGAACGGATGTTCAAACCGCTGCGCGACTGGCGCGAAGTCGCGGCGGACGTCCAGGGCCGCGCGCTCGACTGCGGGCATTTCCTGCCTGAGGAGAAGCCGGCAGCGGTGCTCGCCGAACTCCGCCGTTTCCTCGCGCGAAAGCAAAAAGCGCTTTGATTTCAGGGTCCTGCAGCGCGCTTGCAGCCGCCGCAGAAAACGTGTTCAATGAATGCGTTGCAATCCACACCTGAGAACGCGGCTTAAAACCCGCCTGGATGCCAGGAAAACCCGTCGAGGACTTTTCCCTGCCTTCCACCGGTGGCGGCACGTTCCGACTCTCGGGCGCCAGGGGCAGCAAGCTGGTGCTCTACTTCTACCCCAAGGACAACACCCCGGGCTGCACCACGGAGGGGATGCAATTCCGCGACCTGCACGCGGAATTCCGCAAGGCGGACTGCGAGGTGTTCGGGGTATCGCGCGATTCACTGCGCTCGCACGAGAATTTCAAGTCCAAGATGAAGTTTCCTTTCGAGCTGCTCTCCGACGCCGAGGAGAAAGTGTGCAGCCAGTTCGGCGTCATGAAGCTGAAGAACATGTACGGCAAAAAGGTCCGCGGCATCGAGCGCAGCACCTTCTTCATCGACGCGAAGGGGGTGCTGGTGCGCGAATGGCGCGGCGTCAAGGTGCCAGGCCACGCACAGGAGGTACTCGACTTTGTTAAAGCCCTCTGATCGTCCGCTCGACCCACAATTCGAACAAGAACGGACCGATTCACCCGCAGACGCCCCCCCCGCCATGGCGAAGAAGCCCCGCACCGCGCAAAAGAAATCCCGCCTCACCAAGCTGTTCGTGCTCGACACCAACGTGCTGATGCACGACCCCTCCAGCCTGTTCCGCTTCGAGGAGCACGACGTCTACCTGCCCATCGGCACGCTGGAAGAGCTGGACAACCACAAGAGGGGGCTCTCGGACGTGGCGCGCAACGCGCGCCAGGCGAGCCGCTTCCTCGACGAGATCGTCTCCGACTCGGTGGCCGACATCAAGGCGGGCTTGCCGATCCGCACGCGCGACGGCAAGGCCTCGGGCGGGCGCCTGTACCTGCAGACCGAGGCGATCAACGGCGAGCTGCCGTCGACCTTCGCCGCCGGCAAGACCGACAACCAGATCCTGTCGGTAGTGCGGCACCTGCAGAAGCACTACGCGCAGCGACCGGTGGTGCTGGTGTCGAAAGACATCAACATGCGCATCAAGGCGCGCGCCCTCGGCCTGGCCGCGGAGGACTATTTCAACGACAAGGTGCTGGAGGACACCGACGTCCTCTACACCGGGGTGCACAAGCTGCCGGCGGATTTCTGGGACAGCCACGGCCGCGACATGGAGTCCTGGAAGAAGGAAGGCCATACCTACTATCGCGTGCGCGGCCCGCTGGTGCCGCGGCTGCTGCTGAACGAGTTCGTCTACGACGATTCCGGCGAGCGGCCGCTGTACGCCATGGTGCGGGAGAAGTCCGGCCGCATGGCGGTGCTGGAGACGGTGCGCGACTACAGCCACGCCAAGAACTCGGTGTGGGGCATCACCGCGCGCAACCGGGAGCAGAACTTCGCCCTCAACCTGCTGATGAATCCGGCCATCGACTTCGTCACCCTGCTCGGCCAGGCCGGCACCGGCAAGACGCTGCTCGCGCTGGCGGCCGGCCTCACGCAGGCGCTCGACCAGAAGCGCTACACCGAATTGATCATGACCAGGGTGACCGTGCCGATCGGCGAGGACATCGGCTTCCTGCCGGGCACCGAGGAAGAGAAGATGCTGCCCTGGATGGGCGCACTGGAGGACAACCTCGACGTGCTCAACGCCTCCGACGAGTCGGGCGGCGAATGGGGCCGCGCCGCGACGCGGGACCTCGTGCGCTCGCGCATCAAGGTCAAGTCCCTCAACTTCATGCGCGGCCGCACCTTCGTCAACAAGTGGCTGATCATCGACGAGGCGCAGAACCTCACGCCCAAGCAGATGAAGACGCTGGTGACGCGCGCCGGCCCGGGCACCAA
>Ga0137437_1000811_pt1 | contig 10386 bp, 5 predicted proteins | sample EasRivERMGT138_2_FD_102332 | JGI IMG/M metagenome (GOLD analysis project Ga0137437, IMG submission 102332) | Soil microbial communities from meander-bound floodplain in the East River, Colorado, USA - East River MetaG ERMGT138_2 | ecosystem: Environmental > Terrestrial > Soil > Floodplain ...
CCCGTGCGAAGGAGCCGAAGCTCGTCCTCGACCCCAACCAACTCTCCAAGGACGGCACGGTCGCGATCGGGGCCTTCATCCCGAGTGAAGACGCACGCTACGCCGCCTACGCGATCGCGGACGGCGGCTCCGACTGGCACACCTGGAGGGTGCGCGACCTCGACACGCTCCAGGACCTGCCCGACGTGCTGCGCTGGTCGAAGTTCTCGGGCGTCGCGTGGCTGCACGACGGCAGCGGCTTCTACTACTGCCGTTATCCCGAGCCCAAGAAGGGCGACGAGCTCGAGGCGGCCAACTACGACCAGGAGCTCCGCTTCCACAAGCTCGGCGACGCGCAGGAGAAGGACCCCCTCGTCTACGCTCGGCCCGACCAGAAGGAGTGGTTCTTCGACCCGGGCATCAGCGACGACGGCCGCTTCCTGATCCTGAACGTCGGCACGGGCACCGACCGGCGCAACCGCGTCTACTACGTCGACCTCGCGGCGCAGGCGCCGTCGGCCGCGACCGCGCCGACCTTCACGCCGCTGCTCGACGACTTCGACGCGGGCTACCACTTCCTCGGCAACACGAGCGACCTCTTCTACTTCCGCACCGATCTCGACGCGCCGCGCGGGCGCATCATCGCCATCGACCGCAAGACGCCCGATCGCAAGAGCTGGAAGGAGGTCGTCCCGACCTCCGACGACCCGCTGCGCGGCGCCTCGCTCGTGAACCGGCAGTTCGTGCTGAACTACATGCACGACGCGAGCAGCAAGGTGCGCCTCGTCCACCTCGACGGGACGCCCGACCGCGAAGTCCCGCTGCCGGGCATCGGCTCGGCCGGCGGCTTCGGCGGCAAGGACTCCGACACCGACTGCTTCTGGACCTACACCTCGTTCGTGTCGCCGCCGACGATCTACCACTACGACTTCATGAAGGGCACGTCGGAGGTCTGGTTCCAGCCGAAGGTCGACTTCGACTTCGCGCCCTACGTGACCGATCTCGTCTTCGCGAAGAGCAAGGACGGCACGAGGGTGCCGATCCACGTGACGCACAAGAAGGGCCTCGCGCTCGACGGCTCACACCCCTGCCTGCTCTACGGCTACGGCGGCTTCAACATCCCGCTCACGCCGGTCTTCACGACGCAGCGCCTGGTCTGGCTCGAGCGCGGCGGCCTCTTCGCGCAGGCCGTGCTGCGCGGCGGCTCCGAGTACGGCGAGCAGTGGCACGAAGCCGGGATGCTCGGCAAGAAGCAGAACGTCTTCGACGACTTCATCGGCGCCGCCGAGCACCTGATCCGCGCCGGCTACACCCGCAAGGGGAAGCTCGCGATCCAGGGCGGCAGCAACGGCGGCCTCCTGGTCGGCGCCTGCCTCACGCAGCGGCCCGACCTCTTCGGCGCGGCGGTCCCACAGGTCGGCGTGCTCGACATGCTGCGCTACCACGAATTCACCATCGGGTGGGCGTGGGCGAGCGAGTACGGCCGCAGCGACAAGGCCGAGGAGTTCCCCTTCCTCTACGCCTACTCGCCGCTGCACCGGCTGAAGGGCGGCACGAAGTACCCGCCGACGCTGGTGCTGACCGGCGACCACGACGACCGCGTGATGCCGGCCCACTCGTTCAAGTTCGCGGCGGCGCTGCAGGCGGCGCAGGGGGGCGAGGCGCCGGTCCTGATCCGCGTCGAGACGCGCGCCGGCCATGGCGCCGGCAAGTCGACGCAGTACCAGATCGAGGAGCAGGCCGACATCTACGCGTTCCTCGTGCAGGCGCTCGGGCTCGACGCCGGCGCGCACACGGGTCCGTGACGCGCCCGACCGCGGCGCGGCCGTGACCGGCTCCGTCCCGCCCGACCGCACGACGCTGCGCCAGCGGGCGCTGCGACTGCGCTGCCCGTGGTGCGGCGGGGGCGAGATGTTCCGCGGGGCGCTCGCGATGCACGAGCGCTGCTCCGCCTGCGGGCTCAAGTTCGAGCGCGAGCCCGGCTACTTCCTCGGCTCGATCTACCTGAACTACGGTGCAGCGGTCGCCGTCGCGATCGGGCTGCACCTGGTGCTCTCGACGTCGCTCGGCTGGTCGGCGCCGGCCGAGCTCGCCGTGATCCTGCCGGTCGTGGTCGCGCTCGGCTTCCTCTTGTTCCGCGTCGCGCGCGCTCTCTGGCTCGCGTTCGACCTCTCGTTCGATCCGCCCGAGCCGCACGAATTCGAGGCGCGCGCGCCGGGAGCGGACGGCGGCCGCGGTCCCGCGCCCGGTCCCTGATCAGCGCGCGCTCGCGGATTCGCCGCGCTGGGACAACTCGCCCCAGGGATCCGCCGCGCCGGACGCGGACGCGGACGCGGCGCTCGCGGCGGCGCGCTGCGCGGACGCCCTCCCGCGCCGCGCGGGGAATTGGTACGACGTGAATCTCGTTCACGCCGGGGGCGATTGGCCCGTCCCATGCCACCGGCGGCACGCGAGTCGGCCCGTCGCTCGCGCCGATGAGACAATTCCTGCTTCGATCCAACGGGCCCCCCCTGCGCCCGTTGCGGCGAACGCGGCCTCGCCGCACGGAGATCCCGAGATGAGCCAGACGATCCTGACCCGCGGCCAGCGCGCGCTCCTGCGCGTTCTCGTCTGGGGCGGGCTGCTGCTGATCGCCGACACGCTCTTTCTCGTCCTCTTCCGCGTCACCGAGTCGACGGCCCGCTTCCGCCTGCCGCCCGACACGCTCCCGCCCTTCTATCAGTCGATGGTGCTCGGCCACACCTGGCTCGGCATCGTGCTCACGCCCGTCGCGCTCGTCTTCGCGGCGTGGCACCTCGGCCGCGCGTGGGCGCGCCGCCACAAGGTCGCGATCTCGACCGGCGCGAGCCTGATCCTCTCGATGCTCGCGCTGATGTTCACCGGCTTCTTCATCCTGTCGCAGGCGAACAGCCGCGAGCACCAGGGGATGTTCTGGTCGCACATGGGCCTCAGTGGCGCGATGCTCGTGCTCTACGTCACCCACCGCGTGACGAGCGTCTGGGCGCCGAGCTGGAAGCGCGTCGGGCTCGCGCTCGGCGGCGCGACGCTGCTCGCGCTCTCCTTCACCGGCGTCCACTGCCTGACGATCCCGCACGCGCACGAGATCGAGCGCGGCACGCGCATCCGGACGGTGCCGACCACCGAATCGCTCACGCGCACCGACAAGGACCCCTTCTCCGCGCCGTTCGCCGCTTCCGGCGACGTCCCCAAGGTGAGCCCCTTCTTCCCGTCGGCCGCGACGACCGCGACCGGCACCTTCATGGAGTCGCGCGTCGTGACGCGCGACGAGCTCCCGACCACCGACGAGCTGCACAAGGAGGTGGCGGCCTACGGCTACGTGAAGGACGTGCTGATCGGCGCGGCGACCTGCGTGCGCTGCCACGGCGACATCGTCGAGCAGTGGAGCCACTCGGCGCACCGCTTCAGCTCGATGAACAACCCGTTCTACCGGCGCGCCTTCCTCGCGATGAGGAAGGAGACGGCGAAGCCGGGCACGCAGGACTTCAAGACGCGCAGCCAGTGGTGCTCGGGCTGCCACGAGCCGGCGCTGATGCTCGCCGGCGAGATCGGCAAGGACTTCGACCCCGACGGCCCCAACGCGCAGGCCGGGCTCACCTGCCTGTCGTGCCACGCGATCGACACGATCCACAACAACACCGGCAACGGCGCCTACAACATCAACGACGACAAGGACACGCCCTACCTCTTCGACAACACGAGCGAGGGCCCGCTGCGCTTCCTCGGCGACATGGTCATCAAGGCGAAGCCGGTCGTCCACAAGCAGCGCATGCTGAAGCCGTTCTTCAAGAGCGCCGAGTTCTGCGCGACCTGCCACAAGGTCTCGCTCGACGTGGCGGTGAACGACTACCGCTGGTTCCGCGGGCAGAACGACTACGACGCCTGGCACGACAGCGGCGTGGCGCAGAACGCCGCGCGCACCTTCTACCGGCCGCGCCATCCGGAGACGGGGCTGCCGGTGAAGAAGGTCTGCCAGGACTGCCACATGCCGCCCGAGGCGGCGACGCGCGACGACGTCTCGGCCAAGAACGGCACGGTGCGCTCGCACCGCTTCCTCGCGGTGAACTCGGCGCTGCCGGCGCTGCGCGGCGACGCCGACTCGATCGCGCGCATGGAGAAATTCCTCCAGGACGACAAGCTGCGCGTCGACGTCTTCGCGCTGCGCCGCCTCAATCCCGACGGCAGCGAGAAGGAGCTCGTCACCGCGCTCGACACCACCCAGCCGCTGCTCGCGCCGGGCGAGAAGGTCGAAGTACAGGTCGTGGTGCGCAACAAGGGGGTCGGCCACACCTTCCCGGGCGGCACCAACGACAGCAACGAGGGCTTCCTCGAATTCGTCGTCGCGCAGGAGGGCCAGACGATCCTGCACAGCGGCTGGATCGGCCCCGACAAGCAGCTCGACCCCTCCGCGCACCGCTACGGCTCGGTCGTGATCCAGCACGACGGCGAGGAGGCGACGAAGCGCAATCCCTCCGACTTCCACGTCGTCCTCTACGCGAACGTGATCCCGCCCTCGACCTCCGACGTCGTGCGCTACCAGTTCACCGTCCCTGCCGACGCCGCGGGAAAATCGGTCGACCTCTCCGCCAGCCTGAAATGGCGCAAGTTCAAGCAGAACTACACCGACTACGTCTTCGAGGAGCGGCCCGACAAGAAGGTCGAGCTGCCGATCACGACGATCGCTGGCAACAAGGTCACGCTGCGCGTCGCCAAGGCGGGCGAGGCGGTCAAGCCGACGCCGCCGGCCGTCTACGCCAAGCCCGACCTCTGGATCCGTCCCAACGACTTCGGCATCGCCCACCTGCAGCGGCGCGACACGCGCCTCGCGGAGAAGGCGTTCGAGGAGGTGATCCGGATCGCGCCGGGCAAGGTCGACGGCTACCGCAATATGGCACGCGCTTATCGTGCTGATGGCAACATCCCCGCCGCGCTCGAGATGCTGAAGAAGTGCGAGGAGATCGCGCCGGGCGACCCGATGACCGCCTACGTCTGGGGCAACGTGCTGCAGATCGACGGCCGTTACGAGGAGGCCGAGCAGGCCTTCCAGCGCGTGCTGCAGGACTTCCCGGGCGACCGCGACACCATGAAACTGCTCGGGCGCACCTACTACCTCGACCAGAAGTTCGAGCAGTCGCTCGCGATGTACCTCAAGGTGCTCGCCATCGACCCCGAGGACCGCGAGGCGCACTGGCACCGCGTCCTCAACTACCAGGCGCTCGGCAGAGCGGCCGAGGCGGCCGAGGCGCGCAAGGCGTTCGAGAAGTACGAGATCGACGAGTCGGCGCAGGACGTGACCAACGCGTTCCGCATCAAGGACAAGGACGCCAACCTCGAGACGAACGCCGTCCACTCGCACGAGCTCGCGCCGCTGCCGACACCGCCCAAGAAGTCGGGCGGGCCGTGACGCCGCCGCGCTCCTCCGCGTCCCCCTCCTCCTCCCCGCTCCCCGGAACCGCGAGACCGATGATGACCCGTCCGACCCGTTTCCGCCTGCCGATCGCCGCCCCGTTCGCGCTGCTCGCCGCCGCCGCGCCGCTGCTGCTCGTCGCCTGCAGCAAGGAGCCGGAGAAGGCGCCCGAGCCGAAGATCGACGCGACGAACTACACCAAGGGCGCGGAGCCGTTCGTGCCGAAGGGCGTGACCGAGAAGGCGGCGCCGAAGGTGGCGTTCGCCGACGCGACGCCCGGCAGCGGCTTCGAGTTCACCCACGTGAACGGCGCGCAGGGGAAGAAGTACCTGCCGGAGACGATGGGCGCCGGCGTGATCCTCTTCGACGCCGACGGCGACGGCCTCCTCGACGTCTACTGCGTGCAGGGCGCCGAGTGGCCCGGCAGCGAGAAGCTGCCGCAGAAGCCGACGGGGAAGCTCTTCAAGAACCTCGGCGGCCTCAAGTTCAAGGACGTCACCGCGGGATCGGGCCTCGACGTCCCCTTCCTCGGCATGGGCGGCTGCGCGGCCGACTACGACGGCGACGGCGACTCCGACCTCTTCGTCACCGCGCTCGGCCCCTACCACCTCTTCCGCAACGAGGGTGGCGGCAAGTGGAAGGACGTGACGAAGGACGCCTGCCTCGAGACGTCGACCTGGAAGGACAAGCAGGGGCGCGAGCACCCGGGCTGGTCGACCAGCGCTGCGTGGCTCGACTACGACTGCGACGGCGTGCTCGACCTCTTCGTCTGCCACTACGTGCACTGGTCGACCGAGAACGACGTGTACGAGTCGATGAACGGCGTCGACAAGGCGTACCCCCAGCCGGTCAAGTACGAGTCCGACTCCTGCCGCCTCTTCCGCGGCGGCCCCGACGGCAAGTTCGCCGACGTCACCAAGGCGATGGGGATCGAGAAGAGCGACAGCAAGTCGCTCGGCATCGCGGTCGCCGACCTGAACGGCGATTGCCGGCCCGAGATCGCGATCGCCAACGACACGCAGCCCAACTACCTCTTCGCGAGCCAGGCCGACGGCAAGTACCAGGACGTCGCGCCCGACGCCGGCATGGCCAAGGACGGCAACGGCCGCGCGCGCGCCGGCATGGGCATCGACATGGCGTCGCTGCTGAACGACGGGCTCTTCACCGTCTCGATCGGCAACTTCTCCGGCGAGCCGGTCTCCATGTACACGCAGATCGGCAAGGAGATCTTCTTCGTCGACCAGGCCGGCAAGACGCGCGTCGGTCCCGCGACCGAGCTGCCGCTCAAGTTCGCGATCCTCTTCTGCGACTACGACCTCGACGGCCGCCTCGACCTGTTCACCCTGAACGGCCACATCGAGCCGACCATCGAGTCGGTCCGCAAGGACACCACCTACGAGGAGGCGCCGCAGCTGTTCTGGAACCGCGGCGACGGCATGTTCGCCGAGGTGAGCAAGGCGAGCGGCGAGTGCCTGCAGAAGCGCCTCGTCGGCCGCGGCACCGCGGCGGGCGACCTCGACGGCGACGGCGACCTCGACCTCGTCCTCACGCAGAACGGCCGGCCCGCCACGGTGTTGCGCAACGACCAGGCCCTCGGCAACGGCTGGCTGCGCGTGCGCCTGCAGGGCGCCTCCAAGAACCGCGACGCGCTCGGCGCGACGGTCACGCTCGAGAACGGCGCGAAGGGGATCACGCGCGACGTCCGGACCGGCTCGTCCTACCTCAGCCAGTGCGACGTCGCTCCGACGTTCGGTCTCGGGGCCGATGCAAAGACGCCGCGCGCGGTCGTGGTGCGCTGGCCTTCGGGGAAGAGCGAGCGCTTCGAGGGGCTCGCGCCGAATCAGGAGCATCGGCTCGTCGAAGGCAAGGGGAAGGCGAAGTAAGCGCCGCCGCATTGCTGCGCCGCGGACATTGAACCGTTCGCCTTCTCATGAAACGCAACAAGCGCGGAATGGTGATTTGAACGGGGGAGGCGACCTCTTCATTCATCGCCGGTGAAGGGCTGACTGCACGCGAGACTCGGCGCGGTGGTTCGTCGCGAGGCCGAGACTTCACATCCTCGCTTCGTTCATGCCGCAGGCGCGATCGGCCTGCGCAGCGAGTTGCACCGGTGCATGAGCCGTCGTCGCGCGACGGTCTCAGGCGGTTCCGAAAGGGGTGGTGGAGGAAAAAGTCGAAAAACGGGACCTGCAGGCGGCTCGCCCCACCTTCCATCTTCCATCAGGGCGAGCTTGTCCCGCTTTTTCGACCTTTTCCTCCGCCGCCCCTCGACCCGCTCTCGTCCGTCGCGCGTTCGAGCACGAATCCTCGCCCGCTCGTCCGCCCCCGCCGCGAGAAATCGCTTCCGGTCTCGCCTCGCGACACCCCCCGCCCGCCCCCCGCCACCAGCCCCGCCCCCGCGCCGTCCGAAGAGGACGCGGGGGTTCCCGTACATGGCGCAGGCTTCCCGGATCGAGAGCGTCGCCGACACCGTGGCGCGCTTCCGCGAGCGCTTCCTCGAGAAGATCGCGGAGGGCGCCTTCGAGCTCCCGATGCTGCCCGAGGTCGCGAGCATGGTCATGGCCGCGACGCAGGACGAGAGCTGCGACGCGCGCCGCCTCTCGCGCATGATCCACCGCGACGCCGCGCTCGCCGGCCACGTGCTGAAGCTCGCCAACTCCCCGCTCTACGCGCCGACCGTCCCGATCGTCTCGCTGCAGCAGGCGGTGAGCCGGCTGGGCATGAAGAAGATCCGCGAGATGGCGCTGGTCGCCGCCTGCCAGGCGAAGGTGTTCCGCGTGCCGGGCCAGGACGTGCGCGTGCGCCAGCTCTTCCGCCACTCGGTGGCGACGGCCGCCTACGCGCAGGAGATCGCGCGCATGCGCCGCTGGAACGTCGAGGAGGCGTTCCTGTGCGGGCTGCTGCACGACGCCGGCAAGCCGGTCCTGCTGCAGCTCCTGGTCGAGGTCGCGCGCGAGCTCGACCTCGGCGTCGACGCGAGCCTCGTCGAGGACGTCGTCGACGAGATGCACGGCAGCGTCGCCGGCCGCCTCGTCGAGGGGTGGCGCCTCCCCGCGCGCGTCGCGGAGACGATCGTCTACCACCACCGGCCGCACGAGGCGCCGAGCGCGGCGCAGACCGCGATGCTGACCGGCATCGCCGACGACCTCGCCCACTTCGCGCTGCAGTCGCGGCCGGTCACGGAACAGGAGCTGCACGCCCATCCGCTCCTCGTCCCCCTCAACCTCTACCGCGACGAGCTCGAAGCGCTGATCGCCCGCAAGGACCAGGTGAAGGCGGCCGCGGAGGCGGTCGGATGAGCGCCGCGCCCGAGCGCTACGACGTCGTCGTGATCGGGAGCGGGCCGGCCGGCCACAAGGCGGCGCAGCAGGCGGCGCGGCTCGGCAAGAAGGCGCTGCTCGTCGAGCGCGAGCTCAGCATCGGCGGCGCCTGCGTCCACCGCGGGACGATCCCGAGCAAGACGCTGCGCGAGGCCGCGCTCGCGCTCACGAGCTTCAAGGCGCGCACCGGCTCCGTCTTCGAGCTCAAGCTGCGCGACGACCTCCAGGTCGCGAGCCTCATGACGCGCATGGAAGAGGTGGTCAAGGCGCACGAGCAGATGATGGCCGACCAGCTCCGGCGCGACCGCACGGCGAGCCGCCACGGCCGCGCGCGCTTCGTCGACCCCCACCTGATCGAGGTGGAGAGCGTGGGCGGCGCGACGACACGCTTCGTCGCCGACCACGTCGTGATCGCGACCGGCTCGAAGCCGCGCACGCCGTCCGACGTCCCGGTCGACCACGAGCACGTGCTCGACAGCGACTCGATCCTCTCGATGACCTACCTCCCGAAGAGCCTCACCGTCCTCGGCGCCGGCGTCATCGCGGCCGAGTACGCCTCGATCTTCGCGGCGCTCGGCACGAAGGTGACGATGGTCGACCGCGTCGCGCGGCCGCTCGCCTTCCTCGACCCCGAGATCGCCGACGTCTTCGTGCGGGCGTTCCACCGCATGGGCTCGCGCTACGTCGGCGGCCGCCGCCACGCCGCGGTCGAGTGGGACGGCCTCGACACCGTCGTGACGAAGCTCGACGACGGCAGCGAGGTGCGGAGCGAAAAGCTGCTCTGCTGCCTCGGCCGCGTCGCCAACCTCGACGGGCTCGACCTCTCGAACGCCGGCCTGCGCGCGAACGAGCGCGGTCTCCTCTCCGTCGACGCGAACTGCCGCACCGCGGTGCCGCACGTCTACGCGGCCGGCGACGTGATCGGCCCGCCCTCGCTCGCCTCCTCGTCGGCCGAGCAGGGGCGCCGCGCGGTCTGCTCCATGTTCGGCGTCACGCTCGGCCACGGCAGCGACGTGATCCCGGCGGGCATCTACACGATCCCCGAGCTCTCCCAGGTCGGCATGACCGAGGAGCAGGCGAAGCAGGGCGTGGGCGGCTGCCTGGTCGGCCGCGCGCAGTTCGGCGACCTGGCGCGCGGGAAGATCGCCGCGATGGAGGAGGGTCTCCTGAAGCTGGTCGCCGATCCGGGCGGCCGCAAGGTGCTCGGCGTCCAGATCGCCGGCGAGGGCGCCGCCGAGCTGATCCACCTCGGGCAGGAGGCGCTGATCCACGGCGCCGAGGTCGACGGCTTCGTCGACAACATCTTCAACTTCCCGACGCTGGCCGAGGCGTACCGTGTGGCGGCGCTCGACATCGTCCTCCAGCGTCGGGCGCTCTTCCCGGCGGGCGCCCCGGGCGCGCCGGCCGACACGCCGCTCGGCTGCTCGTGAGCTGCTGACACCGATCGGAGCTACGATCCCGCGGCTGCCTGGAGTTCTCGGGGTCTGCCGTTGTCGTCGTCGAGGGGTTGCGCGCCGGACGTTGCGCGCGAGCGGCGTTACGCCGTGGGGCTCGCGCCCGTCGCGGCCGTCGTGCTCGCGGCCTGCTCCCATTCCGACGACCCTGCGAAGTCGTCCCCCGCCGAGCCGCCGTCGTTCGAGCTCGTGAGCGACGAGCCGGCGG
>Ga0137437_1000812_pt1 | contig 10381 bp, 11 predicted proteins | sample EasRivERMGT138_2_FD_102332 | JGI IMG/M metagenome (GOLD analysis project Ga0137437, IMG submission 102332) | Soil microbial communities from meander-bound floodplain in the East River, Colorado, USA - East River MetaG ERMGT138_2 | ecosystem: Environmental > Terrestrial > Soil > Floodplain ...
GAGACTAGCTAATTGTGCCACCGTCGGTGCCTGCATCAACGTTGCGACCGAAATGCCTTTGGCAAACCTCTTTTCAATTTCACTGACCAAGCGTATTGCCATCAACGAGTGCCCGCCTAAGTCAAAGAAGTTGTCGTGAATGCCTACCTTATCGAGGGCGAGGACTTCAGCCCAACATTTTGCCAAGATTGTCTCCCGTGGCGTTCTGGGTTGAACAACGGAAGTCTTCAATTTTAACGTTTTTACTTCCGGGGAAGGCAACGATCGTCGATCAACTTTGCCCATTCCCGTGAGCGGCAGCTTGTCCATTGCGATAAAGGTCGCGGGGATCATATATCTTGGAAGATGGTGTGCCAATGCAAGCTGCAATTCGTGTCCCGTTGAAAATTTTTCATCAACTGGGACAAAATAGGCAACCAAGCGTTTGCTTCCTTGTCCGTCATCGTGGTCGACCACCACCGCTTCTTTAATATTGCCTAAGCTCAATAGCGCCCCTTCGACTTCGGGAATTTCTACTCTGTTGCCGAGAATTTTGACCTGAAAGTCCTTCCTCCCCAAATGCAGGAAGCAACCGTCGGCGAGCCTTCGACCCAAATCGCCAATTCGGTAAGTTACATACTCGCTGCCATTTGGGTCAGGAGTAAAGCATGCTTCCGTAAGAGCGGGATTATTCCAGTAGCCCGGTGATAGATATCGATTTCTTACTGCAAATTCTCCGATTTCATTTTCCCCGACGGCTTTGCCGTCGGTGTTGAGTAATCGTACCTCAACGTCTTCAATGGGATATCCCACCGGCACCACTTGTTGTGGAATTGGCGTCGATGCATCAAGGCGATACTCGCAAATCGTCCCGGTCTCGTTGCTTCCAAGTCTGTTAACAATGACGCAAATCGGGGAAATATGTTGGCGAAATAATTCCACGTCCCTTTTACAGAGAGGTTCTCCGATAAGTTTAATTATGCGAAGCGTCGAAAATATTGAAGTGGGTGCAAGCTGATTCGCAAAAAAACGAAACATCGATGTAACGGAAGCATAAACGGTTACTTCGTCGTCATTAATGCATTGCTCCAATCGGTCGAGCCCTTCTTTCCTGATATCCAATGGACACACGGAAGCTCCATTAAGAAGCGCTAAGAACATGTCGCCTCCCCGCGATGCCGGAAAAATAAATCGATCGTCGGGGCAGATGTGATAATCATTAGTGTCACGCCTGACTCGATTCAAAACATTGCGCTGGTTCTGAATAACCCCTTTTGGTTGACCAGTAGAAGCGGAAGTAAAGTGAATCCAGGCTATTGCATCTGGTGGGATGGAAAGATCTAAGTTTGCTGTTGGTAGCTGCGGGTCGATCGCCTCGATGTTGAATATTAGCTCTCCATCTCGTGCAATGCCCTGTGCAAGAGAAAAATGAGCGCTGTCGGTAACCAGAAGTGTTGCTTGTAAGTCGTTCAAAATGAATCGTATTCGCGCGGTGGGATACGAGGGCTCGAGAACTTCGTACATTTTGCCAGCTTTCAACACTCCCAAAATCGCTGCATATTGCTGGACATCCTTGCCTAGGAGTAAAGCCACCGGCCGTTGGCCGAAACCACATCGCGCCAACAGCTCGTTAGCGATACAATTTGCCCACTTGTTGAGCGAATCGTAAGTGAGACTGCGATCTTTTGTTTTGAGAGCAACCCGCTCAGGATACATCCGCACGATCTTTTCAAACCGCTCCGGAATCGACTGCTCGACTTCTTCTGTGGCAAATGGCACATACATTCCGCTTGGATGAAAACACTTGTCCCGAATCGCCTGCTGATCCGGCGGAAGTTGAGAGCAGGACATTGCCAAGTCGCTCATATTCGTTGTTTCGCTATTTCGTCCGCTTGCCACAGTTTGAAGGAACATCGCCAACCATGACGATTCTATAATAACGCGCGGCGAAAGCACGAAAAGTCAGCAACCGATGTGCCAAGAATGGATAATCCATTCAGCAAGGCAATTAGAGGTAAAATTTGCGAACAAGCTTGCCAGAGATGTCGCAAGAAATGTGACGCGACTATCCTTGGTAGGTTGAGTTGTAACAGTAATGACAACTGGTAAGTCGAAGTTGCCTTAGATTGCCCATTTGGCTGGGTCCAGGGTCATTACTGCGAAAGTTCGTTCTAGGGGCGCGCTAATGGCACCGCGGCCCGCCACCGTGGTCGATCGAGAAAGCTTCTCAGCGATGCCTTGTCGGGCAGACTCTCCATGATTTTATTTCTTGGTGTTCACAGGATCTCCAAAGGCACCGGAGTCCGGCCTTCGGGCTGGTAGCATATTGTGAACGTTTTTGTGTCGCGTCGATAGCGCGGCTGGCGATACAAGTGGCTTGTATTAGTTTTTAAAATTCTTCAATGCTGGCGTCCCGAGTCGCGGTCATCGCGACGCTTAACCCCACGAACGATTCGCATGGAATGGATATGAACTCTCTGCGCGCAAATGATTGACAGCCGCAAAGCGGAATATATTATGGCTAGCACCGGGAGGATCGGAAGATGGCGAAACAGGGCTATAACATTCTCGACAGCGACATGCACATCATGGAGCCGCCGGATCTCTGGGAACGCTACATCGACAAAAAATACCAAACCCGCGCGCCGCGCGGCATCGTCAGTGAAAACGTTCGCGATCTGCGCATGGCTTATCCCGATGGCCGCGAGTGGGGCAATCAAACCACCGAAGGCAACCGCGTCGACCGCGGCCATAACTTTCAACGAAACCAGCGCATCTATCGGACTCACGCCGAACGCGGCTGGTCTTCACAGTGTCAGATCGAGGCGATGGATATCGAAGGCATCGACATCGGCGTGCTTTATCCGACTCGCGGCTTGCGCGCTCTGGTCGAGCCCGGTATCGAACCCGACTTTGCCGCCGCCATCGCGCGCGCTTACAACGACTGGATGCACGATTTCTGCCAGGCCGATCCACGCCGGCTGGTGGGCGCAGGCATGTTATCGGTGTACGACATGAACAACGCGGTGAGCGAAGTGCACCGTTGCGCCAAAGAGCTCGGCTTTCGCGCGGTGTTTTTGCGATCTAATCCATTGGTCGACCACAAGTGGCATGATCCCTACTATGAACCGCTCTGGGAGGCGATTGAGGAAAGCAACCTGTCGCTGGGGTTTCACGAGTCCACCGGCACAGGGCGAAATCACATTGGCGAGCGCATGGAGCCCAATATCATGCTGCGCCGAGTGTTTGGTCAGCCCTTTGAACAGATGTTGGCGCTCGGCAGTTTTTGTGGAGGCGGCGTGCTAGCGCGCCATCCGAAACTCCGAGTAGCTTTCTTGGAAGCGAACTGTAGTTGGCTACCCTGGCTACTCTGGCGCCTAGATGAAGGTTGGGAGCGCGAAGGCGATGTCTGGGCGAAAGACCTGACCATGGCGCCCAGCGGCTATTTCAAACGCCAGTGCGTGGTTTCAGTCGAGCCGGACGAAGCAACCATCAAACAAGTGATTGAATACATGGGCGGCGGCCACGTGGTCTTCTCCACCGACTATCCGCACGGCGATTCCAAATATCCCGAGGCGGTCAATAATTTTCTACAACTACCGATCACTGATGAAAACAAGCGGAAAATACTTTGGCATAACTGCGCCTCATACTATGCCATGGAATGAGGCCTCGCCACGGCAACCAACCGTTCTCAATCCTTCTGACGGCGGCGCCGGTCGGCGTCGTAGCGCTGTTTGATGCGCTCACGCTCATCCGACGGCAAGCGTTGGTAGCGGTCCCACTCTTCACGCAGATGGTTTTTGTCCTGGGGCGGAAGTTTCTCCCAACGTTGATAGTTGCGTTGAATTTTGTCTTTTTCTTTCGGTGTTAGATTGCGCCAGTCAGCCGCCCCAGCCAGCGGACTGGTAGCCAGCGACCAAAACAAGCAAAACAGCCAAACTTTCGCGCCCAAGATTTTCATTTCTGCCATCCAGTCAATCGGTAATTTGAATAATCGTTACGCAGCTCCTCGCTCGATTCTCGAAAGACTCGACCGGTCGGATTTAGGATTCACCCTACCGCCGTCTTGCTCTTCAATTTGACCCAGCGATTCTAACATGTCCAGCGATTTGAAAAACTCCAACTGGTTTGCGTCTGCGATGATTTCTTCAGGCAGGTCAGCGGACGATCCGTCGATGAACAAAGGTGACGATCCTCGACCAAACAACAAACCAAGAGCAAGCACGACCACAGCTGCTGTGCCAAACGCCGGGACCAACCATGTTTTCATCGGCGCTAATAAATTGCGCCACCAGTCGTTTCGTTCTGCGCGCTGGTTGAGCTTGGCGACGGTTTCGCGGTAGTAACTATCCCAAAAAGTCTGGGGCAACTCTTGCATTTTGGCCATTTGCGGCAACAAGCCGCGCAAATCATCGACAAAACGCCGGCAGTCGAGACATTCCGACAGATGCCGTTCGACACGGTGACCATCCGCCGCGCTACTCTCGCCATAGTAGTAGAGCACGAGATCTTCTTCGTATTGCTTACAGGCACCGCTGAGCGGCGAATTTTTTTTCATGACTTCACTCCCTAAACAAACTCGACCAGGCTCTGACGCAGCGCAGCCACGGCACGGTGCAGATAAACCCGCACGGTTCCTTCGGTGGTCTTCATGACCTTGGCGACGTCGGCGATCGACAATCCTTGATCGTTGCGCAGCAGGAAGGCGGTCCGTTGTTTATTGGGCATGGCCTGCAAAGTCTCGCTCGCCCGCCGGGACGCTTCTCCGGCGATTGCTGCCTGCTCCGGCCGAAAGCGGTCGTCTACCAATTGCCGCTGATCATTGGACTTCTCGCTTAAGTCATCCAACGACTGCCAAGCGACCTTGCCATTGTGCCGCGCGTGATCCAAGCAAAGGTTGATTAGAATCCGGTAAAACCAAGTGTAAAAACTCGATCGGCCATCGAACTGCTTGATCCGCGAAAACGCCCGCAGAAAGGCGTCTTGCGATAGATCTTTCGCCGATTCCGTATCGCGGGTAAAGCCGAACGCAATGTGAAATGCCTTTTGCATATAGCGCCGTACCAGAGGCTCAAAACACTCGCTCCGGCCTTGCTGGCATAAGACGACCAACTCTTCATCGCGGCAATTTTGTGGGTCAACCATCGGCTTGAGACAGCGGCATAGCCAACTAGCCGTCACAAAAGGTTAGACGTGGGCGGTAGGCAAAAGTTAACAACCGAGACCGGAGTTACCGGTCTCGGTTAAGTCGTTTAAATAGCTTGTGAAACTTATGAAGTGAATGTGGGCTAATCGAAACCGGGTAAACTTCGGAGTTACTGGCCGGTAGCTAATCCGATGATGTTTTCAATGATGTCGAGTACCCGATTTGAGCGGCGATCGACGAGAATAACGTCGCGCTCGAGAATCACTCGTTCCCAATAATCCGGCAAACGCGGCAGCCGATGATCCAAGTCAGTGGGCAAGGGTTCCAAGCGTTTTTGCAAGCCCGGCGGCAGTTTACCGTCTCGGTCCAGCTTCTTCTGCAACCCTGGCGGCAGATTGCCGCCGCGTTTTGCCAAGCCTGGCGGCAAGCCTTTCTTTTTCGATTTTTTGCCTTGGTGGTAGTATTCCTCGATAATTCTGCGTTCTTCCGGCGAAAAGTGCTCAGGCCGTTTGGTATCCAATGCACGCGCCCACCCGCCACCCAATGTTGACACGGCCGCGCCGAGCGATAAATGTAAAAAGAATCGTCTTTGCTTATTCACGGAAAATTTCCTCCAAAAGAATGCTGAGTGAGCCTGGCCTACTTGCTCTGGCCTTTCCCATGTCCAGCCCCGTTCTCACTGCCACCCTGGGCAGCTCCTCCGCCTGTCGACCCAGCGCCGTGACCGGATCCGGTAACGATTCCGCCGCTGCGCCCATAAGCATTTCCGCCTGCGCCGCGCCCTGACGCCGTCACAATTCCACTGCCCGACGCTTTTCCGGTCGATTGGCCGTGGCTTGAGTTAGCATTGGCTTTCCCGCTACCGGAAACGGTAGCACTCGATGCCTGTTTGGTTTGTCCGCTTCCATTGGCCACGCCACTTCCGTTAGACGACGGGTGAGTCCCGTCAGCTAACTTTTGATTCGCGCTTTTCATGCTGCTCATGACTGGACCGAGCTTAGTGCCAAGCTCCTGAGCGATCTTGCCCCAGCCCATTTTTTCGCTCCGCATGGTAAGAATCCCACGCAACTGGGTTGTCCTGGTGGTCGCCGCAGCGCCTGCACCATATGTTTGGGTAATCGAACCACCGGTCAACGCCGCCTGTAGCTGCTGCGGCGTCGGCTCGTTGATTCCCATGGTGTTGAGCTGCTGTTTCGCCAAAGCGAGCGAAATGTAAACGTTGCCATGCCCCATCTGGCCCGTCGGCGGGGTAATTACGGTGGTATTGGTGGTCGTGACCGGTAATCCGCCAGGTGTCGCGCTCGGCGTAGTTGTGGTGCGCGTCAAAGTGATCGGCGTGCCGTTTCGTAGCCCAGTAACGACGGCGTTGGAATCCGAACCGAGAAACGAATTGAAATCGCCGCTCATTTTGCCTATGACTTTTCCGTCTCCCTGGCTGCTCGCCAGGGTATTCATTTTAGTCGCTTCGTTATTCAAATCGGTACTTGTCTGCGCGCTTGCTAACCCAGCTGTGCCGACAATCAGAACTGAGCTCAACGCCAATGCTTGAACTTTCATATCTTGCCCTCCTTAAAAATTCGTTAGCTTAGGCCAAGAACTTTTTCGGTTTGAAAGATAATCTCGCCAGCGGTAGCGCGGTCTTTGAAAAATATCCCCTGTTTGGCCACGGTGCGGATGCGCGTGGTCTTAGAGCTGACCATTTCGAGTTCGATCTCGATCTCACGATCGTTAGACGTCGCCTTGATCGCTTTTCCCTGCTCGGTTTTCGCCGTCGAGTCGACCTTGATGCCCATGCGGTCGAGCGCGGTCTTGGTCGCGCTTTCCACCTGTGGTAAAGACGCCGTGAAGGTGCGATAGGCGATGCCATCCAGGGTGTAAGAGACCGAGGTACCAGCCGTAACTCCCGCGCCGACACCGAAGAGCGTCATGCCGACGCCGACACAGCCGTTAAGTACGAGAGCCCATGCGAGGAAAACTGCGTATAAACGAAATTTTTGTATTGCCATATGCCGGGATATCATAGGCAATTAGCGAGCCAGCCAGGACGGGGTCTTTAACGTAGGAAAATTTGATATTTTTTGACAGCGGCGCGGACTCTAGGGCCAACCCTACCAACAAAAATGTCAGGCCGCCGGTAAATTTTACCGGTTTGGGCATAATATGGATTAATACCGAACGGCCGTTAATGACCAACGATGCCGGTGATCTTGATGCTGCCGTGCTTCGACTTGTATTTTCGGTTGAGCGCGATGATCACGCCGGTCAAGCCTTCGATCACGTAGGCATTGCTCGCCGGACCGCCGTCGTAAGCGGTTGCGCCAATGCGCTGTATGATCTCCATCACTTTCTGTTTTGCCTCGGCGTTGTCGCCACATACCAGTACGTCGCCGAGCGGAGAATCGACGTCGCCCAGATCGACGGCGGAAATGTTATGCAGCGCGCCGATGACCGGCGCTTCGTCGCCGATAATCTGCTGCGCTTCCTGTAACGCCGAACCGGCCGGCGGCACGAAAGGCTTTACTTTGTTGAGCGGCACGACGGTGTCGATGACGATCTTGCCGGCGAGTTGGCCTTTTAAATTCTGCACCATCTGCGCCTGCCCTTCGTAGGGCACGGCGATGACGACGAAGTTGGCGTCTTTCACCGCCTCTTGATTGGTCGTGCCGACAATTTCGCCGGCGCGCAGATTGGGCTTCAAAGTCTCCGCTGCCCTCTGCGCCTTTTCGGCATCGCGGGAGCCGATGATGATTTTCACTCCCGGCGCGCCCAAGCGAAGCGCCAAGGCGCTGCCTAAGTTGCCCGTGCCACCGACGATAGCCACAGCTAAATTTTCCATCTTAAAATTCGATCTAGCGAAAAAGATCTTCCGCCTCGGGGCGCAAAAGCTCCCGCACCGATCCATCCTCCTTTTTTTCTGGTTGATAGCCGCGCACAACCACGACCGGAACGCCGTCGCGCTTGCCCATGACCAACTCCGCCGCGGCGGCGATTTCATCCGCCACCGCCGCCACCGCCGCTTTCAGTTCGTAACCATGGCGATCTTTCAAGCCTCGCTCATCTTTGATCGACTTCATCCCCGCCACCCCGACGGCAACGTCGACGGTGCCGACGCGCCAGGCTCGGCCAAAGCTATCGCTGATAATCACAGCGACTTTCTTGTTGGTACGGCGCTGAATTTCGGCGCGAATTGCCCGCGCCGAACCATCGGGATTTTCCGGCAGCAAGGCCACTTGGCGCAATCCAACATTGGATTGATCGACGCCCGCGTTGGCGCAAACAAAGCCGTGACGGGTCTCGACGATCAGAGCCCGGCCGCCGGTGCGAATCACCTTGCGGCTCTCGCCGAGAATCACTTCGACAAGGGCGGCGTCTTTGTCGAGTTCCTGACCTATCTGCTGTGCGCGCTCGGACGGCTTTACTCGGTCCAAGCGTACGATCCGTCCTTCGGCTTTTGAAACAATTTTCTGCGCGACAACTAAAATATCGTCATCCACTAGCACGATGCCCTGACTCGAACAGGCATCGCAAATCATGTGACCAAGCGATGCGCCGGCGTGAATTTCGCCGATGCCCTCCACGCCGAAAAGTTCCAACCGCTTCATAGCGCAACCGAGCCGTGCTTAGACTCTGCCGCCGCCGCACCAAGCAGCTCACGCGCGACGCGCGTCGAGGCGCCGTCCCGTAAATCGTAGGAAAGAAAACGTTCGAGGTCTCGGGGTTCGTCGATATCCAAAGCGATGTGTTCATTTTCGCAGCAGCGCAGCGGCAGTCCTTGCGCGGTAACTTGAGCCGAATGAAATGTGAAGCTGTCGAAACCGAAACGTAGTTGAATCACATCGGGCGGCGCCAGGAGCAATGCGTTGGTTCCCAATCGATCATGCGACGGCACCAGTAACGCAAACGGCGCGGTCACGGTTTTAGCAACTTGCGCGAGGATTTGCTCGATGTCCGCCGCCCGCACCAGCGGCATATCACCCGGAAGAATCAGCACCGCTTCGCTACCGGCGCTTATCAATTCCAGCCGAGCAAAATCCACCGCGGCGGTCTCGCCGTTTTCGGCGCTTTCGCGAATTACTTCCGCACCCGCCGCTGCAGCGATCGCAGCTACCTTGTCGTCGCCGGTGACCACGTATGTGCCAACCAGTCCGCGCGCCAACCTGACTTCGCGCAAGACGTCCCTAAACATAGATTCCGCCAAATGCTCCCGCGCCGCGCTGCCCAAGAGCGGGCTGAGCCTTTGTTTGGCGTTGCGGAAACCTTTCACAGGCAGCAGTGCAGCGACGTTCATAGCCGATCCAGAAACAAGTTTCTTAGACTATTTTTGCACCAAGGCCAAGAGCTGGCGCGCCAGCCGGCGCTTATCCGCGAGGCCGGGCATGTGGATGTTAGCGCTAATCACCGTGACGCCCAAGCCCTCAATCGGTTCGCGCAGCCCGCTGTCTTCCTCGGCAATCAGCAAGGTATCGAGAAAGTCGGCGTAACATCGAGCCACGCCCAGCGCGGAAGCTTCGAAGCCACAGGCGATCATCAACCTATGCGCCGGACCGGAAATCGCCGCCGCTCCGATGATCGGGCTGACTGCGATGACCGGCGCCGTGCTTTCCGCCAACGCCACGCGAATTCCCGGAACGGAAAGAATCGGCCCGATGCTGGTAATCGGATTGCTCGGACAAACGAGAATCGTGTCAGCGTGGCGAATCGCGTCGAGCACCCCCGGCGCCGCCCGGCTTTTCTCAGCGCCTTCGAACCGAACCGCGGACACCGTCGGCGCCCAGCGTTCCTTGACGAAAAATTCTTGGAAAGAGATTTCGCCCTGCGGCGTCATCAGGCGGGTTTCGATCCGTTGGTCGGACATCGGCAAGATCGTCGAGCGCACGCCGAGTATACCGCGCAGATAATCGGTTACTTCCGATAAAGTTCGCCCCTCCCTCAGCAACCGCGTCCGCGTGATATGCGTTGCCAGATCTTTATCGCCGAGATTGAACCACCCGTCGTTGCCCAAGCGGCGCAACTGTTCGAGCGCGACGAACGAATCGTCCTTGATGCCCCAGCCCTTTGCCGCATCGTTTAATCCCGCCAAAGTGTAGGTGATGGTGTCGATATCCGGTGACACGTAAAGCCCGTGAAAGATCGCGTCGTCGCCGGTGTTGCAGATAATCGTTAGCTCGGCGCCATCGATTTCGCCGGCTAATCCCTCGACGAGCTTCGCTCCGCCGGTACCGCCGGTGAGCACAACGATCATGAAGCGAGCCC
>Ga0137437_1000813_pt1 | contig 10379 bp, 8 predicted proteins | sample EasRivERMGT138_2_FD_102332 | JGI IMG/M metagenome (GOLD analysis project Ga0137437, IMG submission 102332) | Soil microbial communities from meander-bound floodplain in the East River, Colorado, USA - East River MetaG ERMGT138_2 | ecosystem: Environmental > Terrestrial > Soil > Floodplain ...
CGGAGGCCTTCGGGATGACTGGGGCGCAGGCGCTCCGCGAGCCGGCGCAGCGCGGCGTGGCGTGGGTCGGCCGCTCGCAGAACCCCTATCGAGCCTGGCGCTACGGCTGCGCCGACGGCGACAACGACACGTCGGTCACCGGCTGGATGACCATGGTGCTCAAGTCGGCGATCCTCTGCGGCATCGACGTCGAGCACACCTCGCTCGACCACGCCGCCGCCTTCATCGACGAGATGACCGAGGAGAACGGCCGCACCGGCTACCAGCAGAAGGGCGGCTACCCGGCGCGCGTCACCGGTCCGGCCCTGGAGAAGTTCCCGGCGCGGAACAGCGAGTCGCTGACGGCGGTCGGGATGCTCGTGCGGATCTTCGACGGCCACGCCGCGGGCGCCGATCCGAGCATCGGGAAGGGCGCCGACCTCCTGGTCGCTCAGCTCCCGAAGTGGGACCCGCAGTTCATCGACTTCTACTACTGGTATTACGGCACGCTCGCGATGTTCCAGGTCGGCGGGCCGCGCTGGGAGAAGTGGAACGCGGCGATGAAGACGGCGATCGTCGACCACCAGCGGCTCGACCGGGCAGAGGACGAGTTCGGGTCGTGGGATCCGGTCGACCCGTGGTCGCAGGAGGGGGGGCGCGTCTACGCGACGGCGCTCAACTGCCTCTGCACCGAGGTCTACTATCGCTACCCGCGCGTGTTCGGCGGGTCGACGGGGGCCGCGAAACCCAAGTGACGATCGGTCCGGAGCGGACGAAGTCCGACGCGCCCGCGGTGAAGCGACGCTTCGCCGCGGGCGCGCTGCTTCCGTGGCTGCTCGCGCTCGCCGTCTCGTTCGCCGGGATCTTCCAGCACGAGCTCTGGACGCCCGACGAGCCGCGCGAGGCGGAGATCGGGCGCGAGATGTTCGAGGCGGGGGGCTCGGCGCTGCCGACGCTCGCCGGCGAGCCGTTCCTGGAGAAGCCGCCGCTCTTCGTCTGGACGATGGCGGCGTCGTACGCCGCGTTCGGCGTCTCGGCCGGCGCGGCGCGCATCCCGGCGGCCCTCTTCTCGACGGCGGCGCTGCTCGCGGCGTACGCGCTCGGCCGGCACGTGCGCGGGCGCGCGGCGGGGCTCTGCGCCGTCGTCGTGCTCGCGACGACGAGCGAGTTCTGGTCGGTGGGACATCGTTCCATCAACGACACCGCGCTCGCCGCCTTCGTGGCTTGGACGCACGTGGTCCTCTTTGCGGCGTGGGAGCGCGGCCGGCGGCGCGCGCCGATCGGGGCGGCGGCGCCGCTCGCCGCCGGCGCGCTCGCCGGCCTCGCGTTCCTCACCAAGGGGTTGATCGGACCGCTGCTCGCGCTCGCGCCGCCGCTCGTCGCTTTCGCATGGATTGCGTGGCGGTCGCCGGCCGACGCCCACGCGCGGACGCGAGCGCGGAGTCTCGTGCTGCGTGCCGGTGCGGCGGCCGTCGGCGGCGTGTTGCTGTTCGGCTTGCCGTGGGCGGCCGCGCTCGCGCGCCATCCCGGCGGCTGGCGCAACGCCTGGGACTGCGTGGTCGGGCAGGTGGTCGCGCGCAGCTTCGGCGGCACCGCCGCGCTCTCGGGCCACACGAATCCGCCGTGGTACTACCTGCTCCAGCTTCCGGCCTCGATCGCGCCGTGGATCGTCGTCGTGCCGGCGCTGCACGCGTCGAAGGCGCTGCGGCGCGGCGCCGCGGCGTTGCGCGCTCGCGCGCTCGCCGTGCTCTTCGTCGCCGGCGTCGTCCTGCTCTCGATTCCGTCGGGAAAGCGTGGGTCGTATCTCGTCCCACTGCTGCCGGCCTTCGCCGCGGTCGTCGGCGCGTGGCTCGCGTCGATCTGCGCCGCGCGGCCGCTCGAGCGGATCACGGCGCGCGTGCTGATCGGCGTTTTCGGCGTCGCCGGGCTGCTGCTCGCGGCGTTCGCGGCGGCGGCGCAGGCGAACGTTCTCTCCCGCTGGCCGGCGCTCGCGCCGATGGGCGCGCCGGAGCTCTCGGCGACGCGCGTCCTGCTGATCGCGGCTGGTGCGGCGACGCTCGCGCTGGGCGCGCGGTCGTGGCGTGCGGCGCGATGCCCCGACCCCGCGGCGCCCGCGCCGCTGCGCCGCGCGCTCGCGACGGCGATCGGCGCGCCGCTGCTGCTCCTGCTGCTCGCCAGCCACGCGCTGGTGCGACCGCTCCTCGATCCGGTGAAGGGGCTGCGCGCGGGCGCGCTCGCGGCGGCGGCCGCGGTGCCTGCGGGCGAGCCGCTGCTCTCCTTCGACGCCGACGAGACGACGCTCGCCGTGCTGCCCTTCTATTCAGGCCGCATCGTCCGCGACGTCGCGCCCGACCGCGTGGTCGAGGAGATGGAGCGCGTGGGCGCGCGCCACCTCCTCACGATGGACTACTCGCTGCGCAAGCTGCCCGCGCCGGCGCGCGCGCGGCTCAAGGTGGTCCGCACGCTCGCCTTCACGCCGACCCGCTCGATCGTCCTGCTCGAGCTCGCGCGCTGAACCCCGCGCGCTGAACGCCTCGCGCGTCAGCCCGCCTTGCGCGTGCCTTCGTCGTCGGGTGGGTGGCTGCGGTTCTGGATCTCGTAGTGGCGCCGGTAGAGGCTGTCCTGGCGGCGCATCAGCTCGTCGTGGCTGCCCACCTCGGCGATGCGCCCCTTCTCCAGCACCACGATGCGGTCGGCGTCGCGGATGGTCGAGAGGCGGTGCGCGATGACGATGACGGTGCGCCCGACCATCAGCCGCTGCAGCGCCGCCTGCACCACCGCCTCCGACTCGGAGTCGAGCGCCGAGGTCGCCTCGTCGAGGATCAGGATCGGCGGATCGAGGAGGATCGCTCGTGCGATCGCGATGCGCTGCCGCTCGCCGCCGGAGAGCGTGTGGCCGCGCTCGCCGACGCGCCATTCGTAGCCGCCCGGCTTCTTCACGATGAAGTCGTGCGCGTTGGCGGCCTTGGCCGCGGCGACGATCTGCTCGTCGGTCGCGTCGGGCTTCCCGTAAGCGATGTTGTCGCGGATCGAGTCGCGGAAGAGCACCGTCTCCTGCGAGACGATGCCGATCTGCTCGCGCAGGCTCGGGAGCGTGACGTCGCGGACGTCCCGGCCGTCGACCTTGATCGCGCCGCTCTCGACGTCGAAGAAGCGCGGCACGAGATCGATGATCGTCGACTTGCCGGCGCCGCTCGGACCGACCAGGGCGACCTTCTCGCCCTTCCTGATCGCGAGGTCGATGCCCTGGAGCGTCGGCTTCTCCGGGTCGTGGTGGAAACGGACGGCCTCGAAGCGGATCTCGCCGGAGAAGGGCGGCAGCGCTTTCGCGTCGGGCTTCTCCCGGATCTCGCTGCGCGCCTGCAGGACCGTGCCGACGCGGTCGGCGGCGGCGAGTCCGAGCTGGAAGTCGCTCAGCTGCTTGCTCATGCCGCGCAGGTTCGCCATCGCCTTGCCGAGCGCCAGCACGTTGATGATGAGGCTCGCCGAGTCCATCTTCCCGTCGAGCACGCGGTAGCCGCCGACCACGATGATCGCGGCGACGCCGAGCGCCCCGATGCCGATCACGATCGGCTCGGTGAGGCTGCGCAGCCGCCGCGTCTTCATCTGGCTCTTCATGTGGGTGCGCGTGACCTTGCGGAAGCGCGCCATCTCGCGTCCCTCGGCCGCGAACGCCTTCACGACGCGCTGCCCCGTCAGCACCTCCTGGATCACCGTCGCGACCTCGGCCATGCCGGCCTGCGTCTTCTTGTCGTTGTGGCGCAGCCGCTTCGCGATGGCGTTCACGGGCGCGACGGCGACCGCGATCACCGCGACGATCACGAAGATGAAGCCGCCCGAGTTGGCCGCCACGAAGATCAGCATCACCAGGAACTCGAAGCCGTCCTGGATGAAGCGGATCAGCGCCTCGGTGAGGAAGCGGCCGAAGATCTCGAGGTCGCTCGTGATGCGGGAGACGAGCTGCGCCGAGTGGTTCTTCTGGTGGAAGCGGACCGAGAGGCCCATCAGGTGGCCGAAGACGGCGCTGCGGATGTCGCGCACGACGCGCCGCGAGGCGCCGGTCACGATCACCGACTGGCCGTACTTGGCGACGCTCGCCGCCACCGCGCAGATCACCAGCAGCGTGCACAGGACCCAGAGCAGGCAGGCGCGCTGCGCCTTCTCCTCCGGCGAGAGGTGCAGGAGCTGGCGGTCGCCATGCTTCTGCTTCTCGTCCGCGGTCGTCGGTTCCGGGACCGGAATCCCGAAGCGCTCGAAGATCCAGTTTTCTGCGGCGGTCCGCTTCTCCTCCCACCAGTTCTTGGCGGTCCGGACGAACGTCCGCTCGCCCGCCGGCGCGGGGGTCGCCGCCGGCGGAGCCGGAGGCGTCGCCGGATCCTTCGGCGCGGTGGTTCCCGGGGAATTTGCGCCGGACTCGACGGTGCCGGGGGGCAGACGGCCGCTCGCGAAGATCTTGTCGAGCGCGCCGTTCATCAGCGCGAGCTGCCCGCCCATGAAGAGGGCCGACGTGAACGCGAGCGCGATCGAGAGGAGGATCTTGCCGCGGTACGGCCGCGCGAAGCGGAGCAGCGACCGGTAGGCGCCGAGGTCGTCGCCCGACATCGGGAAGAGCAGGTTCCAGATGCGCAGCCGCCGGCGCAGCGGCTCGCGACGCTCTTCCAGCTCGACGAGGTTGGTGACTTCGTGTTTCGGAGGGGGACTCATTTCGACCGCGAGAGGCTAGGAGCGCCGCGACGCGGGCACAAGTTCGGCGGCGGGAGCGCGGACTTTACGCGGGACGCCGCGCCGCCCATGCTCGCCGGGCTGCGAGGAGCTCCCGATTCCGAAGCGAAGATCATCGTCCGCCGCGCGTCCCGACCGTGCCCACGACGGGCCCGAGCCGGCGCGTCCGTCCGAAGCGCTGCTGATCGAGATGGCGGCGACGCTGCCCGCGGGCCGCATCGGCTGCACGACGACGGGGCGCGCGCAGCTCGCGGTCGAGCTCGCGCGGCTCGATCCGGCGCGCGCGGTCGACTGCACGCTCTACGACCTCCATCTGCTCGCGCGCGCGCGCAATGCGTCGCCGCCGCTGCAAAACCTCGTCCTCGAGTGCCGCGCCGACCTGCCCGAGCAGCCATTCGACGCCGTCGCGATCCCGCTGCGCGCTGGCGGCGACGCCGAGTTCGCGTGGGAACAGCTGCAGCAGGCGTATCTGCGCCTGCGCGACGGCGGCCTCTTCCTCACCGCGGTCGACGAGCCGCGCGACCACTGGGTGAAGGGACGGATGGAGGCGCTCTTCGGGAGGAAGTTCGCGCGCCACGCGAACGACGAGGCGGTGGCCTACCGCGCGACGAAGCGGGGCGAGCTGAAGAAGGTGAAGAGCTTCGAGGCGGAGTTCCAGTTCCGCGATCGCGGCCACCTCGTGCGCGGCGTGAGCCGGCCCGGCGTCTTCAGCCACCGCCGCCTCGACCTCGGTGCGCGCGCCCTCGTCGAGTCGCTGGCGGAGCCGGTGGAGCCGGTGGAAGCGGTCGAGCCGGCGGAGGGCGGCGATCCGGCGCCGGAGCGCGACCTGCTCGCGCCCGGCATGCGCGTCCTCGACCTCGGCTGCGGCAGCGGCGTGGTCGGCTTCGCCGCAGCGCTGCGCGCGCCGGGCGTCCGCGTCCACGCGCTCGACTCGATGCCGCGCGCGGTCGAGTGCGCGCGGCGCGGCGCCGTCCTGAACGGGCTTTCCGACTTCACGGCCGAGGTGGCCGACGACGGCCGCGCGCTCCCGCGCGCGTCGTTCGACCTCGTGCTCGCCAATCCGCCCTACTACTCGCAGGAGCGCATCGCCGCGCTCTTCGTCGAGGCCGCCGCGCGCGCGCTCGTCCCCGGCGGCCGGCTGCACGTCGTCACCAAGCACCCCGACTGGCTCGCCGAGCGCATGCCGGCCGAGTTCAAGGACGTGCGCGTGCGGCCGATCCGCGAATACTTCGTGGTCGACGGCGTGCGCCGCTGATCCTCACGGCCGCTTCACGAGCTCGAAGCCGTCGTCCTTGACGAGCCCGACGCCGGGCGCGAAGTACTTGTGGCTCACGTCGGATTCGAGCGGCGTCGTCTCCTGCAGGTGGAGACAGTGTTCGAAGGTGCCGGCGGGCGTCTTCACCGTCGCGTCGACGTCGACGACCTCGACGCGGTCGAGCGCGACGTCGGGCGCGATCTCCTGGTACCAGCGGTCGCCCTTCGCCGGCCGGCCCGCGACCATCAGCCCGAAGCGCGCCCCCTTCTCGCCGGCGAGCCACGCGCTCTCGTGGTGGACGATCTTCCCGTCGCGGTAGTTGTCGACGTCCTCGCCGAAGTAGTAGACGTCGAGCGTCGCCGGATCGGTCGCGAAGTAGTTGCGCGAGACCTCGATCAGCTGCCCCTTCTTCGTCTCGCGCTCCTCGAGGATGCCGCACGTCACGCCGTCGACGACCTTCGTCTCGGGCAGGACCGTGATCGTCAGCGTGTTCCCGTGCTCGGCGAACTCGAGCACGCGGCCGGGCGCCATCGTGAGCCAGGGGTTGCGGCCGGTCGCCGCGAGCTTCGCGCGATCGACAACGAACTGGTCCTGCCACGTCGTCGCCGCCGTCGCGCCACCGCTGGTGCAGCCGCCCGCGAGCGCCGCGACGACGGCGAGCCCGAGTGCTCTTCCGGTCCCCATGCTCGTTCCTCCCGAACTCCCCGAAGTCCCATTGCCGCGAAACGCCATCGGATCAGCGCGACCTGAATGGAGGATGAAGCGCCGTCGCGAGCGCGATCAGGTGCTCGTGCCGAGTCCCGCGGAAGCGCGCCGCATCCGGACCCGGCAGCTCGCGCCGCTCCTGCGACGCGACGGCGACGACGCGCAGTCCGGCGGCGCGCGCGAGCCGTTCGACCAGCGCGTCGCCCCTCACCGAGGTCGCGCCCGCGCGCGAGTCGCCGAAGACGAGCACGGCGTGGCCGTCGGGCCTCAGCACGCGCGCCATCTCGCGAAGCGCCGCGCCGAGCTCGTCCTCGAAACGCGCGGACGCGCCGGCCGGCTCCCTCTCCGCGGCGCCGCGCGCGCCGATCTCGCGCCGCCGCGCCGCCTCGAGCGGAATCCCGAGCAGCCGCGCGCGCAGCTCCTGGATCCGGCCGTAGTCGTAGGTCCCGGCATACGGCGGCGAGGTGACGATCAGGTCGATCGAGCGCGCCGCGACCGGCAGCGCGCGCGCGTCGGCCAGCGCGACGAGCGGCGGACCGACGAGAGGATCGGCGGGCGCCACCCGGGACGCTGCCGCCAGCGCCGCGAGTCCGTGCACGAGCTCCTCGGCACGCTCGACGAAGAGCTGCGTCGCGAAGCCGGCGGCGATCCGGCGCTCGCGCACGCGGTCCGAGGTCTCCGCCTCGCGCCGCGACACCTTCGTCAGCAGCGACGAGAGCACGAGCAGCAGGGTGCCGTGCAGCGCGGGATCGCGCTCGCGGTCGATGGTGCGGCCGAGCGCGTCGAGCTCGCGCGCGACGTGCGGCGCGAACCACTCGAGCAGGAGCGCAGGCAGGTCGGCGACGGCCTCCTCCTCGTTCGCGCGCGCCGCCGCGGCGCCGCGCCCCGCGACGGCACGCGCCGCCCTCGCGAGGGCGGTCCGGAAGCCGGCACCCGTGCGGCGCGACTTGAGGTGCGCGAGCCGGACCGCGACGCCGTTCACGTCGAAGCCGAGCGCGCGGCGGCCGGCGGCGAACGCCTCCACCAGGGTCGTCCCGCTACCGCAGAACGGGTCGAGCACCCGGGCGGACGGAAGCGAGAGTTCGCGCACCAGGAGGCGCATCAGGTGCGGATGGGCGCGCGCCGGATAGGCGTGGAAGCCGTGCGTGAGGGGATCGTCGAGGCGGTCGCCTCCGCCGTCCGCGGCGCGCCACGCCCGCTCGAGGAGCGCCGCGAGCGCGGGCTCGCCGCGCGACGTCACCGCTCCGCCGAATTGCGAGAGACTGCGCCGTTCGCCGCTCATGGTCCCGATCGCTGCGCCTCCGTGATCCACCCGAGCGCGGCCGCCGGCAGCACCGCATCGGTGAAGTGCGCTCCGTAGTGCGCGCGCAGGATGCCGCCGTCGGGCCCGATCAGGAAGTCGGCCGGGCTGCCGCCGATGCCGTCGCGCAGCGCGTCGCGCCGGCGCGGCCGCAGTCCGGCGCGCCGCGCCTCGACCACGCGCGCGAGCCCGCGGCGCGCGAAGAGAGACCAGAGCGAGAGCAGCGAGCCCGAAATGCCGTAGAGCCGGTAGGCGACGCGGCCGGGATCGGCGACGACGTCGAAGGGGACGCGCGCCTCCCCGCTCCCGAGCGGCGCGAGCGCCGCGACCGGCGATTTGAAGACGCGGACCAGCGTCGTGCCGAGGCGCTCGAATTCGGCGTGGCGCGCGGCGAACTGCCGCGTCGTGAGCACGCACGTCGGTCAGGTCGCGTAGCGGTGGAACGAGAGGAGCCAGTGGCGGCCGAGCAGCGCGCGCGTGTCGAGCGTGCCGCCGGCCGCGGTCGGCAGCCGGAAGGGCGGGGCCGCGTCGCCGGCCGCGAGGCGCGTCACGGCGCCTCCGGTCCGGCCGGCGCGACGCGCGTGCGCAGCCGCGGCGCCGCCGCCGCGACCAGGACGAGCGACGTGGCGAGCAGCGCGACGCTCGCGACGCCGTTCGCGAGCTCGACGCCGAAGCTCTCGTGGGCGCGGATCTGCGCGGCGGCGCTGCCGAAGCTGCTCCACGCGATCTTGACCAGCGCCCAGAACGTGATCACCAGCACGAACGCCATCGGCGCCAGCGCGAAGGCGTAGCGCCGCCCCGAGCGGCGCAGCCAGACGGCGAGCGTGAGCAGCGTGAGCGCCGCGAGCAGCTGGTTCGAGGCGCCGAACAGCGTCCAGAAGCGCATCGAGTCGCCCGGCTTCGCGAAGGCGAGCACCGCCGCCGGCGCGACGAGCGTCAGCGCTGCGGCGCCGACCGTCCCGACGCGGCCCTTCCAGCCGAGCAGCTCCTGGACGATGTAGCGCCCGAGCCGCGTGCAGACGTCGAGCGTATCGAAGACGAAGGTCGAGAAGGCCATCGCGCCGAACGTCGTGACGAAGCGCGTGTGCTCGTCGCCGACGACGAAGGAGAGGAAGCGGCCGATGCCGTCGCCGTAGATCCTTCCGGCCGACGCGCCGGCGAGCTTCTCCGGCTTCGTCGTCATCACGATCACCAGCGCGATCAGCGCGACGAACGCCTCGGCGAGCATCGCGCCGTAGCCGACGGCGCGCGCATGCGGCTCGCGCGCCACCTGCTTGCTGGTCGTGCCCGAGCAGACGAGGCCGTGGAAGCCCGAGCAGGCGCCGCACGCGATCGTGACGAAGAGGAACGGGAAGAGCATCCCGGTCGGGCCGCCGGCGTCGAAGCCGCGAAAGGCCGGCGCCTCGATCTTCAGCCCGTGACTCTCGCCGAGCACGATGCCGGCGAGGCCGGCGGCGAGCGAGACGTAGAGGATGAACCCGCCGAGGTAGCCGCGCGGCTGCAGGAGCAGCCCGACCGGCAGCAGCGAAGCGACGCCGCAGTAGACGAGGATCGCGGCGCACCAGATCCGGTAGGAGTGCGCCGGGTCGAAGACCAGGAGCTGCGAGAGGCCCGGGATCGTCCCGCTCCAGCACAGGACGAAGGTCGCCGGCACGAAGACGACCGTGAGCAGCCAGAGCGGGGCCTTCGGCGCCACCTTGCGCGTGACGCCCAGCGCGACGCCGAGCAGCAGGTAGAGCAGGCTCGCGAGCGCGACCGCGCCGCCCGGATTGAACGGGGTCGCCTCGCCCTCGAACGCCTCGTCGCCCTTGATGAAGGTCTGCGCCGTCGTGTCGGTGAAGGCGACGATCACGTAGACGAGCGCGATGCCGAGGAAGGCGAGCAGCGTCCGGCCGGCGCGCCCGCCGAGCTGCTCGCGCGTGATCTCGGCGATGCTGCGCGCGCCGTGGCGCACCGAGGCGACCAGCGCGACGAAGTCGTGCACCGCGCCGATGAAGACGACGCCGATCCCGATCCACAGCAGGCAAGGCGCCCAGCCGAATGCCCGGCATGCCAGGATCGGACCGGCGATCGGCCCGGCCGCCGCGATCGCCGAGAAGTGCTGCGCGAAGAGATAGAAGGGCGGCGTCGGGACGAAGTCGTTGCCGTCGTTCACCCGCACCGCCGGCGTGGTCGCCCCTGCGTCGAGGCGGAGCTGCCGGGCGACGAACCCGGAGTGGAACCGGTAGCCGAGCGCGAGCACGACGAGGAACCCGAGCGCGAGCAGCGGCAGCACCATGGGCGCGGCATGGTAGCGCGTGCCGTTTCGGCGGCGTTCAGTGCGGCGCGAGCAGCGGCCGCGGCTTGGAACTCGAGCGGACGTCGAGAACGCGGGTGAAGAGGGCGCGGGGAGAAGGATGGGTGGTTGAACGCGCGACG
>Ga0137437_1000814_pt1 | contig 10373 bp, 4 predicted proteins | sample EasRivERMGT138_2_FD_102332 | JGI IMG/M metagenome (GOLD analysis project Ga0137437, IMG submission 102332) | Soil microbial communities from meander-bound floodplain in the East River, Colorado, USA - East River MetaG ERMGT138_2 | ecosystem: Environmental > Terrestrial > Soil > Floodplain ...
AATCCAAATGATTGAAACAAATACAATGTTCCAAACAAACCAGATTCGGATTCCTCGTTTTGGGTTTTCCGGATTTGGGAATAATTTTGGTCCGTTTGTTTGGGATTTCGATATTCGAATTTCGGATTTGGCCTTTGTCACGAGTATGGATAACACGCTGAGATCGAAACCGTGAAGGAGTCCCGAACTACCCAGTACGATCTCGAAGATCGAACCTTTGATTTTGCAAAGGAAGTTAGAGCATTCGTTAAACGAATACCCAAAACACTGGCGAACATCGAAGATACGAAACCGGTTGTGAGAGCGTCGGGCTCCGTCGGGGCTAACTACATCGAAGCCAATGAATCCTTGAGCAAGAAAGACTTCGTAATGAGAATTAGAATATGCCGCAAGGAAGCCAAGGAAAGCCGCTATTGGTTGCGCTTAATTGAAACTGGGGATGATTCGGCAGTGACGAAGAGTCGCGATGATCTAGTTCGGGAGGCGACAGAATTGACCAGCATCTTTGGAGCAATACTTCGCAAGAGCGAATAAAACACTGCGGCAAATCTGAAGCACAAAATCCGAAATCCGAAACAAATCGAAAATGATGAAAAACACAACAACTACAATGCTTCAAACGGGAGGGGCCGAATTCACCGTTTTGGATTTTCCGTATTTGATTTTGTTTGACTGCGTTTGTTTCGGATTTCGGATTTTGAATTTACGATTATGACTACTCCCGCGAACATATTGGTCGTCGACGACACTGAAATGAACCGCGACATGCTGTCTACGCTGGTGGAGGCGGATGGGCACAGATCCGCTATCGCGGTAAATGGCCGGATCGGCTTGGAGATGCTCAAGGCGAATCCGTTCGACCTAGTGTTGCTCGACGTCATGATGCCGGAGATGAACGGTTATCAGGTGCTGGAACAGCTGAAGGCGGATCCCAACTTGCGCACTATTCCCGTGATTGTGCTATCGGCTTTGGACGAGATCGGCAGCGTCGTGCGCTGCATCGAGCTCGGCGCCGAAGATTATCTGCCCAAGCCTTTCGATCCGATTTTACTTCGCGCCCGCATCGGCGCCTGCTTGGAAAAGAAACGGCTGCGCGACCAGGAAGTTCAGCTGCGCCGTGAGCTGGCGGAGTTGAACCAGACTTTGGCTGAGCGGGTGCAGGATCAGGTCTCGCAACTCGAGCGGCTAAGCCGGCTCAAGCGCTTCTTTGCGCCGCAGCTCGCCGAGCTGATCGTCTCCGGCGGCGCCGAAGATCCGCTGAAAACCCACCGGCGGGAAATCACCGTGGTCTATTTGGATCTCAGGGGCTTCACCGCTTTCGCTGAAACCGCCGAGCCCGAAGAAGTCATGGGCGTGCTGCGCGAATATCACGCCGCCATGGGCGAACTGATCGTCGAGCACGAAGGCACTCTGGAGCACTTCGCCGGCGACGGCATGCTGATCTTTTTCAACGACCCGACACCGATCCCAAATCCCGCCGAGCAGGCGCTGCGCATGGCGCTGGCGATGCGCCAGCGTGTTAAAGAGTTAACCGCCAAATGGCGTAAACTCGGCTACGAGCTCGGCTTCGGCGTCGGCATTGCCCAAGGATACGCCACCATCGGCGCCATCGGCTTCGAAGGCCGTTGGGAATACGGCGCCATTGGCAGCGTGCCCAATCTCGCCGCGCGCCTATGCGGCGAGGCGAAGCCGGGAGAGATTCTCGTCGCACAGCGCCTCCTAGGCGTTGTCGAAGAACTGGTCGAAGCCGAGCCAGCCGGCGAATTGTCGCTGAAAGGATTTCACCGGCCCGTCGCCGCCTACAATATCTTGCGGCTCAAAGACTAAAGCGCGAGATAGTTCTTTTCCGGACTGGGATTTTAGCCCGCAAAGGCGCAAAGTTTAAGAAAACTCGACGAAGAAAGTCGATTTAAGAATCCTCCGAACTTTGCGCCTTTGTGGGAGATACTGCTTTTCCGAATAGGCAACCCAATTTTAACGCAATATCTTTGTTAGTTTTTTTGCGCCGGTGTGTTATCATTACGCTTTCACTTCGATGAGCGGTAAATCTCTCCCAACCGAGCTGTCCCAGGCGTCGTCATTCGCCTCCCGAATGTTCTCGATCTTCAACTTTAAGCGGCTCAAGGTCTGGCTCTGGTGGCTGGGGGTTTTCCTGCTGATCGCCGCCGGTATATTTGTCGAGATCCAGACCTCGGTCTTGCAATCTTGGTTTTTCACCAGCACCAACGATCGGCTTTTTTACTCTCTCAAAGACGGCCGCAGCGAAGAGATCCTGTTCCCGCGCGCCGCGGCGCCCTTTGACGAGCGGCGCGGCTACTCGAAGCTGCCCGCGTTTCAAGCCAGACTGGAATCCCAAGGCTACAAAGTCAGCCAACAGACGCGCCAGTCGGAAACCATGTTGACGCTGCTCGAGCGCGGCGTGTCGCCACCTTATCTGGAAAGGCCCGATACCGGGATCGAAATCGCCGGCGCCGATGGCTCGATGCTGTTCTATTATGCCCAGGCGGATTTCTTGTTTAAGAAAATCGACGATATCCCGCCGTTACTGGTCAAGACGCTGCTGTTTTTGGAGAATCGCGACCTCGACCATCCGGCGACTCCTTGGCAAAATCCGGTGATCGAATGGGACAGGATCTTCAAAGCCGCGGTCTTCTACGTCGGCGGCAAACTGTCGCTGCCGGTACCGCTGCAAGGCGGCAGCACCCTCGCGGTGCAGCTGGAAAAATTCCGCCACTCGCCCAACGGCCGCACCGACAGCCCGGTGGAAAAACTGCGTCAGGTGGTCGGCGCCAGTCTGAAAGCCTATCGCGAAGGGCCCAATACCAAGGCCTGGCGTGAACGCATCATCGTCGATTATTTGAACACCGTGCCGCTGGCGGCGGCGCCCGGCTACGGCGAAATCCACGGCCTGGGCGAAGGGCTTCACGCCTGGTTTGGCATGAGCTTGAGCGACGTGGTCAGGGACTTCAAAGCGCCGGGAAATAGTCCGGCAAAAATCCGCGCCTTCAAACATGCCTTGACCCTGCTGATCTCGGTGCGTGCGCCGTCGGTCTTTCTGGTCGACGAGCGCGCCTCGTTGGAAGAAAAAGTCGATCAATTCACCCGCCTGATGGCGCGCGACGGTATCATCGACGGCGACTTCGCCGCCGAGCTGCAAAAAACCCCGATCAATTTTTTATCCAGCGGACCGATGGCGCCGCAACCATCATCGGTCAAGAACAAAGCCGCCAACGCGATCCGTTACACCATGATGGAATCCCTTGGCGTGACCAATCTCTACGATCTTAACCGGCTGCACTTGCGAGTCGACAGCACCATCGACGTGCCGCTGCAGAAACGGGTCACCAACTTCATCGGCAGCCTCGCCGATAAAAAGTTCACCGACTCCCTCGGCTTGAACGGCGAGCACCTGCTGCAAAATGACGACCCGGCGAAACTAATATATTCATTTCTGCTGGTCGAAGCGACGCCGGCCGGCAACCTGGTACGCGTCCAGGCGGATAATTTCGCCGCGCCCTTCGATTTCAATAAGAGCGTCAAGCTCGAGCTCGGCAGCACGGCGAAGCTGCGAACTCTAGTGCATTACCTCGAGCTCGTCGCCGAGCTGCACAAAGAGTTGTCCGTCCTCGACGGCAAGGAGTTGAAACAGCGCGCCGCGGCGGCGCGCGATGCGCTGACCAAGTGGGCCGCAGAAACCTTGCTCGAAGACAAGCAGCTGGCCTTGCAGCCATTTCTCGACAAGGCGATGGCGCGGCGTTACTCTGCCAGCCCCCATGAAACTTTTTTCACCGGCAGCGGCGTGCACCACTTCGAAAACTTCGATAATAAGGATGACGGGCAGATTTTTGAGTTGCGCGATGCCTTTCGCAACTCGACCAATTTGGTGTTCATCCGACTCATGCGCGATCTGGTGAGCTACCATCGCGCGCGCCTCGCTTACGACTCCCAAGATGTCCTGGACAACCCGGCCAATGCCGACCGACAAAAAATGCTCCAGGAGATCGCCGAGGAGGAATCCCGCAGCGTGCTGCGCCGCGCCTATCAAAACTTCGCCACGCAAACCCCGGAAGAAATTGACAAGCGTCTGCTCGGTGCTAAAGGCCATCTCGAACGCCGCTTGACGATTCTGTTCTTTGCCTGGCGCATCGGCAGCGATGAAACCGCGCTCACGGCGTGGCTGGCGAAACATCAAGTGAACATGAAGGAGCTCGACGTCGGCAAATTATTCCGCGCCTTCGATAATCCCCGTCTGACCCTGATCGACTACGCCTATCTGCTCGGCCTCCATCCCCTCGATCTCTGGTGCGCCAGCGAATTTCGCAATGACCCGAATCTCAAATGGGAAAAACTCTGGGCCAACAGCGGCGAAGCGCGTCGCCTCGGCTCCGCTTGGCTGCTCAACAGCCGCGCCCAGCGCGCTCAGGATCTACGCCTGCGCATTCGCATGGAAAAAGAAGCTTTTATCCGCATGGCGCCCTATTGGCAGCGCTTGGGTTTTCCGTTCAAGACTCTGGTCCCCTCCTACGCCACCGCCATCGGCAGCTCTTCGGATCGTCCCGTGGCGCTGGCGGATCTAGTTGGCATATTGATCAATGACGGCGTGCGCCGCCCGTCATCGAGCCTCACCAAGGTGCACTTCGCCGGTGGCACTCCCTACGAAACTTTGCTGGAGCCCAAGCAGCAGAAAGGCGAGCGGGTGCTGCCCGTCGAAGTGGCGCGCACGGCGCGCCAGGCCATGGCCGTCGTCGTCGAGCAGGGAACCGCGCGCCGTCTGAATGGCGTCTTCAAATTATCGACCGGCGAAGTGTTGACCGTCGGCGGCAAAACCGGTTCCGGCGACAACCGTTTTGAGACGTTCAATCGCGCTGGCGGCGTCGTCACCTCGCGGGCAACCAATCGGACGGCGACTTTCATCTTTTACATCGGCCCGCGCCACTTCGGCGTCATCACCGCCTACGTCCAGGGCCGCGAAGCCGGCAACTATCACTTTACCAGTGGCTTGCCGGTGACCGTCTTAAAAAATCTTGCGCCGGCGATCGTCGCCAGGTTAGAAAACAAGCCGATCGAGCAACCTGCGACAGCGCCCGTGGAAACAACGCCGGCCAACGTCCGCGCGCAGACTATTTCCGCCTCGCCTTCAAGCAACGCTGCCCCAAAGAACGCCAGCCCATGATTCTCCGAATGGTCGCGCCATAGCCGGGATTAATCATGCTATGAGGATACCTGACGACACTCTGTCGATCGAGGTGTGACCCTGGAGGGACGAAGGCAACGGCGCGAATATTTAATTTTGTGCTTGGCGCTCGGCACGCTGTTTGACCTGTTCGCTGCTGATCTCATAAGCAACTCAACCCGCTGGCAGCTTCAAGGCACAACTGCTTTGCCTTCGTTCCGGAAGGGTTACACCTTGATCGCAGTTTTAGCGGGAATAATCCGGGATAGGGCGACCCGTAGAATCTTGAATTGGGAATTTAAATTCGTGATTCCGCGCCTCGCGGAATCACGTTCCGCGCCGGTTGCCGAAGAGCTGAATGTGCAAACGCGGCGTGTAGGAGTAACCGTACCGCTTGCACAGCTCGACAATCCAGCGAGCCTTACGGTTTAAGACTGGGCTGGTCGTACCCTGGGCCATGATCAATATCCGCGTCGGATCGAGATTATTTAATTGGCCGAGAATCACGCCAATCTCAGCGAAATCTCGCCGGCCGTCGACGACGAATTTCAGCTGGTAGTCGTGCGCGTCCAAGAATTTTTGAATTACCGGAATGTTCAACCGGCGCCGCTCATGCATGGCGGCGAACTTGCCACGAGCGTTTTTCCACGGCGTCGAGTTGGCTAACTTGGGACTGAGCGAAATAAGATCACAATCGAGCGGCTTGAAGATCGTCGCCGCGGTTTCGATTGTGATATGCGCGCCGCGCCGTTTGAGTTGTTCCGCAAGTGTTTGGATTTCCACCGCCAGCAGCGGCTCGCCGCCGGTGATCACCACATGGCGACTCGGATACTTGGCGACCTCGCCGAGAATTTTATCGATGCTCCAGCTCGTCCCTTCCGGCTGCCAGGACGTATAAGGAGTGTCGCACCACCGGCAACGGAGATTGCATCCGGAGGTGCGGAGGAATACCGACGGCACGCCAATCAGCCGGCCTTCGCCCTGGATTGAGTAAAAGATTTCGCTGATGCGCACCGCGCCACAGTAACAGAGCCCATTCGGCTCTGGAAGCGGCGAAAAAACACATCAACGCAGAGCTTGGCGTGAGATATTCCGCGTTCTTTTTTGCGTTCTTTGCGGTTAATTCTCCGAATCCGAGTAACAGCCAGTCGGGACCGGCCCTTACTTTGTGACCCTTGTGCTCTTTGTGGTTAAATTTCTTTTCCGCTTTGGCGGCAATAGCCCTGGCCGACCTTAGCCGTTAAAGCCGGCGTGAAACGCCTTGATTCACCCATCGCGTGTGTTAGACGTATAAGGTTAGCGCGAGCAGAAAATGAGACCAACCGTACGCGGCATGGCGGAAGACACGACAGTGGCGGCGAAAAAGGCAGCCTTGCTGGCCGAAGAGAAAAAACTGCGTCGCTTGGGCCGGGCGATGGATGTCGCCGTGGCGTTGCTCTGGCGGGTCGATCTCACTCTCGAGGAAGCCCAGGATGTCGTCAACCACGCCAAGCGCACGGCGCTGCAACTATTTCCCGATAAGGAAGAAACGTTCGATCTTATTTACGGCGCGCGCTTTCGCCGCGTCCTGGTCGAGAAGTATCATCTGCAATAGAGCCTGTTCATGAACCGTAAAGCCATTTACATCCGCGGCGCCAAGCAGAACAATCTGAAAAATCTCGACATCGAGATTCCGCTCAATCAGTTGACCGTCGTCACCGGCGTCAGCGGCTCGGGTAAATCGACGCTTGCCTTCGATATTCTTTACGCCGAAGGACAGCGCCGCTACGTGGAAAGTTTCTCCGCCTACGCGCGCCAGTTCCTCGACCGCATGGACAAGCCCGATGTCGAGAGCATCGAGGGCATCCCGCCGACCATCGCCATCGATCAAAGCCGGCCGGTGCGCACTTCGCGCTCCACCGTCGGCACCATGACCGAGCTGCACGATCACTTCAAACTGTTGTTCGCCAAGATCGCCACGCTTTACTGCCGCGGCTGCGCCCGCATCGTCGAACGGGACACGGCGCAGTCCGTGTTCACCAAGCTCGCGTCTTGGCCGGAAGGCGTACCGGTGATATTGACCTTCCCCTTGCCACCCTCATCGGTGGCCTGGGACGAGGTGCGCAACGGATTGCGTCAAGCCGGCTTTCATCGCCTGCTCGTGGACCAATCGATTCGCGAGCTCGACGAAGTTGATAAAGAGCCGGGAAAAAATATTCCGCTGCAAGTGGTCGTCGACCGTTTCGCTTTTCGGCCGCAGAATAAAAAACGCATCACCGATTCGCTGGAGCAAGCGTTTCACTACGGCAAGGGACGGCTAAATCTGTTTTTGCCCGAGCAAGATTGGCGCCGCGAACCGTTCAGCAATCATCTGCACTGCCCGCACTGTGAAATTTCCTTCCGCGATCCGGTGCCCAATCTCTTTTCATTTAATAGCCCGCTGGGCGCCTGCGAGAGCTGCCGCGGCTTTGGCCGAATCATCGACATCGATCTCGATTTGGTGATTCCCAATCCCGGCAAGTCGCTGAGCGACGGCGCGATCCGGCCGTGGATCAATCGCAAGCGTAGAACCAAACGTTTACTCGAGTTCTGCGAGCGCAAAAAAATCCCGACAAAAAAACCCTGGGGCGAGCTGAGCGACGGTCAAAGACAGCTGATCGTCGACGGCGACGGCGAGTATCGCGGCATCCGCGGCTGGTTTCGCCGGCTCGAAAAACGCAGCTATCGCATGCATGTGCGTGTGCTCTTGGCGCGTTATCGGGCGTATTTAATGTGCCCCGAGTGCCAAGGCAGCCGGCTCAAAGCTGACGGGTTGAATTACCACATCGACGGCAAGGACATCGCGCAGGTGAATGCCCTGAGCGTCGGCGCGGCGCATAGTTTTTTCAACGCACTCAAGCCAACCGGCGCGTTGGATCAAGTTTCGAGCTTGATCCTCGACGAGATTCGCCGCCGCCTCGGTTATCTGGTTGGTGTCGGCTTGGATTACTTGACCCTCGACCGCCAGTCGCGCACCCTTTCCGGCGGCGAGTTGGAACGGGTCGATCTCACCACGGCGATCGGCTCGTCGCTGGTGAACACGCTCTATGTCCTCGACGAGCCGTCCATCGGACTCCATCCGCGCGACAGCCGGCGCCTGGTGGAAATTCTCCATCGCCTGCGCGCCAATCAGAATACTGTCGTAGTCGTCGAGCATGATCCGGAGATCATCAAAGAGTGCGATCACATCATCGACCTCGGGCCGAAAGCCGGCGAGCAAGGCGGCGAGATTATGTTCGCCGGTTCTTACCAAGACTTGCTGAAAGATCAGAGATCGCTCACCGCGGCCTACTTGAGCCAGCGCAAGGTCATTCCAGTTCCGTCGCGTAAGCGCAAACCGCTGCTGCAACGCGCGCTCAAGATCACAGGCGCCCGCGCCAATAATTTAAAAAACATCGACGTGGAAATTCCCCTTGGCTTGTTGGTCTGCATCACCGGCGTGTCCGGCTCGGGTAAATCGAGTTTGGTCGACGAAGTGCTGTCGCGCAATCTGAAAAAGCTCAAGGAAGCGCCCAGCGCCAACCTCACCGATTGCGACAAGATCGACGGCGTCGACAAGATTTCCGAAGTCGTGCTGGTCGATCAGTCGCCGGTGGGCACCACGCCGCGCTCCAATCCGGCGACCTACATGAAAGTCTTCGACGGCGTCCGCCGGCTGTTCGCCGGCGCCGATCTGTCGCGCCTGCGCGGTTACACGCCGTCGACTTTTTCGTTCAACGTCGAGGGCGGCCGCTGCGAAACTTGCCGTGGCGAGGGATTTGAAAAAGTTGAGATGCAGTTTCTCTCCGATGTCTACACTTCTTGTCCTGAATGCCATGGCAGCCGTTACCGAGAAGAGGTCCTCGAAGTCAGCCATCGTGGCCGAAACATCCGCCAAGTGCTCGACCTCACGATCATCGAAGCGTTGGAATTTTTCAAAGGCACGGCGGACATTACAGACGGGCTCGAGCCGCTGCGCGCGGTGGGCCTCGAATACGTCCGATTGGGCCAACCGCTGACGACGCTCTCCGGCGGCGAGTCGCAGCGCTTGAAGCTCGCCGCTCATATGGCGCGGGCGAAGAAGGCTGGAACACTGTTCATCTTCGACGAGCCGACCACCGGACTGCATTTTCACGACATCGAGCGCCTGCTTTGGGCGTTTAATGAATTAATCGATCAGGGCCACTCCATCATTGTCATCGAACATAACCTCGAAGTGGTGAAGTGCGCCGATTACATCATCGATCTCGGTCCGGAAGGCGGTGACAATGGTGGTGAAATTGTCGCTACCGGAACGCCGGCCCAAATCGCCGCGGTCGAGCGCTCCCACACCGGTGTCTATCTCAGGCCCTATTTGAACCGAAACGTTTCGCCCTTCGCGCCGGTTTTGGAGAAACCGGCAACAGCGCCGACGTTGAAGGATGGCAATGACGATCACGCCATCGCCATCGTCGGCGCCAAGGAACATAATCTCAAAAACATCAGCCTCAACATTCCACGTGATCGCTTCATTGTATTCACCGGCTTGAGCGGTTCGGGCAAGTCATCCCTCGCCTTCGACATCGTTTACGCCGAAGGCCAGCGCCGCTACATCGACAGTCTGTCCGCCTACGCGCGCCAATTTCTCGAAGTGATGGCGCGGCCCAACGTTGACTATGTCGCCGGCATCCCGCCGACGGTCGCCATCGAACAGCGCTTGAGCCAAGGCGGGCGCAAATCCACCGTCGCCACGGTGACCGAAATCTATCACTACCTGCGCTTGCTCTATGCCAAAGTCGGCAAGCAGCACTGCGTCAACTGCGGCCGGCAGATTCACTCGCTCACGCGCAGCCAGATTCTCGACCGCATCGCCCGCTCCTATCGCGGTAAAGATGTCATGGTGCTGAGCCCGCTGGTGCGCGGGCGCAAAGGTTTTCACAAAGAGGTCATCGCCGGCGCGCGCCGGTTGGGCTACCGCCGGGCGCGCATCGACGGCAAGTTGATCGATTTGCGCGCGCCCGAATTGACCAACGGCCTGGAGCGCTTCAAAGAACACAACATCGACATCGTCGTCGGCAAGGCGAAGGCCGGCGGGCGCGAAGTCGAAACGATGATCGATCAAGGCTTGCGCTTGGGCAACGGCGTCATTCATTTGCTCTCCGAGCGCGGCGAGCAAATATTTAACCAGCGGCTCTTTTGCCTCGGCTGCGGCATCGGCTATGAA
>Ga0137437_1000815_pt1 | contig 10365 bp, 10 predicted proteins | sample EasRivERMGT138_2_FD_102332 | JGI IMG/M metagenome (GOLD analysis project Ga0137437, IMG submission 102332) | Soil microbial communities from meander-bound floodplain in the East River, Colorado, USA - East River MetaG ERMGT138_2 | ecosystem: Environmental > Terrestrial > Soil > Floodplain ...
CATCGTCGTCGAGGAGAAGGCCGACGCGCTGGTGATCCCGCGCGCGGCGCTCACGGCGCGCGGCACCGTCTACGTGCTGAAGGGCGGCCGCGCGCGCGAACGCGAGGTCGCCGTCGGCATCCGCAACTTCGACCGCTGCGAGGTCCTGGGCGGCGTCGCGGCGGGCGAGCTCGTCGCGATCGAGCAGCTCGGGGAGCTGCGCGACGGGCGGCGCGCGACGGCGCGCGTCGCGGCCGAGGCGCCGGCGGGCGCGCCGGGCGCGGGCGCGCGCGACGCCCCGGGGGGCGGGCGGTGACGGGGGCTCGCTCCTTCCTCATATATGGGGGCCGGAACGGGGGCCGGGAGCGCCTGTGCGCCCAGGATGTCGGCCCGTGACGCCGCTCCTGCTGGTCGCGCGGCGCCACCTGGTCCACAACTGGTTCCGCACCGCGATCTCGGTCGTGGGCGTCGCGATCGGCAGCTGCTTCATGATCGCCATGTCGGCGCTGATGGCGGGCTTCGAGACGAAGTTCGTGCGCGAGACGATCGAGGCGAGCCCCCACGTCGTCGTCCTCGACGAGTTCCGCGCCGCGCCCGACGAGTTCGCGACGTGGCTCTCGCGCACGCTCGGCGGAGTGGCGACGGTCGCGTCGTCGCACCCGCGCGACCGGCTGAACCGGATCAAGAAGCCGCTCGAGCTCATCGAGGCGCTGCGCGCCACGGAGCGCGTCGCCGCCGCCGCGCCCGAAGTGGTGGGGACGTCGATCTTGAACTTCGGCAGCCGCGAGGTCGGCGCGCAGCTCGTCGGCATCGACCCCGAGCAGCAGGAGCGCGTCGTCTCGACCGACGAGTTCATGACGGAGGGGCGCCTGCTCGACCTGCACTCGGCGAGCGGCGCGATCATCCTCGGCAGCGGGGTCGCGGAACGGCTCGGCGTGAAGCGCGGCGACACGATCGGCACGGCGCTGCGCTCCGGCGGGGCGCGGGCGCTGCGCGTGGTCGGCGTCTTCCACACCGGGATCGTGCCGATCGACGCGGTGCGCGCCTACACGCTGGTGACGCTCGCACAGCAACTGCTCGAGCTCGGACGTGACGTCAACCGCGTCGTGCTGCGGCTCCACGACCACCGGGAGGCGCGCGACGTCGCTTCCGACGTCGAGGCGATGACGGGCTATCGCACGGAGAGCTGGCAGGAGACGAACGCCAACTTCCTCTCGCTCTTCACGCTGCAGAAGTTCATCACCTACATCGTGACGAGCGGCATCACGATCGTCGCCGCGTTCGGGATCCTGAACGTGCTCATCATGCTCGTGCTCGAGAAGCTGCCCGAGATCGCGATGCTGAAGAGCATGGGCTACACGGCGGCCGACGTGACCGGCGTCTTCCTGCTCGAGGGGCTCGCCATCGCGGCGCTCGGCGTCGTGCTCGGCTCGATCCTGGGCTACGGGCTGACCGAGTTCCTCGCCTCGCTGCCGATCCCGCAGAAGGGGCTGATCGAGAGCGAGCACCTCGTGATGGAGAACGCCCCCTCGCTCTACGTCATCGCCGCGCTCTTCTCGTTCGCCTCGACGCTCGTCGCGGCGACGCTGCCGGCGCTGCGCGCGGGGCGGCTCGACCCGGTGGTCACGCTGCGAGGGCGGGCGTGAGCGGCGCCGCGACGGCCACGACGGTCGCGACCGCCGCGCTGCGCACGGCCGGGCTGCGCCGCACGCTCGGCACGGGCGACGCGGCGACCGAGATCCTGCACGGCATCGACCTCGAGATCGGGCGCGGCGAGTTCTGCTCGATCATGGGGCCGTCGGGGAGCGGCAAGTCGACGCTCATGTACCTGCTCGGCGCGCTCGACCGGCCGAGCGCGGGCGCGGTCGAGATCGACGGCGTCGACACGGCGCGCCTCTCCGAGTCGGGGCTCGCCGCGGTCCGCAACGCCAAGGTCGGCTTCATCTTCCAGTTCCACTACCTCATGCCCGAGTTCTCGGCGCTCGAGAACGTGATGATCCCGCAGCTCAAGAAGGGCGTCCCGGCGCGCGCGGCGCGCGAGCGCGGGCGCGCCCTGCTCGCACGCCTCGGCCTCGAGGGCAAGCTCGCGCGCCCGCCGGCGCGCCTCTCGGGCGGCGAGCAGCAGCGCGTCGCGGTCGCGCGCAGCCTCGCCAACCGGCCGCTCGTCGTGCTCGGCGACGAGCCGACCGGCAACCTCGACACGAAGAACGGCGAGAGCGTCTTCGAGCTCTTCGAGCAGCTGGTCGCCGAGGAGGGGCAGACGATCGTGGTCGTGACGCACGACCCGCGCCTCGCCGCGCGCACGCAGCGGATCGTCCGCCTGCAGGACGGGACGGTGGTCGACGACGGTCCGCCGCGCGAGGTGCTCGCGCGAGCGGGCGAACGCTTCACCGAGCCTTCGCCGTGACGCGACGCTCCGCCGCGCCGCCCTTCACCGGGGCGATCTTCGACCTCGACGGCACGCTCACCGACAACATGGCGCTCCACCAGCGCGCCTTCGAGGTCTTCCTCTCGAAGCACGGCCTGCCGCCGCTCATGCTCGAGCTGCGCCGCCGCCTCGACGGCAAGCGCAACCGCGACATCTTCCCGATCCTGTTCGCGCGCGCGCTCGACGAGGAGACGCAGCGCGCCTACGCCGACGAGAAGGAGTCGCTCTACCGCGAGCTGTCGCGCGGGCGGCTCACTCCGTTGCGGGGGCTGCGCGAGCTGCTCGCCCTGCTCGGGAAGGCGCGCGTGCCGTCGGCGATCGCGACGTCGGCGCCGCTCGAGAACGTCGACCACACGCTGAAGGAGCTCGGGCTCGCCGACGTCTTCCGGGCCGTCGCGCGCGCCGACGACGTCCCCTACGGCAAGCCGCACCCCGACGTCTTCCTGCTCGCGGCGAAGCGCCTCGGCGTCGCGCCCGGGCGCTGCATCGCCTTCGAGGACGCGCCGGTCGGCATCGAGTCGGCGCGCCGCGCCGGCATGACCTGCGTCGCGCTCACCACCTCGTTCCCGGCCGCCGTCTTCACCGCGCACGCGAGCGCGCCGCACCATGTCGTGCGCGACTACGCGGAGTTCCTCGCGGGGCCGGGGCGCGCGATCGCGGGCCCCGCGGACGGCCGTTGAGTGCGGCCGCGCCGCGCGCGGCGGGGCTCAGCGCCGCAGCCGGCGCGCCGCCGCCGCGAGCGCCGCGAGCTTGCGCTCCGCCACGTCCGCGTCGTTGACCGGCCGCTCGGCGAAGGTCCCGAAGCCGCAGTCGGGGTTGAGGAAGATGCGCGCGGCGCCGAGCCGGTCGGCGACGCCGCGCACGCGCGCGGCGATCTGCTCGGGGTCCTCGACGTCGGGCGTGCGCGGGTTCACGGCGCCGAGTCCCACCTGCGACCCCGGCGGCAGCTGCGCGAGCGTCTCGAGCGGACCGGCGCGGTCGGTCGCGTGCTCCAGCACGAACTGCTTCACGTGCATGCGCCGGAAGCTCGGCATCAGCGGGTCGTACGGGCCGGCGAGGAGCACCTCCTCCTTCGTGCTCCAGTTGCCGCGGCAGACGTGCAGCGCGGTGATCGGACCCCCCTTTTCACCGATCCCGTCGACCACGCGGTTGATCAGGTCGACGGCGAGGTCGAGCTCGCTCTCCGGGCTCGCCTGCGCGGCGAGCGCGGCGCACATGAACGTCCGCGTCGCCGACTTGCCGGCGAAGACGACCTCGGTCAGGACCGGCTCGTCGAACTGGACCATCTCGCAGCCGGCGGCGGCGAGCTCGAGGAGCTCCTCGCGCAGGATCTTCACGAGATCCTCGATCAGCTCGGCGCGCGTCGGATAGGCGGCGGCGGAGAGCCCCTTCACCCACATCGAGCGCGAGAGGAGGTAGGGACCCGGCAGCGTGACCTTGACCGGCCGCTTCGTGTGCCGCCGCACGAACTCGAGGTCATCGAGCACGAGCGGCGCGCGGCGCGCGAGTTTGCCGACGACGGTCGGGTTCTTGATCGCGAAGGCGGGCACGTCGAGCGTCTGCAGCAGCGCCTCGAAGCCGGCCTTGTCCTCGACGTGGTCGAGGAGGTCGGCCATCGTCATGAGCTTCAGCCCCTCGAGCTTCTCGCACAGGAACGAATAGAAGTTGTCGCGCCGCTGCTCGCCGTCGACCACGACGTCGACGCCGGCCCGCTCCTGCTGCTCGAGCGCGAGCCTCACCGCGCGATCCTGCTGCTCGCGCAGGTCGGGGGAGCGGCGCTTCGCCGCCCGCAGCAGCCAGTCGGGCCGCGGCCAGCTGCCCACGCTCGTCACGGGGAACAAGGGGAGAGAGGCCACCGCTCCGCTCCTGGTCGGTTCGTCAGGAGCGGCGCAGCTTGACGTCGACGCGCGCGCCCCTCAACAGGGACTGGGTGACGGGGCTGCGGCGCAGCGTCTCCTCGAAGAGCTCCTGCAGCACGCCGTCGTCGCCGTCGGCGTCGACGTAGACGGAAGCCTCGATCGCCTTCAGTCCGGGATGGCCGCTCTCCTCGACGCCGAGGAAGACGAGGATGTTGTCGGCGGAGGCCTGGAGCGAGACCTCGAGGTTGCGCACCGCGATGCCGCGCCGCGACGCCCGCCACTGGAACCCCACGGCGAGGCAGCCCCCGAGCGCGGCGAGGAGGAACTCCACCGCGCTCGGAGCCGCGTCGCTCGTGTCGAAGCTCGCCGGCTGTCCCACCAGGAAGGCGTGGTTGCGCACGAACGCCTTGGCCTGCATGCCCGACGTCCAGCGCACCCGCGCGCTCCAGGTGAAGCGGCGCGCCTGCTCGAGGTCACCCTGGAGCTGCCGGGACTCGTCCTTCGCCTCGGGCGCCGCCGTCGCATCGAGGTGCTTCGCGATCCGGAAGTGGAGGTAGTTCCCCGCCGCCGGCTCCCCCGAGAGCAGCCGATGGCCGACCAGCCGGCACCACGCCGGCAGGTCCTCCTTCACGCTGATCTCGCGGCTGCGCACCTCGAGGATCCCGCCCCGCGCGAGCGGAGCCATCGCCTCCCGGATGATCAGGAGCAGGCCGCTGCCGCAGTCTAGGTCGCCGCCGTCGCAGACGGCGTCAGGCGGACGCGCGTCGTCCGAGGTCATGTCGGTGGATCGCGCAGGCCGGCGCGAACGCCGGTCAATACGTGACGCTCGGGGCGCCGGCGCTCAGGAACTCGACGAGCTTCGCGCCGCCGACGATGGTCGCGCCGCCGATCAGCTTCTTCTCGTCGAGGCTGCGCTTCTTGAAGCAGGGCGAGCAGACCCAGATGACGCCGCCCGCCTTCGTGAAGTTCGCGATGAGCTCCTTCAGCGGCGCGAAGCCCGCCTCGTGGATGTCGTCCGCGAAGCCCTGCTGGGAGAGGCGCACGCCCTCGATGCTGAGGAAGACCATCGTCTCCTTGTCGGAGGCGGCGGCGGCGTTGGCGACGACGAAGGCGACGGTCGCCTTGTCCGTGTTGTCCTTCGAGCAGGTGAGGGAGACGCAGAACTTGCCAGGCATGTTCACTCCTTTCGTCGTTGGATGAACCAGGTCGGAGGTGCGGCGTGCAGCAGCACGTGGCCGGTCAGCGTGCACCAGGCCGGCAGATCTTCCGGGGCGCCGGGGTCGCGCGCCGTGAGGCGCAGCACCTGACCGCCCTTCATCGACTGGAACCGGAATCGGAGCTCGAGGACGAGGTCGCCGCAGCCGAGGTCGCCGGCGTCCCACTCGGCGTCGAAGCGCGGCGCGCCCCGCGCGTCGCCGCCGCGATCGCGCGGCGTCGAGACTCCATCGCCCCGGCTTCCGAGGAGGCAGGCGGGAGTCGCGCCGCGCGCCGAGCCCTCGAGCTCGTCCGCCCGGCGCCATCCGGCGCGCCAGCATTCGCGATGGTCGATGTGCTCGCGGACCTCCCGCACGAACGACCCGGCGTCGCGGTCGAGCCCGCTCGCGAGGCAGGCGAGGCAGAGCAGCGTTCCCTTGAAGCCGAGCACGAACGACATCATCACCTCGTGTCCGCACACCGCCCTGCCGCAGTCGCGGCACGGCACCCCGATTCCACGCTCGACTTCGGCGAGGACGGCCGGCGTGGAATCGGGGTCTTCGGACGTCATGTCACTCCCGCCGTCACTTCACTTCCGTGTAGGTGAGCTTGCGCGACCACTGGACGGTCTTGCCGTCCGCGGACTTCTCGGATTAAGGCTTGCCGTCGACCTCGATGTAGGCCTTCGGCAGGGCGTTCACCGGACCGCCGGCCTGCGGCGGGTCGAGCTTCAGGTCGCGGCCGATCGACCAGACGACGCGGCGCTCGTCGATGTTGCCGAAGTAGTACTCGACCATCTTCTCGTCGGGACCGGCGTAGCCGCTCGCCGTGGTGAGCTTCACGAGCGGCGTGTTCTTGTCGTCGAGCGGGAACGTGCCGCGGAAGATGTCGGCGACCGCCACGTCGTGGCTGATCCAGCCGATGCCCGAGGCGTAGAACATCGGCCAGCAGTGGTAGCTCTGGTCGTTGTCCTGCCCCGCGAGCTCCGGCTTGAAGATCGACCCGTAGACCAGGCGGCAGGGGATGCCCGACGCCCGCGCGAGCGCGATCCACAGCGAATGGAAGTCGGTGCAGTTCCCGGTCTTGGTGGAGAGGCAGTACTCGGCGCTCCCGACCGGTGACGCCTTCTTGTTGGCCGGGTCCTTCACCCAGTAGTCGACGTTGTCGAGCACCCAGTCGTAGATCTTGCGCGCCGCCTTCACCGGGTTCTGCTCGTCGCCCACGATCTTCTTCGCGAGCTCGACGATCTCCGGCGTGATCTGCACGTTCGCGTTGTGGGCGAGGTCGGCCGCGAACTTCGCCTTCTCGTCGGCGCCGAGCGGCTTCGCCTTCGCGGCGTCGACCGCGCCGACGACTTCCATGCGCGTGATCTTGAACGACTCGCCGAGCGCGATCTCCTTGGCGGCCGGCGCGGCCGCCTCGACGTAGATGAACGAGTTGCCGTGGTCGTCCTTCACGATCTTGTGCGGGACGCTGCACTCGATCTTCAGGTCGGCGATCTTCTGCTCCGGCAGCTCCTGCGGCATCGCGAACCAGGCGCGGACCGACTTCGCGCCCTCCGGAACGGTCACCTTGAATTCGTTCTTCGCGCTGAACGTCGCGCTCTTGCCCGCGCGCGCGGTCGGGCCGGTCGCCTCCGCGAAGCCGGCGGCGACGCACGCCGCCAGCAGCGCGGCAGCGGTGATTCGAAGTTGCATCGGGGACTCCTGATTTCGCCGGGATCAGAATGCGTAGGAGATGTAGGCCTGGAACCGGTTGTCGGTCCCGTTGTGGAAGCTCTGGTAGCTGGTCTCCCAATGCAGGTAGTCGAGCCCGAACGTGACCGGCTTGAAGTCGAGGCGCAGCGCGGCGTAGTAGATCTGGTTGCGCGTGCGGGCCGCGTTGGTCGCGCTGTTGGGGGAGAGGTCGCCGTTGTCCGGGTTGTCCCACGAGTAGCCGGCGTAGACCTTCGCGGGCTTGAAGGACTCGCCCGGCAGCTGCCATCCGACTTCGGCGAATCCGCCCTGCGAGGAGATCTCCTGCCCGCTCGTGTTGATGTCCTGGAGGATGCCGCCGCGCACGTCGCCGAGGTTGCGTCCGACCCACCACTCCGTCTTGGCCCACACGACGTCCCGGTAGATCGGGACGGAGAGGTCGATCCCGTACGCGCTGCTGTTGAAGTGCGTCGACGTGCCGACGGGGACGTCGGTCGACTCCTCCGCACGGTGCGCCCAGATCCCGAATTCGGTGTTCTTCTTCCAGTCCATCATCGGGACGTTGATGGCGGCGCGCGCCTGCATGGTCGGCTGCCCGGCCTGGCTGCCGTCGAGGTAGCCGCTGCCCGTGCCGCCGGCCGGATCGAGGTCCTGGCCGTCGATGGCGCCCGTCTCGCCGATCATCGCCTGCAGGATGCACTTGGTCTCTTCGCCGGCCGTGTACTCGCCGCGAAGCTGCGGGCGGCGGTCGGCGAGATTGCCCGCGTTCCACATCACGTTGTCCGGGTTGACGATCGGCTGGAGCGGGGAGATCACGTCCCACATCTGCCCCGCGTACAGCGAGAAGTTGGTCCACTTGAGCTGGAGGTAGGCGACGCGGATGCGAATCGCCTCGCGGGAGTCGGTGGTCGACGTGTTGTAGAAGTCGGTCTCGAGCTTGCCGCTGACCTGCGCGTCACCGAGTCCGCCGATCGTGGGTCCGAGGAAGTTGATCCCGAAGCGGGTCAACTTCGCGCTCATCGTGAAGTCGTCCTTGTTGATCGGCGCACGGAACGCGTTCGGTGCGGTCGGATCCTCCGACTTGATGAAGGACGGCAGCTGCGTGTTGTTCGGACGCGAGTCGTCGTAGTACGCGTCGAGGCGCAGGAAGCCGTAGAGCTGGAAGCGCGAGCCGAGCAGCGAGAAGTCGTTCCACTTCATGTCGCCGCCGGCGGCGTCCTTGCCGGTCGCTTCCTTCGGCAGCTTCGCCTCGAGCTCGGCGATGCGCTTCTCGAGCGACTCGATCTTGGTGGCGTCCTGCGCCGAAGCTCCCGCCGCTGCTGCAGCCCAGACGGCGGCCGTGGTCCAATGAAACGCAGCCATTCCTCGTTCTCCAGTGTGATAGGGGCCTGGACCGCGCATGTTGAAATATCCACTCCGGGAATGGTAGGGATGCGGAAAGCCGATTCAGTCCCCCAGGGAGTCCCCGGGGAACCCCGCCGATCCCGACCCTGGCTCCGGTCGCGGGTTTGCCCTTACCCGACGTCGTGCGTCGCCGGCCGGAGCGCCTGATGTCCCCCTCCGCCTCGCTGCCCTCGGGACCGCGCTCGCCCGCGCTGCTGCAGCTGCTCCGCTACGCGCCGCATCCCGCGGAATTCCTCGAGGCGTGCGCGCAGGAATTCGGGCCGACCTTCACGCTGCGGCTCGCCGGCTTCGGGAAGTTCGTGATGCTCGCGCGGCCGGCGGCGATCCGCGACGTCTTCCGAGGCGATCCCGTCTCGCTCCACTCGGGCGAAGGGAACGCGTTCCTCGGCGAGCTGGTCGGCCCGCGTTCGGTCCTCGTGCTCGACGAGGCGGAGCACGCGGCGCAGCGCGCGATCCTCGTCCCGCCGTTGCACGGCGAACGCATGCGATCGCACGTCCACCGGATGGTCCGCGCGACCGCCGACGCGATCGCCGCGTGGCCGGCCGGCCGCCCGTTCCCGATCGAGGACTCGATGCGCGCGATCACGCTGCGCTGCATCCTCGAGGTCGTGCTCGGCGTGGAGGGGAGCGCCGGCGCGGAGCTCGGCGGCGAGATCGCGCGGATGCTCGCCTACGGGCGGCTGCCCTTCGCGCTGGTGCTGGCGCGCGTGAGCCCGCACGCGCTGCTGCGCCGCATCCCCGGGCTGCCCTATTACCGCGAGATGCGGCGGATCGACGCGCAGCTCCACGACCACCTGCAGCGGCGGCGGGCCGAGCTCGGCTGCGCGCCGGCGCGCCACGACGTGCTCGACGACCTGCTGCGCGCCCGCGACGCCGCCGGGAAGCCGGTCGCCGACGCCGAGATCCGCGACGCGCTGATGACCGTGCTGCTCGCCGGCCACGACACGACCTCGGTCGCGCTCGCGTGGGTCTTCCGCGAGGTCCTCGCGCGGCCCGACGTCGTTGCGGCGATCCGCGCGGAGGTCGCGCGCGCGACCGGCGGCGCGCCCATCGCGAGCGAGCACCTCGCGAAGCTCGAGTACGTCGACGCGGTGGTCCGCGAGTCGCTGCGCCTCTGCACGATCGTCCCGTTCGTGACGCGCCTGACGAAGAAGCCGTTCACCGCCGACGGCCGCGACTACCCGCCGGGCGTCCACCTCTGTCCGTGCATTCATCTGGTGCATCTCGATCCGGAGCTCTACCCGGAGCCGAAGCGCTTCCGGCCCGAGCGCTTCCTCGAACGGAAGTTCGGCGCGCACGAGTGGCTGCCGTTCGGCGGCAGCGACCGCCTCTGCACCGGGATGGCCTTCGCGCTGATGCAGATGAAGGTCGTGCTCGCGACCGTCGTCTCGAGCGTCGACCTCGCGCGGCCGGACGGCGCGGCGACGCGGCGCGTGCGGCGCGGCGTTCTCATCGCGCCGTCGGACGGGACGCGGGTCGTCGTGACGGCGCGCCGCGGCTGGTAACTGGAGCGGACGTCGAGGACGGGGGTGAAGAGGCCGCGGGGAGAAGGATTCGTGGTCGAACGCGCGACGGGCGAGGGCGGGTCGAAGGGCGGTGGAGGAAAAAGTCGAAAAACGGGACAAGCTCGCCCCGATGGAAGGTGGACGGTGGGGCGAGCCGCCTGCAGGTCCCGTTTTTCGACTTTTTCCTCCACCGCCCCTTCGGCACCGTCCGAGACCGTCGCGCGACGACACGAAACACTCCCCCGCGATCTCTTCGCCACGTCCTCGAACGACGTCCGACGTCGTTGCTGCGCCACGGGAGA
>Ga0137437_1000817_pt1 | contig 10358 bp, 7 predicted proteins | sample EasRivERMGT138_2_FD_102332 | JGI IMG/M metagenome (GOLD analysis project Ga0137437, IMG submission 102332) | Soil microbial communities from meander-bound floodplain in the East River, Colorado, USA - East River MetaG ERMGT138_2 | ecosystem: Environmental > Terrestrial > Soil > Floodplain ...
CTCTGCACGGCCGAGATGCCCATCTTGGACATCACCTTGACCACGCCCTTGACCGCGGCCTTCGCAAAATTCTTGCAGGCGAGCTTGTGCTCGATGTTCGGCAGCAACTCGTCGCGGATCATGCCGTCGATGGTTTCGAAGGCGAGATACGGATTGATGACCGAGCAGCCGTAACCGATGAGCAGCGCGAAGTGATGCACCTCGCGCGCGTCGCCGGTCTCGAGCGCCAGCGACACTTTCATGCGCAGGCCGTGGCGGATCAGGTAGTGGTGCAGGCCCGAGACGGCTAACAACGATGGAATCGGCGCGAACTCCTTGTTCACGCCGCGATCGGAAAGTATGAGGATGTTGACCTCGTCCTCTTCGATCATGCGCTTCGCTTCGGCGCGCACCTGTTCGATGGCTTCGACCAGCCCGTCTTCGCCACGATCGGCGCGGAACAGGATGCGCAGCGTGCCCACCTTGAGGCCGGGCAGCGATATGCGCCGCACCTTGGCGAATTCTTCGTTGGTGAGCACCGGACCCGAGAGCTCCAGGCGACGGCAATCACCCGGGCGCGGGTCCAGCAAATTGCCTTCCGAGCCCAGCCACACGTCGGACGAGGTGATGATTTCCTCGCGGATGCAGTCGATCGGCGGGTTCGTCACCTGCGCGAACAGCTGCTTGAAGTAGTCGTACAGCATGCGCGACTTGGACGAGAGCGCCGCTAACGGCGTGTCGTTGCCCATGGAGCCAACGCCTTCGTTGCCATCGCGCGCCATCGGCGCCATGAGAATGCGCTGATCTTCAAATGTGTAGCCGAACGACACCTGGCGCTTGGCGAGTGCCACGGGTTCCGGCAGCGGCAGCTCCGGCGCCGCAGGCAGATCCTTCAAGTGCACGAGGTGCTGCTTGAGCCAGTCCGCGTACGGACGCTCATTGATGATCTGCGCCTTGATCTCTTCGTCTTCGACGATGCGGCCCTGCTCGGTGTCCACGAGGAACATACGGCCCGGCTGTAGGCGGCCTTTGCGCAGGATGTTTTCCGGCGGGAAATCCAGCACGCCGGCTTCGGAAGCCATGACGACCAGATCGTCCTTCGTCACGTAGTAGCGGCCGGGGCGCAGACCGTTGCGATCGAGCACCGCGCCGATGCGCTTGCCGTCGGTGAACGCGATGTCGGCCGGGCCGTCCCACGGCTCCATGAGAGAGGAGTGGTACTGGTAGAACGCGCGGCGCGCCGGATCCATCGAGGCGTGCTTCGACCACGGCTCGGGAATCATCATCATGATGGCGTGCGGCATCGAGCGGCCGGAAAGCACCATCAGCTCGAGTACGTTGTCGAACATCGAGGAGTCCGAACCGTTCGGATTCACGATCGGCGGAATCTTCTTGATGTCATCGCCGAACACCGGCGATGAGAACAGCGCCTCGCGGGCGCGCATCCAGTTGATGTTGCCCCGCAGTGTGTTGATTTCGCCGTTGTGCGCGATGCAGCGATACGGATGAGCGCGATCCCAGCTCGGGAAGGTGTTCGTGCTGAAGCGCGAGTGCACCAGCGCGATGGCCGATTCCATCAGCGGGTTTTGCAGGTCGAGGAAATACTGGTCGAGCTGCATCGTCGTGAGCATGCCCTTGTAGACCATCGTCTTGTGGCTCAGGGACACCACATACCAATACTCCGCACCACCAATCGTTGACCGACGGATCTCGTTGTAGGCGCGCTTGCGGATCACGTAGAGCTTGCGCTCGAACTCGGCTTCGTCGAGCGTGTCCGGCCCGCGGCCGATGAACACCTGGCGCACGAAAGGCTCGGAGGCCTTCGCGGTTTCGCCCAGCATGGAGTTGTCGGTGGGCACGCTGCGCGCGCCGAGATACACCTGGCCCTCGGCCTGCACCACGCGCGCGAACACTTCTTCGATCTTGCGGCGCTGCGTCGCATTCGGCGGCATGAAGATGTTGCCGGCCGCGTACAGGCCGGGCTCGGGCAGATTGATGCGCGCGTCTTTCTTCGCCACCTTCTTGAGGAAGGCGTGCGGCGTCTGCATGAGCATGCCGGCGCCGTCGCCGGTGTTGACCTCGCTGCCGCTGGCGCCGCGATGGTCGAGGTTCTTGAGGATCTGGATACCTTGTTTGACGACGCTGTTCGATTTGCGGCCTTTGATGTCCACGACGAAGCCGACGCCGCAGGCGTCATGCTCGAACTGAGGGTCGTAGAGCCCCTGCTTCGGGGGCGGGCCCAATCGAATCGCGGTCATTTTCATTCCTCCAAGCACAAACGCGCGGGGCGCACTTTCCCCACGCTACGGGCGCGGCGCCCATAACTTCATCTGTCTCAATTGGTTACATCTGGAGGCGCGGCCCGCGAAGGCGCACTAAGTCGTCAGATATATATGGAGTCCGATCATACAGACCGAGACCACTTGGTCAATGGATTTGGGTCAATCGCTGTTGCAGCCATCCATGGCCGAAAACCGCGGCGAGCACGATCGCGACGCCGAGGAAAAACCGGGCGTCGAGCTCGCGCGCCTCGCCGAGAAACGCCACGGCGATCGCGATCGCATAAAGCGGCTCCAGGTTGATCGCGAGCTGCGCGGTGAAGGCGGACAGATGCCGCAGCGTGGCAAGCGCGACGGCGTACGGGACCAGCGTGCAAAGGATGGCCAGCACCAACAATAACGCCCCGTCATGGACGGACGGCAACATCACCACCGGCGCGCCCGAGGCCGCGAAAGGGCCAATGGCCGCCACCAGCAGGAAGCCCGCACCAAGCTCGAGCCCGGTCACGGCCAGCGCATCGTGTTGGCCCAGAAACCGCTTGTTGAGGGCGTTGAAAACCGCGGCCAGCGCCGCCGAGACCACGCCCACCCAGAAGCCCAAATGCATCGCGTCCGGAATGCCGCCGACCACCAGCGCGACGCCCGGAATCACCAGGATTCCGAGCAGGAGATTATGTCGTTCGAAGCGCGCACCGGTGATCGCGGGCTCGATCAGCGCGGTGACCGCGGGCGCGAGACCCATGCAGGTGGCGGCGACGGAAGCGTTGGCGAGCTTCACCGAGCCGTAAAAGGCGAGCCAGTGCAGCGCCACGACGCAGCCGATGCCTCCAAAGATAGCGATTTGACGCAGCGGGATCGCAGAGAGCGCGCGCCACACTCTAGGGACACACGCGAGCGCGATGGTGACTAACAACATGCGCCACCACACGAGTTGCAGCGCGGGCAGCGTGATCAGCTTGCCGAGAATTGCCGTGAAACCCCACAGCACCACGCAAATGTGTATCTCGACGAGTGCGCGGCGGTGTGGGTTCATCGCCGCGATAGATTAGTCTATTGCCGATGCGAACCGCGGCCCACTTTTGCGTCGCTCTCGCGCTCAGCGCGGGCGCGGCGGCGCGCGTGCCCGACATCGACCCGCTGCGCAGCTACGAAACGCCTTCGTACACGCTCATCGCCACCGAGAAGTTCAGCGCGCCCGCATTCGTGCCGCTCATCGCGAACTTCGAGAAATTGCTCGCGAAGATGCTCGCGACCGACGTGCGGCCGACCGGCACCCCTACCTACATCTATGTGGTGCGCGCCCGCACGTGGAATCGCTACCTGCGGCCGAGCCGCGACATCGCCGGCGAATTCGTGCCGACGCGGTTCGCTAACTACCTGCTGCTCAACGCCGATGTAGGGCATACGCAGGTGCACGCCGGCGTGCTGCACGAATACACGCACCTGTTCCTGCGCACCCAGTTCGGCGGTTACTACCCGCTGTGGTTCGACGAGGGCCTCGCGGAGATGATGAGCCGCACGCAGATGCGCCGCGATCTTGCGATCATTGGCGTGCCGGACCCCGCTTTCGCCAGCGGCTGGTTGCCCGTCGCGCGACTCCTCGAGATCGACAAGTCCTCCGCGGAATACCTCGAGGCGCCAACCACGGAGTACGTGCATCGCGAGTCCTGGGCCCTCATGCATCGTGGGCTGATCGCGGACACCAATTTCGGCGGCGGAATCTTCCGCTACCTGAAAGCCGTGAATGAACTCCAGCCCGCCAAAGACGCCGTGCAGGACAGCTTCGGCATGAGCGTCGCGCAGCTCGATTCGACGTTACGCGCCTACCTGGCGCAGACGAGCTTCGACGTCGGCAGGATTTCGTTCGAGCCCGCGCCGCCCGTGGCGCTTGGGCAGGGACGCCTGCTCGACCCTGCGGAAGCGAATGCGTCGCTCGCGCGCGTGATGCTGGACACCGGCTTCAATCCGCAGCACGTCGACGAACTCATCGACGCCGCCGAAATCGCGGCGCCGGGATCGCCGCGCGTTGCCGTGTTGCGGCTGCGGCTCGCCGTGCGCGACCGCAACGACGGCGAGGTCGAGCGCATTTCGCAGTCGCTGCTGGACACGAGCGCTCCCGCAATCGCCCGGGGCGTCGGCCTCGCATTGTTCGAGCGCGTGCGTGAGACCGCGCCGAAGGATTCCCTGTCTGCCGCCGCGCAGACGCGGATCGGCGAGCGCGCGTTCGCCCTGCTCGATCGCGGCTTGCGCGCCGACTCTTCAGATCCCGAGGCCGCGTGGGCCTACGCGCTGCTTGCGGCGCGCTTCAAAGCGCAGCTCGACGTTGCGCTCGAACGGCTCGCGTCGGTGAAGGAGCGCATGCGCGACAACGCCGACCTCGCGATGGCCACGGCCCTGGTGTACGAGGCGCGCGAGGAGCCGGAGGCCATGCTGCCGCAGATCGTCGAGGTGGCGCGCCACGCGAGTTCGATCGAGCAGCGGCGCTGGGCCGTGCGGCGTTATCGGGAATTGCTCGAAGGCCAGCGCAAGGCGGCGCCCGAATAGCCTTTCGAGGGTTGCTAGGTAGACGCGGGGCCGCGGCCACTCATAGGCTCGCTGTCATGTCTGGGAGGGCATGATGAGAACAATAAGAATCGCCGGCTTTGCGCTCGCCGCGCTGACCGTCGCGAGCGCTCCTGCGATGGCAGCCGGCCCGGGCACATTGTTTGGCCCGTATCCCGGCGAAATGACCGTCTACGAGACACCGGACACCACGCTCGTAACGATCGGCAATTGGCAGCTGCGGAAGGAAATCCCGAAACTGCCGCAACTGCGGCTCACGATGGAGCACGTGCTGCATGTCACCGAGTATCCCACCGGAATTCCTACGTACACGTACGTGGTTTCGAATTCGGTATGGCACCGCTACCTCGAACCAAGTCCGGAGATCATCAGCGAATTCGTGCCGACGCGTTTTGCCAACTATGTCATCGCCAACGGCGCGGTGATCAGCCGAGTCGGCTTGTTTCACGAGCACGTTCACCTGTTTCTCTACACGCAAGCGCCGGGCGCCTATCCACTTTGGTTCGACGAAGGGCTTGCAAACCTGGTGGCGCAGGGGCTGTTCACCGGCGACAAGGTGCGGATCTATCCGCCCGAACCGCCTGGCCACTGGATCTCAACCGAGCGTGTGCTGCGCGCGACAAAATCCTCACCGGATTACCTGAGCGGCCAGGACAGTCACTCCTTCCATCTTCAGTCGCAGGTGATGGTGCATCGCGCGTTGATCGAAGATCCCGAGTTCGGCAAGAGCGTCGGGAGATATCTCGACGCGCTCAACAATCTGCAGTCGGTCGAAGAAGCAACACAGTCGGGATTCAATCTCAGTCTCGACGCGCTCAATGACCAGATGCTCGGGTATGCCGATCGCTCGTGGAAACTCTACGCTTCGCTTGGGATCGGAATCGCCCCAAAAGAACGAATGCCCGCGGGGCGTGAGCTTCCGCCCGTGGAGGCACTCTGGGGAATTGCCACTGTGGCGCTCGATACGGGTTTGCACCTGGATCGGGTCGGCGAATTGATCGATGCGGCCGAGAAGCTCGGCCCGCAGAATCCTCGCACGCACCTGCTGCGCATGCGTCTCGCCGCGCGCCAGCAGGACGACGCCGAACTCGAGCGGCTGTACCTCGAAATACAACCGCGGCTCACTGACGCCGAAGTTGCGCGCGGAGCGGGACTCGCGTCGTTCGAACGCACGCTGTATCTGCAGGAGCAGCCGGCAAACGCTTCGCTGCGGCAGCGAATGCTCGCGCGCAGCTTCGAGCTGCTCGATCGGTCACTCAATGCGCGGCCTGACGATCCCGAAGCCGTGTGGGCGTTCGCAATGGCAGCGGCGGGGACCAGGCAAGGGCTTGCAACCGCATTGAAGCGGCTCGAACCCACGTTCGCAAAAGTGCCGCGAAACCCGGATCTGGCAATTGCCGCCGCGCTCGTGTACGAGGCGGCTGGCCGTTATGAAGAGATGCTGCCGTGCCTGAATGCGGCGTCGGTCTTTTCGCATACGTACGAGCAGAAACGCTGGGCAGCGGGAAAAATCGCCGAAGCGAAGGAAAAGCTCGCGGCGGCGAAGGCGCCCTGATCACGCGCCATCAGTAGTTGAATTCGGTGCGCCGCCATTTGTGCTGCTCGGGACCGGTGTAGACCACCGCCTGCTCATTGGCATCCCACTCGAACGGCGCGCCATCGAATGGATTGCGCAGCGTCGCGCTGCGCAGCTCATCGGCCACGGCGGCAGCGGGTACGCCGCGCGCTCGCAAGGTAGCGGTGAGCAGCGCCGCGCGCCGCACCCCCTCGAGGGAGCCGACGCGCTGCGCGTATTCCTCGGGCGTCCATTGCGCGCCGGTGCGGGCGAATTTCGCCTTCAGCGCTCTTGTTGCTGCCTCGTACCGCGGCAGCGGCACTTCGTATCCTTCACCGACCGCGAGATAGATCTCCGCCAGGTGATTGACGTGGTATTGCAACGGCACGAGGCGCGGCACGCCGTCGATGAGACGGCCGGCAATATTCCCGTCCGTGAAATCCTCGGCGTCGGCGCGCTCTTGATCGGCCTTGGCCCACGAGGTGCGGATCATGCCTTCGAAGTACACCAGCTCTCCCGCGAACACTCGCAGCATCGACCGTTCGGCCGGGGCGAACTCCACCCGCCAGCTGTCGGGAATGGCCTGCACCGCGCGATCCGCGGGCAGTTCGCGCAGCAGCAGGTTTCCGTAACGGAAGTGCTGCCGGATCGCGGCGACCGCGATCATCTTCGTGATCAGGATGTCCGCCGACTTTTGCGTTTCGCGCCAGAACTTGAGATCGCGATCGAGCGTCGCGCGGATCGCCTCGCTGTCTTCCCGCGCCGCCGCCGCGCGCAGACTGAGCAGCAGCAGGCGCTGTCCATCCATCACATCGACGTATGCCGGCAGCGGCGCTGCGACATCGAGCGGCACGATTTCGCGCCACGCGGGCCGCGTGAGCATGGCGCTGTAGCGGGCGATCTGCAGCGCTTCGAGTTCTGGCGGCGAAGTCTCCGGCGGCACGCGCTCGAACGCATCCCGGCAGGCGCGCGCTTCTTCCGAGCGGCAGGCAGCGATCGCCCGGCGCATTGCCTCGCGCCGGCTCCCCCTGAAGTTGGCGTTTTTCATGCCGGGATCCGCGTCGGCGTCCGCGGCGCCCGCGTTCACTTTTTCAATCCACGCGATGCGTTGGCGGCCGAACTCGCGCGAATCCTTCCCCGCCGGCGCTGAGAATCCCCAGGCATCGAACAGGGCGTTGTCGGCATCGCGCACGGCCGGGCGCTGCGCATAGATTTGCCTGAGACGCAGCGCGGCCGCTGACGGCGTCTCGCTGCGCCACTGGATGATGAAACCGGCGATCACCAGCAGCGCGGCCGTGGCCACGCCTGCGATCGAAAGTTTTGCGAGGAGCCCGCTCTTCCCCATGGGTACAAGCGTACCCGCCGCAGGATGCCGGGATTACTTCTTCTTGCCGAGCAGCTGCTCGAGCACGCGGGCGCGTTCCGCCGAGCCGGTGAGACCCGCGCGCTGCGCGGCTTCGCCCTGACGCTTGCCGCTGCCGCGCTGGTTGTACGGATCGAATCCGCCACCCTTGTCGCGACCGGCGCTCTCGAGCTTGAGCTCGGGCGTCTTCGAGTCTTCGATCTTGAGATCCGCGACGCCGAGCTTTTTGAGCGCGGCGGTCTGACTCAGCGAGTCGAATTCACCCGAAGCCACCGCCCAATCCCATACGGCCATGCCGCGCTCGTCGTGACGCACGCGACCCGAAGGACGGCCGGTCGGCATGTCGAGCGAGTCTGGGGATTTGGATTTCGCGAAGTCTTCGACTTCCTTCAGCTCATTCTCGGCGCGTCGGAGCTTCATCGACTTGAGCCGCATCGTGGTGCTTTCGATGCTGAAGCCGTCCGAATCCGCAGCCGGCCGCGCGCCATCAGGGCGGCGGGTGTTATGTACCGGTGGTTTGCGGTGGTCGGGCATTGCGCTTACTCGACGGGATTACTCCATTCTCACAGACAGATAACGGCGCCGAAGGCTCCCGATTAAACCGCAAACGGTGACGGATTTCACAGATCGGATGCCCCTAGGGATTTTACAGGCGGTCCGCGCGACTTACGTGCCAGTCGTCCCCGGACTTACGCAGCTCGACTTTGAGGCGCTGCAGGTTGGCGTCACCCCCACCTACCGTCGCGACGCTGATCTCCGTCTGCGCGAGACCGGGCACGGGGAACTCGAGCTTCTCGATGCTGACGATCAGCTCGATCTTCGGATGCGCGAGAAAATAGAGGCGCAGAAAATTCTGGAGTGACGGCTTATCGAAGCTCTGTGCGTCGCTGTAGTCGTCGGCGACGAGCTCGAGCACGTCTGCGGTGTCGCGCGCTTCGGCGGCTGCTTCGGCGCTCGCGAAGAGCTCGCGCACCTGCACTTCGTCACTCGACTTGGCGGAACACGCGGCGAGAAGAAGCGCGGCGACGAAAATCAGTGACGCGTTCGAGGAAAATTTCATTGCCTGTCCTATTGAAGTTGAAAACGTTTAGCCCTATCGTTCGCGCGCGTTGCGGGGTTGGGAACCGGTCGTGACGTCCAGAAATGGTGCTCCGGACCCAGTTGGAGGTGGACCACTCAGATGAAGAAGCATGTTGCGTCGAATGACGCCGACCCTGGACCCCGTCTTCACTCCGTCAATCAGTATCTCGAAAAGAATTTCCCCGACTTCTTTGCCGAAGCCCGTTTCCACGTCGGAAACGATGATTACTTCCTCTACGCCCGCTTCGGCAAGTATCTCGCCAGCTCCATCGAGCACCGGCGCGTATCCCGCGACAAGATCTACCGAGGCTTCACCGTCCTGAACAAGATGGCGCGCATGTCTGCGCGCGATCCGAAAGTACGGCACATCCTCGTGAGCGGACCGCTGGAAGAGCTCGTCGATCAGCCCAAGGCCCGCGAATTGGCGCTCAAGCGCCTGTCGCCGGTCGCTCAGAGCTATCTAGAAGGCCTCTGCGAATAATGGGGACATTCCTCGTTTCCTAGCAAACGGGGACGGACCTCATGAGTCGAAACGACAACGCGCCTCGTAAGGCGGCGAGGTGCGTCCCCGTTTGCTAGGAAACGAGGAATGTCCCCATTTCCCGTCATCTCCACAGGCCGTCGGTCTTCCAGGCGTTGAACGCCCAGCGCAGCCAGCGCACCAGCGCGAACGCAATCCACACGGCCCACGCGAGCATCAGCACGCGGTACGCCCCCATCGGCACGGAGTAGATGCTCGGGGTCTCGAGCACTCCCGCGGTCTGATCTTCAAACCACCAGAATCCCTGGCCGTGTGAGTCATAGACCGACGATCTCAATCCCATGTCCGGCGCCGAGAGCAACCCGTTGCGGATCCCCGAGAACACCAGCGTCGCGATCGTGAACACGGTGAGCAACGCCAGCGCGACCTGCACGGCATTGAACCGCAGCTTCGATCCCTCGGGTGCCACAGGCGCCCGCTGCTCGCGCCAGCGCATGATCAGCAGCCACACGGCCGTCAGGGAAAACACAAACCACGACTGCGTTGAAAGTCCGAGCCCCAGCAGCAACCATTCGGTGAACTTCAGTGGCGAGCGCGACCAGCGGCCGAGCAACCACGCCACCGCAATGAACACCGCGAGCTCGCCCCAGTAGAGCATCGCCGGACCCACGCCGGGTCCGTGCGCGAACAACGGCCAGCGCGAACCGCCCAGGCTCACGCTGTAGCGCAGGTTGCTGGCCGGCGATTGCAGATCGACGACGCCGGGACGCGTGTGAAAGCCCAGGTCCTGCGACTCTTCCCAGTCGACCTGAACGTTATGCGCGCCGGGCGTCAGCGCCAGCGGCAGCTCGCCCTTCTCCGGCCGCAATTGCACCGGAACACGATCGAACGTCACCGCCGTCACGCGCGCGTCAACCGGCAGCTTGATGACGTGCCGCCCGCCCTGGGTGCTCCGGTAACTGAACACCAGCTGCGTGCTCGACGAACGCTTTCCGACGTTCGTAACCATCATCACGGAATCGATGGCGAGCGTTGTGCCGCCTGCGGCCTTCGGACGGC
>Ga0137437_1000821_pt1 | contig 10339 bp, 6 predicted proteins | sample EasRivERMGT138_2_FD_102332 | JGI IMG/M metagenome (GOLD analysis project Ga0137437, IMG submission 102332) | Soil microbial communities from meander-bound floodplain in the East River, Colorado, USA - East River MetaG ERMGT138_2 | ecosystem: Environmental > Terrestrial > Soil > Floodplain ...
CCTTGGTCGACGTACACCGCATCGGGGCACACCGAGCACCGAGCGCGGCGACATCATCGATGAACACGCCTGCAGGGGTCGTCGAATGCGAGGATCGGCACCGAGAGGCCTCCTGCGCGACCTGCACCAGCTCAGCTCACGGAGCTGGCGCCATCGTCGACTCGACACTGACGAAACAACGGCGGCGCGCCCGTGGTGAGCGTCGCCGCCGCCTGGGTGCGCCGTTCGGCGCCCATGGGTGCCGGCCGAACGCGTAGCCCGTCTCGAACGTGAAGTCTCCGATCTCGAACAGCTCGTAAAACGACGAAATGCTACTCGCATGCGATCGGTCGCACGCGAGTAGCATCCAGATTCGAGATCTTATTCTACGATCTTATTCTACGAAGATCTCGATGTACTCGAAGTTGCTGTAGGCTCAGCTCTTACTCTACGAAGATCTCTACGAACTCGAAGTTGCTGTTCGAGGGCGAGTCCGCGACCTCCGTGATGCAGATCCGATTCTGGACCGTGTTGAGCGGGCCAATGCCGGGCGTCACGCTAGCTGGCGTGGCTGCCACGAAGTTCCAGCTTCCCGACACGGTCGAAAGCAGACCACAGTCTTTACGCTGTATCGCCTGTCCTGCGGCCACCGGGAACGTGAACCCATCGACGCCCACGTTGGCCGTGGTGTTGTCCCCGTTCGAGTCGAAGACCACGAACTGCTCGGCCCCCTGGATGGCCGGGAAGGCGTTCCCGCCGGTGAAGAACAGCGTGTTCGCGTCCAGCGTCCGGCCATAGAATGCCTGGAACCCTGCCAGCGTCGCGTTCCGCGCAACGACCACGCGGCCACCGTGCGGCACCAGCGTGCCGGCCGGGAAAGCGACGGTGGTGGTCACAATGACAGCCCCCTGCGGCCGCTGCTGCCTGAACAGGAAGTTGCTGAGATCAACCTTCCCGGCGTCCTTGTTCTCCTGGCGGCCGAGGGTGAGGAGGAACTCCACGATCTGCGACTGCTGATCGGCGGTGAGCGCGCCGAAGCTGTTGCGAACCGTCTGCGCATCACCCGCGTGCTGCAGGATCGCGTCTTGCAGCGTCCGCGCGCGGCCATCGTGGAGATACGGCGCCGAGTCGGCGACGCCCCACAGAGGCGCCGTGATGAACTGGTTGGCCTTGATCTGGTTGAAGTCCTTGCTGTCGGCGAGCAGCGTGCCCACGTCGTGGCGCTTGAAGTCGCTGAACACCTCGATGGTCATCGAGCCATCGGCGGCGACCGGCGGCTTCGGATCTTTGTTATCGACGCGCAGGTTGAGCGTGATGCCCTTGCCGCCGGTCCCCCCATTTGCTACGGAGTCCGCCGCCTCGACGTGAACCGGGTTGTTGATCTTAATGTTCCGGGTGTGGCAGCTCGCGCAGCCGACGTTGTTGAACAGCGTCTCGCCGGAGTTCGCGCGGGCCTGCGCCGCGGTGGTGATCGCCGGAACGCGGACCGGAATCTCGCGAAGCCCCATGTAGATCGCCGTCGCCGAAAGTCCGCCCTCCGTGAGCTCGTCGACCACGCCATCGCCATCCGGGTCCGGGCAGGCGCCGGTGCCCAACTGGTTGACGTTGGGGCAGTTCTTCTTGACCTGCGGTTGCGACTGGATGCCGAAGTGGACGCGGAAGCCGCCCTCGATGAACCGCTTGATCGTCTGTTCGCGGCCCTTCCAGCCGAACGGCTTCACGATGAGGTCGGTGTCGACGCCCACGACGCCGGCAAAGTTGACCGTCTGGTCCGCGTTCACGATCAGCGAGCCGAACGAGACGCCCTTGGACGTGAGCGCCTTGGTCACGCCCGGCGTGAGCCTGGCGGCAGCGAGCTCGTTCAGGAGGTCGGTCGTCATCTCCTCGCCAGCCCGCTGGCGGAGACCGCCGCCCAGCACGGTGGGCGGGTTGCGCGCCAGGCCAGACGCCCGGTTGAAGCCGTCGCCGTTCTGGAAGATGTTGTGGTTGTTGTCGCCTGCGCCGTCGTCACCGCCGAGGTTGTGGCAGGTCACGCAGCTCTGGGCTTCCGGCGCGCCGAACGCCGCGAAGTGCACGTTGTTGGGGAAATTGCGGAAGTTCGGGCGCGGCGTGTTGTTGCCCGGCGCGGCGGTGAGCGCGTTGCCCAGACCCTCGGCGACGGTGAAGGCGTGCTCGAACGTGAAGTCACCGATATCGAACAGCTCCGAGGCGCTGAGCAAGCCATTGTCGATGTTCGCCTGGTTGACCCGAATGGTAGCGGCGTTCGGCGAGCCCGCCAGTGCGCACGCGTTGTTGGTGCAGGTCAGCTGCAGCTGGTAGTGACCGTTGGCGCTGCCTGCCTGCCGGAAGCTTCTCGCCAGGACCACGTAGGTGCCGTCGACCGGCAGCCGGAAGTTCGAGATCCGCGAGTCGAAGGCGCACGGCAGACCGTCATCGTCGTTCTCGACGAGCTGCGTGCCGCCGGCGTCGAAGCCGTCCGCAGTGAACAAGTCGAGCACCATGTCGGGGTCGGCACAGGTGGGGGAGGCCTGCGCCGTGATCGTCACGGTGCCGCCGGCACGGCCATCGAACTCGTACTTGTGGAAGTCGAGGGGTTCCAGGAGCGTGGTCGGGTTCCCGGGGAATATGGTCGTGCCGAAATCGATGATAGCTTCGGTAGCTACCCTCATACCTGCCGTGTTGAAGATAGGTTGATCGGCGGTCTTTCCGGTCGTTGGTTCGTCTCCCGCGACCGCGCATCCCGCGATCAGCATCGGAGCCCCGACAAGCCACATCCATTGTTTCATTTGCTTCATTGCGATGTCCGTCCGTTCTTGGCTTAGAGCGTACAATTGCTCGACGTGGGAGTAGCCTGATACCCCCACGTCGTAACACTGGTTTTAGCGACGTCGCGCCCGTCCGCTGCCATATCGGAGCAGCGAGAGGTGGTGCGTCGAAACGATCAAAACGATCAAGTTGCTCAACAGCGTAGGCGAGGAGCCGACAATGCTTCCATAAGCTGGATTACCATTGTTACTTTTTTGAACTGACTGTCGATCACAGACCGCCGTGCCCTGGATACGGTCCGGCCAGTTGTATCGTTGAATGCTTGTCATCAGAGAGCGTGAGACTGATCACCGTGATCGTGATTGCCATCGAGTTGGCCCCCGTGCTGACGTTGATCGTTGCCGAGCCCAGGGCCTGACCTTGCACGTCGAACACGGCCGAGGAGACCCCCGGATCGACGTGCAGCACGTTCGGAAAAGCGAGCACGCCGGGCGGATCCAACTCGTTCACATCGATGATGATGTTCTGCCCCGGAGGTACGCCGCCGCCGGCGGAGGCCCCATGGGTGAGCGTGACCGTGACCTGGGTTCGCTCGCCGACGTGGAGCGTCGTGGCCACGGCGCTGACGGACGCGACGTCAGCCAGCGAATCGTCGGGCCCATCGACACCGGCGTCGGACGGAACATCACCGCCGCAGTCCGCGCCTGCCCGGATCCACGCCTCGATCTGTGCGAGCTTGTCCTCGGACAGCGGCACCTGCCCCAGCGGCATCCGCTCGTTGGTGGTCCCGCACGCGGGGTCCGGAGTGCCGTCGAGCCCGGTGCCTCGCAGCTTGTCGAGGAGGAAGCTCGCCTCGGGCTTGCCCGGGACGACGAGCAGCTTGGTCGGGAACAGGCAGGACTTGTGGCTGACGAGCAGGTTGCAGAGCCCGTTGTTGCGCAGGTCGAGCTTCGCCTCCAGCGTCGGCTGGGCGTGACAGATGCTGAGCGCGCAGGTCCCGTTGAAGATGTCGGCGCGGATCGCCGCGAGCGTGGGATCACCTGGGCGCGCGTCGGCCGGCGAGGCATTGGACCCGCACGCACCCGTGACCAGCGCTGCGGACAGCGCGAGGAGCAAGACACCGATCACGCGTACGACCCCGACCACGCCCGTCGGAGCCCGGCACCTCATCGGTGGACCTCACAGATCCGTGGCGTCGGAACCGACTGGACCTGCCAGCGCGACTCGGAGCTGCGCATGTACGACGAGCTCCCGGGTGCCGCCGAGATCGCGGGCGCGAGTTGGCCCGATGGCGCGAGCAGCGTGGCGTTCGTCGTTCCGTAGACCAGCGTGTCGAACGGCAGCGTCTGCGCCGTGATCTGGTCCGCCTTGACGTCGAACAGCGCGATGCCGCTGGCGCCGGTGTCCCCGAGCCCGAGGTTGGGCTGGAAGGGCGTGACCTGGTCGTCGATGTTCGGCATCTGGTGCTACGACAACGTGTGCGACAGGGTGGAGGTGGTCTCTACGCCTACGTCCATCTGGCATGCAGCAGAAAGCAGCACCGAAGCAACGAAGCCCCGGCTGAGCATCATGGCCGGCCGATCTAGCAAGTTGTGCACCATGTTGATCGAAGCACGCATCTCACATCAGTCCGCATGGTTCCACGTAGGGAGGTCTGATGACCCCACCATAAAGTTACAGGTTGTGGTCCGCGGCTCAGAATACCAATGATGGCTTGATCGCGATTTCCGGTCCTGTCAGCAATGTGGATCTCGGAGAATCGACGCTGCGAAGTCGTCGGCCCAGAGTGCAGCGCTCGACCTGTCGAAGCCGCCGTGAGGGCGCGCTGCGGACCACAATTCCTCGTCGAGAAACTGCGATCACGGCGCGCGATGTGGAGCGATGATTTCATGACGCTTGGAGATGAAGCAGGTCTCCGGTTGACGATTCGTGCGATACGACGCGACTGGTGATTTTGCCCCTCGCGCTCGCCAACCGCGGTAATCAGTCCCCTCTCAAGAATCTGTGGCGACTATCAGAAAACCGTGGTCACAGGAGATCTCGATAAGCCCTCGGACAGAGTGTTTCACTCACCCTGCAGTCGACGAGGCGATCTCTGTCACGAGTGCACCATTGTTGGTAGCCCAACAAGGGGAGGCAACCCAATTGCTTCGTACTCAAGCTAAACGAACCGCGTGCACAGTGCATCGAAAATTATCTATCCGACGCTTGTTCATCCGAAGCGCCGGAGCAGCAGCTACAGCGGAATCGTACATCGACTCGTCCTGGCGATTGTCAGATGCAGGCTGAAGTAACGAAGCGAACCGTTAGACCGTCAAAATGCTAAGCATCCCCGAATTGAGGCCAGTCCAAGCTGCGAGGCTTCTTCATTTACCTCAGGAAGCGCCACGGCTCCACCCTGATGGCGCAGTTTTTTGGAAAAATCGTCCAATATATTATCCGACCCCCATCCGCCCACCGTCGCGTAATGCTGCAGGTATCAACTTGCTCGGCTCACCGGTTGAAATCAGCCAGAGCTGGTGGGCCGCCCGGGTGACCCCGATGTGGAGCATGTGGCGCGCCCAGTGCTGATCGGGGTAGCTCGCCGCGTTGACGTCGACCATCACCACGTAGTCGAACTCGAGCCCCTTGACCTGCGCGATGTCGGTGATGTCGACCCCGGGCTGGAAGTTGAACTCGTCGCGGCGCACGCGGCGCAATGCCGGGATCTCGGCGCGGCGCAGGCCCTCGAAGTAGGCGTCGGCCTGCTCGGGGTGACGCGAGATCACCGCGCACGACGCCGTCGGCTCGCGCGCCATCAGGTTGCGTAGCGCGTCGGCGAGGAACGCGACCGCTTCGCCGAGGTCCCCGAACTCGTGGAGCTCGACGGGCTCGCCAGGCCGGGCCGCCAGCGGCTCTTCGGGCGCGAGCTCGGGGCCGAGGATCTCGCGCGCGAGCATCATGACCTCGGCGGTCGAGCGGTACGACAGCTTGAGCGGCCGCACGATCGCCGGCTGGCCGGTCTGCGCGAGCAGCTCGGCCCACCCCGAAAAGTTATTGTCGAACACGAGGCGCTGCGCGGTGTCGCCGGCGATCGTGACCGAACGCTTCGCCGGGTCGTCGTCGGGCGCGTGCACGGCTTCGAGCAGCACCTTGATCTCGAGCGCGGATCGATCTTGCGCCTCGTCGACCGCGACGTGCTGCCAGCTCAGCTCGTCGCCGCCCGGCGCCATCAGCCCGCCGCGCTTCAACTGGATGATCCGGAGCAGGATGGGATCGTCCTCATCGTCAAACCGGCCCGCCGGATCGTCTTCGTCGGGCCCGACCGGCTGGCCCTCGGCGTCGAGCACCGGGTTGCCCTCCTCGTCGACCGGCGCCTTCTGTGGCTTCGCGAGCTGGCGCCGCATCCAGGAGACCACGCGCTCGATCTCGGACTTCTTGACGTCGCCGGCGGCCGAACCCGCGGCGAACCCTTCGGCGAGGAAGACCGGATCGGTGAGCAGCTCCGCCCAGTCGAGCACGCAATCGTCGGCGCGCTTCTTCCATCGCTTCGTGACGCCTTCGAGCGCGACCCGCACGTTGGGCTCGAGCTCGGCCTTCTTGAGCCAGCTCGCAAACCCCGATAGCCGGGGCACCAGGGCCCGCGTCGCGAGGCGCTTCCACTCGGCCAGCGCGGTGGCGGCCATGGCCCCCGCGGTCTGGGCGAGCTCGGCGCCGATCTGCGCCGCCTGCTGCTCCACCCACCGCTCGAGGATCCGCAGCAGCGCGGGGTGCTTCTTGATCCGAGCCACCTGGTCGGGCGGCTCGGCGTTGTACCGGGTCGGCGACTCCGGAAGGCAGCGCATCCGGGTCGAGCGTGCCCAGCCGGTATAAGTGACGACCGGCACACCGGCCACGCCGAGCGAGGGCAAGACGCCGCTCACGTAGCGCACGAGCGCCTGCGATGGGACCACGAACAGCGTGTTGCTCGGCTTGAACCGGCGGCCGTCCTGAAAGTTCAAGTACGCGATCCGGTGCAGCGCGACGGTGGTCTTCCCCGAGCCGGCGCCGCCCTGGATCACCACGATCCCGCTCGACGGCTGGGTGATGAGCTCGAACTGCTCCTTGTCGATCAGCGCGGCGATCTCGGGCAGCACCTTGTCGGCACGCGCCGCGCCGTGGTGAATCCCGAGGGTGCCCTTGGCGCCGGCCGCGCTGGTCGGGCGAGCCGCCTTGCCCATCCCGCCGTGGAGAATCGGCGCGATCTGGCCGACCGCCTGGACCCATTCTCCGCGCGAATCCTTGAGAAAGGTGCCCTGCGGCGTCCCGATCCTCCGCAAATTGCTGCGGGCGATCGAAACGTTGCGCCGGGCCTCGACGAACCCTTCGACGCGGCGACCGGCAATCTCCTCCTCGTAGTCGTCGCCTTCCTCGTAGCGGTAGTAGATCCGCGACACCGGGGCGTTGCGCCAGTCGACGATCTGGACGTTGGACTGCCGATCGATGAAGCCCCGCTTGCCGACGAGCACGTCCTTGGTCTTGCCGTGCTCGCGGAGGCGGATGTGGGCAAAGTACGGCGACGTGATATCGACCGGCAGCTGCTTGCCGCCGCCGAGCCGGGCGCGCAACGCCGCCAGGCGGGTCATCTGCTCGACGAGCGGCGGCAGATCCTCGGGGCGGGCCTCGGCGATCTGGTCGCGCAGCGAGATCAGGTCCGCGTCGAGATCGCCGGCGCCGATCTGGGGACGCCCCTCATCCTCGTCGCCGAGCGCGACGCGCGCCTGAACCTGGCCGTAGAGGCGTTCCTCCTCGGCGATGATGTTCGCCGCCGGACTGCCCTTCGCGACTTCGTTCCCCATGCGTGGACCGGCGAATCTATCCGAATCGCACGTGGCCGCAAGGTGTAAGTGCGCTCACGAGACGTAGTCGGGAGTTGCTTGCAAGTACCTGGATCTTACGGGTCCTAAGTAGTGGGAATCCGATCCATGTCACCGTGCGTAGGATAGTTGATGACCAGTGAGGGTTCGGCCCTGGCGCTCTCGAATCGGCTGGGGAGCTACGAGCTGATCCGCCCCCTCGCGCAGGGCGGCATGGCCGATATCTACCTGGCCCGCCGCCTGGGGCCCGGCCAGTTCGAGCGTCACGTGGCGGTCAAGGTCTTGAACCGGGCCCGGGCCGCGGACGCCGAGGCGTGCGCGATGTTCCTCGACGAAGCGCGCCTGGTCGCGATGTTGAACCACCAGAACATCGCCTCGGTGCTCGACGTCGACGTGGTCGACGACAAGCACTACCTCGCGATGGAGTATGTCCACGGCGCCGACCTCCGCGAGGTGCTGGCCGCCGCCCAGCGCGCCGGCAAGGCGCTCCCGTTCGAGACCTCGCTCTCGATCGTATGCGCCGCCGCCGCCGGCCTCGACCACGCACATCGCCGGTGCGGCCCCGACGGCAAGCCGCTCCGGCTGGTCCACCGCGACGTCTCGCTGTCCAACATCATGGTCGGCCACGACGGCTCGGTGAAGGTGGTCGACTTCGGGATCGCGACGACGACGATCGCGTCGGTCCACACCTCGCCCGGCGTGGTCCGTGGCAAGGCGAGCTACATGTCGCCCGAGCAGTGCCTCGGCGACAAGGTCGATCATCGGTCCGACGTGTTCGCGCTCGGCGTCGTGCTCTACGAGCTGACGACGGGCGCGCGGTGCTTCCACGGCAGGACCGACTTCGATCGCATGCTCGCCGTCGTCCGCGGCGACTACCTCGCGCCGACCGATCTCGTCGCGTGCTATCCACGCGAGCTCGAGCAGATCATCTGCAGGGCTCTCGCCACGGCGCCCGACAAGCGGTTCGCGTCCGCCGCGGCGATGATCGAGGCGCTCGAGCGCGTCGCCGTCGCGCAGGGCTGGGTCGGCGGCCCCGGCGCGATCCAGCGCCTGATGCAGAGCTTGTTCGGCGAGGCGCCCGAGCCGCGGACGTCGCCCGTCGAAGACGCGCCGGTCACCGAACCGCACTCGATCGTGTCGTTGCCGTCGATCGCCGAGCCCACCCGGCCTGCGCGGCGGCTCGCCCGCGGCACCGAGTCCGACTGCTTCGAAGATGATCTCGACGAGCGCACGCGTGGGCGCGGCCCCGTACGCCGACCTCTCCGGTCGCGGCTCGCGGCTTGAGCCTTCGGGCAGATCCCCGAACGGATCTCGCGTGCCAGCCCGGCAATTCCCATTGCATGGGCGAAGAATTATGCGTAAGTGCATGATCAAACATGGCCCGCGCCAAGGCACTCATCGCCCACGATCCATTGCGTCGGTGGACCGCCGCTGACGCCAACGACACGTACAACATCCCGCGCTGGGGCTGTGGCTACTTCGGGGTCAACGAGCAGGGCAACTTGATCGTCACCCCGGGGCCGACCAGCCCGGGTACCGCGAGCGATCTCACGCCGCCCGTACCGCCGAGCGTGATCCAGCTCGGCATGCCTGGTGCGATCGATATGAAGGAGCTGATCGACGAGCTCGTCGCACGCGGCATCCAGCTGCCGATCTTGCTCCGGTTCAGCGACATCCTGCGCGCCCGGATCGAGCTCCTGTGCGGCGCGTTCACCGGCGCGATCCGCGAGTACGGCTACGGCGGCCAGTATCGCGGCGTGTATCCGATCAAGGTCAACCAGAACCGGACCGTCGTCGAGGAGATCATCGAGTTCGGCCGGCCGTTTCACTATGGCCTCGAGGCCGGCAGCAAGCCCGAGCTGCTCGCGATCATGGCGATCCACCAGGATGACGAGTCGATCATCATCTGCAACGGGTACAAGGACGAGGAGTACATCGAGACCGCGCTGCTCGCGTCGAAGATGGGCAAGACGGTGATCCTCGTCGTCGAGAAGCCGACCGAGCTCGACAACATCCACCGCGTCAGCGAGCGCGTGAAGATCAAGCCGTCGCTCGGCATCCGCGCCCGGCTGTCGTCGCGCGGCGCCGGCCGCTGGGAGCAGTCGGGCGGCGACTTCTCGAAGTTCGGCCTATCGGCCGCCGAGATGGTCGACGCGGTCGGCAAGCTCAAGACCTGGGGCGAGATCGACACCCTCAAGCTCTTGCACTTCCACCTCGGCTCGCAGATCTCGGCGATCAAGAGCGTGAAGAACGCGCTGCGCGAGGCCGGCCGGCTGTTCGTCGAGATGTACAAGATGGGCGCGAAGAGCCTGTCGTACATCGACGTCGGCGGCGGGCTGGGCGTCGACTACGACGGCTCGCAGACCAACTTCGCGTCGTCAATGAACTATACCGTGCAGGAGTACGCCAACGACGTCGTCTACGCGATCAAGGAGATCTGCGACGCCGACCAGGTGCCGCACCCGAACATCGTGAGCGAATCGGGCCGCGCGATCGCCGCCCACCACTCGGTGCTTGTCGTCAACGTGCTCGGCGTGACCGAGTTCAATACCCACGTGCCGCAGCAACTCGTGCGCCCGGCGCCGGCGCTCGTCACCAACATGTGGGAGACCTATCAGAGCGTCGGCGCCAAGAACCTGCTCGAGGCCTACCACGATGCCGTCGAGTACAAGGATCAGGTGCTCCAGCTGTTCAACCTCGGGCACCTGTCGCTGGAGCACCGCGTCTTGTGCGAAAATCTGTTCTGGGCGATCTGCGAG
>Ga0137437_1000822_pt1 | contig 10339 bp, 7 predicted proteins | sample EasRivERMGT138_2_FD_102332 | JGI IMG/M metagenome (GOLD analysis project Ga0137437, IMG submission 102332) | Soil microbial communities from meander-bound floodplain in the East River, Colorado, USA - East River MetaG ERMGT138_2 | ecosystem: Environmental > Terrestrial > Soil > Floodplain ...
AAAACCCACACCAGACCGATGTCATCCGTCGTGCCGCCGGCCAGCTCAACCAATGCGCGCATGTTTTGAAACGCTTGCTCCATCTGCTCGACAGTGCCGGCCACCTGCTTGTTAGTCTTCGGGTCCTGCCCGCCGAGCACCGACGAATAGACCATATTGCCGGTCTTGGTTCCCATCGGCAGCGGATCACGGTGTGATAAACCGGGGATCTCCAACGGCTGGCGCTTCGCGCCCGCCACAGCGAATGCTTGAAGTTGGACAAAGACTTTGTCGGGCAGCGGATAGGTTGTCGTCTTTCGCGCCGGCCGGTTGTGTTCATCAGGGAAGGTTTGCAACCACGGCTGGTTGATCAGCTGCCGACCGCTCGCATCGCCGATAAAAACGGTCACATGAGCGATGTCATTGGTCGTCAGCCCCGCTTGCTCGACCAGTCGTTTCATATTGGCGAAGGCGATCTCAAACTGTTTTTCCGCTCCGTCGCCCAAGACTCCGGTTGACGAGTCACGTCCTTCGATAGATGAAGAGAAAAAAACTTCGCCGCTGCGAACGGCCATCGGGATCGTCGGTTCGGAACCCATCTGCGGTAGGTAAATCGCTTGCTTATTCATCCCGTGCTCCTTCCTTATCAATTCGCTGGCGTTCAAAGCCCCATAGCGTCCAGGCCAATTTTTGCCATTTCGACGTCGCGCTGCCGCGGACTGCCGCCTGACGCGATGGCGCCGACAATTTGATTGTCCACTCGAACTACTAAACCGCCCTGCAAAGTCGTCAGCGACGGGTCGCCGTAATCGCTGAGCGTGCGCCCAGCATCCTGAATGTCCTTCTTGAACGCCACCGTATCCCGTCCCATCGTCGCCGCCGTGTAAGCTTTGCGAATTGCATAGCGCAGTACCCGCGCATGCGCCCCATCCATGCGCGCGCAAGCGATCAGCTCACCGTGATTGTCGACCACCGCAACGGCAACCGCCCGCTCGTCTTTCTGAGCTTGCTCGAACACCGCGGCGATCGCCCGTTGCGCTTCTTCAAGTCCGATTGAAATTTGTGGCAGCATAATTTCTCCAACGTGTGCCGAGACCGTCGGTCGCATCTTCGCAGCGCGACAGATGTAACTACCGGCGCGGTTGAATATAAAATCCGTAAGGCATGGCCGCACATATACTTCAGGGCGCCGAGAATGACAAGGTCTTCTCGCTGACTAGAACTGATTTCGTGGAAACCACTAGGTTGAAGCGTTTCCAAGCTTCAGTCGCCGGGGTTGGACAGCGGCAGCACTTGACTCTGTCGGTCGAAATATCTCCGATAATACGGACTCATCAAGCTGATCAGTCCAAAGCAAGCCGATCCGGCGGCGATGGCGAAGGGGACGCCCGCGAAACTGCCGATCAAGCCGAGGAGCAGAGCGCCCAGTGAGCGAAATCCCAGCTCCATATGATAGATCCCCATTGCCCGGCCACGAAATTCGTTGGGCACGTTGAGATGGATCACCGACAGTCCGGTGGAGCGAAAGATCATCGTGGCGACTCCGATCAAAATCAACGCAAAGACCGAAAGGGGCAACCAGTACGAATAGGCAAACACGATCAAACAGACCGTCATTGCTAACGACGCCATGCGCAATAATCGAAGCTGATTTTTCGCCGCTCCAAACAAGATTAGCCCCATTCCGCCGACAACACTCCCGGCGGCAAAACTTCCTCTTAAGAGCCCCAAACCTGTGGGGCCGATGTTTAAGATGTTTTTCGCGTATACCGGGAAAAAACGATTGAACGGCAGCGCCAAAAAAAACGAGAAAAGCTGGATCGACATTACTTCCAGAATCAACGGTTGATTCCACATGAAACGAGCGCCCTCGGCGATCTCGTTGCGAATATTCAGGCTCCGGTCATCGCCGCCTCGCTGCGGCAGTTCCATCGAAAACAAGCTTAAGAGGATCGCGCAAAAACTAATCGCGTTGATTAAAAAGACCGCTTCGATTCCCCACCAAGCGATCAATATGCCACCGAGCACCGGCCCGAGAACCTGAGAGGAATTGTTGCCGACGCTATTGATCGAAATGGCGCTGACGAGACTATCCTGCGGAACCAGTTCGGGGATGACTGTTTGCCGGGTGACTCGATTGAGCGGCGCGACGAGGCCATCGAGAATCGCCAGGATGACAATCTGCCAAAAGGCTATGAGCTTGGTCATGACCAGATAACCATAGACAGCCGCCAACACCATCTGAAATATTGTCACACAGAGCAGAATCTTTCGACGGTCAACACGATCTACCACGGCGCCGAAAATGGGCGCCAATAGGACCCGAGACGGCCCCTTGCAAAACGCCACCAAGCCCAACAAAAAAGGCGAGCCGGTCATGACGAAGACGAGCCAGTCTTCGGCGACTTCCTGCATGTCATCGCCAATGCGGCTGACGATTGAGCCGATGAAAAAGACTCGATAGTTACGATGCCTGAGCGCGTTGGACATGTATGACTAAGTAGTCATTCCAATGGCCCAAAAGCAATCGCAGTCCATTCCACGTTCAGAGATGGCTGATCGCAATTCTACGATTGTCGGCCCAACACTTACAAAACAAAAAAGGGGCGACCGTGTTGCGCGGTCGCCCCTTTAAACCGTTTAGTAACGAATTGAGACTTAGCCTTCGATAATCTTCTTATATTTGTTGTAAATTTTCGCGCGCAGCTCGGGTGACGACTCCGCCACCGGCGGGAAATCTTTCATCCACTCGAACGGACGGCAGGCATCGATCACCGCGCGGGAGTTAAAACCCTTCTTGCCCGGTTGAATGCGCGGGTCGAGCGGGCCGCTCCAGCAGCGGCGCAGAATCTCGATGGACTCGACTGGGTCTGAGCGAGTGGACAAGGCCCAGAGGACATCGAAAGTGTTGGTCGGGTCAATATCCTCGTCGACCACGATCACGTACCGGCCGAGATAGGCGCCGGCGTGGACTTGCGACGCCACGAGCATCGCTTGGCGGGCGTGGCCCGGATAGCGCTGCTTGATGGAAATGATATTGAGCAAGCGACCGCCGCCAGCCTCGTGACACCACACCCCCCTCACGTCAGGAACACCGGCTTTTTCGACCTGTTCCCAGATCAGCGAAGCCTTCACCATGCACTTGGCAATCGAATAATCTGACGGCGGGCGGCCGGGGCGGGCGCAGCAAAGAATCGGATCGTTTCGATAGTAAACGTTTTCGACGCGGATCACCGGCTCGGGCCGGCTGGAGCTGGCGTAGTAGCCGGTCCATTCGCCGAATGGCCCTTCGGTCTTTCGGTCGGTGGGGTCCATCCAACCTTCGATGACGATTTCCGCGTTGGCGGCGAACGGCAGTCCGGTCGACTTACCTTCGATGACTTCGATCGGCGCGCCTTTGAGTCCGCCGGCATAGTCGAACTCGGAAACGCCGTAGTCGATCTCATTACCGGAGACCATGAACAGCACCGGGTCTTGACCGACAGAGACAACGACCGGGCAGGGTTTGCCGCGCTCGAAGTATTTATTACGTTGAATGCTGCCATGCTTGCCGGGCGAGATGTAGAGGCCCATGCTTTTGTTGTCGTGAACCATGCCGCGGTAGGCGCCGAAGTTGACCCAGCCTTCGTCTGGGTCGCGGGTCGTCACCAAGCAGGCGGTGCCGATGAAGCGGCCGCCGTCGAGCTCATGCATGAACGGCACCGGGAATTTGAGCAAATCTACTTTGTCGCCGGAGTCGACGTTGTCGAGAATCGGCCCTTTGGTGACGACCTTATGCTTGATCGGTTCATGATTGACGAGCTTCTGGCGGAAAGCGCGCACAAGATCGAGATTGGACAGGTTCATGTCCAAGCCTAAATTGAGCGCCATTCTTTTGAACGAAGCATTCTGGGCAAACAGGGTGCGGAAACCCTTCGGATAACCAGGAACGTTGTCGAATAGAACCGCAGGCGTGCCGGTCTTGGATTCACGGGCGAAAATCTCCGCCAATGTGCCCATTTCGAGATTCCAATCGACGCCGTCAACTTTTTTGAGCTCGCCGAAACTGTCGACGATCTCGAGCCAATCGCGTAAGTCGGTATACTTGGGCGTTTTGCCCGCTTTCATGTCGTCTTCGGCTAGCTTTCTAGCCTCTAGTGCTGTCATTTAGGTGACTCCTTTCAGATTCGAACTGGGGGCATTCTAGAGCCCGAGCATGGACTCATCAATACCTTCTTTATCGTCCGCCGGCAAACCGTTGCAGCTTGACGGGTCTAAGTGCAAGTAGACCTTATCACCGGGGCTGACGGAATTAAACGGGTGGGTATGGACGGCGAGCAGATCGTCACCCACCGCGACCTTACATTGATAGGTGTCGCCCATGAACACCGCCTCTTTGACGATGCCTTCGAGAACGTTTTCCGAAAAATTCGGCTTCTCTTTATAGAGCGGAATGTTTTCCGGCCGGATCGAAAGCACCGCCGCCTGGTCCTTCTTCAGTCCAGGCGCCGGGAGGAAAGAGAGCAGGCCCTTTTTGGTTTGGATTTTTCCCGGCTGCCCATCGCCGGTAAGCTCGACGATTTTGCCGTCGATCAAGTTAGTTAGACCCAAAAATGTCGCCGTGAAACGGCGCGTCGGACGGGAATATAACTGATGCGGCGCGCCCACTTCCAGCAGCATACCGCCGTGCATCACGGCGATCTGGTCGGAGATCGCTAAGGCTTCGGCCTGATCGTGGGTGACGAAGATGGTCGTTATGTTGGTGCGCCGTTGCAGCGCTTTGATTTCCGAACGCATCTGCACGCGCAACTTGGCGTCCAAGTTGCTCAGCGGCTCGTCCAGCAGCATGACCTTGGGCTCGTTAATCAAGGCCCTGGCAAAGGCGACACGCTGTTGCTGGCCGCCGGAAAGTTTCGGCGCCGGGCGGTCTTCCAAACCGTCGAGACCGACGATCTTGAGCACGTCGCCGACTCGTTTCTTGATCTCATCCTTCGATTTGCGTTGAATGGTCAATGGATAGGCAACGTTTTCGGCGACTGTCATATGCGGCCAAATCGCGTAGGACTGAAAGACCATGCCGATGGGCCGCTTGTTGGTCGGCACGTAGACGCGCTCGCCGGAGGCAAAGACGGTTTGACCGCCGATGCTGATCTTGCCGCCGTCGGGCCGCTCCAGGCCCGCCACGCAGCGCAGCGTCGTCGTCTTGCCGCAACCGCTGGGGCCTAGGAAAGTGTAAAGCGACCCTTCCGGAATGTTGAGCGACACGCCCTTCAAAACATGAACCCGCTCCTTGTCTTCGCCAAAATATTTTTCCAGCGAGCTGATTTGGACCATGTCTCTTTTCTCTGCCATCTTTCTTCCCCCTGCGGAGCTGGCGCCGGCGATCCGGCGCCTACCCCGTCGAAACCTTTTGTCAAAACATAATCGAAGCCACTTCGCGGGCGGGGTATTGACCCCACCGCTTATTTAAATATCGCAAAGGGGATGCTCGCCCCCTTTGGAAACCCCATTTAATGTTTCCACGCTGCAAGCAGCGTGATCAACCATGGGTTATTCAGCAATGCCGACCTTGGCGCCGAGTTTGCGCGCCACCGCTGCCATGCTGACGAGCAGGATAACCATTAAAACGCCCAACGCGCAGACATAAGTATACTGGCCGCCTTCCCACAGGTCGAAGGCCATGATCGACAGCACGGTACTGTTGTATGAATAGAGCAAAATCGACGTCGATAATTCGCGCAAGGCGATGATGCTGATGTAAATCCAGCCGGCGGTGAAGCCCGGCATCAACAGCGGCAGGATAATTTTGCGAAAGGTCTGAAACCAGGTGCCACCGGCGGTCAGTGACGCTTCTTCCAATTCCTTGTTGATCTGAATCATCGAGGCCGATGCGGCGCGAATGCCGTAAGGAATATATTTGGTCATGTACGCCAGCAACAAAACCCAAATCGTTCCGTAGATCGGAATCGGCAAGGTTAGATAAACCCAAATCAGACTCACGCCTAAAACGATTCCCGGCATGGCGATGGGGATGAACGCCATGCTGTCGAGAAACGCCCGTCCCGGCAATTTTGTCTTGACCGTGATCCAGGAGATCACCGATGTCAGCAGCATGACCAAAGTCGCCGAGCCCACCGACAGATAGAAGCTATTTTTGAACGCGGTGGCGGCTAGCGGATAATTGACGATGTAAATGTAGTTGGCCCAGGTCATCTTGGCGACCAATTCCCATGACGGCACGCCGTAATAAGGAATGAACGAAGACCAGAGCAGAACGAAGATCGGTAAAATCACCGCCAACAAGAAAATCAAAAAGGAAATACCCAAGGTGAACCATTTCCAGTTGCCGAGGTCGATGACCCTCGGCCGATAACCTTTGCCGGTCACGGTCGCATAACGCTCTTCGCGCCGGGTCATCTTTCCGTAGATCAGCACACCCGTGGTGCTGATCGCCAGCAGCGTAACCGCGTAAGCCCCCGCGAGTCCGAAGTCAGAGGGAAACTGGTGAATCGCGAGAAAAATCTTGGTGGTAAAAACCGAAATTTTCGCCGGCACGCCGATTAGCGCCGGCACTTCGAAGGCCTCGATGCCACGGATAAAGTTGATCAGCAAAACGCTGACCATCGCCGGCCGCATGAGCGGCAGCGTAACCGTGTAAAAAGTTTGAAAGGTGCTCGAGCCGGAGGTCAGCGCCGCCTCCTCCAAAGAGGTGTCCATGTTACGGAACGCCGCGGACATCAAAAGAAAAACCAAAGGATAAAGATGGATGGACTCGGCCCAAATCATGCCCCACATGGAATAAACGTTAAACGGCGCCGCCTCGAGACCCAATGCCGCTTTGACGACAATATTGATCAGGCCGATTTTTGGACTCAGTAGAAGAATCCAGGAAATCGTGCTCAGGATGCCGGGAATGATGAACGGGATCAGGGACAAGACCACGAACAGCTTTTTAAGCGGTGTGTTCGTCCGTTCGCTGACCCAAGCGAGAAAGGTCCCAATTACAAAGGTTAGTGAGCAGGTGCCGATGGCATAGTAGACGGAATTGAGCAGCAGTAAATAGAATTCCTTGTCGACGTAGGCCTTGACGTAGTTCTGAAAGGTGAATGTCGCTCCGGGCTCGCCTATCGGTGCGCTGCGGATACTGCCGTAGAGCAGCATCACCAGCGGCACACCCGCCAGGTAGAGCACTAAAACGATTGCGCCAATCAGAATTAGGGCTTCAGTGTTGAGCCTGCGCACCCTGATCCTCCTGGAAACGGACTAATTTCTTGGCGCTGTGTTGATATTATGAACAACCTGGTCCTGAATCATGGTCTTTTTGACTTCTTCCTCAATCAGGTTCCAGACTTCATCTTCGTATTTCAAGAAGCGCGGATCACGTTTGATCGACAAATCGCGCGGCCGTGGAATGTCGATTTTAATCGTCGCCTTGACTCTGCCCGGCCTCGCCGCAAATACAATCACCCGGTCGGCCAGATAAATCGCTTCATTGATTTGATGGGTGATGAAAAGCACCGTCTTGCCGGATTCGCGCCAGATGCGCAGCAATTCCGCCTGCATGATTTCACGGGTCTGGGCATCGAGCGCAGCGAACGGTTCGTCCATGATAAGAATCTTCGGATCCACCGTCAGCGCGCGAGCGAGATTGCAGCGCTGCTGCATGCCGCCGGAAAGTTCGTGCGGATAATGTTCCTCGAATCCCTGCAAGCCGACCAATTTAATGAACTTACCGGCGCGCTCCTGACCCTCCGCGTTATCCTGGCCTTGGCATTCGAGACCGAACAGGACGTTTTTCATCACGGTACGCCAGGGCATCAAGCAAGAATCCTGGAACACCATGCCGCGGTCCGTGCCTGGTCCCGTCACTTCCTTGCCGTCGATATCGATCCGGCCGGCAGTGGGTTTGAGCAGACCGTCACAAAGGTTGATGAAAGTGGTCTTGCCGCAACCGCTGGGTCCGACGATGGTGACAAATTCCCCCTCGTCCACCTTTAAATTAATATTCTCCAACGCCAGCAACCGGCCGCCTGTGCGCGGTTGATAGTACTCATGGCGTAATCCGGTCGCCTGTAATTTGGTCTGTGCCACAATGCCTCCTTGGAAATGCTTACTTCAACTCGCCGATTGAATTTTAACCGTTGGAATTATCATCGCCGGCCATCGCCGCGACGCTCGGTCGCAAGCTTCCATATCATCTTCCAAGGTTTTTTCAAGCGCAATTTTCGCTTTTTTTCTAAGTTAACTCCGCCTGTTGCGGCGAAAATACTGGTATCGGGTTTCCAAATATAGGGGCGATCGCATCCGCTTTGCTACGCTTTAAATGGGCCGCGAGCTAAAACCCGCCCGCGACGTCGCTTGGTTTATTGACAACCGGGAGTGGATCGGATAGTTTCCGCGACGTTGCATAAATTTGTTTATGCAAAATTTGCCGATGTCATTTCCCCTCAATAACAGCAAAACTAAAACGCGCGCCAACGAAAACTTGTCAGCTCGCGTTTACAATCAAATTAAGCAGCTGATTCTGTGCAACGAAATCATGCCGGGACAAAAACTGCATCACCAACAATTGAGCGAACGGCTCGGCGTCAGTCGCACGCCGGTGCGCGAAGCGCTGACGCGGCTCGTGCAGGAAGGGTACGTCTCCTTTCTGCCGAATCGCGGTTTTACCTGCAAAGAAATTAGATTGCAAGAGGCCGAAGAGCTTTATGAGCTGCGCGAATCCCTCGAAGCTTTCGCCGTCGAAAAAGCCGTCGAAAAACTGACCGACGATTCGCTTGCAGAGCTGCGCCAGAAGATGGATTCCTACGGTCATGACGTGCAAAACCGCTTCACCAGGGAGCGATTGGTGTATGACCAAGACGTTCATCTGACAATCGCCCAAATCGCCGGCAACGAAACCTTGCAAAACACCTTGAGCCACGTCTTCGAGCGCATCGTGCTCAAGCGCCGCACCGACGGCATTTACGATCCGGCCCGCGGTCTCACCGCCCATCAAGAGCATGTCGAACTACTCGACGCCATGGCGCGGCGCGACGCCCAGGCCGCCGTGGCGATTGTCCGCGGCCATATTCAAGCCGGCAAAAAAAACGTGCTCGCCGACTTGCGCCAGCGTCAAGCGATTCGCGGGCTCCGGCCAGTGGAAATTATCTAGGACCAGAAAAACACAAAAGAAAGGGAGAATTATGGCAGCAGATCTAGTAATCAAAGGCGGTTGGGTGGTGACACCCGAGGCAACATTTAAAGGCGGCGTGGCGATCAGCAACGAGGTGATCGTCGCCATCGGCTCGGACGAGTCGTTACCCGAAGGTAAAGAGGTCATCGACGTCAAAGGCAAACATATATTGCCAGGTTTGTTCGACGGCCATGTTCACTTCCGCGAACCGGGCATGACCCACAAAGAAGATTTCAACACCGGCTCCACCGCGGCGGTCTGCGGCGGCATCACCACGGTGGTCGACATGCCGAACACGGTGCCGCCCACCGCCGATGCCGAGCAGGTCAAAGTTAAGAAGGAATTGGGCGAAGCCAAATCATTAGTCGACTTCGGCATCACCGGCGTGGTCGTGCAAACCAACACCAAAGATATTTTACCCATGGCCGCCGCCGGCGCCATCGGCTACAAAATCTTCTTCGGTGAAACCATCGGCAACCTGCCATTCCCTGATGACGGCATGTGCGTGGAAGCCTTCGATTACATCGCCCAGTCGAAACTGCCTTTAGGCATTCACGCCGAAAACCGCCAGATCATGGCCTACTGCACCAACAAACTAAAAACCGAAGGCAAGAATGACGCGCGCTACTGGGAAGCTTCCCGGCCCGATATCTGCGAAGCCGAGTCGGTGCACCACGCGATTTTCTTCGCCGAAACCTTCGGCACCAAGCTGCATGTTTTCCACATGAGCTCGAAACAAGCGGCTTACATGGTCCGCGACGCCAAGGCGCGCGGCATGAGAATCACCGCGGAAACCGGACCGCATTACTTGCTACGCGAACCCAACGACATGGACAACGTCGGCTCGCTGTTGAAGATGAATCCTCCCGTCCGCACTAAAGATCACGGCGAAGTTCTCTGGCAGGGTCTGCGCGAAGGTTTCGTCGACACCATCGCCACCGACCACTCACCGCACACCTTGGATGAGAAAGGCTCGGACATCTACGGCAAGCTCACCAAGCCGGCGATCTGGGACTGCATCTCCGGGTTCTGCGGCGTCGAGACCGGTGTGCCGCTGATCTTGACCGAAGTGAACAAAGGCCGCCTGACGCTCAATCAATATGTCAAAGTAGCCTCCGAAAACCCGGCCAAAGTTTGGCAGGTTTATCCGAAGAAAGGCGCCATCCGCTTGGGCTCCGACGGCGACATTACCGTCGTCGACATGGA
>Ga0137437_1000825_pt1 | contig 10326 bp, 11 predicted proteins | sample EasRivERMGT138_2_FD_102332 | JGI IMG/M metagenome (GOLD analysis project Ga0137437, IMG submission 102332) | Soil microbial communities from meander-bound floodplain in the East River, Colorado, USA - East River MetaG ERMGT138_2 | ecosystem: Environmental > Terrestrial > Soil > Floodplain ...
CGCGGCCCGATCTTCGGTGTCAACGCGAAGACTGGCGAGCAAGTGTGGCGGTTCTTCACTGCCGGCGGCAACGAGGGCACAAAAACTGACGCCACCAAGACCTGGGGTGGCGATTCCTACAAGACTGGGGGCGGGGGCGGATGGATGGCTGGCAGCTACGATCCGGAATCCGACACAGTATGGTGGGGTACGGCCAACCCGGCACCGCTGTACGACTGGGCCGGCGACAAGTGGATGACCGAAGGTCCGCGTCCGGGCATCAACCTGTACACGTCCTCGGTTCTCCAGCTTAATCCCGATACCGGTGAACTGAAGAGCTTCTGGCAGGTACTGCCTCACGACGCCTGGGACTTCGACCCGGCGCAAGGCGAGTTGATGATGATCGATAGCGGCGGCAAGAAGTACGTCGTGCACCCGAGCAAGAGCGGCTTCGTGTTCGTGTTCGATCGCAAGACTGGCAAGCCGGTCAACGTTTACAAGGGTGTGGATGCGATCAACTTCGTCAAGGACATCAAGCCCAATGGCGAACTGGTCGGTCGCTGGGATCCGCCCGAAGGCAAGCACGAGAACCTCTGCCCGGCTATTGCCGGCGGCTACAGCTGGAATGCGGGCTCGTACAGCCCGAAGACCGGCCTGATGTACAAGGTCGGCTTCGAGTGGTGCATGGACCTCGATATCAAGAAGACCGAACCGATCACCGAGCCCGTGGTACAGCTCAACATCGGCGCCGACTTCACGATGCATGGTCCGGGCAAAGACAAGCCATGGGGCCATATCCGCGCGCGTGACCCGGTCTCCGGCAAGGTGAAGTGGGAGATCAAGTACCCCGGCGCCGTGCCGCACGGCGGCCTGCTGACCACCGCAGGCAACGTGTTGTTCGTGCCGGAGGCCGAAGGCAATCTGGTAGCGTATGACGCCTCCAATGGCAAGAAGCTGTGGAGCCACAACCTCGGTCAGGGCAGCAATGGCGGCACCATCACCTACCTGGCCAAGGGCAAGCAGTATGTGGCCGTGATGACTGGCTGGGGCAGCTTGGTCGGCGACGGCTACGGCGACCTGTGGGGTGAGCCCTGGAAGAGCATGCCGAAAGACTCTGGCGTGCTGAAGGTGTTCGCACTGCAATGAGCTAAAGTTGTACTGGCCACCAGTGCAACAGAAAGGGTGGGGATTCGTCCCCGCCCTTTTTTCTTGTCAGCGTAATTGCCGTCGAAATCGTTAACAGAATAGTTGGCTCGCAGATTGCGCTGCGAGCGGAAAAACTAATTTGCGCGAAGGACATCTGCAAATGGAAAAGCTCAACACGAGTCCGAATTGTCGAAACCTGCTGGCGAGCCTGTTCATGAGCTGTGTGATCGCGGCACCGGCATTGGCCGATGAGGCTCCCAAGAAGGCCTTTGACGTGAAGGCAGCGTTCAGCGGCATCTGCGGCTTCTGCCACGAGGACTTGGGACGCCATGCCGGCAAGGGGCCGCAATTGATGAATTCAGAGCGCAGCGACCAGTTCCTGTTCGATCGGATCAAGGTGGGATTGCCGGGCCGAATGGCGGCGTTCGGCAGCATTTACAGCGACGAGCAGATCTGGCTGATCGTCAAATTCATCCGTAGTCTCAAACCCGGCATAGAGCCCAAGAATCCATGAACCGACTGATGAAGAAGCCCGGTATTCGAGCTGTCCTTGCGTTGGCGTGGACGTGTTCCGCGCTGCTGCTTTCGGCAGTCGAAACCGCCGATGCCCGCACGCTTGCCGAAGTGAAATCGCTGGGCGCCATTTCCATGTGCGCCAACCGGGACGCGCTCCCTTACGCCAGCAATAAGCCGGAAACACCGGGATTCCAGATTGAGATCGGACGCGCGATCGCCCAAGGTCTGGGCGTTCCGCTGAACATTGAGTGGATCCTGCCGCGGCGACGGGCCAACATCGTCAACTGCGACATGATGCTCGACAGCATCAATGACCCCGCAGTCCACGGAGACCGGCTGCGCCTGTCGCGTCCTTACCAGAAATCCGGGCTTGCACTCGGTCTGGGCCGGGATGCCGAGGCCGTCAGCGACTTCAAGGAACTGAAAAAGGGCCAGAAAATCGGCGCCATGGTCAGCTCCGTGGCCAATATGGTGCTCATCAAGGCCGGCAAGACCACGTCGCCCTATGCATTCCAATCCGACATGCTGGAAGATCTGGCAAAGGGCGAGTTATACGGGGCCGCAGTATCCATCGCGAGCATGAGCTACTACATTCTCCAGCACCCGGACTCCGGGCTGCGCCTGGTGAATGCCTTCGACAGCGAGCCCCAGCTGACATGGGAAGTAGCAGTGGGACTGCGCAAGTCCGACGCCGCACTGGTGGACGCCATCAACGAAATACTGGAAAAACTGATCGCAGACGGCACTCTTACCCGCATTTACGCCAACTACGGCCTCGAGCACCGCCTTCCTTGAGCAACCCCGGGCGCCCGGTCAGGCAGCGGGCACCGTGACCTTTCGCTCGATGAGACGCAGATACTTCTGATGGAGCTGTTCCCGGTTCTCGACATAGTCCGGATTCAGGGGAATGCAGTCCACCGGGCATACCTCCTGACACTGGGGCTGGTCGTAGTGTCCCACGCATTCGGTACACTTGCCCGGATCGATCTCATAGATCTGCGCGCCCTGTGAGATCGCGTTGTTGGGACATTCGGGCTCGCACACGTCGCAGTTGATACATTCGTCAGTGATCATTAGCGCCATCGGCCTATCCCCGTGCCAGTCTTGCCTTCATGTGGGGAATCACTGCCGCGTTCACGAACGGAGAAACGTCCCCGCCGAGCGAAGCTATTTCGCGCACCATGGTGGCGGAGATGAACATGTACTGCTCCGCCGGCGTCAGAAACAGCGTCTCGACATCGGGATACAGATTGCGGTTCATGCCCGCCATCTGAAATTCGTATTCGAAATCCGACACAGCCCGCAGCCCGCGCAGGATTATCTTGGCATCGTGCTTGCGGAGGAATTCCATCAGCAGGCCGGAAAACCCCTCCACGCGCACATTCGGAAATGCAGCCAGCGCCTCCTTCGCCATTGCCACGCGCTCGTCCACATCGAAGAACGGACGCTTGCCGCGGCTATCCGCCACGGCAACGATCATCTCATCGAATAAAGTGGACGCACGGCGCACCAGATCCTCGTGGCCGCGGGTGATCGGATCGAAGGTTCCGGGATAGACCACCCGGTTGATTCGCGTCTTCATGATTGGTGGTATTTTAGCAGCACACCGTGCACCTGCCCCGCACGGGTCTGTTTCAGTACCTCGAACCCCTCCACCATCACGACCGGCCCCTCGGTTTCCAGATAGACGCGCGCTTCGGGTCCCAACCGTACCGGTAGCAATGGCAGCAGCCGCGGTAGCCATCCAAGGCGAAACGGAGGGTCGAGGAAGACGACGTCGTAGCGGCGCGCATCCGTCTTGAGGAAACTAAGGGCATCGGCGCGATGCATCTCGACCTGCCCGGCGGCAAGTGCCGTTTGCGTCGCCAGCAGGGCACGATAAACCGCCGCATCGTGCTCGATCATCACCACCTGACGCGCGCCACGCGACGCGGCTTCAAACCCAAGGGCGCCGCTGCCAGCAAACAGGTCAAGGCAAACTTTCCCTGTGAGGTCCTGGCCCAGCCAGTTGAACAGTGTTTCCCGCAGCCGGTCGGGCGTCGGTCGAAGGGATGGCACGTCTGGAAAGCGCACGATCCGGCTGCGCCATTGGCCACCGATTATGCGCACCTGGTTTGTCTTCAAGCGCGAGGCCCGATAAGAATGGATATTTCGGCGCAGGCCAGCATGCCCGCTGCGCGTCGCGAAACCAACAGGCGCCGTTCAGCGCGATTCGGCTCCCGCAACGATCACGGTTGCCATGCGTTCCGGATGCATGCGCCGACGCCAAGCCTCCTTCACCTGCTCGAGCGTGACCCGTTCGATGTTAGCGGAAAAATCGTCCAGGTAGGTCAGCGGCAGCCGATAGAAACCGATGATTGATAGGTAATCCTGAATCTTCTTGCTGCTGTCTATGCGCAGCGGAAAGCCGCCGATGATATTCTGCTTGGCGGCGTCCAGTTCCTGCTGCGTCGGGCCTTCGGCGACGAATCTTGCCAGCGTGTCTTGCGCAACTTTCAATGCCTCTTCCGCCTGTTCCTTCTTGGTCTGCACCGCGATCTGGAACGGTCCTTCCTGCGACAGCGGATTGAAATAGCTATAGGCGCTGTAGGCGTAACCGCGTTTCTGCCGGATCTCTTCGTTGAGCCGAGAAGAGAAGCCGCCGCCCCCGAGCACGTAGTTGCCCAGGAACAACGGGAAATAGTCCGGATCCAGGCGCTTGATTCCCGGCTGGCCAATGAGGATATGCGCCTGAGTAGCCGGATGTCCTATGCGGCTGGTCTGCCCGGTTTTGAGCTGAGCTATCGGCGGCAATGCCGGCAATGCTCTCGATCTGCGACTCAAGCCCCCGGTCAATTGTTCGGCAATCACACCGGCCTCGCTGCGGCTAAGGTCACCAATGATCGACACGACTGCGTCGCCTGCCGTGAAATGCTGCCGATAAAAATCCACAACGTCCTCACGGCGTAACTTTGTGACTGTCTCGACTTGACCCGAGCCCCGCAGCGAATAGGGATGGTCACCATAGAGCAGATGCCTGAATTCGCGGTCGGCGAGTACTTCCGGCTTGGTCTGCGCTTCCCTCAATGCGGCCAGCGTGCGCTGCTGCTCGCGTTCGAAAATCTGCTGTGGGAATGTCGGTTTCTGCAATACGGCCGCCAACAGACCTAACGCCTCGTCTCGCTCCCGCGCGCTCGACAAGGTGCGTAATCCGTATCCTGCGCGATCCATATCGAAACGACCCGACATTTCGGCACCGATATTCGCGAGTCGCTCCGATATTTCGTCTTCCCCGAGCGCTGCCGCGCCACTGCGCATCAGTCCCAGCGTCATCGAAGCCACTCCGGATTTTTCAGCCGGGTCGCGACCCGCACCCGCCGGAAAATCCACCGCGAGATCCAGCATCGGCAGATCGTGGGTTTCGACGAACAACACCCGCGCGCCGCCCGTCGTCTGCCATTGCTGGATGGGCAGGGTCGCGTCCGCTGCCGATGCTGTAATCATGCACACAGCCGTCAGGAAACCTTTCGCAAGCCGCACATTAGTGCTGATCACGCGCGCTTCCTTCCGGATTCGAACGCGGGCGCTTGCCGCCGGGCAACGGTTGCGGATCGAGCACAGCCACAGTGAGATTGTCGTCGATGAAATACTTGCGCGCTACTTCACGCACCTGGTCGGCGGTCACATCCTGCAATTTCTTCACCTGCAGATCCGACGATTCGTACGGCAGTCCAATGGTATGCAGCATGCCGATACGCAGTGCCTGATAGTAGACTGAGTCGCGCGCGTAGATCTGGGCGGCCGTGACCTGTGCTTTCACCCTCTGCAATTCGTCGTTGCTCACGCCCTGCTCCACCAACAGTCGAATCTGTTCCCGGAGCGCCGCTTCGACGTCGGCCACCGTCTTGCCCTCTGCGGGCACCCCGTCCAAAAAGAACAGTGCGGGGCCGCGATTGATCAGGTCGTAACTGGAATTGGCCGAATTGGCCACGCGCATGGTTCTGACCACCTCACGATTGAGTCGCGACGCGTCATTACCGTCGAGAATGCCGTTGAGCACAAAAAGCGCGTACGGCTCCCAGTCGTTTTCGACATCGCGCAGTACCGGTGCGCGATAGGCCATTACCAGATACGGCAATTCGGCTGGCGCCTTGACAGTGATGCGCTTGATGCCGAACTGGCGCGGTTCGATTTGCGTCTTGCGCTCGGGCAACGTGCGCGCCGGAATTGCTCCAAAAGACTTCTCTGCGAGCTGGAAAACTTCTTCGGGGTCGACGTCGCCGGCAACAACCAATGTGGCATTATTCGGCGCATACCATTTTTCATACCAACCGCGCGCGTCTGCAAGTTGCATGTTCTGCAGGTCGTTCATCCAGCCGATTACCGGCGAACGATACGGGTGGGACAGATAAACGGTCGCCATCAGCTGCTCGTGCAGTTGCGAGTGTGGATCGTCGTCTGTGCGTGAACGCCGCTCCTCCATGACCACCTTCAGCTCCTTGGAGAATTCGTCCCCGGCAAAGGACAAGTTGACCATGCGGTCTGCTTCCAGCTCCAGCGCGAGAGGCAGCCTGGATTTATGCAGTTGCTCGTAGTACGCGGTGTAGTCGCGCGACGTAAACGCATTCTCACGGCCACCGGCACGGCCAATGGTGCGGGAGAACTCCCCTACCGTGACCTTCTGCGTGCCTTTGAACATCATGTGCTCGAGCATGTGCGCCACGCCGGTGGTGCCGCTCACCTCGTCCATGCTGCCGGCGCGATACCACACCATCGACACCACAACCGGCGAGCGATGATCCTCCTTGACGATGATCTTCATTCCGTTGGCCAGCGTGCGTTGCGGAATCGTAGCCGCAAGAGCACTCGCCCCGTTACATGACAGAATCAGGGCAACAAGGCAGGATCGAAGCAGCGAATTCGTTGTCAACATGCTTATGGATGAACCGGGAACAAACAGAATAGAATTGCTGGAGTTGAGTAGGAATTTTGAGAATGGATGTGACAGCGTGAGAGTATGTTAAGTTTCCTGAAGCATGACAAGAGTGCAGTCGAGGAATCCGGCAGCAAGAGCTGGGCGACGAAATTACGGCAGGGACTGGCGGCCACCCGGGCGAGACTGGGTGCACAGATCTCGGCTGCGCTTGGCGCCGGCCGCAAGATTGATGAAGCCCTGTTCGAGGAGTTGGAGTCGGTCCTGCTTGCCTGCGACGTGGGCGTCGAAGCAACTGCACACCTGCTCGGCGCAACACGCGCCCGAGCCCGGTCGCAAGGATTGACGGACGCTTCGCAGATCCGCGAAGTTCTCAAACAGGCGTTGCTCGAGTTGCTCAAGCCGCTGGAGCAACCGCTCGACCTTTCCCGGGCCTCGCCATTCGTTATTCTGATGGCAGGCGTAAACGGTGCCGGAAAAACAACTTCCATCGGAAAGCTCGCGCGATTGTTCCAGGCGGAGGGTAAATCCGTTCTTCTGGCGGCTGGAGATACATTCCGCGCCGCCGCGCGTGAACAGTTGAAAATATGGGGTGCACGCAGCAACGTGACCGTCGTTGCGCAGGAAGGTGGCGACACCGCTGCGGTTGTGTACGATGCGATCCAGTCAGCAAAGGCGAAAAAAATCGACGTGGTCATTGCGGATACCGCCGGGCGCCTGCCGACGCAATTGCAGCTGATGGAGGAAATCCGCAAGGTCAAGCGGGTCATTGCCAAAGCCATCCCCGACGCCCCGCATGAGGTGCTGCTGGTGCTCGATGCCAACAACGGGCAGAACGCGATAAACCAGGTGAAGGCATTTGATGCCGCACTTGGCGTCACCGGCATCGTACTCACTAAACTGGATGGCACAGCCAAGGGCGGCGCAATAGCCGCTATCGCGCGTCACAAGCCGATTCCTTTGCGTTTCATCGGTGTCGGCGAGGGCGTCAACGATCTGCGCCCATTTTCTGCCGGAGAATTCGTGGAGGCTTTGTTCGGGTGAGGTCAGCAGCAACGCGCGGCTCGATGATCCAGGTCAGCCATGTCTCCAAGCGCTATGCCGGCGGCTTTGAAGCGTTGCGCGACGTAACGTTCTCGGTTGAATCCGGAGAGATGGTCTTCATCACCGGCCACTCTGGCGCGGGAAAAAGCACGTTGCTGAAACTGATTACCGCTATCGAAAAGCCAACAGCGGGCGGCGTCATCATCAACGGCCAGAACGTGTCGGCAATGAAGCCGGGCATGATTCCCTATTTCCGCCGCAACTTCGGGCTGATATTCCAGGACCACAAGTTGCTGTTCGACCGCAGCGTGTTCGAGAATGTGGCGTTGCCCCTGGCGATTACCGGCTTTCCCCGCAGAGAGATTGCCAAGCGCACACGGGCGGCGCTCGACAAAGTCGGTCTGCTTGGGCGCGAAAAAGCCAAACCGATCGCGTTATCCGGAGGAGAGCAACAGCGCCTTTGCATCGCTCGTGCCGTCGTCAATCGGCCCGCGATCCTGCTGGCCGATGAGCCCACCGGCAATCTGGACACGGCTTATGCCGAGGAAATCATCGGCATGTTCAAGTCGTTCAACCAGGTTGGCGTAACTGTGGTCATTGCCACGCATGATGAGGACATGATCCAACGCCTCGGTCCGCGCATTCTGCATCTCGACCATGGGAGGATTGCCCCATGAACTGGCTGCTGGTGCACCTCGACACCCTGCGCGAAAGCGTGGCGCGGCTGGCACGCCAGCCGATCGCCTCGGCGCTGAATGTAGTCGTAATCGGCATTGCCTTGTCTCTGCCCGCCGGCTTTTACCTCGGGCTGAGCAACCTGCAGACATTCTCGCGCCAGTTATCCCGCGATCCTCAGATCAGTATTTTCATGGCTATCGATGCCAGCGCGGCCGACGTGGCGGCCGTGGAACAGCGTTTAAAGTCCAATAACGAAATCGGCCGGGTCGAGTTCATCGGTCGCGACCAGGCTTTGGCCCGCCTCAAGCGCAGTGCCGGACTCGCCGACGTCCTCGCAAATCTCGGCCGCAATCCGCTCCCGGATGCGTTCGTCGTTACCGCACGCAGCAACGATCCCGCCACGCTGGAGGCACTGCACGATATGGCACGGAAATGGCCACAGGTCGGGCACGTGCAACTGGACGCCGAATGGGCGCGCCGGCTCGACGCGGCCCTGAATGTCGGCCGGCTGCTGGTAACCCTGCTGGCTGTACTGCTGGCGGTCGCGTTGGTGGCGGTGACCTTCAACACCATCAGGCTGCAGATTCTCACACGCCGCGATGAAATCGAGGTGTCGAAACTGATAGGGGCTACAGACCCCTTCATCCGCCGGCCATTTCTGTATTTTGGCGCCTTGCAGGGCCTGGCTGGTGGATTCGCGGCATGGACGATCGTCGCATTGGGGGTTCTGGTTCTTAATATTCAGCTTGAAGACTTGACCGGACTGTATGGCACTACTTTCACACTGGAATGGCCGGGCTTCGGCGATACGATGACATTGCTGGCTTTTGCAGCCGTGCTCGGATGGGTGGGAGCATGGTTATCTGTGAGTCGTCACTTATGGCTCATAGAGCCACGGTAGCGGACTTGCGGCGAAGGATCGCACAGAACTTCCGAGGCGATTGGCACTCTTAGTCCATGAGTGCTAATATTTTGGCTGAGGAGATTTATTCTATGACTAATGCTTTAGCTCTTTCGATTCCTTTTCCGTCAATGGCGGGGAGCTTGGATACTTATATCCAGGCCGTGAATCATTTCCCGCTCCTGAGTCAGGAAGAGGAAACCGCCTTGGCGCGCCGCCTGCGCGACGAGGAAGATGTGGACGCGGCACGCCAGTTGGTCGTGTCCCATCTTCGCGTAGTTGTGTCAATCGCTCGCGGCTACCTTGGCTACGGCTTGCCGCATGCCGACCTTATCCAGGAAGGTAACGTCGGGCTGATGAAGGCGGTCAAGCGCTTTGATCCGGATCGTGGCGTGCGCCTGGTGTCGTTCGCGGTGCACTGGATTCGCGCCGAAATTCATGAATTCATCCTGAAAAATTGGCGCATGGTCAAAGTCGCCACCACCAAGGCGCAGCGCAAACTGTTCTTCAACCTGCGTAGTCTGAAGCGCAGCCATTCCACCATGACACCCGGCGAGGTCGATGCAGTTGCGAGACAACTCAACGTCAAGACCGGAGATGTGGTGGAAATGGAGACCCGCATGGGTGGCCATGACATAGCTCTGGAACCGCTGAGCGACGACGACGAAGACAGTTTTTCGCCGATCGGCTACTTGACCAATGCGGAAGACGAACCCGGTCTGGTGCTCGAACACGAGCAATCGGAACGTGCCCGCAGCAAGGGCTTGGCAAACGCTCTTACGGCGCTCGATCCGCGCAGCCGGCGGATCATCGAGGCGCGCTGGTTGCGTGAGCAGGATAGCGCAACGCTGCACGACCTGGCGGGCGAATTCGGAGTTTCCGCGGAACGCATTCGCCAGATCGAAAGTCAGGCCATGAAGAAAATCCGCGGCCTTATGGTTACCGCCGAATAACCGCCAACAGGACCTGTTAGAGAAAAAAACCTCGCAACGCGAGGTTTTTTTGGCCCTGCTCAAGGCTGCTTCAGCAGCAAGCCGATGTCGTGCGCGAAAACTTCCGAGCCTCGTCCGTAACCCACATACAGCCGCAGTCTGCCTTGCCGATCGAAAATGTAACTTCCGGCCGAATGATCCATCGCATAATCTCCCGC
>Ga0137437_1000828_pt1 | contig 10318 bp, 7 predicted proteins | sample EasRivERMGT138_2_FD_102332 | JGI IMG/M metagenome (GOLD analysis project Ga0137437, IMG submission 102332) | Soil microbial communities from meander-bound floodplain in the East River, Colorado, USA - East River MetaG ERMGT138_2 | ecosystem: Environmental > Terrestrial > Soil > Floodplain ...
CTCGAACATGTCGACCGCTGGCTGCGGGATGGGGGCTGGTGAGGCGATGGCCGAATATCTGCTTTACGGTTTCGCGCAATCGGGCAATTCCTACAAGCCGGCGCTGTACCTGGAACTGGCCGGGGCCGATTGGGCGCCGCGTTTCGTCGATTTTTTCAATGGCGAGACCAGAACGCCCGCGTACCGTCAAATCAATGTCATGGGCGAAGTGCCCGTTCTTGAGCACCGCGGCAAGCGCATGACTCAGTCGGGCGCCATTCTCGATTACCTGGTCGAGCAGTTCGGCAAATTCGGCTGGTACGACAACAGCGATCGTCGCGAGATCCTGCGCTGGCTGCTGTGGGACAACCACAAGCTCACCAGCTATACGGCGACTTACCGTTTCCTGCGCGTGCTCATGCCGAACCCGGATCCGGCGGTCGTCGAGGAGTTTCGCAAACGCGCCGAAGCGAGCTGGAAGGTTCTCGACGCCCATCTGTCCGGGCGGCGCTACCTCGTCGGCGAGCGGCCGACGATCGCGGATATTTCCGCCTGCGGCTATCTTTTTTTCGACGATGAACTCGGCGTGGACTGGAATCAATATCCCAACGTGCGCGACTGGCTGCAACGCATCCGCTCCGAGCCGCGCTGGAAGCATCCGTATCAGCTCCTGCCTGGCCATCCGATTCCAAAGCGTGCTTAATCGACGATGACCGCGATCCAGACCAAACTCAATCCGCGCTCTCCGGAATTCAAAGCCGGACGGGAGGCGATGTCGGCCCTGGTGTCCGACCTGCGCGCCAAGATCGGCCTCATCGGGGAGGGCGGCGGCGAAGCCGCCCGCGAAAAGCACGTCGGCCGCGGCAAGCTGCTGCCGCGCGAGCGCGTTCGCCGGCTGCTGGACGTCGGTTCGCCATTTCTCGAATTATCGCAACTGGCGGCCTGGAACATGTACGACAACCAGGTGCCGGCTGCTGGAATCGTCACAGGAGTGGGACGGGTGTCCGGGCGCGAGTGCGTCGTGGTTGCGAACGATGCGACGGTCAAGGGAGGCACGTATTTCCCGATAACCGTGAAGAAGCACCTGCGCGCTCAGGAGATTGCGCAGCAGAACCATCTGCCCTGCATTTATCTGGTCGACTCGGGCGGCGCGAATCTGCCGACCTGGGACGAAGTCTTTCCCGATCGCGACCACTTCGGCCGCATCTTCTACAACCAGGCCAACATGTCCGCACTCGGCATTCCGCAGATTGCCTGCGTGATGGGTTCCTGCACTGCCGGCGGCGCCTACGTACCGGCCATGGCCGACGAGTCGATCATCGTCAGGAACCAGGGCACGATTTTCCTCGCCGGCCCGCCGCTGGTGAAAGCGGCCACCGGTGAAATCGTCAGTGCGGAAGAGCTGGGCGGTGCGGACGTGCACGCGCGCATATCGGGGGTGGCCGATCATTACGCGAACGATGATCCCCATGCGCTGGAGCTCACGCGGCGAATCATTGCCCATCTGAATCGCAGGAAGGAAGTCCGGCTCGACTTGCGCGAGCCGCGAGAGCCGTTGTATGACGCAACCGAACTGCATGGCGTGGTTCCCGCCGATACCCGAAAGTCATTCGATATCCGCGAAGTCATCGCGCGCGTCGTCGATGGCAGCGAACTCGACGAATTCAAGCCGCTCTACGGCACCACGCTGGTGTGCGGGTTCGCGCACCTGTGCGGTTATCCGGTCGGCATCGTCGCCAACAACGGCATCCTTTACTCGGAATCCGCGCTGAAGGGCGCGCACTTCATCGAACTGTGCGCCCAGCGCGGCATCCCGCTGGTGTTCCTGCAGAACATCACCGGTTTCATGGTCGGGAAGAAGTACGAGGCCGGCGGCATTGCCAAGGACGGCGCCAAACTGGTCACCGCCGTGTCGTGCGCGCGCGTGCCGAAGTTCACGGTCATCATTGGTGGCAGTTTCGGGGCGGGCAACTACGGCATGTGCGGCCGCGCCTATTCGCCACGCTTTCTGTGGATGTGGCCAAACGCGCGCATTTCGGTAATGGGCGGCGAGCAGGCAGCGAGCGTGCTCGCGCAGGTCAGGCGCGACGGCCTCGAAAAAGCCGGCAAGACCTGGAGTAGCGAAGACGAAGAGGCGTTCAAGGCGCCGATCCGTGCGCAGTACGAACTTCAGGGTCATCCTTACTACGCCAGCGCCAGGTTATGGGATGATGGCGTGATCGACCCGGCCGACACCCGCATGGTGCTCGGCCTCGGCCTGTCGGCGGCGCTCAATGCGCCGATCGAAAAAACCACCTTCGGCGTGTTCCGGATGTAGATCATGGAAGCACGCGCCACCCAACAGAATATGGAATCCATCTATCTCACGGAAGAGCATGTCGCGCTGCGCGAGCAGGTTGCGCGGTTCATCGCAAAGGAAGTCGAACCGCATGGCGCGGCATGGGAAGAACAAGGCTTTGTCCCCCGCGAGGTGCTGCGAAAAATGGGCGAGTTGGGTTTTTTCGGCATTACTTACCCCGCCGAATACGGCGGTTCGGAAGCCGATGCGCTGACGTCGCTGGTGTTCGCGGAAGCGCTATCGCGCAGCACGTTCGGCGGATTCGTCGTGACGGCATTGGTGCACTCCGACATGGCCTCGCCGCATCTGGTGAACGCCGGGTCCAGGGCGCAACTGGAAAAATATCTGCCCGGGGTCATTCGTGGCGACCGGATCACTGCGGTTGCGGTGACCGAGCCGGACGCTGGATCCGATGTTGCCGGCATTCGCACGCGTGCCCGGCGGGCCGGCCCCGAATGGATGTTGAACGGCACCAAGATGTTCATCACCAACGGCGTGCACGCCGACCTGTATTTCGTTGCGGTTCGCACCGACACGGACGCAAAAGGTTCCCGTGGTATTTCCATGTTCATCGTCGAGAAAGGCATGCCGGGTTTTCGCGTTGGCCGAGCGCTCAACAAGACCGGCTGGTTGTGTTCCGACACCGCCGAACTGGTATTCGAAGACTGCCGCGTACCCGCGGAGAATCTGCTGGGCGAAGAGAACGCGGGATTCTATGCGGTGATGAAGAATTTCCAGCGCGAGCGTATCGCCGCCGCGGCAATGGCGGTCGGCAATGCCTTGACCTCGCTGCGGCTGACGATCGAGTACGTGAAGAACCGCAAGGCGTTCGGCGGCGTGTTGTTCGACAAACAGGTGATTCGCCAGCGCCTGGCCATGCTCGAAGCAAAGACCCACGCTGCCCGGCAGTTTCTCTATCACTGCGGCTGGCTCGCTGCGCAGGATCGCGAATGCGTACGCGAAGTCTCGATGCTGAAGGCGCTGACCGGGGAACTTGCGAACGAGGTGGTTTACACCTGCCAGCAATTCCACGGCGGCATGGGCTACATGCGCGAATCGGCCATCGAACGCCAGGCGCGCGACGCGCGCGTGTTGGCGATCGGCGGCGGTGCCACCGAAGTCATGCTCGAAGAAGTGGCCAAGCGCTTCGCCCCGGATTGACCTTAGTGAAGAACCAGGAACCTGAGAAAACCATTCACCGCAAAGGACGCCAAGGACGCGAAGGAACACCAATGGTGACAAACGATACAAAGGGGCTCAATTCCCAGGGACGCGAGCCGGCGGGTGTTGCACATCCGTTGCGAATTGTCTTGTTCGGTTTTCCTCCGCGTCCTTGGCGTCCTTGGCGGTGAAAGTTTTTTGAGATGAATAAAGCTATGCTGCAAACTGAAATCAAGGACGGCGTCGGGACGATACGCATGAATCGTCCCGAAGTGCACAACGCCTTCGACGATGTGCTCATCGCCGCGCTGACCGCGGAACTGCGCCGACTTGAACAGCTGCCGGAAGCACGCGTCATCGTGCTCGCGGCCAACGGCAAGAGCTTTTCCGCCGGCGCCGACCTCAACTGGATGCAGCGCATGGCGAAATACTCCGAGGAGGAAAATCTTCGGGACGCCTTGGCGCTCGCGGGCCTGATGCGTACGCTCGATGGGTTGAAAAAGCCGACGATTGCTAGGGTGCAGGGTCCGGCTTTCGGCGGTGGCGTCGGTCTGGTTGCTTGCTGCGATATCGCGATTGCCTGCACGCAGGCCGCTTTCTCGCTCTCGGAAGTCCGTCTCGGCCTGATTCCGTCGGTCATCAGCCCGTATGTAATTGCGGCGATCGGCGAGCGTGAGGCGCGACGCTACTTCCTGACCGCGGAGCGCTTTGACGCCGCAGAAGCCAGGCGTATCGGTCTCGTACATGACGTCGTCGACAGCGGCGCGCTGGATGAAGCCATAGCGAAAATTGCCGGGCACGTGCTCAAAGGTGGACCGCAGGCACTGGCGGCTGCCAAAAAACTGATCGCGGATATGAGCCGGCGACCCATGGATGATGCGTTGTCGGCCGAGACCGCGCGGCGCATAGCGGCAATGCGGGTCGAAAGCGAAGCGCAGGAAGGCCTCACCGCCTTCTTCGAAAGACGCAGGCCGAACTGGAGCTGACCGTGCAAGTCGTGATGGAATCCCGGGCCGCCGTCGATGCGCAAAGGGCGAAGTTGCTGGCGCTGTTCTGCGCGTCTGCCCGGCGGCCAATCCGAGCCGTTGCCGCCGGACACTGTGGATGACACTTGGAAATGAAGATCTTTCACCACGTGAGTTCGGGTTTTTAAATGTTCGACAAGATTCTCATAGCCAACCGCGGCGAAATTGCGTGCCGCATTGCGCGTACGGCGAGGCGTCTTGGAAACCGCACTGTGGCGGTGTATTCCGAGGCCGACAAGCGGGCCTTGCATGTCGCGACCTGCGACGAAGCCTGGCTGATCGGACCTGCGCATCCGCGCGAGTCCTACCTGCGCGGCGATCGCATACTCGATATCGCGAAGAAAAGCGGTGCCCAGGCGATTCATCCGGGCTACGGTTTTCTGTCCGAGAATGCGGACTTCGCGCGTGCCTGCCAGCGGGCCGGCGTCGTGTTCATCGGGCCGCCGCCCGCCGCAATCGAAGCGATGGGTTCGAAATCGGCCGCGAAGGCATTGATGGAGAAGGCCGGCGTGCCGCTGGTGCCCGGCTATCACGGCGACGCGCAGGAGCCCGCAAGGCTCGAGAAAGAAGCCGGGCGCATCGGCTATCCGGTACTGATCAAGGCCTCAGCAGGCGGTGGCGGCAAAGGCATGCGCGTGGTAAATCACGCAGCCGAGTTCGCCGAGGCGCTGGCTGCGGCGAAGCGGGAAGCGGCTTCGTCTTTCGGCGATGACCGGGTGCTGGTCGAAAAATATCTCGCGCGCCCGCGGCATATCGAGATGCAGGTGTTTGCCGACATGCACGGCGCCTGCCTGCACCTGTTCGAGCGAGACTGTTCGGTGCAACGTCGCCACCAGAAGATTCTCGAGGAAGCGCCGGCGCCGGGCATGAGCGCAGAACGCCGCAAGCAAATGGGGGACGCTGCAATTGCTGCGGCGAAGGCGGTGGGCTATGTCGGCGCGGGAACGGTCGAGTTCATCGCCGAGCCGAGCGGCCGCTTCTATTTCATGGAAATGAATACCCGGTTGCAGGTCGAGCATCCGGTCACCGAGATGATCACCGGCCTCGACCTTGTCGAATGGCAGTTGCGGGTCGCCTCAGGCGAGGCGTTGCCGCTCTCCCAGGAACAACTCTCGATCAGCGGTCACGCAATAGAGGCGCGCATCTATGCCGAAGATCCGGCGCGCGGCTTTCTGCCGACAGCCGGTCGCGTCGAACACCTGCGCCAGCCGCTGGCAAGTGCGCATGTGCGCATCGACAGCGGCGTGCAGGCAGGCGACGAAGTCGGCGTGCACTACGATCCGATGATCGCCAAGCTGATTGCCTGGGACCGGGATCGTCCAGCCGCGCTGCGGCGGTTGCGTAGCGCGCTCGACGAATACCAGGTCGCAGGCATCACCACCAACCTTTCCTTCCTGTCCGCAGTCACCGCACATCCGGCTTTCGCCAATGCCGATCGCGACCCGGGATCGCTCGACACCGGCCTGATAGAGCGGAATCGGGCTGCACTGTTCCCTGCGCCTGCGCCGGTGCCCGATACGATTCTGGCCATCGCGGTATTGAGCGAGTCCTTGCGGACCGATCGCGAAGCCGCGCTGACCGCGGCCCGATCGAGCGACCCGTATTCGCCGTGGCATTTGCGCCACGGCTGGCGCCTCAATGAAGATAATCACCACGCCTTCGTATTGCTGGACGCGGGAAAGCGCAAACAGGTCGTGGCGCATTTTCGTGGCAGCGGTTATCTGCTCGAGTTACCGGCAGGGGGGAGCACGACAGCTTCGGCGAGCTACGCCGGCGATGGCACGATCGACGTGGAGCTCGATGGCAAGCGCACCTGCGCCACGGTCGTGCGCCGCGGCGGTGAACTGACGGTTTTCGCCGGCGGCGGCAGTTACCGCCTGGAGTTCGAGAAGCCTGTCATGATCGAGGAGGAAGATCCCTCGGGCCGACTGGTTTCGCCCTTGCCGGGAAGCGTGATCCAGGTGCTCGTCGACGGCGGCGAGACCGTGGCGAAAGGGCAGGCGCTGATGATCATCGAAGCCATGAAAATGGAACACACGATCATTGCGCCGAAGCGCGGTATCGTCAGGCAGATATACTTTTCCAAAGGAGAGCAGGTAGCCGAAGGCGCGCAATTGCTCGAATTCGAACCGGAGGAAGCCGTCAAAGCATGAAATATCCAGCACGCGTAAAGATGGTCGACGTCAGTCCGCGCGACGGCCTGCAGAACGAGCCGGGCTCGGTGCCGACCGAAGTGAAAGTCGAACTGGTCGATCGGCTGTCGGCCGCCGGGTTGCGATCGGTCGAGGTCGGCAGCTTCGTATCGCCGAAGTGGGTCCCGCAGATGGCCGACTCCGCCGAAGTCATGGCGCGTATCCGGCGCAAACCCGGCGTCTCCTATCCGGTATTGGTGCCGAACATGAAAGGACTGGAGGCTGCGATTGCCGCGAAGGCCACGGAAGTGGCCGGCTTTGCGGCTGCCACCGAGGCCTTTTCAAAGCGCAATACCAACTGCACGATCGAAGAATCGATGCAACGTCAGGCCGAGGTATGCAAGGCGGCGGTCGGAGCCGGGCTGAGAGTCCGCGGTTACATTTCCGTTGTGCTCGGCTGCCCCTACGAAGGCGAGGTGAAACCGGAGGCGGTAGCCGACGTTGCGCAGCAGCTTTTCGACATGGGCTGCTACGAAATCTCGCTGGGCGACACCATCGGCACCGGCACGCCGGCGCGTGCGCAGCGCATGATCGAAACGGTGTCGAAAAAAATACCAGTCGAGAAGCTGGCCGGCCATTTTCACGATACTTACGGCCAGGCACTCGCCAACATCCTGGCGGTGATGGAGCTGGGCGTGGCCACGTTCGACAGTTCCGTTGCCGGCCTCGGCGGTTGTCCCTACGCAAAGGGCGCGACCGGCAACGTCGCCACCGAAGACGTGCTCTACATGCTGAACGGCATGAACATCGAAACCGGCATCGACATGAATCGGCTACTCGACGCAGCGCAGTTCATCTGTCATCACCTCGGCCGGGCGACAGTGTCCCGCGCCGGCCGCGCGCTGGCGGTGAAACGCGACAGGGCCACCGCGTGAATACAGCATTCCGGGACGTACCTTCCCCCTGCGTAAACGTCTGCCAGATGAATCCGTACAACGGGCTGTGTCGCGGCTGCATGCGCACCCTGGACGAAATTGCGGGCTGGCTCGATCTTTCCGCAGCCGAAAAACTTGCGGTGCTCGAGCGTCTCGAAGAGCGCCGGCGCACAAGGACTTCACGTTGAAAACCGAATTGACGGCACCTGCTCCACGCAAGCTCATGCATCGTCGCCAGGTCGAATGTATCGGCTATCGCCGCGACGATGGTCTCTGGGATATCGAAGGCCACCTGGTCGACACCAAGAGCTACGATCTGAAGGACCTCGATCGCGGTCCGGCGCCGGCCGGACACCCGCTGCACGAAATGTGGTTGCGGCTCACCGTGGACGACGATCTCAATGTCGTCGCCGTGGAAGCCTGTACGGTATGGGCGCCTTACAACATGTGCGGCGATATCACGCCGAACTTCCAGGTGCTGAAAGGACTGGCGATCAAGGCCGGCTGGACGCAGAAGACGCGCGAACTTTTGGGCGGGACCAAAGGCTGCACACACTTGCTGGAGCTGCTTGGTCCGATGGCGACGACCGCGTTCCAGACCATCTATCCGGTGCGTTCGCGGCGCGTTCGCGGGCAGGGCATGCGCAAGCGTCCCGGCCTGCTGGATTCCTGTCATGCCTGGGCGACGGACAGCCCGGTGATCGCGAAGCGTTTTCCGGAGTTTTATACCGGCCCGAAGAAAGCCACAACCGGTTAATGATCAATGCGCCCCAAACCGCTGTCCGGCATTCGCGTTCTCGATCTGACCCGGCTTCTCCCCGGGCCGGTTTGCACGCTGCATCTCGCGGATCTTGGCGCCGACGTGATCAAGATCGAAGATACCGGCGCGGGCGATTACGCGCGCACGCTCGGCGCCGAGCCGGGGAAAACCGCACCGGTGTTCGCCGCGATCAACCGCAACAAGCGAGCGCTGCTGCTCGATCTGAAGAAACGCGAGGGTGTGGGAGTTTTTCTGAGACTGGCGAAAGACGCCGACGTAGTCGTGGAGAGTTTTCGCCCCGGCGTCGTGGATCGCCTGGGCGTCGGCTACGCGGACTGCAGCAAGGTCAATCCGCGCATCGTCTATTGCGCGATCTCGGGCTACGGACAGACCGGGCCCTATCGCGATATCGCCGGCCACGACGTCAACTATTGCGGTTACGCCGGATTCACCGACCAGGTTGGCATTGCCGGCGGCGATCCGGCCATTCCAAATCTCCAGGTGGCCGACATCCTTGGCGGCGCGGTGGTGCCGGCCATGGGCATCCTCGCCGCGCTGATCGATGCGCAGCGCAGCGGCAAGGGCCGTTATGTCGATGTCGCCATGACCGAAGGCGTGCTCGCACACAATCTGCAGGCGCTGGCCGCGGTTGCGTCGACCGGAAAGACGCATGCGCGCGGCGCGGATTTTCTGTCGGGGCGAGAGCCATGCTATTCGGTTTATCGCACGGCCGACGGCCGCCATATGGCGGTGGGCGCGCTGGAGCGTAAATTCTGGGAGCGCGTGTGCGACGTATTGCAGCGGCCGGACCTCAAGGCTTGTCACTGGGAAATCCGCACTGAGTCCGGTGGCAGGGACGCGCAGTGGGGCAAGGAACAAACCAGCGCGATTTTCGCGTCGCGGCCACAGTCCTACTGGGTTGAAAAATTCGCCGGCTCGGATTGCTGCGTGAGTCCGGTGTTGACTCTCGAAGAGAGTTTCCAGGATCCGCAGACTGTGGCGCGCGCGATGGTGATGCGCGACGGCGCAACGCTGCAGTTTGCCCCGCCGCTGAAGATGAGCGAGTACGAATTCACCGCCGGGCGCGTGGCGCCCAAGGCGGGCGAGCATTCCGACGAGATCCTTAGGGAGGCCGGTTACACCGCTGCCCAGATCGAGTCGTTTCGCACGGCAGGCATCATCTGACGTTTCCGGCATGCTGGCCGAGCCCAGGACATAACCGCAAAGGCGCAAAGACGCAAAGGAAACGCAAAGAAGGCTCAGAGAGATTCCAGGAATTTCACCAGCGCTGCGCGATCTGCCTTCGGCATGTTTCTGAACGATTCGCGCGACTTTTCCGCGTCGCCGCCGTGCCACAGGATTGCCTCGGTCACGTCGCGGGCGCGGCCATCGTGCAGCAGGTTGTCATGTCCGCTTACGGTCGGAATCAGGCCTATGCCCCACAGCGGCGGCGTGCGCCATTCGCGACCGCTGGCCCGGAAATCCGTCCGTCCATCCGCCAGCTCTTCACCCATGTCGTGCAATAACAAGTCGGTATACGGATGAATGACGAGATTCGCCGCGGCCGCAATGGCAGCTTTGCTGCCGGTTTTGAGCTGGGGCATGTGGCAGACGCCGCAATTGGCTTGCGCAAAGAGGCCTTCACCGCGCTTTACCTCTGCGTCGTCCGCGTTTCGCCGGGCGGGCACCGCCAGCGCCTGAAGGTACAAGGTAATGTTGGTAAGACGGCTCGGGACGACCTCGGGCCGGTAATTTCCGGTACATCCGCCCTGGCCGCCGCATTTGCTTGCCGAGGGCAAGTCGAGGCACTGAACCTGCACGCTCGGACAGTTCTCCTCCGGAAAAAAATGAGTCGTCGCGCCGATATCGCCAAGAAACGCGGCCGCCGTTTGCTGGCGCAGGTTCGGTTGGTTTGCTTTCCAGCCGAAGCGGCCGAGCACGGTCTTGCCGTTTTCGTAGTCCCACACGTAGTTCGGTCTGCCGCTGAC
>Ga0137437_1000829_pt1 | contig 10317 bp, 13 predicted proteins | sample EasRivERMGT138_2_FD_102332 | JGI IMG/M metagenome (GOLD analysis project Ga0137437, IMG submission 102332) | Soil microbial communities from meander-bound floodplain in the East River, Colorado, USA - East River MetaG ERMGT138_2 | ecosystem: Environmental > Terrestrial > Soil > Floodplain ...
TCAGCTTCTCAGTCAAGTCGAGCATGAACTGTTCGGCGCTGTTCGGCGGCGTATCGCGCCCATCGAGAAACAGGTGGAGATAAACCTGGCCGACCATTTCCCGCTTGGCCATCTCCATGATCGCTTCCATGTGGCGCTGGTGACTATGCACGCCACCGTCACCCAATAGCCCCATCAAATGCAGCCGGTCGCTCTTCGCTTTGGTCTTGCGCAGCGCGTCGAGCAGCACTTTATTCTGATAAAAAGTTCCTGCGTCGATGTCTTTATGGATGAGCGTCAAATCTTGATAGACAATCCGGCCGGCGCCGAGAATCATGTGGCCAACTTCCGAATTGCCCATCTGTCCCGCCGGCAAACCGACATCGACGCCCGACATGGAAAGCCGTGAGTTGGGATAGCCGCGCAGCAATGCGTCCAGATTCGGTGTCGCCGCGTTGGCGATGGCGTTATATTCCTTCCGCGGATTGATGCCGAATCCGTCTAGGATGACCAGAACCACTGGCTGCGTCGTGCTCAAGTAAGTTTCCTTTGCATCAAATTTCCCGCCCCGGCGTAAAGCAAGCGGGAAAGCTCGTTTACGAGGATAGGCGTTCGTCGGCGATCTGAAACTGCTCGATCAGTTTAGCATAGGCGTCCGGCAACTTCGCGGGCGGCGCGTGGCCCCACAGGCCATCGAGATCATAGAACTTGCGCACCGGCTCGTAGAAAATGTGCACGATGACATCGGAGAAATCCATCAACACCCAGTGGCCGCGCTGGGCTCCTTCGACCGCAAAGGGCTTGATTCCCTCCTCCGCTGCATCGTTTTCCAAGCCTTGGGCGATGCTTTGCACCTGCCGGTCGGAGCGGCCTGAGCAGACGATGAAATAGTCGGCGATAGAGGTATGGTCGTGTACATCCAATACGACCAAGTCGCAGGCTTTCTTATCGAGCGCAGCGCGCGTCAGCAGGAGAGCCTTGTCCAAGGAATTGAGATTTTTCAAAGTTTCACCGCTATCCCCGCCGGCTGCCGTACAGGCCACGCCGTTTCATATACTTTTCCACAGACGGTGGCACTAAATAGCGAATCGATTTCCCTTGCCGGACCAAGGCGCGAATTTCTGAAGCTGAGATGGCGATATCCGTGAGCTCGATAAAATGTACCCGTGTGCCGCTCCGATGGCGATAGTTTTTACGCTTGAAATCATAACAAAAGAGCTTTTTGACGGCAACGCCGGTGCCTTTGAGCGGGTCATTTTCCTTGCTACCCGGACGCGAGGTGACGATGAAATTACAGAGCGAAAATATTTCCGCAAAGTTCTTCCAAGTGCCGATCTCACGAAAAGCGTCCAAGCCGATGATGAAATAGAGCGAATCCGCTTTTTTCAATTCGCTGGCAAACTCGCGGATCGTATCGATGGAATAAGACAAGCCGGGGCGAGCCAACTCGACGGTCGACACGCTGAAACGCGGATTACGCGCCACCGCCAGGCGGACCATTTGTAATCGGTCACGCGCCGGCGTCGTCGTCCGGCCGCGTTTGTGCGGCGGGAGAGACGCGGGAATGAAATAGACGCGGTTGAGCCGGTAAGTTTCGCCGACCTCCTCCGCGCTACGCAAATGGCCCCAATGAATCGGGTCGAAGGTGCCGCCGAAGATGCCGATCTTCATCAGAAGCCGGGGCGGCCTTTCGGTAGCTGACAAAGATAACTAACGGAGTCACCCCTACCATTGGTAGCGATGCTAAAGCGGTTTCGAATTTCAAGTTTTGAGTTTCGGGTTAACTCGAAACCCGAAACCCGAAACCCGAAACTAATGACACGCGGGCGGCTCCTCTTGGCAAGACCGGTCATTCGCGGACCTGACCGTCGCCGAAGACAATAAACTTAGTGGTCGTTAGCTCTTCGAGACCCATCGGCCCAAAGGCGTGAATCTTGCTCGTGCTGATGCCGATCTCGGCGCCTAAACCAAGCTCGCCGCCGTCGTTGAATCGGGTCGAAGCATTCACCATAACGGCGGAGGAATTGACTCGATCAATAAACTCGCGCGATTTTTGATAGTTGGTTGTGACAATGCTCTCGGTATGCTCCGAGCCGTAGCGCTCGATATGCGCGATCGCTTCGTCCATTTCTTTGACAACTCGCACGGCAAGAATCAGATCGAGATACTCCGTCGACCAATCCGCTTCGGAAGCCGGCGTCAATCCCGTGACCAGCTTGCAAGTCTTCTCGCAGCCGCGAATCTCCACTCCCGCCGCCTGAAACTTGGCGATCATCGCCGGCAAGAATTTAACCGCCACGGCTTCATGAACCAGCAGCGTCTCCATGGCGTTGCACACCGATGGCCGCTGCACCTTGGAGTTGAAACAGATGCGCGCGGCCATCTCCAAATCTGCGTCCGAGTCGACGTAAACATGACACACGCCCTTGTAATGCTTGATCACCGGGACTTTGGAATTGGCCACCACGGCGCGGATCAAATCCTCACCACCGCGCGGAATTATTAGATCGATGTACTCCTCCAATTGCAGCAGCTCGTTAACCAGTGCGTGATCTTTGAATTGGACGACTTGCACGGCATCCCGCGGCACGCGCGTCTCGGCGCAAGCTTCGCGCAATACCGCGCCGATGGCTTGGTTCGAATGGTGTGCTTCGCTGCCGCCGCGGAGAATCACCGCGTTGCCGGATTTTAAGCACAGCGCGGCGGCGTCCGCGGTCACGTTGGGACGCGCTTCGTAGATGATACCGATGACGCCCAGCGGGATGCGCATGCGGCCCACTTGCAATCCATTGGGACGGCGCCACATTTTGACCACTTCGCGCACCGGATCGGCCAGCGCCGCGACATCGCGCAATCCCTGCGCCATCGCCAGCACGCGCTTCGGATTGAGCGCGATGCGGTCGAGCACCGCGCTCGACACGCCGTTCGCTCTGGCGAAATCGAGATCCTTGGCATTCTCTTCGACCAGGAAAGCGCTCTTGGCCTCGATCTTATCGGCCATCAATAGCAGCGCGCGGTTCTTTTCCGCCGACGATAGCGGCGCCAATTGGCGCGCGGCGATTTTCGCCTGCTTGCCAAGTCGGAGCGCTTCTTGCTTTAGAATTTCGCTGTCAGCGGACATTCGCTTCTCACAAAACGACCAAATCGTCGCGATGAATGATCTCTTCGTAAGCCTTATAGCCCAGCACTTTTTCAATCCTGCTTGTATGCAATCCCCTGATCCGATTCAACTCCTGGGCGCTGTAGTTGACCAGGCCGCGGGCGAACTCTTTGCCGGCCAAATCCAGACAACGCACGCACTCACCGACGCCGAAGGCGCCGCGCACTTCCTTCAATCCCGACGGCAATAAACTTTTGCCCTTTTGCACCACGGCATCTTGGGCGCCCTGATCGACGACGATTTCTCCGCTCGGTTTCAAATTGTACGCGATCCAATGTTTGCGGCTGGGCAGTCGATCTTGTTCGGCTAAAATCAGGGTGCCGATTTGTTCCTTCGAATCGAAGACTTTCTCCAGTACGCCGCTCTGTAAGCCGCTCGCGATCACGGTCGGAATTCCGGCCGCTGCCGCTTCCTCCGCCGCGCCCAACTTGGTGACGATCCCACCCGTTCCCACGCCGCTCATGCTATCGCCGCCGATGGCGCGGCTAATGCCGCGTGCTTCACTGATCAGCGAAATCAGCTGCGCATCTCGATGGGCACGCGGATCTTTGTCGTACACGCCATCCACGTCGCTCAATATCACCAGCAGGTCCGCTTCCAGCAAAGTCGCCACCAACGCCGACAGATGATCGTTGTCACCGAACTTCATTTCCTCGACGGCGACGGTGTCGTTCTCGTTGACGATCGGAATGATCGACGATTCCAGCAACACCTGAAACGTATGCTTGGCGTTGATGTAGCGCTGCCGGTTGGCCAGATCGTCCGCGGTCAACAGCACCTGGGCGACGCTCTTGTCGAATTTTGCAAATGCCCGCTCGTAGAGCGCCATCAATTTTATTTGCCCCACCGCGGCCAACGCCTGCTTCTCGGGAATCGTCTTGGGCCGTTCCTTGCGTCCGAGGCGTGTCATCCCGGCTGCCACCGCGCCGGAGCTGACCACGACGATTTCTTTCTTGCGCTCATGCAATTCGGCGAGCTCGCGCACCAAGCCGCGCAAGCGGTTTTCCTCGATCCCCTCAGGTGAAGAAAGAATCTGGCTGCCGATCTTGACGACGACGCGGCGCGCCCGCTTAAGGATTAGCTTCTTGTGCTCCAACTGCGTCACGATCGATCTCGCTCTGTTGTCTCACTTCGTCCAGTTTGCGGCCAATTAAATAAACCAACGCCTGCACGCCCTCGGTGGTCGCCGCGGAGATTTCATGTACCGGGCGAAACGCCGTGGGCAATTTTTTGCCGAGCAACTTGGCCTTTTCTCGCCCCTCGGGTAAATCGATTTTGTTGGCGACGACGATCTGCGGTTTACCGGTCAATTCAGAATCGAAAAGCTCCATCTCGCGGTTAACCGCCTGCCACGCCGCCAGGGGGTCCTGCTCATCGAGCTGCGCTACATCCAGCAAATGCACCAGCACCCGCGTGCGCATCACATGGCGGAGAAACTTATCGCCCAGGCCGTGGCCCTGGTGCGCTCCCTCGATAAGCCCAGGGATGTCCGCCGCGACAAAGCTTTTCCCCTCGCCGTAACTCACCACGCCCAAGTTGGGAACCAAGGTCGTAAACGGATAGTCGGCGATTTTCGGCCGCACCGCTGAGATCACCGAGATCAACGTCGACTTGCCGGCGTTGGGCAAGCCGATAATGCCGACATCTGCCAGCAAGCGCAGCTCGATGTCCAGCTCGCGCTCGGCGCCTGGTTCGCCTGGCTGAGCATAGCGCGGACTTCGGTTGGTCGACGAAGCGAAATGCGCGTTGCCTTTACCGCCCCGCCCGCCGGCGGCGACGATGGTGCGTTCACCGGGGATTTTCAGATCGGCGAGCAACTCGCCCGTCGCCGCGTCGCGGATCATCGTGCCGACGGGAACTTTAATCACGTAGTCTTCGCCGCGCCGGCCGTGACAATCGGCGTCCGCACCCCGTTTTCCCGGACTCGCCTTGCACTCTTTGCGATAACGCAGATCGAGCAGCGTTGCCAGTTGCGCGTCGGCCACGGCAACCACGTCGCCGCCATGACCGCCGTTGCCGCCGTCGGCCGGTCCGCGCCGGACGAACTTGGCCCGGTGAAAGCTGACGCAGCCCGGCCCGCCATCGCCGGCGATCACGCGGATCTTGGTTTCATCAATAAACTTCATTTGAGTATAGAATCCAGCAAACAACTGAAAGCCGATTTTGCACAATCTCCCATCCGATTCCTGAATTCTGACTTCTGAATTCCTACTTTTGCCTTTTGCACTTTAACTTTTGCATTGCCTTCACCTGCCATCATCCGCTTCCCTCGGGCAAAAAAAAAGCCCCTTCCGGGGCTTTCTCATTCGCTTCAGTTTTGGCTATTGAGCCGGAAGGACTTCGACTTTCTTGCGCAGCTTGTCGTATCGCCCGTACTTCACGACTCCGTCGATCAACGAAAAGAGCGTGTAGTCGCGGCCCATGCCGACATTCTTGCCCGGGTGAATCCTGGTGCCGAGCTGACGGACCAAGATATTACCCGCGCGCACAGTCTCGCCGCCAAATACTTTTACGCCGCGCCGCTGCCCGTTGCTATCGCGCCCGTTGCGCGAACTGCCGCCCGCTTTCTTATGTGCCATTATCCCGCTCCTCAACTACACTTCGATACCGGTAATCTTCAGCGCAGTTTGATACTGCCGGTGGCCCGCTTGGCGACTATAACCCTTGCGTCGTTTCTTCTTGAAGACGATGACTTTCTTCGCGCGCAGTTGATCGACGATCTCACCGATCACCCTGGCGTTGGCCACCAACGGCGCGCCAATTTTCGCGTCGCCATCCCCAGCAACCAACAAGACATCCGCCAAAGTAATCTTTTCGCCCACTTCGCCCGCTAGCTTTTCGATTCTGACGACATCACCTTCGGAAACGCGGTACTGCTTACCGCCGGTTCTAATTACTGCATATTTCATAGGATTTTCTCGAAGCTTCGTTTTTAAAGGAAAACTGAGCCAAAGTCAACGTACTGTCTACGAGCACCGCGCTGAAAGATTTGCCGATGCGTCTCGGCCGACGCCATGATCTCCGCTGCTTGTCGATTGTAACGAAGACCTCCAACATTCATCGGGGCCGCCGGCCTCCTCTCCAGTCGAAGTAAATTGAATTTCGCCGATCGTGCCCAGGGCGATTGACAACCCCTGATTAATATTTTATATCTTATCACGATATTATCGTAATACGATCTAATTATGACAGTCAATAAAAACCTCCCCGACTTCAAAGCGATGTCCGAACTGCGCTATCAAATTCGCCGTTTCTTGCGCTTTAGTGAAACCGCCGCTCGCCAAGCGGGAATCGAGCCGCAACAGCACCAACTTCTCCTCGCCGTGAGGGGATTGCCCGAAAACCTGAAACCGACCATCGGCGTGCTGGCCGAACGGATGCAGTTGCAGCATCACAGCACCGTCGAGCTCGTCGACCGGCTTGCCGACCGGGGGTTTCTATTGCGCTTACGCGCCACCGACGATCGACGCCAGGTCTTAGTCAAGCTGACTCGCGACGGTGAGGAATTTCTCAAAACGCTTTCTTTGCATCATTTGCAGGAATTGCAGTCCGCCGGTCCGAAGTTCGTGAAAATATTGCGGCAGTTGATCGAAAGCATCGAGGCCCAGCCTGGGCCGGCGTCGGATTTGCCGACGACGGAATCAAAAACGCCTAATAAACCGCGAAAGGACAGGAGCCATGGCTAATCAGAACGAATCCACCGAAGAACTACTTTTGGACGTGCGGGTCGCTGAAGCCTCGCGCTTATTCAAATTCTACTTGAATCAGGAGAAAAAAATTCTCGGCACTGCCGCGGTTACCTTGTTCCTGATTATTTGGGAGCTGGTTGGAAATACCTTTCAGTTGATCAATCCCATGTTCATGAGCGCTCCATCGCTCGTTGGGAAAGCGGCTGTTCAGCTCTTCGCTTCAGGTGAAATCTATAACGACCTTTACATTAGCGGCATCGAGCTTTTCTGGGGCTATTTACTTTCGGCTGTTGTTGCCGTTCCCTTTGGCATCTCGATCGGATGGTACAAGAAAGTGGCCTACATATTCGACCCCTTTGTCAACGCGATGAACGCGACCCCTCGCGTGGCACTTTTGCCGCTAGTCATCATCTGGTTAGGGATCGGGATACTCTCCAAGGTCGGCATCATTTTTCTCGGCGCGGTTTTCCCCATATTGATCAATGCGCGCGACGGGGTGAAGACCACGCCGCTGAATCTTCTCACCGCTGCCAGGAGTTTTGGCGCTTCCGAGTGGATGCTCTTTAAGACCGTTGTGCTGCCCTCGACGGTTCCTTTTATCCTTACTGGATTGAGGCTCGGACTTGGGCGGGCGATTGTGGGTGTTATGGTAGGTGAGCTTTATGCCGCGACCGCCGGCATCGGTTTTATGATCACGGTTGCCGGCGCCACCTTCCAGACCGATAAAGTCTTTGTCGGGGTGCTCATATTCGCGCTAACGGGGATGCTCGGAACGGAGTTGCTCACCCGACTCGAAAAGCGATTCAATAAGTGGCGCCCCGCAGTGGGAGCCACGGAATAATTCACAATTCTCCTCCGGTCTTAAGTTGGCTTAACAAAAGGGGCCCACTGAACAAGTGGGCCCCTTTTTGTATTGATCAGAAACAAGACTCCCGCCGCTCCGCTGGGGCATCGTTCGAACAAGCCCCTTGCCCTTTGCCACGGCCAGTCTTACATTGGCAAGCAAAAAAGGGGACGTATTCATGATCGGACGAAAGCTAAATTCATTTCACCGCTTCACCATTGGTTTCGCCGCACTTCTGCTCATCTCGGGCTGCGGCTATAACGATCTTCAGGGGCTCGATGAAGAAGTGAAAGGCGCCTGGGCCGAAGTACAAAATCAGTATCAGCGACGCGCCGATTTGGTGCCCAATCTGGTGGCGACCGTAAAAGGCGCCGCCAATTTCGAGCAAGAAACATTGCAAAAAGTCATCGAAGCACGCAGCGCCGCGACGTCGATCAAGCTCGACGCGCAAGCGCTCAGCGATCCGGCGATGTTTAAGAAGTTCGAAGACGCTCAGCGCAATCTCTCCGGCGCGCTCTCACGCTTACTGGTCGTCGTCGAGAAATATCCTGACCTCAAAGCAAACCAGAACTTCCGCGATCTCCAAGCCCAACTCGAAGGCACGGAAAACCGCGTCGCCGTCGCCCGCGGCCGCTACAGCAAATCGGTTGTCGAGTTCAACAAGAAAGTACGCTTCTTCCCAACAAATTTAACCGCGCAATATCTCCTCGGCATGAAAGTGCGTGAAAACTTCAGCGCCGACGAAGCCGCGCAAAAACCGCCGCAAGTGAAATTCTAAGTTTTGGAGCGGATTGCCCTTCTGAAAACGATCAACCGCAATAGCAACGGCCGGCATCGCAGTAACAAGCAAATGCTGCGTTGCCTGCTGTTGTTAGTTATTTTCAGCTTCATATTCTCTGTAATAGCTAGCGCGCTTGAGGTCCCTGCTTTACGCGGCCGCGTCAACGACTACGCGAATGTGATGCAAGCGAATCAAGCTCAATCATTGGAATCGCAGCTCGCACAACTTGAGCGCGACACAGGCCATCAAGTCGCAGTGTTAACGATTCCAACACTCGACGGCGAGGATATCGAAGGCTTCAGCATCCGCGTTGCAGAGAATTGGAAGATCGGCAAAAAAGGAGTCGACAACGGTGCCATTCTGGTAGTCGCGGTCAAAGATCGACGGCTTCGCCTAGAAGTAGGCTACGGACTCGAAGGCATTCTGCCCGACGCTATCGCGAAGCGTATTACGAGCGATTACATCGTGCCCCACTTCCGCTCGCAAGATTATGCCGGAGGCATCATTGCCGGAATCGACGCGATCCAAAAAGTCGTCAGGAAAGAGCCGCTGCCGGAATCGGCGCGCAAAACGCAACGTGGCGGCTCTGGACTCAATTCGGCCGCGATGTTCGCGATCACCTTCGGGATTCTTGGGTTGATGGCGTTTGCCTCAACCGCGAATCGTCGAAGAAACAGTGTATGGGGAACGCGCGGCAGGCGTGGGCCGACTATCTGGGGTGGTCCGGGTGGTTGGGGCGGTGGTGGTTTTGGCGGAGGAGGATCCGATGGAGGGGGTTTCAGTGGGGGCGGTGGCGGCTTCGGCGGCGGCGGAGCATCCGACAGCTGGTGACCATGAAAGCAGATAATTTTTTTACCGAAGCCGAGCAAGAACGTATCCGCCAAACCGTCATTGCCGCAGAGTCAAAAACTGCCGGCGAGATCGTACCGATGATCGTCACGTCGTCGGCGCGCTACACGGAAATAGAGCTGTTGGGGCTCATCGGTGGCTTGCTGGCGGGCATGATTGCCGAAGGAATCTGGAGTGATCCTTGGGGCTCGCCGTTCTTGAATCTATGGCCCGTGGTGGGCGCGATGGTCGGTTTTCTTCTCTGTCGAATCCCCTCGGTGAAACGTTCGCTGACCTCAAAAAACCGCGTCGCCGAAGCCATGCATACAACTTGCCTCGCCGCATTTACCGAGCATGGGCTTCACTACACGCGAGACCACACGGGAATTTTAATCTTGATTTCATTGCTCGAGCGTCGGGTCCAAGTACTCGCCGACCGCGGCATCAATCAGAAAGTCGCGCCGGGCACGTGGAATGAGATCGTCAGCATGATCACTGCTGGAATCAAATCCGACCAAGCTTGCGATGCCTTCTGCAAGGCCATCGAGCGCTGCGGCGAAATCCTCGCTGCTCACTTTCCGCGCCAAGCCGACGACAAAGATGAGCTGCCGAATCGGTTGGTCACCAAGTAAGGGCGAAGTCTACGACCCGCCCTACGCGACGCGGAAAGCATGACTTCGATCTTGAACGAAATGAGCCACAGCCGTCCCGAAGTTCTTAAATACGTCGCCGCAACGATGATTCTTCTTTGCGTTATTCGCGGTTAAGTCACTCTCAGTTCCTACTTCCGCACCAGCCGCACATCCACTGCCGCCACACCGCTACCCTGTGCGCGCACCATGATCGGATTGATTTCCATGTCGGAAAGATGATTGCGATGGGCGGCGAAGATGTCAGACAATCCGACCATCGCCTTCACCAACGCTGCAACATCGCGCGGGCCTTGGCCGCGCACGCCTTCGAGGACTTTGTAGCCGCGTAATTCTTTGAGCATGACGCGCGCTTCCTTTTCGTTAATTGGCAATAAGCGAATCGA
>Ga0137437_1000832_pt1 | contig 10312 bp, 11 predicted proteins | sample EasRivERMGT138_2_FD_102332 | JGI IMG/M metagenome (GOLD analysis project Ga0137437, IMG submission 102332) | Soil microbial communities from meander-bound floodplain in the East River, Colorado, USA - East River MetaG ERMGT138_2 | ecosystem: Environmental > Terrestrial > Soil > Floodplain ...
CTGGAAGACATCGACGAGCGCCTCGACGAACTGACGGCCAGCCACGACCACGTCATTGCGGACATCGGCGGCGGCAACCGGGTCGCCTTCGAGGCCGCGCTGACCCGGGCAAAGCGGCTCCTGGTGCCGATCGGCGCGGACGACTCCGAGATCGACCGACTCCCGGCAACCTGGAAATCAGCGAAAGCCGCGGCCCTAGACAGCACCGTTGGCGGCTTCGCGGCCTACGTGGTGCTCAGCAGAACCGACCACAACACGACGCTCCCCCGAGAGGCCCGGGAACTGCTCACCGGGTCGGGGAAGGTGTCCTATCCGGTCTGCGATACCGAGCTGGTCAAACGAGTGGCCTACCAGCGGGCGTTCGGGCGGGTGCCCCGCGACTTCCTCGATGTTCCCCAGCTCCTCGAGGAGGTCGGCTTGTTCACCGAGCCGGGCAAGACCAGGAGGGCCGACTGATGGCGCCCGCAGTGCCGCAGATGATGGGACCCTCCGACGACGACGATGTTCTGGCCGAGGTCACCCGCGAGACTGTCGCCGCCGACCGCAGGGTCCGCGAGGCCCGTATGCCGAAGCCCGGGGCGGGCATGACCAGGCGTTCCTGGTACGTGGAACGGGCGGCGGCGGACACCTTCAACGAGGTCGTCGAGGAAATGCACTTCCAGACGAGGCTGCCGAAGCATCGGATTGCGTCGGCGTTGTTGTACGAGGCGGCGGCGCGTGCGGGGGAGGCCGAGAAGCGGCTGATGGGGTCGGGGAAGTCGGAGGCGTAGCACACGTATCACGTGTGCTATGGGTGATACGCGTAGCACACGTAGCACGCATATCACGGGTGCGAGACGTATCACGGTTGCATGTGGCGGGCGGGTCGGGTGACCCTGCTGGCCCCCGGGCGCGGGTTGTCTGGCATTGGCCTCGCCGGGGGCCGAACGGCCGGGGCCAGGCGGCGGTCGCCCACGTGCCGGGCCCCCTCCTGTCCGATTCAGCGCCGGTCGGCGGCGCGGAACCGGGCCATTGCGGCCGCCAGATCAACCGATCGCTCGGCGTTCGAGATGCGGCGCTGCCGCAGAAACTCCTCCTGCGCGGGATTCGGCGCCGGGGGACGGGCCATTTCCCGGGCCTCACCCCGGACCTCCGGCGCCTCGTACTCAGACCACCAGCGCGGCGGCAGGGCGCCTGTCGCCTTCCGCTCCAGGCCAGCAGCATCAGCCGCGTCCTCGGACGCTCTCCGGACCGCCTGAGCGGCCTGCAGGCGCTCCGCGACGGCCGGATCGGACGCTCGGCTCGCCTCGGCGGACCTGGCGTCCGCCTCCGTGTCGAGCTGGGCGAAAGCGCGGCGCCAGAATTTCGCACGGGCCTGAATCTCAGCGCGCTCACGGCCTCGCAGGACCTGAGCCGCCGTGGGCAGTTCGCCCGGCCTGGTCTCCGGCAGCTCCTCAGCCTCCATCACGTCCGCGCCCCAGACCAGGCCCCAGGACTCCACCAGCGTGCGGACGCCGACGACGCCTAGGCGTTCGGCAGCGCGCAGCAGCGCCAGAGCGCGACCCTTGTGCCGGGCGATGTGCCCGTACCAGGTGGCTGCCGGGATCATCGCCAGCCGGACACCCTCCGCCTCTTCCTCGGCGGCGACGCCCGCGTCGTTGCGGTCGTCCAGCTCGAAGCCCATGTCCTTGAGGAGCGCGCGCAGCCCGTTGGACCAGTACAGGGACCGCATGCCGGGCGCGACTGCCTCAAACTCCCGCCACAGCGCGAGATCGCGCGGGTCGGCGTCCGGCAGCACGGCAGCCCGCGCGATCTCGAACGGGGTCCGGTGCCCGCCCTTCCCCTGCTTCACGTCCAGTCGGGTCAGCTCGGCGGCAACGCCCCAGCGGGTTTTCCCGTCCTGGCCCTTCATCAAATAGCGGGCCAGCTTCCCGGACTCGCCCCGGTCAGGAGCGTCAATCTTCACGCCGACAGGCTTGCCGTCCGCGCCCAGCTCCACCGGCAGGTACGCGCCGACCTTGCCCAGCGCGGCCGACCACACCTCGAACGCCAGGTGTTGCAGCGCAGCCACCCGGTCTGTGCCCAGCGGCCGGGCCAGGAACAGCAGCACGTGGTAGTGCGCGTGCCAGCCGAACGTCCCGTGAGTGACCTCCCAGGCCCTGACGAAACCGCGGACGCCGTACGCCACCTTCGCCTTGCGCCAAGCCCGGCCCGCGTTCTGCCCGAAACTCTCGCGCCACGCGCCAACCTGCTGCTCAACCAGCAGCGCGAGCGGCTGCCAGTCGTAATGGCGCATCGTGAGCGTCATCATCACCAGCCCGCAACTCTGGCACTCCCAGAACTGTCCGATCTGATCCAACTCGTCCTGCCGGACGCGGCGCACAGACGTTGAGCAGCACGGGCAGACGTGCACAGATCCGCAGACGGCCACCCCCGCGTACCCGGCGCGACCGTTACGGATCACCGGCACGACACCGCCGGAGAGCACCCTCACGCCGCAATCCTTGAGTCGATCCAGGGTCGTGATCATGCGCAGAGCCTCCCGTAGCTCGAACCGCCCGTCACGGGCATCTGTGTCCGCGTCGGACGCCATCCGATTCCGGGCATCCTGGTTCAAAGTTCGTACATCGAGAGCCGCGGACGTTTTTACGTGTCCGGTGTCCGGGTTGTCCGCTTCTTCGCCTGTGCGCAGGCCGCTGACCTGCATGTCCGTAGTTCTCGTGGTAGTACCGAGGCGCCTGTTCGTTTTTGCTTCGGCGGGTCGTGCCTCAACGGTCGTGGAGGGGGCCGGGAGGAAGCGCGCGATCTCGCGCTTCGCGGCCTTCCGGCAGCGGTCGGAACAGTAGATGCGCGCACGCTTGCCGGGGGTGTGGGCGATTGGGGTGCCGCAGTGGCAGCGCGGGCCGGTGGGGCGCTGTGGCGGCGTCTGGGGGGCCGCGACGGGCCGGGAAGCGGGGAAGGACGCGTCTCGCTGGGTGAGCCGCTGTGGTGCGGACTCGGGGACGCCTGTCATCCTGGTCAAAGCGAACGTTCCGTTCTCACCGTTGCCTGGTGATTCGGGGCGGCGAGCCTGGGGGCTGGAATCCCTGGGCTCGCGCCATGTCTGGTGGGTGATCTTGTCACCCGCCGGGCGCGGGCAGCGAAGCGCCCCGCCGATAACCGGCGGGGCGCTGACGCATCTACAGGTCGAACAGGGCTTCGGCGGGCGGCTGCTGACGGGCCTTCCGCTCCGCATCCGCCCTGCGCCGGGCGAGGCGGTGACAGTCCGGGCACCACGCCCGAAGGTCCTCAGCGGGCGCGTGGGCGGCCTGGGTGAGCGACAGGGCGAGGTCGGCTGGGGCGACGATCAGCCGGACTTCCCCGTGACCGTGCTGGCGGTCACAGCGCGACCCGGTACGGGTGTGGGGTCGGCCGCAGGCCCCCGTGCACTCACAGCGGCTCTCAGAGCGGTTCATGGCAGCTTCCCACGCCGGGGGATTGCCGAGCGGGGTGGCGATCATCGGGCACCTCCGGCGCACGTAGCGCTGGGGTCGACGTGGGTGTGGAAGGAGGTGGAGCGAGCAGGCCGCTGAATCCAGCGGTCGGCGGGGATCTCCGACGCGTCGGCGGCCCAGGCGAGTGCTTCCCGGGCGCCGTTGGGCTCCGCGCCGACCGGGAAGCCGTCGAGGCTGTCGAGCAACTCGCCCTCACGGCGCAGCTCCCACCCGAGGCGCCTCGACTCCCACCTCAAAGTCAGACTCGCGCGATCGCAATGGTCCGCGGGCACCCACGACCCGGCGGGCTCCCACACGGCGTAGGAGACGGGCGACTCAGCCGTGTGGGCGTTCAGGATCTCGGCGGTGTACGTGATGCTGCAGCCGCCAGCGAGGATGCCTTCGAGGGCGATACAGGTGGTGCTGGCACGCCAGACGAGGAGACGCTCCCGGGCCTGCTCGTCGGCGGGGTGGATGCGGGCGGGCGGAACATCGAGAGCCGTCACGATCGCGGCCAGCAGGCCACGAACGTCGGCGGCCACAGCGGGCTCGGTCATCGGGCCGCTCACCTTCCGCTCTGGCAGCCGCAGTGCGACTGGTTCGGGTGCACTTCTCGCTGGCAGAGGCCGCAAATCCAGTGGCAGGCGATCAACAGGGCTAAGGTGCGTGCGTTCATCGGTTCTCTCCCGATGGGCCGGGCCGCCGGGCGTTCGTAGCGCCGTGGCGGCCGATGGCGGGGCCGGGCGTACGGTGCCCGGCCCCGTTGTGCTGGTCAGTTGTGCTCAGGGCAGCCCTTGCCGCCGCAGGTGCACGGGGTGTTGCCACGAAGCGGCGCCAGCACGGTGTTGGCAATGGCGTCGCCGACCTTCTCGCCGAACACCTTGTTGAGCGTGCCTGCGGCGGTGTCGAGCTTCTCGTCTGCCTTGCGTCCGAACATGGCTGTCTCCTTGAGTTGGCGGTGCTGGGTGGGTTCTTGCGTGCCCCGGGCGGGAGTCGACCCCGCGCCCTCGCGGCTGGTTGCCGGGGCTGGTAGCGCTCGAAATCGTTACGTAACGATCCCGCCGGGTCAGGCCGCGGTGTCGTACCGCAGCTCGCCGACGTAGGTCCGGCCGTCGATGACCAGGTGGACCGTCACCGGCCGGGTGCCGGCCACGGGCCGCAGAGCGGAGACCGGGCGGGGGCGGAGGATCACCGCGAAGGTGGCGAGGCTGGCCAGCAGGCAGGCCACGTACAGGGCCGCGATCACAGGTACCCGCCCTGCCCGTTGTCCGTCGCCACAAGAGCCTTGCGGGCACGGCGGATGGATCGCAGCGCGGTGTCCGGCGACGTGTCCGGACGGGCCGCGATGATCGCGGACACGGCCTCACTGTCGGTCGCTCCGACCTCCACTTGCAGCCGCGCCAGGGAGGCCACCGAGTCGCGTGTCCGGACACTGTCCGCGCTGGTCAGAGCGACGTACGATTCGTGTTCCTCGGCCTGTCCGGACATGTCCCGGACGTGTTCGTCGCCCTGTCCGGACACGTCCGGAGCGTGCTCAATCGCGGCTGCCAGCAGCGCGTCAGGGTCCGTCTTCGGCACCCGCAGCGACGCCAGCTCGGCCCGCATGCGCTCCGCCTGGAGCAGCCGGATAACCGACCGCTCCTCGGCGGCAGCAGCCCGCAGACGCACACCCGCGATGGCCTCCTGCGCGTTGATCCGGGAGATCTCGGCCTGCATCCACGCCGCGTCGTCCTCACCGATCTCGCGGTCGATGTGCCGGAAGACGGCCAACCACAGCAGCTTGCCGACCACAGAGACCAGGGCGCCGACCACGGCCAGCGGCACGGACCCCTCGATGAAGCCGTGCCACCCGATCGCACCAGCGGCCAGGGCGACCAGCAGCCACCCGGCCCTGCGCGGGAACCGGCGCTTCCCAGCGTCGAACCGGGACAGCCACTCCAGCAGCAGCACGGTCAACCAGGACAGGTCGAACACGGTCGCTGCGGCGTACCCGACACCACCACCCAGCAGGCCACCGATGCTGACCGTCGACCAGGTCACGGCCACTGCGGTCAGCACCAGCACGACGCCGATGGCGACGCGGGTGGCGATGGCGTCCCAGTCCCGGGGCAGGACCGGCACCCGCTCGGTCACCTTCCGGCGAACCGGGTGAGTGACGCCGTCGATCTCATGATCTACGCTCTCGTACCGGGTCTCATCGCGGAACTTCATCGGTCGCTTCCTTTGGTTTCGTAGTGGTGATCCACGGGCCGCCCCCGGCGCAGGGAGCGGCCCTTTTCGTTGTCACGCGGCGCTTCCGAGGCGGATCTCCGTACCGACCTTGACCAGCAGGTCACGCTTGATCAGGGCATCGACCGCGCGGGCCACCGAACCGGGGTTGAGACCAGTCAGCTTCGAGATCTCGGCGTTGGTCGTCGCGCCGTCACGGACAGTCCGGAGCACGGCGCTCTGGTTGTCCGTCAGTGCGGTCGGGGGCTTCACGACGGGAAGGGCCCGCTGGGCGGGAACGCGCTGGTTCGCCTTCACCGGCTTCCGCGGCACTACCAGGGCCCGCCGGACGTACATGCCCGCGCAACCCCCGCACGCGCTGACCTGGTACCGGTCCGCAACGTCCACGCGTTCCGGCTGGGCGCGATGTCCCAACAGAACGGCTGCGGTAGCCACCAGCGCGGCGGGGTTCTCGTCCTCAAAGTCGAACCACTCGCCGTGCAGGCGATACGGGGCGAAGTAGGCGTGCAGCGCGTGCTCCAACTTCGTGGCGCCTCGGGTCTGCCACATGATGTGCAGTCGGACCGGCGAACCAATCTGGAGATCCGCGAGGCGTCCCGCCGGATCGTTGGCGACGCCGATCTTTACCGGGCGCGTCTCGGTCGATCCGATCAGGTAGACCCAACGCTTCGAGTTGCGCCTGCTCATGCCGAGACCTCCGTCGCGGCCGTGATCATTCCGTCCGGGCCCTTGACCAGCAGTCCGGCGGCGATCAGGGCCTTGATCTCGCGGGAGACCGTGCCGGAGTTCATGCCCGTCCGGTCGGTGATATCCCGGGCGGTGCGCACGCCCTCGCGCACGGCTTGGAGGACCCTGTCTCGGTTGGTGACCGGCGCCTCCACGGCGGGCTTCACCAGCGTGAGCGGCGAACGCTCAGGGTCCGGTGCCGGTACGGCGGCCGTGCGGCGCCAGATCGGCCGGTCGGGCAGCGCGATCACGTCGGCAGGGGAGAACGCCCTCGTCTTGATCGGGTGGGTCTTGCCCTTGGCGCCCATCCGCAGCAGCGCCACGCCACGCTCAGGCAGCTCGTGCGCGTGCCAGCCCTTTTCGATCGCGTCCGGCCCGAACACGGTCTGAGACTCGGTCGATGTCGACAGGTACAGGGCGGTCCGGACCGTGACCTGGGCCGCGATCTGGCTGTCGATCCCGTGGCCTTCACCGCTCATGGTCGGCTTCTGAGTCGCCCAGATGATGATGATCTCGGCAGCCCGGCCCATCCGGGCCAGCGTCCGCAGGTTCTCGATGATCTGTTCGTAGCCCTTGACCTTCGACGCCTGGATCAACTCGCCGCCCTCATCCACGAACAGAGTGATCCGTGGCCGCTCCGGGCTGATCTCGATGACGTCCTTACCGCGAGGCACCGTGGCGAGCCTCTCGTGCAGCTCCGCCACCAGGTCATCGGAGACGTCGAGGATCTCGTCCGGCGTGATGCCCGTCCGCGCCCTGTGCCGCCAATTCACGGCCTCCACCCGCTTCAGGTCGAACAGCACCAGGCGGTGATCGTCGTACTCCGACGCCTCACCGAGCAGGGCCCGCGTCGACCACGACTTACCCGAGCCGGACGCGCCGGCCACCAGCATCCGGCGACCGAGAGGCACCATCACGGGATCACCGGTCACGGTGTCGACACCCCACGGAGCACCGGGATGCCAGCCGGACAGGTCGATGCCGTCCGCCGCACTACGGGTCCGCAACGTGATCGTGGACCGGTCGCCGTGGGAACCGGCCTTGATCTCGATCCTCAGGTCCGTCCTGGCACCCAGTAGGGCGCGGATCTCGTCCGCCTTGGCCTTGAACGCCTTCGGTGTCCACTTGTCGTCCAGACGGACATGGGCCACGAGGCCAGATTCCGTGAGCTGCGCCGGGGTGGGCAGCGTGCCGTCCAAGCCACGGTCGGCCGCGTGCTCCGCCCAGAACGACGGGTCCAACCGCCCGGCCAGGCGCCGCTCTTCGGCCGTCATGCCGCCGTCCTCGGCTACAGCCACGACCGTGCGGCGACCGAGCCACAACCAGCCAACATTCCCGGCGACGATCGCAACCGACGCCGACGCGGGCCACGGAGACTGAGCCACGGCCGCGAACAGCGAGCTGGGGACCGCGTGGATCGCGTGAACCTTCGCCGCCACCCGGGTCAACGTGTCCGGGTAGTTCTGCCGAGCCACCTTGAGCTTGGACTTCATCTGCTTCCGGTGCTGCCGCGCACCCTTATCGGCGGTCGCTGACGCCCGGCGGGCAGCGGACAGCGGCTTGGACGTCGCCCGCGCCTTGTCCAGGTCCGTCTTGGCCTTCGCGGCGGTCACTCGGGCGCTGCTGTAGGCGGCGTTCGCCTCCATGAGCGCCTTGAGGTTCGCCTCGGTGCGGAGCCGCTTGCGTCGGTCGGCTTCCACGTCCCAACGGGCCGCGAACGGGGCGAAGGTGGGAGAGAGCGCGTCGAGCGTGTTCGTCGTCGTATCGGTGATGGACTTGGCCGTCTTGGCAGCCTTCGGCCATGCTGAAGAGAGATCCACGGTTCTCCTTGAATGCGTCGTGGGTCAGGGTCGGAGGCTCCGGTGACACGGACTCCGGCCCGTCTTATTTGTGGTGGTTCATTCGTGCGGCTGCGGCTTGGCTTCCGCCGCACCCCCATCTGCACCCGCAGATCGCTCTGACCTGCAAGTCTGCAAACCTGCACGATCTGGGGATGGGGGTCCCTACGCGTACGCGCGCGAGGGGGCCCGGTTTTGGATCAGTCCACGGGGGTTTTGGACCACTCCCGAACCGTGCCTCGGGCGAGGCCCGTCAGCTCCATGATTCGCGGGTGAGCGATGCCCGCCGCGACCGCCTCCCGAACCAGCGGGCGAAGCGTCGCGTCCACCTCAGCGAGTCGGGCGGTGAGCGACCGCCGCTCGCCTCCGGGCCCCATGAGCGCGTTCACCGCCTTCGCTCGGATCTCTTCCGGGGTGAGCGACATCAATGCCTCCATCGTCCGTTCATCGACCGTTGCGGTCGATGTGTGTACAGCTTGACCGACTAACGCATGGAGCGCAACCCCTCCCGCCGGATCCCCGCATGCCAGCCTCCGCCCCGCTGACGCACCGACACCGCCCCACCAACCCCTCGCGCCGTGGTCGCCATCACACGCCCCGCCAACCCTCCGCCCCGCTGGTGGGTCGCCACGGCCGAAGCCCCGCCTGGCGCCTGGAAGCGGCTTAGACGACCGCACGGCCCCGCCACGGGCCCGGCCTCGCCCCGGGGTGGGTAGCGGCTGGTACGCCGGCCATCGACCAGCGGGGGAGCTGCGGTGCAGACGGCTCACCACCCCCCGCCCTGCGGCCGTGCCACCCGGGGCCGGCACGGCGGGCGCGGCTCTCGGGTCGTCACGTTACGAACCGAGGATCACCCGGGGGCGGAGAAAACCGAGCGCAATTTGCGCCCGGTTTCCCCGAAGCACGAGCGGAAGACTGCAGGGTGTCGAAAACTACCCCCGCCCACTCGTTCACCGACGTTGGTTTTCGACGCGAGTTGCCGACAGTGCCCACCTGCGGGTTTGTGATCGCGATGGTGAGTGCCGACAGACGATCGTCTGTCGACACCAGTAGCCAGCACACGACCATCGGCCGGCGGGGGCCCGGGAAGTAGGGGGCAACCTTGACTCTCGGGTCGTCACGGGCCAGGCACCTCCCGGTAGAGATCGAGGTGCTCCCCGTCCTCGCCGACGGTCCCGGCCATGAGCGCGCGGACGTGTTCGGCCTCCCATGAGTCGGGGCGGTTGCGGAGCACTCCCTCGATGCCGCCCTTCTCCGCAGCGACGTAGCAGAGAGCGTGCGCGAGGAACTCGGCAACGTCGCGGCCATCGTGCAGCGTCTCGCTGATGGCGGTGACGGCAAGTTGAGTGATGGGGTCGATGGCCATGGTGCGCTCCCTGGTGGTCTCGGTGGTCTCGATGATGTCGAGCTTCGCGGCCGGGCCCGGGTCAGAACAACGGATGCCTCCGGCGGGCCACCGTCCCAGAGGGGCAGGGTGCGCCATCGGTGCCTGCGGGTCCGTGGGTGGTATCGGCGGGGTCGCGGGTGTTCCCTCCGCCCAGGCGTCATCGGAGACTCGCACGGAACCTGGGCAGGGCAGCTCCGCAAGCTCCGCCGCCCCACCCAGAACCCGCGCCAGGGGCAAGCCTGCCGCCTGACCGGAGGGACCACCCGCTCAAGCCCCACCGTGGTGAGAGCGCGCAAGCCGGGACCGGGCCGGAGTCGGCCAGGCGACGCACCGCCACGGGCGACCGGGGACCACTTCGGCGGCCAGGCGCTCAAAGTGCCACCCGATCAAAACGCTCCCACCAGCCGAAACAGCGGAGCACTCCGAGCACCTGGCGGCCGACCACCGAGGCGGACCCGGGCAGCCGACCTCGATGGGCCCGCGCCGGACAAGGAAACTTTGCGCCCGCGATGCCAGCGCGGCTTCTACTAGTTTCTGGTAGTCCGCAGCTCCGGCCATCGACCGCGCGCCTGACGGCCTTACTGGCGGGGTCGATGGCGGCCCCGGTCTTGGCGAGCGCCGGGAGCTGCTTGCGGGCGACTTCGCGCACAGGCTCGGGCACTTCGACCTCGCGCCGGTCC
>Ga0137437_1000833_pt1 | contig 10310 bp, 8 predicted proteins | sample EasRivERMGT138_2_FD_102332 | JGI IMG/M metagenome (GOLD analysis project Ga0137437, IMG submission 102332) | Soil microbial communities from meander-bound floodplain in the East River, Colorado, USA - East River MetaG ERMGT138_2 | ecosystem: Environmental > Terrestrial > Soil > Floodplain ...
GACCTCAGCATCAATTTCCAAATGCCATAAACCAGAAACGACAGCCACCATCGTCAAGAACTGGGTCGAGCGGCTATGGAACAAGAGCACACCCTCCACACCCACTATATTCGCCACACATCAAAACCTCCAGGACCTCAAAAGACCAGCGTATTACGCCCATCTATTGGATATGCACGACAGACAGGGGTCGCCCACCACATACGGAGCGATTCACCTCCGCATGGACGACAAACTCAACACCAACACCCCTGCATCCGCCTCTTGGGCGGATACTAGTCCTTCGTCAACAACCTCTGGGAATGTACGCGCGGTAAACCCATCGAGCTGCCTCCTGTGGGCTCGTGCTGTGCCTCTTTCTCCTCACCGGATGGCTCCGAACCTCCGATCGCGGCAGAGGCGCACACAAAGTGCATCGCAGCATAGGAACGGCGCTGCATTTACCAAGTTCTGATGGTAGGAATTGACATTTGTGGATTCGGTATGTTCTCTTTTGTGTGTTTCATATGCACTTGAAGTTGATAAAGCACCCTTTCTAATCAGGTGGAAATACAACCGAGAATTTGTGCGCTCGTTGGGCCATGTTGGGCGCGTTTTATCCTTTCATGTGTAATGTAAAGATATCTTTTTTTGCAGCGGGAAATCGTGTTGACGCATTCCTCTAGCATAATATCGATAGTGGTATCCATCGACAACACTTGCAAAGCCCTGGGCAAGCCCCCAATGTACAAAGATGGTAAGGTTTTTCTCTTATTTTCATTCTTGATCTAACTTCGGTTCACAGGAAAACGTCCGCAAGCTCGAGGCTTACGTCGAAGAAATGGCTAGCGGCGACACCGTCTCTGGTGCTGTCAATACCCAGAAGGCTCAGGATGACGTGCTCAAGCTGTGGTCCGTCGTCAAAGCTCTGCCGGAGATCAGCAAGGACCAGAAGAACCGCATCAAGGCTCTCTATGAGGGTGTCGTACGCTCCCTCCACAACTCTAACTCTCATGATTTGCGCATCCCTCCAACTGGCACCCGCAACCGTGGCTCCTCGTCTTCCTTCCTCCGCCCACAAGTCACTGGCGTCACTCCTGTCACCTCCATCTCCTCCGATAAGATTCCGCTCCTGCATTTGAAGCGCAAGGTCGGCACGAACTGGGAGTACAGCAGCAATTTGACCAGTGTATATCTCGACATCCTCCATGAAATCGCCACCTCGGGTACTACCTTCAAGGACAAGAACGCACTCCTTACTGGAGTCAGCAAAGGCTCGATCGGCGTCGAAGTTGCCCACGTCGTCATCACCACTTCAAGCTACAGCCGGAAGACGGTTGAATACTACCAGTCGATCTTCCAGTCCTTTGGCAGCCGTGGTTCTGCTCTCACTGTCGTTCCCTTCAACCAGGCCTCTAAACAGGATGTCGAGGCCCTCGTCGACTACATCTACGCCAACCTCGGCATGGATCTCGACTACATCCTTCCATTTTCTGGCATCCCCGAGAACGGTCGTGAGATCAACGGCCTCGACGATAGGTCTGAGCTTGCCCACTGTATGATGTTGGTCAACCTCCTTCACATTCTCGGTGCCGTCAAGAACAAGAAAGCCAGTCGCCATTTTGTTACCCGCCCCACCCAAGTTATCCTTCCTCTCTCTCCCAACCACGGTCTCTTCGGAAACGACGGGCTTTACTCAGAGTCCAAAATTTCTCGGGCCAACAATATGTTTGCGCGGGAGAGCTTCTTACCCTGCAAACTATGACCAATCTCCTGAACTTCCTCAAAGTCCAGAAGATCGACATCGCTAAGGTACGTCAAATATTTGCATGGTTCTTAATGAAAACCTAATCTGATATCCCCTGTATAGCTGACTGAGACCTACTCCGTCGAGAAGGTCAAGGAGATGCTGGGTGATATCGTCAAGTCGTGCTTTGAGAAGGCACAAGGTCAACAAAAATCTGAAGGATACATCAAGCTGGAGCGTGGGTTTGCTACCATCCCCCTGTCTGGTATCGACGTACCGTTCCACTCCTGCTACCTCTGGGCTGGCGTCATGCCCTTCCATGCCTGTAAGCTTCCTTCTTATTTTAAAATTCACGTTTCTGATCCAAAGTGTGCAGACTTGTACAAGAAGATCAATCCCACACACTTGAACCCCAACATGCCTGTTGGGAAATACATTCCCAATCTCATCGCCAAACCCTTCCGAGTTTCACGCGAGTACGCTCAGATCATCTACGATCAAACCTCTTCGCCTCGCCTTGACAAGGTCCTCAAAAAGTGGGAAGAAGATAAATGGGCCAGCGCCGAGAACCGCCAACAACTCGCGCACACCATTCTTGTTGAACTCCTTTTCTACCAATTCGCTTCGCCCGTTCGTTGGATCGAAACCCAAGACCTTCTCTTCACCTCGTTCAAGTTCGAACACCTTGTTGAGCTCGGTCCTTCTCCTACCCTTACCGGTATGGCCACACGTACTCTCAAGGCCAAATACGAGACACTGGATGGGTCGATCAGCGGGACGCGCGCCATTCTTTGTCACTCCAAGAACGTCAAGGAGATATATTACCAATACAAAGACGAAGTCGAGGCTCCTCCAGCTGAGTCTGCCTCCGTTGCTGCTGCAGCTGCACCTGCCGCCCCAGTCGCTGTTGCCGCACCCACCGGACCACTTGCTAGCATCAAAGATGTGCCCGTGAAAGCCATCGACATTTTGCTCGTCGTCGTCGCACAGAAGCTGAAGAAGCGGATCGAGGAGATCCCTCTCTCGAAGACTATCAAGGATTTGGTTGGCGGAAAATCGACGTTACAGAATGAAATCTTGGGTGATCTTCAACAAGAGTTTGCATCGGCACCCGAGAAAGGCGAGGAATTTCCTCTCGAAGAGCTGGGTTCCACTCTCGGTAGCGGCTTCAACGGAAGCTTGGGTAAATACAGCACAGGCCTTGTCTCGCGCCTTGTCGGTGGCAAGATGCCTGGTGGTTTCAATGCCTCTTCCATCAAGGTTTATCTCGCTAAGGCTTGGGGTCTTGGACCTTCTCGCTCCGATGGTGTCCTCCTTCTCGCTACTACTCTCAAACCTCCCAAGCGCCTTGCATCTGAAGCTGAGGCCAAGGCCTGGCTCGACAGCGTCGTCTCCGTTTACGCTCAGCGGTCTGGAATATCGCTCGCTTCTCCAGGTGCTGCAGGTGGTGGTGGCGGCGGAGGTAGTGGTGCTGTGATCAACAGTGAGGAGTTCTTGAAGTTCCAAGCCGACCAAGAGAAATTCGCTGCTCAACACGTTGAACCGTATATGCGCTACCTCGGTCGCGGCTCCCGTGCTGGAGAACTCGTGTTCGATCAAGAAAAGGCCAACAGCATCGCTCTCCAGGCCAAACTCGACAGCATCACCCGCGAGCACGGCGACGCGTACATTGAGGGTATCCAACCACGTTTCGATGTTTTCAAGGCCCGCCATTTCGACTCCTCGTGGAACTGGGTTCATCAAGATGCACTGCTCATGTGGTACGACATCATCTTCGGCCGTTTGACGACAGTCGATCGTGAGATCACCGCTCGCTGCATTGCCCTCCTTAACCGTGCTGATCCGGATATGCTTGAGTACATGCAATGCAACATTGACCGTTGCGATCCTTCCAAAGGCGAAACATTTAAGCTCGCCAAAGAGTTCGGTCAGCAACTCATCAACAATACTCGCGAGAGGTCCTTGGAAAGCCCCCAATGTATAAAGATGGTAATTTTTTTCTCTTCTTATTTCACTCTTGTTCTAACTTCCGGTTCATAGTTACCTTCCCAACAGCCCCTCATACAGAAGTCACCGAGAAGGGCGAAATCAAATACTTGGAAGTCGTCCGCGAGAACGTCCGCAAGCTTGAGGCTTACGTGGAAGAAATGGCCAGCGGCGACACTGTCTCCGGTGCTGTCAATATCCAGAAGGTCCAGGATGACGTGCTCAAACTGTGGTTCGTCGTCAAAGCTCTGCCGGAGATCAGCAAGGACCAGAAGAACCGCATCAAGGCTCTCTATGAGGGTGTCATACGCTCCCTCCACAACTCTAACTCTCATGATTTGCGCATCCCTCCAACTGGCACCCGCAGCCGTCGCTCCTCGTCTTCCTTCCTCCACCCACAAGTCACTGGCGTCACTCCTGTCACCTCCATCTCCTCCGATAAGATTCCGCTCCTGCATTTGAAGCACAAGGTCGGCACGAACTGGGAGTACAGCAGCAATTTGACCGGTGTATATCTCGACATCCTCCACGAAATCGCCACCTCGGGTACTACCTTCAAGGACAAAAACGCGCTCCTTACTGGAGTCGGCAAAGGCTCGATCGGTGTCGAAGTTGTCAAGGGTCTCCTCTCTGGAGGTGCCCACGTCGTCATTACCACCTCGAGCTACAGCCGGAAGACGGTTGAATACTACCAGTCGATCTTCCAGTCCTTTGGCGGCCGTGGCTCGGCTCTCACTGTCGTTCCCTTCAACCAGGCCTCTGAACAAGATGTCGAGGCCCTCGTCAACTACATCTACGCCAATCTCGGCATGGATCTCGACTACATCCTTCCATTTTCTGGCATCCCCAAGAACGGTCGTGAGATCGACGGCCTCGACGATAGGTCTGAGCTTGCCCACTGTATGATGTTGGTCAACCTCCTTTGCATTCTCGGTGCCGTCAAGAACAAGAAAGCCAGTTTCCATTTCGTTACCCGACCAACTCAAGTTATTCTTCCTCTCTCCCAACCAGTCTTTTCGGAAACGTTGGGCTTTACTCCGAGTCCAAGATTTCTCTTGAGACGCTATTCCAACGCTGGGCTTCTGAAAGCTGGGGTGAATATCTGTGTTTGGCTGGTGCTGTCGTTGGGTATGTTTCCTTTTGAATCAACTAGGTTTCCGTTATTGACATTGGCTATTTAGATGGACGCGTGGAAGAGGTTTGATGGGTCCAACAAACATCGTCGCCCACGAGCTCGAAAGCTATGGTGTTCGCACCTTCTCGGCCAAAGAAATGGCATTCAACTTCCTCAGTCTCATGCATCCTCTCCTCTTCAGCATCACCCAAGTCGAACCTATCTGGGCCGATCTCAACGGTGGAATGGACCGCCTTCCCGACCTCGCTGACATCACCACCCGCATTCGCACGAAATTGAACAAAAAAGCTGAACTTTGCCCCGCTATCGCTCGTGATAACTCTGCGGACTTCAAGGTCATCAACGGAGTTGAAGCTGAGCGACTCCTTCAAACCGTTGATGTTCTTCCTCGTGCGAATTTCCGCTTCGACTTCCCGGTCCTTGAATCTTCCACCTCGCTTTCCGATCTTTCGCACCTCCGAGGTCTTGTCGATCTGGAAAATGTCGTCGTTATCACCGGTTACGGCGAAGTCGGACCTTGGGGTAGCTCTCGCACACGATGGGAGATGGAGGCTCACGGCAAATTCACCATTGAAGGCTGTATTGAGATGGCCTGGCTTATGGGCTTCATCAAACACTTTGACGGTCGCCTGAAGGATGGGTCGTTGTATGTCGGTTGGGTCGACAGCAAGACGAACGAACCAGTCGACGATAAGGATGTCAAAGGCCATTACGAGAAGGAAATCCTCCTTCACGCTGGTATCCGTCTCATTGGTACGAACTTCTCCCTCTTTTTTTGGTATTCGGCTGACATCATATACATAGAACCTGAGTTGTTCCGCGGTTATGACCCCAACAAGAAGGTCTTCAACCAGGAAGTCGAGCTCATCCACGATCTCGAACCCATCGAGGTGTCCGACTCCAAGGCACAGAAGTTCAAACTCCAACACGGTGACAAGTGCGACATCTGGGCCGGCGAGGGTGGAGAATGGTTTGCCAAGTTCAAGAAGGGTGCCTGCGTCTATGTTCCCAAGGCCTTCAAGTTCAGTCGCACAGTCGCTGGTCAAATTCCGACAGGATGGCATGCTGGACGTTACAGAATTGCGACATGGAGGGCAAGGTCCTTTTGAACTCTATGGCTCGCGCCACCCTTGACACCAAGACTGGTGAATATTCCTTCCAAGGGAAATTGGCCTCCGAAGTGCCTGTCAACAAAGCGAACGTCAAAGCCCTGGAGGAGATCTTTGCCGCCAACGGCCTTTCGGAAACATCTCCTCTTGGTGTTGGTGTAGACCAAGGTTTGTCCTGGCAGAGACTCATCAAAATACTTTGCACTGAACTTTCTTCAACACTAAAACTCTTCTCCACTTTTCGCATAATCCCACTTTCGTTTCTCGCAACTTCACTGATGTTGAAATCACCCACTACCAATCTCAGCCATCACCACTATCATCATTCGCCGCACGCTGGGCGAGCAAGGAGGCCGTGTTCAAGTTGCTAGGTGTCAAGTCCAAGGGAGCTAGTGCCGCGATGAAGGACATCGAGATCGTCAATGACAATGCTGGCATTCCTACTGTGCACCTTCACAGCGATGCCAAGGCTCGGGCTGCAGAGAAGGGGATCTTGAAGGTTTTGGTGTCGCTCAGCTATTCTGAGACTGTTGCGATTGCGTTTGCTCAGGCGTCTTCATAATTCTTTTTTACATTTTCACTTGTGGGTTCTTTTCCTCCCTTACACCTCTCGTCATTATTAGAATCCATACATACCACCTACATTTGTACGAACTCCTACCTCATTTATATATATATTAGACTGACATTGGTTTCCGCTATTGAAGCCCTTAAACTTAACCTTCTGCTACATACTCTAAGTAAGGACTTCGGTCAGGTGCACGTGCAGGGTCTTGCTTGTCTTAAAGTCGAATAATTTCTCTCCTTCCTCTTCCAACATCTCCTTCCTCTTCCAACATGGACTCCTCGTGTTCTGTCGACTTTGTGGATACCTCTGTGCTTCACGAAAAAGAGGTTTTTTCATTCTTTTATCTTTACTTCCACCATTGACGTATGATATTTTTCTGAGCAGCTGGAGATATCTGTGTGGATTTCACCCAGTCGGTCTCAGTTTTCTTCCTGTGATGCCTACTATATCCGGGGCAGGAACAGATATCCCCCTCCTCACACCGTATGTTTTTCACAAATTAAAAGGCCTGCTTTTCCCTTATTCGATAGTTAGCCTGGTTGCAGCCCAATCACAATGTCCTCCCCAACTCCAGCAACTCTCCCTCCTCCTACTCAGTCCCCTCCTGCCTCCCGACAGTTCAAGCCAAGCAAGGGATGCAAGAAGTCTGTGCTTTTCCCCAGCCTGAAGGTAGCTCGGGTGTTGTCCCCGATGTATGCATACAAGAGGGCACAGAAATTCAAATTAGAGCGAGAGAAAGCTGCTCTACGTTTCCGGGTGTTAACCCATCATTACAAAGCTTACATGAAAATGGCCAGGAAACATTAGACTAGATTATACGTTTCATTTGCATTTCATGTGGACTTTTATTTTTAGAACATTGTGTTTTATTTGGCACGACCCATAGAAGGAAGTCTGTCTGGCACAGGCAAAACGACCGATTCCCACCACCACATCTACGTCCTCAAACCCAACCTTCCCAGCCACCGTCAACGACAACGACCTTCAAACCACGAGTGCACACAGCGTGGGCACCTCCTGAAGAGTGAGTTGGCCCGCATTGTTTCAACGACCTTTTCTGACCAGCTTTTCCTAGGCTCGGGGCCACCGTGTTTTCTTCGTACACCCTTAACTTCCACACCCGCTCGTTCTCCGCTCTACCTCCATCCTTCACCATTACCTTTAAAGAGCTCTGTGCGTGCCTGCTTGCCCCACCTGAAACCGATCCAGATGAAGAAGAAGAAGAACAAGTAACACCCAATTGGGACCCGAATGTGCACTCCACTATATGGAAAAACTTTGAGATTCTGGGGCTTATCGATCGCTACGAAAGCATCATCGCGAGTGTTGGATACGAGTACATTGAGAAGCATGTGTTGAAGACGTGTACGGGCCAGTGGGTGAAGCCATGTTAGAGGATCTGTGGGTGTGGATGTCGGAGAAGGTTGTACCGTGGATGTTCCATGTGTATGCTGGAGGGGCTTTTATTCGTACGAGTTTCAGCGTTTCTTTTTGGAGTTGTAACGTGTCTGACGATAATGTATAGCGGAAGAAGCGAAAACGATGCTGCAGGGCGTTGAGTCACGTTTCGATATTCATATAAACAAGACGCTATGCGATCTGAGGTATGCTCATGCGACTCGTTTCATCTTCTTGGCTCTAAATGAATCTATGCCTCTAGAACGAAAGAAATATTCGACATTATCATCCATTTTCCCGACCCCACGGGGGCTCTATATGATTTACGAGTATATCGTCCGAATTTCTTCTCCAATTCCATCGAACTTATTGATATTCGCTAGTGTTCAGGATTGCTTTCAGCGTGTTGATCAACGTGCCTATCTCGTCAGTTCATTGCAAAAATCGTATGCAATCGTCGTCGCTCAAGTAATTTTTACACCCATCTTAACTAACACCCAACTCCTTCGCTTAGAAACCGCAAGCAACTCCTGCACCGAGGCGCCGATACAAGACTTATCCTCCAGCAATACGTCGCCACTATTAAATGTCTTCGGATCATAGACCCTCCTGGTGTCCTTCTCATCAAGGTTGCTGATCCTATTCGGCGCTACTTGAGGTTCTACCCCTTTGTAGGCCCTCGAGAATTCTTCGTTGATGCCTCTTTTTTTTCTCATTCACAGAGAACGACCGGATACAATCTAAAGCATCGTAGCCAACCTAGTCGGCGACAATGACAACTCGACTCTCTGGTGGATGAAAATGAACCCATTCAATCTCTCCAACAACCCGAGTTGGAGGACTACACAGACCCAAACTGGGAACCGGATCCTATTGACGTTGGCCCTGGTAAGGACTTCTCTTTTTTTTCGTCGGGTTAGAAAACGAAGTCTGATAGATCTGATCATTTTGCTTGTTCCCTGGATGTCAATAGAATTCCGAACAAACAAGCCAAGCGATATCATCAGTACGCTTGTTAGTATGTATATACGATTCAAAAGACCCCTTCGTGAAGGAACTCCGGGTGCTTCTGGCGCAGAGATTGCTGACGATTACGAAAGATAATTCGGATCGCGTTGAGCATGAGGTACAGTTTGGCTCTCCGTCTGTCATACTCTCCCTTTGATAACTTACCATCCGCAGAGGAGGATTGTGGTGCATCGGCGAGGTCTTTTTGCCTACCCCAACCGCGGGTTGCGTTGACCCCCGGGTTTCTGTTGTTTCGATGCCGTTCGCGCAGTTTCCACCTCCCTTGCATGCAAGAGCAACCCGGGGGTGAATTTCTTACATTGTTCACACCTTCTCCACCTCCCTCACATGCAAGAGCGAGCCGGGGGTGGACTTTTACGGTGTTTCGACCCATTCTCGCCTCCACCCCTCGAGGGGACCGATTGACTGACTGATGTATAAATTTTGATGACTATTGTATGACTATTGTATGACTATTGTATGATTTTTGCATGACTGCCTGAATGACCGTTGTACAACTGTTCAGCGACAAAGTCAGACAATTGAATGTCGGTAACCAAGGTGATTTCAAGTTGACTGCCTTGCAAATTTGCTGACTAGCTGCACGACTTTTAATGACTTAAGCCCTACAAATGCATGACTTTGACGACTTTGTATGACTAATGTAAAATGTGTCATTTTACTGAGGGTTACCCATCGCGGGCCGTCCCGAACAAGCGCCGGAATGGCTCTACCAGCGACAGGGGTTGAAATTTACAAGGATCACCGATTTTGCTCTCATTTCATCTCAGCAACCTCTCCAAAGCCATATCACATCCCAACTCAATGTGAAAATGGCACCTCACCTTTTTTAAAATTCCAAATTCTCCGCCGTCCAGTCTCTAAACTGTCTCGTTTTTTACAAGTCTTCACCCAACTCTCAAAATGATTTTCTTCACAAATAATTCCAGGAGTATTGATCTTTCCTAGTGAACCTCATTGTACCTTGATCACTTCCTAGGATGTTTGAAAGTTTTTACGAGGCTAACTGTGAGCTACCATATCAGAGTATCACCTCACCGGCGCGGCCCGATTCAATACAAAACTTTACTCAACCTCTGCACCTCATTCAACAACACATCGCCCTGCTTCACCACTGTCTCGTACTGCGCGTTCTTCAGACTAGGCCGGGTAGTCTCGACGATGCCGTGTACTTTGTCGATGGAGGCGTGTAAGCGCCCGGCGGCGATGAAGCGGGACAGCTCTCTGGATTGGAAACGAGAAGGGTTAGTCATATGTTGCAGATCGAGGGGATGAGAAAAACCAGAGGGCAGGAAAGAAAAACCAGAGGAGAACAACCAGAGGAACGCATGGTGCGCACACCGAAATATCCGGGAGAAA
>Ga0137437_1000834_pt1 | contig 10309 bp, 11 predicted proteins | sample EasRivERMGT138_2_FD_102332 | JGI IMG/M metagenome (GOLD analysis project Ga0137437, IMG submission 102332) | Soil microbial communities from meander-bound floodplain in the East River, Colorado, USA - East River MetaG ERMGT138_2 | ecosystem: Environmental > Terrestrial > Soil > Floodplain ...
ACGGCGAGGTCGACTGCGCCTGCGTCGACGAGCACGGCGCGCGCTACCGCGCCAACTTCTTCCGCGACGCGGCCGGCCTCTCCGCCGCGATGCGCCGCATCGACTCGCGCATCCGCACGCTCGCCGAGCTCGGCCTGCCGCGCGAGGTCGAGCAGCTCGCGCACGTGCGCCACGGCCTCGTGCTCGTCACCGGCGCGACCGGCTCCGGCAAAAGCTCGACGCTCGCCGCGCTGATCGACGTGATCAACCACCAGCACGCGCGCCACGTGATCACGCTCGAGGACCCGGTCGAGTTCGTGCACAAGAGCCAGGTCTCGGTCATCCAGCAGCGCGCCGTCGGCGACGACGTGCCCGACTTCGCGACCGGCGTGCGCGACGCGCTGCGCGCCGACTGCAACGTGCTCCAGGTCGGCGAGCTGCGCGACGTCGAGACGATGCGCGCCGCGCTCACCGCGGCGGAGACCGGGATGCTGGTCTACGCCACGCTGCACACCAACGACGCCGCGCAGTCGGTCGACCGCATCGTCGACGTCTTCCCGGTCGCGGAGCAGGCGCAGGTGCGCGCGATGCTCGCCGAGAGCCTCACCGGCGTCATCTCCCAGGTGCTGCTCAAGAAGAAGAAGGGCGGCGGGCGCATCCCGGCGACCGAGCTCATGGTCGCGACGCCCGCGATCGCCGCGATCATCCGCGACGGCCGCTCGCACGAGATCGCCAACGCGATCCAGGGCGGCAAGACGCGCGGCATGCACCGCCTCGACGACTCGCTCGAGCGCCTCCTGCGCGACGACCTGATCTGGCGCGAGGACGCGCTGGCCTGCGCGCACCAGCGCGCCCGCTTCGAGCGCCGCCCCGCCTCCGTCCCTGTCTAGGTACCCCGACCCGCGCTCACTTCTTCTGCGGGTGGTCGGCCTGGAACTTCTCGACGAAGTTGGTGCACGACAGCACCGCCTTGCGCTTGGTCGCGGCGCCGAGGATCCCGAAGGTCAGCCAGTTCACGACGTGGCCGCTCTTTCCGGTCAGCTCGAAGGAGCTGCTCTTGTCGGCCCCCTGGAACGTGAAGATCGCCGCGGTCACGTGGCCGGCGCCGTCCTTCTTCTCGCCGATCAGGAGGTTGTTCTCCTCGCGGGTCGTCCACGAGTCGGCGTGGAGCGTCTTCTCGACCTCCGTGCGCAGGAGCTTCTGGTCCATGTTCGCGTAGCTGTCGTTCCAGACGCCCGCGTTGGTCGCGCACGCCGCGGCCACGAGCACGACGACCGCCAGCCCCAGACGCTTCGACCTCATCGCTCGACTCCTCGCCTGACCCGCCCCGGGTCGCCCTCCCGTTCGCGCGCCGCGCTGCGCGGAGCTCCTCCTGAACGGGACGGCGGGATCATGCCGCGCGGCGCGGGCAAGTGCGAGCGACGCCGCCGCCGGGGCCGAGCGGCCGAGGACGACCGCGCCTACACTCGCGCGACCGCGCGGCCGTGCGCTGCGCACGAAGGAGCCACCCTCATGCGATCGAAGCGTCCGTTCCTCGCCGCCCTCCTCGCCCTCGCCCCCCTCGGCGGCTGCACCACGCACTCCCACTGCACCGCCTGGAGCGGCGTCCTCGACATCCGCGGCGTGCCGGCGGAGTACCAGCAGACGACCGCCTACGCGCTCCACGGCCTCTTCGTCTTCCCGATCCTCGGCGACGCCTCGATCGAGAAAGCCGTCCGCGAGTTCACCGCCGAGGCGAGCTCCCGCAACGCGAAGCGGATCAACATCGAGCAGACCGACAAGTCGTATTACTGGTGGGTGTTCCCGCCGATCTCGTTCTTCATCCAGCCGGTCGTCATGGAAGTGAGCGGCCTGGTCGAGGGGACCTCGGGGCCCGGCGCGAAGTAGCGAGGACGAGGGTTCGCGCGTCGGTGGATCGGTTCAGCGATGCAGGGTCGGTAACCGTGCTGCTTCGGCGCGATCCCAATGCAAATCGACGTCATCGAACCTACGCTCCTCCCGACGTGCCCCGAGAAAGCTCCGGTGCAACACGGTCGAGGAGTGCGCCATGCCGGAACGAGTGGTCGCGTTCATCGTCCTCGGGCTCGTGGGACTGTTGGGTACGTTGTCGCTGTTGGTTCCTGCCGATCGCACCGTGGTGTCCGGCCTGCTCATCGCAACCTTCGGCGTCGGGTCGGTGGCGGTGGCGCTCTGGATGTCGATCCGGACCAAGCCCGCTCAGTGGATCCCGACGGTGGCATGGACCACGCTCCTCATCCTCGCGTTTTTCATCGTCGGTGCCGCTCTTGACTGGATCAAGGACGCACCGATGGACCCTGACTACAAGCCGGGGCTGGCCAAGAAGCCACCGGTATTCATCTTCTGCGAGGGCTACACCAAGACGTGGATCCAGCAGCCCATCAGTACGTGGACGGATCTCGCTTTCGTCTTGTCCGGTCTGGGGCTGATGCTGATCGCCTCGCTGCGGTCGGGCCCCTCGTCCGACGGGAATCCAGCAGATCCGCCGATACTCCGCACCGGCTCGTGGATTCCATTCCTGTACTCCGCCGTGGTGGTCTACATGGGTCCGGGCAGCATGTACTTCCATGCGTCGCTCAAGTCGTGGGCGGGCTGGTGCGACGCGTTCAGCATCAGCAACTGGGCCGCGTTCGGGCTCGGCTACACCACCTGGAGGCTCTGCCACACCCACCCGCGCGTCGGTGACAACTGCTGGCCCCTCCTCGTGGTCTGGCTGGGGGTGGCGATCCCCGCCGGAATCCTGTCCGCAGTCACCGGCGACGGTCGCACCGTGCTGATGATCTGTGTCGCGCTCTGGGTGCTGATGGAGCTCGTACTGATGTCGATGGTGGGTGTCGCCTGGATCAGAAAGCAGCCGGATCCCCTGCAAATCCATCGGAACGGCTGGTGGTTGCTCGCGTGCACCCTGGCATTCCTCGCGGCCTTCGGCTGTTGGATCCCCTCTGGGGGTGTCACTCGAATCTGGTGCAACCCCGACGCCGCCTCCCAAGGCCATGGCTTCTGGCACATCTTCGCCGCGTCGGGGACCTTCATCGTGTTCGGGCTGTGGGGTTCGGAGCGACCGCGTGCCGCATGACGAGTGCTGAACCACTCTTCGGAGCGGGATCGGGTCGCGCGGGCCGGCGGGTGCGAGGCAGTCGTACGGCCGGTGCGAACTCGATCGTCACACGACGGCCTTGACGATCGAGATCAGCGAGAAGACCAGCATCACGACCAGCCAGATGAGCGCGAGCACGGCGATCACGATCGCGCCGAGGGTGTCGGTGATGCTGCAGAGGATGCCCGGGACGATCGCGTGCAGGAGCGTCAGCACGAACTGGCCGAGCAGCGCGGTCAGGATCAGGAAGACGAGCCCCTTGTTCTGCAGGAAGCGCGGGTGGGCGATCAGGAGGCAGACGCACGCGGCGAGCTTCAGGATCATCAGGACGCCGAGGACCGCCGTCGCGCCGCCCGTGTTGAACGAGCCGTAGATCGCGAGGTAGGCGATCGTCCCGAACGGCACCGCCAGGAACATCGCGACCATCACCATCAGCAGGATGAAGGCGACGATGATGAGGATGATCGAGCCGATCACCCCGACCAGCGAGACGATCAGCGAGAGGATCCCCTGCAGGCGCCCCTGGACGCGGTCGGGCAGCAGCAGCGCGAGCGCCATCAGAGAGACCGAGAAGACCACCAGCCCGTCGAGCAGCGCGAGGTACTTGAGGCCGAGCCCGGGCGCGTCGCTCGGCAGGTCGCTCGCGCTCTTCTTCGCGTCCTTGATCTCGTCGTCCGACATGCCCGAGCCGGCGAGCGCCTTCGACATCGCGCCTTCGACGCTGCCGCCGCCCTTCGGCACCGGAGGGAGGACGCTCGGCCCGACCACGTCGACGAGCAGCGCGAGCACGAAGAGGATCAGCCCGGCGACGAACCACGGCAGCCGGAAGCGATCGACGAGGTCGGCGGTGCCCATGCGTGGCCCCCGTCACTCCACCTTCCACCGCAGGAGCGCGGTGGAAGCGGGGCCGCCGAGGTTCGTGATCGTGAGCCTGGCCTTGCCCTTGAAGGCGGTGAGGACGAACTTCGCCTTGTCGTCCGCCTCGCCGCTCGCCGACGAGCGCGACAGCTTCTTGTGGGATTTGAGCTCGCCCTTCTTGGGGTCGTCCTTGTCGCGGGCGGCGACGAAGACCACGTCGACCGTCCCCGGTCCCGCGAGCTCGAGCGTCGCGCTGCGCACGGCGCGCTCGCTCTTCGCCACGTCGCACGCGAGCGGGACGGAGGAGACGGTGAGCTCGCCCTTCGCGTTGAACGGATTCGGAGAGAGGTCGCTCGTCGGGAGCTGCCGGCTCTTCGCGAAGCTCGCGAGGAGTCCGTTCTTCCAGCTCTTCAGCGTCGCGTCGAAGTCCGGATCGCCCTGCCCGCCCCGCTTCGCACAGATCACCAGGAGCACGACGGCGACGACGAGCAGGAGCCCGAGGACGACGAACGCGCCCTTCTTGCTCTCCATCGCCTCCTCCTGATGCCGCGACCGCGCGCCGCGCCGCTCGTCACTACTGCTGCCGCAGGTTCGTCCGGTTGATGCCCGCCTTCGGCGAGATCGCCGGATCCTGGAGCAGCCTGGACTTCTCGAGCATTCCCCAGTCGATCCGCTTGCCGGTTCCGGGGACCACGACCACCACGTTCGACCCCTCGAGCGCGCGCTGACCGGCGGCCGGCACCGTGCGCTTCACCGTGTTCAACTTCCCGAGCCGCGTCTCGTCCGCGGTCGGCGTCTCGTAGGACTGCACGGCGTTGAGCTTCGCGGCCGCGATCGCCTTCGCCGCGTCCTCGTAACTCGTCCCCACCCGGACGCTGGGGACCTCGACGGCGCGTCCGACCGGCGTGAGCACGATCGGGTCGTCCTCGCTCACCGGCGTGTCCTTCGGCTGGTTCTGCATGCCGATCAGCCCGACGGAACTGTCGAAGGCCGCCGGAAAGAGGTCGGCCGGCTGCACCTTCACGTTCGAGAGCTTGGCCTCCGCGAGGATCTTCTTGGCCTCCTCGACGGACTTGAGCATCACGTCGGGCATCTGGATCCGCCCCTTCTCCGCGACGAGGTTGACCGTGCTCCCCTCCTGCGTGAGCTGGCCGGGCGCCGGATCCTGGCTGATGATCGTTCCCGCCTTCGCGCGGTCCTTGTCCTGTTGCGTCACGGCGGCGACGAGCCCGAGGTCGTGCAGCGCCGCCGTCGCCTCGGTCGCCTTCTTGCCCTTCAGGTCGGGGATGCGGCGCAGCGGCGGCTCGTAGAACAGTTCGACGATCGTCTCGTCCTCGACCACGTCCTCGCCGGCGTCGGGCTTCTGGCGCAACACCCGGTTGGCCTTGTTGGGATCCTTGAACTCGGGCTGCAGCGAGAGCTTGAGCCCCGCCTCCTTGACCCAGTCGCGCGCCTCGTCGAGGTCCTTGCCGACCAGCTCGGCCATCTTTCCCGACTTCTTCCCGCCGGAGAGCGCGATGATCGTGATCCCGACGCCGACGAGGAGGAGCACGCCCGCGGCGACCGCGACGATCCACCACGGGAACTTCTTCGGGGTGGGCGCCGCGGCCGTCTTCACCTGGAAGCCGACCGGGCTCCCCTCGGTGAAGGACTCCTCGTTGTCGACCTCGACGACGTCGAACTGCAGTTTGTAGCTCCCGGCCGCCACGGTCGGCGGCACGGCGATCTTGACCTTGTACTGCGTCGTCTCGTCGACCTTGAGCCTGCGCTCGGGCACGTCCTGCAGCTTGAACCAGGCCTTCTGGGCCGGATCGGCGGCCGAGATGCGGCCGCGCGCGTAGATCGGGCGCCCCGACGCGTTCGACACGGTGAATACGACCTCGGAACCGCGCTCGCGGTCGAGTTCGATCGTCTCGGCCGCGGGTTTGATGGTGAATGGACGCGACATCAGTGAGCTCCTTCGACTTCCGTTTGGATCAGCTCGTAGGTGACGAACGCAGGCTTCTCGGCCTCGACGATCTGCTGGACGAGATCGCGCAGCCGGCGCGCAGCCGCGGGGGCGCGCACGACGCAGTGGAACGGACGGGGGCGGCCGGCGGCGTCGACCTCCTCGTCCACGACGAAACCCTCGACGCCGGTCGCCGTCTCGAGGAAGCGCACGAGTCCGGCCCGCGTCCCGCGCTCCTTCGCGAGCTGCGCCGCCTCCGCGATCAGGAGGCGCAGGCGTCCGGAGCTCGGCAGCATCCGCTGCGGCGCGCGACTGTGCCGCCGCGCCGTCGCGGACCGGCGCGCGTCGTCGCTCCAGCGCCCGAGGTTCACCCAGTGGGCCAGGAACGGGACGAAACGCGCCGGAGCCCGCAGAGGGTCGAAGCAGGCGTCGAGGTTCTCGAGCGCCGTCTCGATCGGCGCGTGGTGCGCCTCCATCGCGGCGAGCAGGCCTTCCAGCACGCTCTCCGTCGCGCGGGTGCGCTGGATGACCTGGGGCAGCAGCGCGGCGATCCGTTCGCGATGCATGGTCGCCTCAGCCTTCGTCGTCGAGCGCGGACGCGACGTCGAGCTGGTGCGGTCCGGAGCAGAGGAGCCAGTCGCCCGGCAGGGTGACCTTCTCCCGCGACTCCTTCGCCGAGACCTGCTCGAAGATGCGCTCCTGCTTGCGGCGGCGGTGGACGCCGAGCGCTCCCGCCGCGAGCAGCACGCCGCTCATGCCGTCCGCGGCGACCGTCTCGACCGGATGGAGGCGGCTCACGTCGCGCAGCGGCAGCCCGCAGTTCACGTCGGCGGTGCTCCAGGTCGCGCCGGTCGCCGAGCTCGAGGTCGAGAGGACGCCGGCGTGGTGGGTCGCCGCGTGGACCATGTCGCCGACGAACGCGAGCGCGTGGCAGCTGCCGCCCCTCCAGCCGTTCGCGAACGCGACCCATTCCGACGGCGCGTCCTCGGCCAGGCGCACGCCGAAGCGCATGCAGCCGGAGCCTTCGCTCGCCTTCTCGGCGGCGAGCGCCGCCCACAGGAAGAGCTGGCCCGCGTCGCGCTGGACCTCGAGGCAGGTGATGTCGGCGTCCTTCATGCCGATGTGCCGGTACGAGCCCGGCGCGCCGGCGCGCGAGGAGAGGTAGACGCCGCGCGTCTGGCGCGCCGAGACGGCGATCGAGACGGCGCCGCGCTCGTGGACGGCGACGGCGACGGCCGACATGCCGAGGTCCTGCTCCGCCGGCTCGACGACGATCGGCAGCGGCGTCGAGCCGGACGCGAGCGCGAGCTCGTAGAGCCCCTTCTCGGTCGCGAGCAGCAGCACCGGCTCCTGCTCGCGCATCATCCAGGCGAGGTCGTTGACCTTGAAGTCGAGGCGGCGCGGCGGCGCCCAGGTGTCGCCGCAGTCGCGCGACACGTGGACCTGCGAGGCGTCGTTCCCGTCGACCACCATGTGGGTCGAGACGGCCAGGATCCCGGCGCGGTCCTGGTGGTTCTCGATCACGTGGACCCGCTCGCCCGTGAATCGCCGCAGGAGCTCCCAGCCGTCGCCGTCGTTGACGCTGCGGTAGAGCCCCTCGCCCGAGGCCGCGTACCACGTCTGCGGCTGGAAGGGGTCGACGCTCACGCAGTCGACCTGGTCGGACGGCGCGTCCTCGACCTCGAGACGCACGTCGGAGACGTAGCGCACGCCCGGCTCGGCGAGCGTGGCGTCGTAGACGGTCGAGACGCGCAGCTCCTGGCCGAAACGCCACCCCTCGTGGCCCCCCTCCGAGGCGAGCGGCGAGAGCGTCCGGTGCAGCCGCTCGAGCACGCGCGAGCGCACCGCCTCGGGTTCCTCTTCGGCGTGGACGATCACGCGCGCGCGCACCGTGACCGGCTTGAAGCGGGCCCAGCGCACGCGGCAGGCGGTGCCGAGCGTCTTGCGCAGGTCGAGCTCCGCCTGGACCTTCGAGCGCACCTCCTCGGCGCAGAACTCCTCGAGCACGGCGCGCGGGAGCTGTCCCTTGTCGATCCGGTTCGGCGCGACCTGCGGGACGATGACGACGTCGACGGTGCCGGGCGTCGCGTGCATCCAGAGGCTCTGCGCCGCGAAGGCGCTCGCGCGCGCGACGCCGCCCGACGAGCGCAGCGCGAGGATGCGATAGTCGTCGGACGTGACGGCGCGCTGCAGCGTGCGGAACTCCTCGGGACCGCGGAGCAGCGCGCTCTCCTGCGACTCGACGTCGCGGCCGCCGCTGGCCATCGCGGGGTTGGCCACGCCGAGCCCCGCGATCGGCGTCTTCATCACGGTGAGCGTCCCGGCCGCGACGTTGCCCTCGCTCCCGCCGCCGCGGCGGTACCACGCCCGGATCTCCCGCTCGCGCGGCGGGATCGCGCCGAGCCCCTGCGCCGCCGGCGCGAAGAGGATGCGGCCGCTCACGCGGTCGACGACGTAGGCGCGCTCGTCCGCGTCGGCGAGGCTGAAGCTCTCGCGCTCCTCCCATATGAGGAAGGACTTGTCGCCGAAGCGGCGCGCGTTCGAGCGGTCGGTCGCCTCGGTCTCGAGCGCCTCGACACCGACCACGAGGTCGAGGCCGCCGCCGGTCGGCGCGACGATCGGCGGGTGGCGCACCGTGAACGTCTGCCCGGGCTGGCCGGTCGAGCGGCCGAGCAGCTCGCCTTCGACGAGCTCGCCGTGGTGGGCGTCGACTTCGCCGCTCGTCTGGCCCGCCTTGATCTCGAGGTCGCGGTCGGTCGTGAAGATCGGCGGGAGGCCCGTGCCGCCGGTGCGCTGGATCGTGATCTGCGTCCCGCGCGGGATCTTGACCGCCTGGTCGGTGCCGCGCGAGCGCGTGAAGACGAGGCGGGCGTGCGCGGCGGCGGGCGGGAGGCGGCGCGCGCCGAGCAGGCGGAGGAACTCGACGTAGGCCTTCTCCGGCACGCGGTTGACGCGGTAGAGGAGCGTCTCCGTCAGGTGGGCGAAGAGCTCGAGCAGGATCGTGCCCGGGTCGTTCGACTGCAGGCCGCTCCACGAAGGCGTCGCGCCCTTCATGGCCGCCTCCGCCTCCGCCATCAGCTGGCCGAAGTCGCGGTCGTCGAGGTGGGGCGTCGTGAGGCGGTTCATGGCGGGCTCTCAGGTCAGGTCGAGCACGAAGGAGAGGCGGTCGTGCTCGAGCGTGGCGCGCAGCCGGTACTCGACGACGATCTCGAGCTGGCCGGGCTCGTCCACGACGCGGCGCGCGTCGACGGCGAGCAGCGTGACGCGCGGCTCGAAGCGCGTGACGGCCTGGCGGACGTGGTGGATCGCGAGTCCGGCGGTGGTGTCGTCGTTGGGGGCGAAGACGAGCTGCTGGAGGTCGCAGCCCCAGTCCTGCCGCATCACCCGTTCGCCCGGCGACGTGGAGAGCAGCAGCAGGAGACCCTGGCGGACCGAGGCCGGACCCTGCACGAGCTCCACGCGTCCGCTGGCGTCGAGCTGCAGCCCGCTCCTCGATGCGCCTCCCGCGTCGACGCCCCACGGGTCGAAGTCGGGGTGGACGAAGCGCCACGCGGTGATGGTCGCCGGCGTCATGCGACGGCTCCCACCCACGACTGGCCCGGGTCGTTCACGACGTAGTCGACCGACATCGGCGGCGTCCCGTCGGTGTTGCCGACCACGCTGTCGAGACAGACCGCGCGCCCCTCGATTCTCAGGAACGCCGAGTAGCCCGAGCGCACGCGCAGCGTCGTCACGCAGGGGCGCATCCCCGCCGCGGGATTGAAGACGGGGCAGCCGTTGATCGGACGCCCCTCGGGATCGGGCGTGACGAGGACGCGCCGCCCGCCGATCGTGACGAGCGACTGCGTCGGCACCACCTGGACCGTCCCCATCTGGTGCTTGCAGACGAGCCGCGCGTCTTCGGTGAGCCAGCGCATGGTCAACCTCTCTCGAAGTCGACGTGGTCGGCGCGCAGGACGATCTTCCCGCCCGGTGCGGCGAGCTCGAGGCGGTCCTTCGCGTGGATGCGCAGCCCTTTCGGCAGGAGCTCGATGAAGACGCCGTCCTGCGTCTCGATGCGCGCGCCGTGCTCGACGTCGTCGAGCCGCACGAGCTGGCCGTTCGGCGTGCGCAGCGCGTAGCGCATCACGGCGCCGTCGACCGGCTTCGCGTCCGGGAGCTTGCGCGTCGCGAAGACGCTGCCGAGCACGATCCCGTGCGCCTGCCAGTCGCACGGGAAGCAGACCAGCACGTGGTCGCCGACGTCGGGCAGGGCGATCAGCCCTTTGCCGGCGCCCGCGCCCACCGTCACGACCTGCATCCAGTCCGACTCGAGGTCGTTCCAGGTCGGCAGCGAGACCTGGATGCGGCCGAGCTCGTCGGGATCGTTGACGCTCGTCACCATGCCGAGCGTCACGAGCGGCGCGGCG
>Ga0137437_1000835_pt1 | contig 10307 bp, 9 predicted proteins | sample EasRivERMGT138_2_FD_102332 | JGI IMG/M metagenome (GOLD analysis project Ga0137437, IMG submission 102332) | Soil microbial communities from meander-bound floodplain in the East River, Colorado, USA - East River MetaG ERMGT138_2 | ecosystem: Environmental > Terrestrial > Soil > Floodplain ...
AGGTTCCTCGTCCGCCGCCGCGGTGACGGCGCGAAACAGGAAAACGACGGCAATAAGTCTTGAGAGCATGCGTAAGGTTTCTTTGCGCTTCGATTGTAGAGACCAAAGACTATAGAGTAGCCGACGTTGTATCGGATTGGAACCGGCCTTGCTGAAACGGGCATCATTGGCGCTGCCGTCTCTTGCAGCCAATCGCCATTCGGCAGGAGCGGCGAGCCATATCGATGTCGTCATGGCGCAGACGTTTGCGTTGGGCAACGAGCGCAACGCATTGGATATCTCGCGACGCCGGACGACCGCGAGCGTGCGTTCACTGAATGCGGCAGGCGGGGATTGGCAAGTCTCGGACATGCGGTCGGCCGATGCCGTGCCCGCTGGATCGCAGACCGGGCCTACGAAGCAATCATCTTTGCACAAGGAAAGAACCAAACATTTTGCCTTAGCCCCTAGATATGGCAGGTGTCTTTGTAAATGGAATTCTTAGGGGAGGCGAACAACCGGCGCAACATCGGTTCGAAGAACGCCAGCGGCGCGCATTCCATCGCCGGGTCAAACGCGGGATTGTCGTAGATCTCGCAAAAGCGGGCGGTGCGTTCGAAATACGGGTGTCCGCGAAACTGCTCGCGCATGTTCGCATCGAGCCCGATATGCTCGAAGAAAGGGAATGTTGCAGCCGGTCGACGGCGAAGCCACCGGCATCCCCGCCGAGCAATTTCAGATGTGCGATGACACGATCGGGCAGTCCGGCCGCGAACGGTTTATGGCGCGCAACGATGATGTCCCAGTCCGCCTTGGTGCTTTCCGTCATGGATTTGAAGCCCGCACGTTGCTCCATCATGTCGCCCATTGCATTCTCCGAGGTTCGTGTAATTCGCCGGTACGCCGGAGTATAGCGCCGCTGAAGTTGCCATGCGTCAAGCCCCGGTGGTCGCCTGGTCCGGGGCAATGCCCGAATCCACATTCAACGAACTTCCCGGCCCGCCCCCTTCTGGAACAGGCAAGACCCTGATCACAGTAATTAAAGGGGACGCCCGCAGGCGTCCCCTTTCCCCCGACCGGTCTAGCCGCGGCCGATTTTTTCGATGCAGGCTTTTTCCGTCATCTGCTCGAAGCCCTTCCCCTTGCAGGCATTCTTGCCTTTGCAGCCATTCATCGAGGTCTTGCACTCGCTGTGGCCCTTGCAGGCGTTGGCGCCGTAACACTTGATCATCACCTCCTCGGCGTTCGCGGTGCTGACGACCGCAGACGTGGCAAACAACGCGGCGGCGGTGGTTGCGAGTGCTGCACTGACCATTTTGCGATTGACGTTCATGCGACGTACTCCTCTATCGTGGTTTGCTGGGACCGGGGCGGTGCGTTGATCGAAGGCCGTCCCGGACGTTCCTACGCAACGCAGTTACGCTGCTGCGCGAGCTGTTAGCTCCCGACCTCGATGGGCAGGAGGGCAGGCTCGATTGGATTTACGTCCACGCAGAGCGACTGGATTCAACTTGGTTGGGGTCGCCGCACCTTGACTCCCGGCCGCCGGGCAGGCAAGTTACGCGGCGGATTTCCTTAAGGGGGGCAATGTGTCGCTAGTCGGCAAGCTGAAGGCTCAGATGTCGCTGCCGGTTATCGGCGCGCCCATGTTCATCGTCGGCATCCCGACGCTCGTCATCGAACAATGCATCAACGGCGTAATCGGCTCCTTTCCGGCGCTGAACGCACGTCCCGCCGAACTGCTGGATACCTGGCTGGAGCAGATCGAGAGCGCGCTCGAGGCCCATCGCAAATCACAGCCCGGGGCGAGAATCGCCCCCTACGCCGTCAATCAGATCATCCATCACTCCAATGACCGCCTGGAGCGCGATCTCGACGCCTGCATCCGTCATCGGGTCCCGATGATCATCACCAGCTTGCGCGCGCCGGACGATGTCGTGAAAAAAGTGCATGAATATGGCGGCGTGGTATTCCACGACGTGATCAGCATCCGGCATGCGCAAAAGGCGCTGGAGGCGGGAGTGGATGGCTTGATCCTGGTCTGCGCCGGCGCCGGGGGCCATGCCGGCGCGCTCAGCCCCTTCGCTCTATTGCGCGAGGTGCGCCGATTCTTCTCCGGGCCGATTGCGCTGTCCGGCTCGATCACCGACGGCTCCGGAATTCTCGCCGCCGAAGCCATGGGCGCGGACTTCGCTTACATGGGAACGCGCTTCATCGCGACGCAGGAAGCCAACGCCGTGGAAGCCTACAAGCAGATGATCGTCGACGGCAGCGCGGCCGACGTCGTATACACACCGTTCTTCACCGGCGTGCACGGCAACTACCTCAAGGCCAGCATCGTGCGCGCAGGCCTCGATCCGGACAACCTCGCATCCTCCGAGAAGGCCTCAATGGACTTTGGTTCCGGACGGACCAAGGCCTGGAAGGATATCTGGGGCGCGGGGCAGGGCGTGGGCAACATCGACGACGTGCCCTCGGTGCGCGACCTGATCGCGCGCCTGCGCGGGGAATACGAAGCCGCTCGCGGCCGCTTACAACTCGCCCCGACCGGGGCGGTAGTCTAAGGTTTCAACCTCAACGCAAAGGCGCAAAGGACGCAAAGAGAGGCAAAAACAAAAAAGTAGAAAGTTAAACGGCCTGCCGATACGAGATTAACGCTCGTGCAGTGGTAATTATCTAATAGCGTGAATTGCACACCGCTATACTTTTTACCCCTTTCCCCTGCTTTTCTTTGCGTCCTTTGCGCCTTTGCGTTGAGATGTTGCTCTAAGCCAGATCCGCAATGCGGTCCGCCATGAGGCCGGCATGCTCGCGTTGCTTGTGAAAGCGGATTCCGGGGAAGCGATCCTCGACCACTTTCATCTCGAAGGTCGTATTGGTCAGCACGGCCAGCGCGTCGGCGGCGTCCCGCGCCAGGCGCCCTGCATTGCCTTCGACGAATTTAGCGAAGGCAACCGGATCGTCGGACGATACCCAGCGCGCGCAGGTGTAGGGGGCCGGTGAGAGGCGCGCCTCCACGCCGTACTCATGTTGCAGCCGGTGAGCAGCCACGTCGAACTGCAGGCTGCCGACCGCGCCGAGCAGCATCATGGTATTGCGCAGCGGACGGAACACCTGGATCGCGCCCTCCTCCCCGAGCTGCATCAGGCCGGTGCGCAACTGCTTGGTCTTGAGCGGGTTCACGACCTCGACGATGTGGAAAATTTCCGGCGCGAAGAAGGGCAGGCCGGTGAACTGCAGGTCCTGGCCGTCGGTCAGCGTATCGCCCAACTGGATGCCGCCGTGGGTCGGGATGCCGATGATGTCCCCGGCGTAGGCCTCTTCGAGCAACTCCCGGCGTTGCGACAGGAAGGACACAACGTTGTTGGGCCGGATCTCCTTGCCGGTGCGCTGGATTTTGAGCCGCATGCCGCGCTGGAAGTGCCCCGAACACACGCGCATGAACACCACGCGGTCGCGATGCGCGGGATCCATGTTGGCCTGGATCTTGAACACGACCGCGGAGAAATGGCTGTCGTGAGGATCGACATTGCCCTGCAATGCCATGCGCGGTTGCGGCGGCGGTGCGATGTCCACCAGCGCATCGAGCACTTCGCGCACCCCGAAATTGTTGATGGCCGAACCGAAGAAGGCAGGCGTCTGCCTGCCTGCGAGGAATTCCTCCCGCGAGAAGGCCGGTGTCGCGCCGCGAACGAGCTCGATGTCGTTGCGCGCGCGCACGAACTCGTCGCCGAAGCGTACCACCAGCGAGGGGTCGTCGAGCCCGGTGACGATTTCTTCTTCTTCGTTGCCCACCCGGTCTTCTCCCGGGCGGAAGACGCGGATGCGGTTCTTCGCCAGATCGTAGACGCCGCGAAACGATTTGCCCATGCCGATCGGCCAGGAGAACGGCACGACAGTCATGCCCAGCGCCTTCTCGATTTCGTCGATCAGGTCGAGCGGCTCGCGCACTTCGCGGTCCATCTTGTTGATGAATGTGATGACCGGCGTGCCGCGCGAACGGCAGACTTCCAATAGCCGCAACGTCTGCGCCTCGACGCCGTTGGCGGCGTCGATCACCATCAGCGCCGCATCGACCGCGGTCAGCACGCGATAGGTGTCTTCGGAGAAATCCTTGTGGCCGGGGGTATCGAGCAGGTTGATCACCTTGCCGCGGTACTCGATCTGCATCACCGAACTGGCGACCGAGATGCCGCGCTGCTTTTCGATCTCCATCCAGTCCGAGGTGGCATGGCGCGTGGCCTTGCGCGCCTTCACGCTGCCGGCGATGTGGATCGCGCCCGCGAACAGCAGCAGGTTCTCGGTCAGCGTGGTTTTGCCGGCATCCGGGTGGGAAATGATCGCGAACGTGCGGCGCTGTTCGACGTGCCCGGCCAGGATTTCTTTCGTGATCTCGCTCATGAAACCTTCAGGGGGGAGGTTTGCCTTGTCAACCTTCGAGAGGGTGGGCAGACCTCGATCCATGGAAAAGGGGCGAATTCTACGGGCTTGCCTTCCACGCGTCCATGACTGGTCCTGCTACACAACAATGCGGTGCGGGGCACATGGAGATCGACCTTGCAATGGCCGTCGCAAAATGACAAATTCCTTGCCAAAGTGCGGTTATCTTGGCCGCGACCGGCTCTACCCGTTATTTCGGGAAACAGGATGAACACACCGAAGGATCTTCTGGAGAAGTATCTGCAGGCGAAAGACCTCAATCGCCCATCCCTGATTCTCGACTGCTATACGCCAGACGCGGTCCTGACTTACTCCATTGCGACAGACACGATCTCTTTCCCCGACAAAGTACTGGGAGCGGACGCGATTGCGCAAACGCTGGTGCGGGACTTCAGAAAAAACTTCGACTGCTGCAAGACCTATTATGTGTGCGATCGGATAGCCGGGGACGACCGGCGCATCGACTTCATGCCATGGCTGGTGATCATGAGGCAGGTGTCGAATACGGCGCTGCGGGTCGGCAAGGGCTATTACCGGTGGCGGTTCGAATCCGGCGCAAGGGGGCTGCAGGTGTGCGCTATGCACATACGCATCGAGCGCATGGACATCTTCGAGGATCGCAACGCAAAGATGTTGGCTGTCCTGCAATCAGCGTTGCCTTATCCGTGGCTGCCGCCGGCGACGTTGCGCGAAACATTCGCGCGCTTGATGAAGCAAGCCCCAGGCTTCGCATTTCTTGACGTCTTCAGGGAGCCGGTGGGGAAACCCGCATAGCAGGCGGGATCAGGCACGGTTGCGGTGCAGATCACCCCCTCTCGGCGCACCATGTCTGAGCAATGGTCCACGGGTTCCGGCCGACGACGTGTTCAAGTACAGACGCATAGTACCGTTTTTGCTTTGGCATGGATCCTGCGGAATCACGAGCGTGTACGGCTGCGCCTGGATTCGGGCTTCAATGATGATGCGGTGAAATTCCAGGTCGAGGTCGCTGAATCGGGACGTGTCCGTTTCGCGAAGAGGCTGCCGGGCCTGGACGGAGCAGGTTTGTTCGATATCTTCGGGAGTGACCATGCGCACAAAATAGCCGCGATGCGGTTGACAAGCAAAAGTCCATATTCGATAGAATGGCCGTGCGTGCCGAACAACCATAAACCGGGATTTCGTCGATAGCTGCCGGCCGGGCCGCTGCTTGGCCGTGGCCCGAGGTCCGATTGCCGGGGCCCCAAAAGAAACTTGAGGAGAAATCAATGGCCAAAGAGATTTTGTGTGCATTCGGTGTGGACGTGGATGCAGTCGCCGGCTGGCTGGGTTCCTACGGGGGCGAAGATTCTCCGGATGACATTTCGCGCGGCTTGTTTGCCGGCGAAGTCGGCACCCCGCGTTTGGTCAATCTATTCAAGCGCCTTGGCATCAAGACCACGTGGTTCATTCCCGGGCACTCGATCGAAACCTTCCCGGAACAGACGGCCATGGTGGTGGAGGCAGGGCACGAGATCGGCATTCACGGTTACACCCACGAGAACCCGATCTCGATGACCCGCGAGCAGGAAGAGGCGGTGCTCGACAAGTGTATCGACCTGGTGACCAAGGTTTCCGGCCGGCGCCCAACCGGCTACGTCGCGCCGTGGTGGGAATTCAGCACGGTCACCAACGAATTGCTCCTGAAAAGAGGGATCAAGTACGACCATAGCCTGATGCACAAGGATTTCGAGCCCTACTACGTGCGCGTGGGCGATAGCTGGACGCTCATCGATTACTCGAAAAAGCCGCAGGAATGGATGAAGCCCCTGCAGCGCGGCGTCGAGACGGACCTGATCGAGATTCCGGGAAGCTGGTATCTGGACGACTTGCCGCCGATGATGTTTATCAAGAAGGCGCCCAACTCCCACGGCTTCGTCAATCCGCGCCACCTCGAGGAGATATGGCGCGATCAGTTCGACTGGGTTTACCGGGAAATGGACTACGCCGTTTTTACCATGACCATCCACCCGGATGTGTCCGGCCGCCCGCAGGTGTTGCTGATGCTCGAGCGCCTGTTCAATCACATCATTCGTCATCCCGGCGTGCGGTTCACCACCTTCGACGATATCGCCAACGACTTTGCCCGCCGCAGCCCGCGCAAGAAAAAATAAGCCGCATAAGGACACTCTGGAGTACGCTGAGCTTACCTGACCGGGGAGACGTCAATGCAGAGTTGGCGCAACCGCAAGACTCTCATCCTGAGCCGCGCCGAGATGATGGGATTACTGACCCCGGCGGAATACAACCAATGCGTGGAACAGGCCTATCGCATGCACGGCGAGCGGCGCTTCTACATGGACCCCAAGGCCCACATCGTCCTGGACAAGTATCCGGGTGAGTGGGAAGCGATGCCTTCCTATATCGAGGAACCCGAGGCCGCGGCCTGCAAGTGGGTGTCGATCCGCGAGAACAACCGCAAGAACCACGATCTGCCCACGGTATTTTCGATCCTCATCTATACCCATCCTGAAACCGGTTTTCCGCTGGCGATTTGCGACGGTAGCCACCACACCGTCATGCGCACCGGATCGGCCGCGGCCGTTTCCGCCAAATGGCTGGCGCGCAAGGATTCGAAAGTGCTGGCCATCGTCGGTGCGGGGCACATGGCGGCCGGCGTGCTTGCGACCTGCAACGAGGTCTTCGGCTGGGAGGAAGTGCGGGTCTGGAGCCGCTCGCAGGCGACACTGGACCACTTCGTCAAGGAGCAGGGGCCAAAATACGACGCTTTCAAGCTGATCGCCACCACCAACCTGGAAAAGGCCGTTCGCGGCGCCGACGTGGTGGTGACGGTAACGCCGGCGCGCGGGGCCATCGTCAAGAACGAATGGATCAGCGAGGGCATGCATATTGCGGCTCTCGGTGCCGACAAGTCCGGGGACCAGGAACTGGAAGCCGCGATCCTGAAACGCGCACGCATCTTCGTGGACGACATCCGCCAGTGCCGGACCGACGGAGAGATCAACGTGCCCTTGTCGCAGGGCGTGCTCAAGGAAACAGACATTGCCGGGGAGATCGGCGAGGTGATCATCGGGAAAAAGAAGGGGCGGAATTCGGACAGGGACATCACCGTGTTCGACTCCACCGGCATTGCACTACAGGACTCGGCCACCATCCCGCTCGAGTACGAGAGGGCGCTCGCCGCCGGCGTGGGAATCGAGAAGAAAATGATCTCAACTTGACTTGTACTTCCATCGCAAACAGAGGAGAAGACCATGTTGAAGAAGGCAAAAGCGAAGACAGCAGGACAGCGGGCCAAGACGCAGACCTCGACGGGGCGCCGGCGCTTCCTCAAGACCGCCGCGGTAACGGCAGGCGCCGCGGCCACGACGGGTTTGATCGACGGGTTCCCGCTGGTGTGGTCGCAGAACATCAAGGACGTGAAGCTGGTGCAAGTGGGCGGCTCCTACTCCGCCATTAAAGATATCGCGGACCAGGCCACCAAGGACTTGGGCTTCAAGGTGGAGATGCAGACCGCCGACCATTCTGCCCTCCTGAACCGCCTGGTCACTCAACCCCAGACCATCGATATCGCGGATATCGAGTACTTCTTCCAGCATCACTTGATCAAGCGCGGCACGCTTCAGCCCATGGATGTGGAGAAGAAGATCAAGTTGTGGGACAAGGTCGTTCCGATCTTCACCAAGGGTACCTATCCCGACGGCAGGAAAGTGTCCAGCCAGGGCGTGCTGCCCTATGAAGTGCAGTACGTGAGCGGACCGGGCGCGAAAGAGTTCGCCAAGGGCCCGACCAAGTGGATCACGGGCATACCCACGGTTTACAACGCCGACACTTTGGGCATTCGCCCCGACTTGGTCAAGCGCAAGATCGAGAGCTGGTCCGAGTTGCTCAACCCCGAGTGGAAGGGCAAGACGTCCATCGTATCCGTGCCGGGGATCGGCATCATGGACGCCGCCATGGCCATCGAAGCACGCGGCGACATCAAGTATGGCGATAAAGGCAATATGACCAAGGCCGAGATCGATAAGACCATCGACATTCTCAAGGCCGCGAAGAAGGCGGGCCAGTTCCGCGCCATGTGGGCCACCTTCGACGAGTCCGTGAACCTGATGGCGGCGGGCGAAACCGTCGTTCAGTCCATGTGGTCACCGGCGGTGACGGCGGTGCGTTCGCGCGGCATTCCGTGCTACTACGCGCCGTTGAAGGAAGGTTATCGCGCCTGGGGCAGCTGTATCGCTCCCATGGCCCACCTCAAGGGCGTCAAACTCGACGCGGCCTACGAGTACCTCAATTGGTATATGTCGGGATGGCAGGCGGGCTTCATCGCCAAGCAAGGCTATTACAGCTCCATTCCCGAGACCGCCAAGAAATTCATGACCGAGGACGAGTACGGTTATTGGTACGAAGGCAAGCCGGCCAAGGGCGAAATCAAGGATCCCTACGGTAACGTCATGGAGAAGGCCGGTGCCGTGCGCGACGGCGGATCCTTCTGGGATCGAATGGGTAAAGTGGCGTGCTGGAATACCTTGATGGACGAAAACCAGTACATGGTCAAGAAGTGGAACGAGTTCCTGGCGTCCTGAAATACAGGGACTAGGAGCCGGGATTCCGGGGACGGGGGGCGGAGATTTTTTCTCCTCCCTCTTCCCTTCCCCCTTCCTTCAATCACCTGACAGAACAAGAGGCGCACGCCCGTGAAAGTCTCGCCGACCCTGACGTCTTATCTCCAGATCGGTCCGCTGCTGCTGGTGCTGCTGCTGTTTTTCGGCATTCCTTTGCTGGTGGTCATCGCCTATAGTTTCTTTCAGTTCGACGGCCTCGATTCGATTCCCGCCTTCGACTTCGTGAACTACATCGATGTATTGACCTCCGGGCTCACGCTGTCTTTGTATTTGAAAACACTCTATTACGCGGTGGTGGTATGGGCGATTACGCTCCTGATCGGATTCGCCGTTGCCTATTTCCTGGCTTTCCACGTGCAGAGCCTTATTTGGCAGATGGCGTTGTTGCTTTTGTGCACCGTGCCTTTCTGGACGTCCAATATTATTCGCATGATCTCGTGGATTCCTTTTCTCGGCAGGAACGGGATCTTCAACAACGCGCTCATCGGCGCGGGTATTACGGATGAGCCCCTGGAATTTCTGCTGTTCTCCGATTTCGCGGTCATCATTGCCTATGTGCATTTGTTCACGCTGTTCATGATCGTGCCCATCTTCAACGCCATGGCGAGAATCGACAAGGCGTTGATCGAGGCGGCCCGCGATGGCGGCGCGAGTGCCTGGAGCATCATCTGGGACATCGTGGTACCCCTTTCCAAGACGGGGATCGCCCTGGGGTCGATCTTCGTGGTTACCCTGGTGATGGGGGATTTTTTCGTGGTCAAGGTCATGAGCGGCAGCCAGTCCGCTTCCGTTGCCATGGCCATGTCGAACCAGATCGCCATGGTGCAGTACCCTCCGGCGGCGGCCAGTGCCGTTATCTTGTTGATCGTGGTGAGCTTGATGGTGGCGGCGATCCTGCGTGTTGTCGATGTTCGAAAAGAGATCGCGGGATAAGCCATGCAGAAACTACAGACCGGCAAACGTCCCTGGAGCTTCTACGCGCTGAGTGTTTTTTTCGGGCTGTTCGTGCTCTTCCTCTACGGCCCCATGTCGGCCATTTACATCCTGTCCTTTCAGGGACCCACGGGAGGCCTCACCTTTCCCATGCGAGGGTGGTCGTTGCACTGGTTCGACGCGCTCTTCAGCCAGCAGCGAACGGGGGATTTCGCGGGCGCGTTCACCCGCTCCATGATTCTCGCGGTGATGGTTTTGCTGCTGACGGTGGCAATTTCGGTGGTCGCCGGGCTTGCCTTCCGGCGTCGATTCATCGGGGCCGCCTTCGTGTTCTACCTGGCGGTCGCCAGCCTG
>Ga0137437_1000836_pt1 | contig 10302 bp, 5 predicted proteins | sample EasRivERMGT138_2_FD_102332 | JGI IMG/M metagenome (GOLD analysis project Ga0137437, IMG submission 102332) | Soil microbial communities from meander-bound floodplain in the East River, Colorado, USA - East River MetaG ERMGT138_2 | ecosystem: Environmental > Terrestrial > Soil > Floodplain ...
CCTGCCACCACGAAGGCTACGTCGACGGGCGCATCCACTACACCGGGCGTGACCGGGTCTACGCGACGACCCGCCCGCTGTACGGCCTGTTCAACAACGGGCCGCACTTCTCGCGCGCGCTCGACAAGACGATGACGCAGATGGTGCACGCGGAGTTCCGCGTCGCCAACCGCCACAACGGCCGTGACCCGTGGTTCGCGCTGACGCGCGCCGACGTGCCCTGGCTCGACTACGTCGCCGGTGTGCCGGCGCAGCTGTCCCCGGAGCTCCTGCGCGAAGCCTTCATGACGTTCCTCATGGACTTCACGCACCGGGAAAACCCCGCGGTGGTCGACCACGCACGGTTCACCGAGCTCGAGCGCACCGGCGCGCGAACGTTTGGCGATCGCTGCGCGGCCTGTCACGCGGCACGCCTGGTCGCAGACGACCCCGGCTCGGCGGTGCCGTTCGAGCGCTGGGAGTCACTCGTGCTGTCGCCGGCCGGGCCGATCGTGTGGAGCAACGCCGCCTACGAGAAGACCGGCGTCCTGCCGTTCGTTCACGCCAGCGGTGCGCGCGTGCCGGCGCTCCGCCGGCTCTACAAGAAGTGGCCGTACTTCACCAACGGCAGCGCGCGCTCGCTCGCCGAGGTCCTCGACCGGTTCGCGTCGAGCCCGACCGCGACGTATCACGATGGCGCACCCGCCGGCGCCGCGCTCGCTCGGCTCACCGCGGACGAGAAGTCGGCGCTCCTGGCGTTCCTCGACCTGCTCTGATCTGCGGGTGACGGTGCCGCGACCAGGTCGTGACCGTGCGCTGCTTGATCACCGCAAGACCGTCCACCCGGCTCACCGCGGACGAGAAGTCAGCGCTCCTGGTGTTCCTCGACCGGCGCTGATCTGCGGGTGACGGCGCTGCGAGCTAGGTCGCGACCGTGCGCGGGAGGCGGCGGACGGCCGCCGCGAGCCTTGGTATGGAACGAGGTCGTCAGCTGCGAGCGGCATCCGCGGGGACCCGGCTCGCCTCTGGGGACGTGAGCGAGGACGCGGACTGCGCCTCGGCGGGCTCGAAGCGGTAGCGCTGGACGTTGACGTACACGCCCTCGAATAGCGACGGGTAGCTGTCGCGCACCGCCGCCTTGCGCTCCGCGAGTGCGTCGTACATCGCGCGGGGCACGGCGATGTCGCCGAGGATCTCGCCGGGGCCGCCGGGCGGGAAGCCGTAGGAGAGGAAGCGCAACGCCAGCGCGTCGGCGCCGTCGAGGGTTAACAGCATCACGCCGCGCCGCAGTAGGTCCGGCTGGGTCGCGAGGATCTCGAGCTTCAGCGCCTCGACGAGCGCGTCGTCGAGCGCGGCGTCGCCGCCCACGACCTTCTCGCGAAGCTCCTCGTAGCCGTACACCAGGCGCGGCGTCACCAGCGAGCCGAGCGACGCGATGAAGCGCGGGCCGGTGACCGGATCGAACACGGCGCGGTACGCGGCGACGACCTCGGGCTCGTGCGCGTGGTAGGCGGGGCGCTGGTCCTCGGGCAGGACCTGGACCCACAGGCCGCGATCGAAGTCGACGTACAGGAACGGGTGGATGGCGGTGACGGTGCGTCCGCACGCGCACGGGTGCTGGAACAGCGTGCGATCGAGCACCCACCGGCGCGCTTCGGGCAGGCGGTTTGCGTTCAGGCTGTCCGCGACCCGGACGTCGACGGCGGCGCCGCAGTCAACACAGCGGAACGCGGTGCTGTAGATCGTCGACATCTAGTGGACTACTTGCCACGCCGTCTTGGTCGGGTTCTGGCGCAGGATGGCCATGGTGAAGCTGGCCTTCGCGTCGAACGTCACGTCGAGCCGCTCGAGCTCCGGCGGCGTGAAGCCGGCGCCGGCCGGCGGTGCCGCACCGCCCGGTCCCGAGCCGACGCCGCGATAAAGATGGAGCACCGCGCCGGTCTTGGTGTAGTCGAGCGTCCGGACCAGGTCCGTTCCGATGAACGGCCGGGTCACGCCATCCCAGCCGACGGCGCTCGGCGGACCAAACCAGCTCAGGTCGATCGCGCCGGTGACGTAGAGTAGCTCGAGCAGGTGGCCGAGCGAGAGATGCTTGGCGGGGAAGCCGGCGGCCGCGAGGAAGCCGGTCGTGGCCGCCACGCCGCCCCCGTTGGCGAGCTTTCCGTTCCACACCGCGGCGGCGGTGCGGTAGCCCGGCGAACCGTCGGCCTGGAACGTCTCGACGAAGAGCAGGTACGGCACGCTCGCGCCGTCGGGGCTCTTCCAGGGCCGCAGCACCACCTTGGCGGACATCTCCTCGGTCAGCGGACCATGCCAAGCTGTGACCACGAGCTCGGCGGCGCGCTTCCAGTTGTCATCGGGCAGGTCCCGGTACGTGATCTCCATGGCGGCTTTCGTTGGCATCGCCGCGGGCGGCGGCTTGTGGGTGGCACCGGAATCGGACGCCGGCTTCGGTTCGCTGTGTCCGTTCGTACTGCGGCACGCGATCGCGATCAGCGCAAGCAGCATGGTCGTACTGCGCATCATAGGGGCATGCCCCGCGCCGCGGCCGGCATGCTGGCGCCCGCGTTGTCCGCTTGCTCGGGTTGTTGCTGCGGCACGGCCGCGGCGGTTTGAACCTGACCTTCGCCCGCGCCCTGTCCCGGTCCCGGCTGGCTGGGCCCCGGTGTGGCCGGCGAGCCGCCATAGGCCGGCAGGCCGAGCTCGGCGGGATCTGCTTGCTGGAGGGCATTGAAGAAGTCGGCCGGCGTCAGGCCATTGTTGGGCGGCGACAGCGCGGCGCCGCTGAACTTCGCCGTGTACATCTCCGCGAACATCTCCTTGTACGACGACACGCCGTAGTGGCTTACCTTGTTGCGCCAGCACACGGCGTCGTAGCTGACCCATTTGTTGTCCCAGCGCGTGCAGAAGAAGTGCACCTTGGCGGCTCCCGGATCGATCCCCGCCGGGATGATGTACGACTGATCCGGGATGTTGCTCACGCCGCTGAGCTGGACGACGTTCTGCACGAGCAGGTGGCCGCCGAGCGTTGCGTGCACCGATAGCAAAGTGAGCGCGGTGTCCACGCTGCCGAAGGTCGTCGCGAGCGTATGTCCGGACTGTGAGGCCTTGCCGCCTCCGATGATCCCGGTGAGGAACGCCTTGATCTGCACACCGGCGAGCGTGATGCGACGAGTTGCGGTCGCGTCGCGCAGCGAGTAGTTCGTGGTGTCCATCGCCGCGGTCCAGCCGCACATCGTGGCGTAGCCGTTCGCGGTGCCGTTCTGCGCCCAGCTGCCGTAGGTCTTGGCCCAGTCGTCACCGGCGATGTTGTACGTGCCGTGGTGCAGCTTGCGCGCGCCGACCGCGTGACCGACCTCGTGAGTCGCGTGGTTCTGGAACATCGTCATGTTCGCCGGCGTTGCAGGCGACAGCGGGTCCTTGCCCGGGGTGTTCACCGCCAGGCCCGAGCCACTCCAGCTGCCGATCCGGCCGGTATCCGGCGTGCCGACGCTGCCGCCCGCGCCGACCGCACCCGCGGTCGCCGTTGCCCGCATGACGATCCAGTTGTCGCCCATGTAGTAGGACGTACCGATCGGGATCTGCCCTGGCGCTGCCATCTGCGTCCACCCGCTTCGGTCGTCCCAGAACTTGTTGCTACCGATCAGCGGGTCCGACTTGATCCGGTAGAAGTTGCTCATCACGACGCCGCTCGCCGTGTCGATGTGCGCGCGCGGCAGCTGGCGGAACGAGTGGAAGAACAGGTTCATCGCGTCGTCGTTGGGATCGACCGCGAAGTAGCGCTTCTCGTACTTGGTGGTGTTGAGGAAGCCGGCTCGCCACGTGTAGACGTGGTCATGGCCGGCGCGGCTGAGCGGCGTGCGGTAGAGCGCCGTCCACGTCAGGTACTTGTCGGGGAGCGTGATGCCCGAGCCGTCGCCGTAGAGCTCGAGGAGCGCCGACGCTTGGGGCTGCGTGCTCACTGGATGCGGCACGGAGCTCACCAGCCAGTTCCACGCGGTCTTCGCGATGATGCCGGTGCGCAGGTTGGCCTTCAGCGTCGCGTCACCGGCGAGCCGCAGGACGAGGTCCCACGCGTTCATCGTGCGGAATGCGTCGATCCACGCGCCCCAGTTTGGGAGCGCGTTCATCGTCGCAGTGAGCTGCGCCTGGTTATGGGTAACCCAGGTGGTGAACGAGTTCTTGGCCGAGACCGCGAGGCAGAACGCGACCTGGTTTCCGGCGAGGATCGTCAGCACCTGATCGGCGCGCTGGCCGGCGACCAGCGGCTGGATCATCGCGATCACCGCGTCGTCGTGGGTCAGCGCCGCCTGGTCGGCCACGCTCACGCCGGTGCCGTTGAGCACGAGGTGCAGCGATGTCGCGTCGAGCAGCCGGGCAGCCTGGATCGCCTTGACCTGCTCGGCGAGCGTCAAGTGAAGCTTGGCGAACACCTGGGCCAGGCCAGCCGCCGCATGGACACGCGCGATCGCGCCGAACACGGCGCTGGCGACGCCGGGGTTGCCACGCAGCGCGGTGCCGTCGGTGGCGGTGCCGCCGGACAAGAAGCCGCCGCTGAGCGGCTGGCCCCAGTAGGCCGTGTACGCGTTGAACCCCCCGCTGAGCACGGCGGCGTCGGAGGACGACCACAAGAGGCGCGCCCACGCAAAGCCATCGGTGGTCGACACGATCGCCATGCCCAGGACGGCGGGCTTGGTGAGCATCCAGCGCCGGAACGCCGCGGAGGTCTGGAACCCGCCACGCACGACGCCGAGGTCGCCGCGGAGCTTGGTCAGGAACTCGGTCGGAATCTGCCCGGGATAGACGGCCTGGAGCAGTGCCTGGCCGCCGGTGGTACTAGCGAGCTGGAGCTGTGCCATCGCGGTGGCGCTGCCGGCGTTGACGATCGCATCGATGACCGCCGTGCTGAGGAACGCCGGGAACGGGCGGAGATCACCGGCGGACGCGGCGAGCGCCGTCAGATTGTTCAGCCCGGCGAGGCCGAGGACCTCGCTGAGAAACACCACATCGCCCGGCTTACCGCCCGCCGCGACCTGTAGCAGGGTGGGGCGTGGCAGCGCCAGCTCGCCGAGGATTGCGAGGACCACGCTCGGATCGAGCAGGCGGACCATGTCGGTGAGCAGATGGGCGTCGCGGGCGACGACGACCTTGTCGGCCGCCTGCAGCGCTCCGTATGCGGAGCGGACATCGGCCGCGTTCAGCGCCTGGACCGCGGCGCGCAGGCGATCGAGTGGTCCGGCCGCGCCACCAGGGTTCGCAGCGGGCGGCACCGGCGGGGGCACCTGACGCTGGACCGCCTGGCGCTGGATGTCCTTGTGCTGGACGCCGGTGGCGCCGCCACCGGGCGCGTGCTGATCGAGCAAGTCCTGGGCGCTGTCGCCCGCGACGACGCGATCGGCGACGGCGTCGGCGTGACACTCGTAGCTGTCGCCGGATTCGCCGACGCCGCCCTTGAGGTGGACGCCGGCGCGCTGCTGGACGACGTGGGCCGCCTCGTGCGCGGCGGTGTGCAAGCTGGGGGCGCCATCGAACGCCACGTGATCGCCGGTGGCGTAGGCCTCGGCGCCCATGGCGCGGTTGCCGGCCGACGCCGAGGCGTCGGTGTGGGCCTGGATGCCGGAGATGTCGTGCGAGCCGAACGCGCGCTGGATCGTGTCGAGGTGAGGCAAGGACGTCGCGCTGCCTGAGATGCCCTGCGCGGCGGCGGCATGCACGGCACCGGCATCGTCGCTTTGTGCAGGGCCGCCATCCTCGCCTGGGCCTTGTGCCCCGGCATCCTGTGCCGCGCGACGCATCTGCACGCCGAACGTCGCTTCTACCAGCGTGGTCTTGCCAGGCGTTCCTCCGCGTGGCGTCACGCTGTCTGTACTTCCGGCGGGTCTGCGATCTCGATCGAAGCCCATGTTTGCCTCTCCCCCTAGAATCCATCCCATCCTATCACGCCCATCCTATCACGCCGGAAGGACACAGAAGCACCGATCCGTCGGTCGGTCGGTGGAGTGAGCAGGGCCGCCGGGCGCGCACGAGGTGCCGGAGCGCTCACGCCCAGCATCGCAGAGTAAGGCCGTGCTCACCAAGCGTTCAAGACCCGGGAACCCACCTCGGTGAGGGGAAGCGGGTTTCAACCTGCTTCGGGCGGAACAAGCCGCAGCATGCCTGCGACCGCGGCTCACTTCTCGGCTCCTCGAGCTTCACGTTCGAGGGTGCCGCTGCATCACTTGTTGACCTTGCGTAATTGGCAACGAGCTTTCAGTGCCAGTTGTACGTGGCTGCGACCTGACGGTCGAGGTTGGCGGCGTAGTCAGAATGGCATTTTAATCGTGGGCGTCACTGCTCACCTCGAGATAAGAGCTATGGCGAGGATCCGCTCGGACGTGGAAGCCGCGGGGCTGAAGTGAGCTGCTCGTGCATCTCGGCGAGCGACTGATCCGCGCCCGCGATGCTGAGCGCCTTGAACAGCTTGTCGACGCCGGTCCGCAGTGGCTCGGAGGTGTCGATCAATGGCTCGCGCGTGATCGTGGCGACGATTCGAGCCCTGCGTATCGCAAGCGCAACGACGAGACCCGCGACGACGGTGGCAACCGAGCCCGCCCAGAGCAGCAGCCCGATGGGCATCACCGGATGGCCGTCGGACGTGCGTGGAGGGCGCAACCACACCGCGAGCTCGTAGGTCGTGACCGCGCTGGCGAGCCAGGCGACCGCGGCGACGATGGCGGTACGCAAGATCTGGAACATGGCTCGTCGTCGCGTCCCCGGATCACGGCGCGCGCAGCAGGGTCTCAATCTCGCGCAGCGTCTCGACGTCGTCGCCGACCATCTCCTTCATCGTCTGGATCCGGCCGGCCACAACGCGCGCGATGGCTTCCTCGACGGTGGCGTCGGCGTACGTCCAGTAGACCTGGGCGAACCGGCCGTCGCGGTGACACCGGCCCTCGATCTGCGCCATCTGGATCGCGGACCATCGCAGGTCGTGGATGATCTCCGAGCGCGGGACGTTGTTGTGCTCGCCCTGGTGGAGCGAGATGCCTTCCTCGACGGTGAACAGGACGATCCGCGCATCGCCGCGCTGGAAGCGAAGGCGCTCGTCCTCGCGGTGGGACGCCGAGAGGCTGCCGTGGATCGCGGCGCACGGGATCGCCCCGATGCCGCGCTCGAACGCCTCGCGCAGCGCGGTCAGCGTCTCGAGGAATGCGACGGAGATCGCGACCTGGTGGCCGTTGTCGAGGAGCTCGCGCGTCAGCTCGACGGTGCCGGCCGCGCGGATGAGCGAGCTCTTCTGGCGCAGGCGCAGCGTCGCGGTGAGCGCGGACCTGGGATCCTTGCCGCGCGGAGCGAGCTCGAGCTCGCGGCGAAACGCGGTCCACGCCTCGTCGTAGAGGGCACGCGCGTCGGCGGCGAGCTCGAGCGGCAAGAGGATGCGATTGATCGCGGGCCAGCCCACGATGTTCTCTGGGCGGCGACGGATGCCTGCCGCGGCGGTGCGCGGGGGGCCCGCGTCGAACAGCAGCGCGCGAACCTTTTCGCAATCGGCGGGGTTGGCGCGCCACTCCCACTTGCCGAACGACCCACGGGTAACCCCGAGCTCCTGGTCGATGCACCACTGCTCGAAGTCCTTGAGGTCTTTCGCGCGCGCGCCGGTCGCATGGGCGAGGAGCGGTGCGAGATACGACAGCTCGAGTGGGTTCTGCCCGGCCGTTGCGGACAGCCACAGACAGAAGCCGGCGTTGGCGACGAGCTTGGCCGCGAGCTTGGAGCGTGCCGCCGTCGGGTTCTTGCAGCGATGGCTCTCGTCGAACACGATGACGTCCACCTCGGGAGCGGTGCCCGCCCGCGCGAGACCCTTCTTGGTCTTGATCCGCTTGCGCGCGGCGTCGCTGACCTCGAACAGCTTCCCGAGCCGATCGTAGTTGAGCAGGATGACGGCTTTGCCGCCGTCGCCCATCGCCTGGATCGTGCGGCGCCAGTGCGCGACCACGGTGAGCGGGCACACGATCAACACGCTCGTCACCTCGCGCATCTCGCGGATCGCCCACCATGCGGTGATCGTCTTGCCGAGCCCGACATCATCCGCGAGCAGGAAGCCGGGCAGGCCGGATGCGCGGGCGGCGGCGATGGTGGTCACGGCGTCGCGCTGGTGCGGGCGCAGCTCGATCGCGCCGGTCGGCGGTGACGAACGGACGGAGGTGGCGCCGGCGAGCTCGCGCTGCACGTGCATCTCCCACGAGTACGGTAGTGCCCTGAACGGAGCGAGGATGGCAGGGAGCTCGCGGCCCTCGTAGAGGAACACGCCGTGCGACGCGTCCCAGCGAACCCCGCTGGCGGTGGCGACGGCGCGCATGGCGAACGGAACATCGAGGACGTGCGGCGAGGTCACCGGCGCGAAATACCACACGTCCCGCGTTCCTGGTCCACTTCGAGGACGTATGGGCACGTCGGATCCACCTGACGATCGGCGATGTCGATGTGCCGATCCCGTGTATCGACGACTACTTCCTCACCAAGCGGTTTGGCGCTCGCCCGCGCGACGCAGATGACATACGAAGAGCGCGCCGACTTCGACGATCTCGTGCGCTGGTTCAACCGCCGGTATCCCACCCCGACGGAGCGGCTCGCCTCGACCCGCCACTTGATGGCGCAGATCCGCAAGAGCTAGCGGCGATCCCAGACGGGACGCACGGCCGCGTCCACGGCCCATCGAGCTATGCCCGGATCTTGCGGCGCTCGATGATCAGCTGGACGTCGTGGCCGTCGCGCCGCAGGGTCAGCGTGACGGTCGTGCCGGCGACGCCGCGGATCTTGGCCACGGTGCCTTCGACGCCGAGCGGCGCGACGGGCAAGCCGTCGATGGCGATGATGCGGTCGCCGAAGCCGATGCCCGCGTCGGACGCGCCGCTGCCCGGCAGGACCTGGGTGACGCGCAGCGCGTCGCCGTCGGGGCTCAGGCCGATGCCGATGCCGACCAGCTCGGTGTGACTCGCTTCGTCGGGGCCGACCCTGGTGAGATCGATCATGATCGGACTGAGGGCGGCATCGTCGCGCGCGGTGATCCCCGCCTCGATCTTGCCGTGATAGCCGTCCGCCTGGATCAGGATCGACAAGGGGCCGGCGGAGATGCCGGTCAGCTCGAACGTGCCGTCGGGGCGGGTGACCGTGCCCGGATCCGCGGGGAGCGCGCTGGCGCCACCGCCCAGGGTCTCGCACTCGACGGAGGCGTTGCCGATCGGTGCGTGATCGCCGCTCGCGATCACCTTGCCGCGCAAGGTCGCGCCGCTGCCGAGGACGATCCGCACATCGGTCGTCCCGGCCGCGGCCTGCGCCGGGGTGCCGCGTGCGGATCCGCGCGCGGAGGCGATCAGATCGTAGTCGCCCGGGGGGACGCGCACGGCGAACCGGCCTTGCGGATCGATCAGCGACCGGGTGGCGACGAGCGGGCGGGCGGTTCCTGCGCGTCGCCGCACGAGCAACGTGAACACGGGGACCGGGGCGCCGCTGTGGTCCACGACCCGACCGGCGAGCGGCAGGCCCGCGTCGAGGGTGAGCTCGACGTTGCGGCTGCCGCCGAGGATGTTCGCGCGCACGCCCGGGACGTGATCCTCGGCCTCGGCGGACAGGTCGTACGCGGCGCGATCGACGCCGGCGAGCGTGAACGCGCCGTCGGGACCGGTGGTCGCGAACACGGTCGCCACGTCGCCGGAATAGGTCGATGGAGACGCGCGGACCAGCGCGTCGGCGATCGGCGCGCCGCTGGTGTCGCGGACGTGGCCGGTGATCGTCGCGTCGCGCGGCGGCGCGTGGCCCAGCTGGATCGTCAGCTTCTTCAGGATCGTGACGTTGCGGTCGACGTGCGCCCAGCCACGCGTGGTGCCGCGGCTGGCCTCGAGCACGGCGCCGTCGGCGGCCTGGAACGTGAAACGACCGTCGGGGCCGGTCTTCCACTCGGCGGCGAGGGTCTCGAGCACCTGCTCGCCGGCGGGGCTGCCGAGCAAGCGAACCCGCGCACCGGCGACCGGCGCGCCGCGCGCATCGACGACGAGGCCCTGGTAGTCGACGGCGGGATACAGCAGCAGCGTGACGCCGTGGACCGCCTGGCCGCGGGCCAGCGTCACGCGCACGCTGGAGTGCCCGAGCTCGGGGGCGTACGGCAAGTACCCGGGTGCGGTGATCGTCGACAGCACGAAGCTGCCGGTGACGGCCGGTGCGAGCTCGAAGGTGCCGTCGCTGCTGGTCCGGAACGTCGATACGCCGCCCTCGCCGAGGAAGCTCAGCTCGGCGTTCGGCACACCCTCGTGGGTGACCCCATCGAGCACGCGACCGTCGATCACG
>Ga0137437_1000837_pt1 | contig 10301 bp, 8 predicted proteins | sample EasRivERMGT138_2_FD_102332 | JGI IMG/M metagenome (GOLD analysis project Ga0137437, IMG submission 102332) | Soil microbial communities from meander-bound floodplain in the East River, Colorado, USA - East River MetaG ERMGT138_2 | ecosystem: Environmental > Terrestrial > Soil > Floodplain ...
CAAATATGCACTTTGACGCAGGTTACCTACATTTTCGCGGATAATCGGCGGCGCCTTTGCGGACGCGCCAAAGACGTAGCACCAGCTACTACCCACAACCGAAACAGATTGCCATCCTCTGATACCGATATTTATCGGCCCAAGCGCTTTCGTCTTATCCAGAAAAGTCTTTAGCCGATTGAAATAGACCAGGAGATTGGCACCGGCGCGTGTTGTTTTGGGATACTTAGAGCATTGATCCTCCAGAAACTGTTCAACGGTATGGGCCACTTGAGACATCGAAATATACTCCGCCTTATGAGGCTCGATTAGTTCGCCGATGTCCTCGACCTCCTTTGCTCTTGCCAGAGAATGCTTGAATTCATCATGCCGCCTCCGGCCAGAATCGAGCATTTCCTTGACTTCAAATCCCGCGCCTCGGAACTCGACGTCCGGAAATGGGGCATCTACCGATCTTATTTCCGATGGACTAAAGCCGACTTCTAAGCCCCGAAGAAGCGCTCTAAAAATAAGCCGTTCGCGCTCCTCTTTGCCCTTCTGGCCAAAGAAACCAATCGCCTGCTCTCTTTCATTGATCAACTCGCGCTTGAAATTATCGTCGATTTTCATGACTACGTATTATAAAGCGCTGGGCCTTTTGAGGCTACCCGACCAATTAACCCAGAGATTTAAAACCCATTTGTGTAGAGCGAAGGGGCTAGCAGCCGGTATATTTGAAGTATTGACTGTTTTCGATTTAATGTGAATACTTTTCGAGTTAATTTGATTGGCTACGTACGCCTCCGCTCGTCGAACTTCGCGCGCCTCGCAGCTAAAACCTTCTTGACCGCGCTGAAATTTTTAACGGTCAAACCTAAGATGGGATTGAATCGAAAACGATTTGAACGGCTTGAACTACTTGAACGTTTTGAACGAGTTCAGACCTGGAACGATTGGAACAGTTTAATGCCCTAGCGCGTTAAACTTTCTTTTTCTGATGCGAGAGATAGTCGACGAGCAGATACTCGCCGAGACGGTCGGGGCGGGTGTAGAAGGCGCGGCCTTTGTTGATGCGGGTCAGGTCGTCGACGAAGCCGCGCAGCACCGGGCTGTCGTCGAGCATGAAGGTATTGATGGTGATGCCCTTGCGGGTCAAGCGCTCGGCTTCTTTCAAGGTTTCTTCGGCGGCCCGTTGGCTGATGCCGCCGAAGCTCAGCGGCCATTCGCAATAGAGCCGCCCCTGCCGGCAGTAGGCGGTCGGTTGTCCGTCGGTGATCACGATGACCTGCTGATTGGCGCTCGGTTTGCGCTCGAGCATGGTCGAAGCTAAGTGCAAGCCGTCTTGCAAGTTGGTGAAGGGATCGCCCATGTTCCAAGTTGCTTGCGGCAAGTCTTTCGCCTTGAGCTCGACGGCACGAGTGAAGAAACCGACGATGCCGAAATAATCGCGCGGGTAGAGCGCGCGCACTAAGCTCTCCATCGCCAGGGCGACTTTCTTCGCCGCGGCGAAACGCCCTTCCCAGCTCATCGACCAGCTCATGTCCAGGAGCAACACCGTGGCCGCCCGAGTATTATGCTCGGTTTCGTAAACCGCAAAGTCCTTGGGACCGATCCTGACTGGCACGCCGCCGCCGTGCAGCAAGGCGTTCTTCAGCGTCTGGATCATGTTGATATGCAGCGGCTCGCCCTGCACATGAGCCCGGCTGCTTTCGAGAACCAGTTCCTGGCTGCCGCGCTTGTTGGTCGTGTGGCGTCCCATGCCGTCGCGGCGCAGCTGCTGATAAATATCGCGCAAAGCGAGTTGGCCGACCCGCCTGACGCCTTTGGGCGTAAGCTCGAAGCGCTCCCCCTGCTCCAATACGTAACCGCCCTCTTCGAGCAGAGACTGCATGCGCATGACGCCTTCGAAGTCTTGCTTGGGCTCGCCGCCGAGCAGTTTTTCCAGAAGCTCTTTGTCCACGTCTTTGAGCTGCATGCTGGAAAGCTGGCTTTCGAGCTTGCGCAGCTCTTCCATGCGTTCCATCAGCTCCTGCGACTGTTCGAAGTCCACCGGCGTCTGGCCGCGAAACAGGCTGCCCTCCCGGCGCAGCCAGTTTTCCAACTTACGGATTTGGTCGAGCTGCATCAGCAGCTGTTGGAAGTCTTTTTCCGCGTTGCTATTTTCGAAGCGGTAGGAAGTGAGCTTTTCGATCGCTTCGCTGGTTTTGCCCGGCAGATCGTTGAGAAACTGTTTTTTTTCTTGGGTATCTTGGCCCGACTCGTCCATTTCCTGGAGCGTCTGTTGCTCCTGCTCGACCACCGAGTCGAGCTGTTCCTGCATCTCTTCCATCGCCGACTGCAAGCGATACTCGTCGTAGAGCTTGCGCATCTCGCGGGCCACTTGGGAAAGTAAGTCCTCGATGCCCTTGGTTTGCTTCTCGCCGTTCTTGATGCCCTTTTGCATCAGCCGGCGCATCGCCTGTTGCAAGTCGCCGGTGTCGTTCATGTTCTCGTTCAACTGATCGAATACGGAATCCGCGTCGAGGGAGTCCCGGTTGCCGGCGTTCCAGCGGCTATAGCGGACGTGCAGCATGACGAATAATCGATCGTTGACGGTTGCCGGGCGGCGCGGCTATTTGCCGTAGGTCGCCCGGCCGCCTTCGACATCCTTGTTTAGTTTTTGGTGCAGGTGGAGCCCCTCGAGGACAAACTCGGTGGCCGACGCCATCATGCTCGGCGCTTCGGAAACACCGAGAGACTTGATCGCTTCCTTGAGTCCGGGGATTTCCTTGATCCCTTCCAGATAATCTTGCGACGCCATCTGGTCGGAGACTTCGACGCCCCAGCCGGAATTGAAATACTCGATTACCTTCTGCAGCGAATTGAGGTTGAAATATTGATCGAAGACTTTGACGATCGAGCGGTTGATCAGCTTGTCGACCAAGTCATCTTCCTTCTTGTCTTCACCGACGTATTCCATTTCGATCTTGCCGCTGGTCGAGGCCAGCAGCGAATGCAGATCGCTGACCCGCGGCACGATGTCGTGCTCCTTACAGCGCAGCGCCCGCTTCTCGGCGTTGCTGATGATGCTTTCGTAGTTGTTGATGGTCACGCGCACGCTGACGCCCGAGGATTGGTTGATCTCGTTGGATTTGCGCGCTTCAAAAGTGAGATGGCCGAGGATCTCCTTCATGAAGCGCGGCACTTCGACCGGGCTGCTGCGCCGGTCGGTCGACGTCGCCTCCTGCTCCATGATACTGATCTCGTCGTCGATGTTCTTCGGATAGTGGGTGCGAATTTGCACGTCGAAGCGGTCCTTGAGCGGCGTGATGATCCGGCCCCGGCTGGTGTAATCCTCCGGGTTGGCGCTGGCGACGATGACCACGTCGAGCGGCAGGCGTATTTTGTAGCCTTTGATCTGCACGTCTTTTTCTTCCATCAGATTGAATAGGCCGACCTGTACTTTTTCGGTCAAGTCGGGCAACTCGTTGATGGCGAACACGCCGCGGTTGGTGCGCGGCACCAGGCCGTAATGAATCGTCTCTTCATCGGCCAGGTAACGCCCTTCGGCGACTTTGATCGGATCGATCTCGCCGACCAGATCGGCGATCGATACGTCTGGAGTCGCCAGCTTTTCGCCGTAGCGATGATCGCGGTCGACCCATTGCACCGGCAGCGCGTCGCCGAGCTCGGCGGCTCGCTTGCGGCAAGCGCGGCAGATCGGCGCGTAGGGATTATCGCTAATCTCGCAGCCTTCGACGATCGGAATGCGCTCATCGAGCAAACTGGTGAGGCCGCGAATAATGCGCGACTTGCCTTGGCCGCGCTCGCCGAGAAAAACCATATGATGGCCGGAAAGGATGGCGTTTTCGATTTCCGGTATGACGGTTTCGTCGTAACCGACGATGCCCGGCAGGATGCGTTCACCGCTTTCCAAATGGCGCACCAGATTCTTGCGCATTTCATCGCGCACCGACAAAACCGCGATACCGCTTTTTTTGAGATCTCCTAAAGTTTTTGCCTCACTCACTGGTCCAGGCCTCCCTCTCGATTAAGTTTTATGCTTTTTGATAATGACTGTGTGGATAGATTCAACTCAGGTAGACAAGTTTTTAAAATGGGGCTGCAAGCGATCGAAGCTTTCGAGCAAATGCTGCGGCATCACGCGAGTCTCGCCGATCACCGGCATGAAATTGGTATCGCCTTCCCAGCGCGGCACGATATGCCAATGGAGATGAGCCTCGATGCCGGCGCCGGCGCATTTGCCGAGATTCATGCCTAAGTTGATGCCGCCGGGATTGAAGGCTTGGCGGACAATTTCGACGGCTTGGCGCAACACTTCGTTAAGCTCGCTAAAAACTTCGCCGGGCAGTTGGGCGAGATTGTTTTCATGACGTTTGGGCGCGATCAGAAGATGGCCGTTGTTGTACGGGTATTTGTTCATCATCACGACCGTATGCTGAGTTTGCGCCAAGACTAATGCGGCTCTTGGGTCGGCCTCGCAATACTTGGTGCAAAAGATACAGCCCTGATCTTTTAAACCTTCGTCGATATAGGCCATCCGCCAAGGCGCCCAGAGCTGCTTCACTCATCGTCTCCATCGGCGATTGGATCGTAAGGTTGGCCGTCGACGCGCAAGCGCAGTTCCTTGCCCACTTTGAAAAACGGCACGCGCTTGGCCGCCACCGAGACCAATGCACCGCTTTTGGGATTGCGTCCTTGACGGGCGCGTCGTTGCTTGACGACAAAACTGCCGAAGCCGCGGATTTCGATGCGGTCTCCCTGCGCCAGTGCGTCCACCATGGAATCGAAGATTGCGTTGATGATGACTTCCGAATCGCGCCGCGAAAGATGAGGAAAGCGTTTATTCACCTCATCGATCAGATCCCTTTTAGTCATAACGTTCCCCTCACAACATAAAAACTAGGTAAAAGTTAGAGTCGCCGAAATTGCCGCCTCATTGCAACAAGGACGGCGACCATTCATAGCGCAACCAACCGCGCTCCAAGCCCGGTAAGCGGCGGCCAAACACTCCCATAAAAATGCGCTCCCACCATTTTTCCTGTTCCGGACGAGAATAGTAAACCGCCGGCTCCTGGGCTATGCCGGCGCGTTTTGCCGCCAGCTCGATGGCATCTTCCAAAGTACCGATTTGATCGACCAAACCCAAGTCCTTGGCCTGTTCCCCGGAGTAAATTCGCCCGTCGGCGAGCTTGCGCACTGCGGCTTCTTCCATGCCTCGTGACTGGGCCACGGCGACGACGAATTGGCTATGCACGTTGTCGACTAACGCTTGGAGGATTTGCCGCCCTTCCGGCGACAACGGTTGAAACGGCGAGCCAATGTCCTTATTGACGCCGCTTTTGACGTTGTAGCCTTTAACGCCGACCTTCTTCATCAGATCCTCGACGTTGGTCAGTTGCATGATCACACCGATGGAGCCGGTCAATGTTCCCGCATTGGCGAGAATCTTGTCGCAGGCGCTGGCGATATAATAGCCGCCCGAGGCGGCGGTGCTTCCCATTGACGCGATGAAGGGCTTTTTCTTTTTGGCGCGCTGGATCTCTTCGAAGATTTCCTGAGTCGGCGCCACCGCCCCACCGGGCGAATCGACTCTGACGACGACAGCCTTTACCCAAGGCATTTCCCTGAAACGACGCAGCTCGGCGAGCACCACGCGCGAATCGTCGATGGCGCCTTCGATTTGCAGCACGCCAACACCGTCGCCGGAAAAAAGCGCTAATACTTTAGAATCTCCACCGGTCAAATAGGCGAAGAAAAACACCGCGGTGAACAACAGCAGGACCAAGGCGAACAAGATTCCTAGGCCGCGCAAAATAAAATGCTTGTGCTCGCTAGCCATCCGCCTGGTCCGTTATCTGCGCCCCTTGCGCCCGCCTTGCGGTTCGTCATCGCGGTCCAAGCGGAGCTCGTCGCCGAGTAGGGATTCGAAGGAAAATCGGCCGCCTTCTTTCTCCCGCTTCAAATAACTTTCCATTTCCTGGCGCTCTTCGGAGCGACGCAGCGCGCGCACGCTCAGCCCGATCTTGCGATCGGCTGGGTCGATGCTCACCACTTCGGCTTCGATTTCATCGCCAACTTTGTAGAGGCTCGACGGCTTGTCGACTCTTTCCGAGCTCAGCTGTGAGACGTGAACCAACCCTTCGACGCCCTCTTCGATCCGCACGAACACACCGAAGTCAGGCACGCTGGTCACCTGACCTTTGATTTTCGAGCCCACCGGATGACTGCTGGCAACCACTTGCCAGGGATCGGGAGCCATCTGTTTGATGCCCAGCGAGAAACGCTCGTTCTCGACGTTTACGCCGAGTACTTTAGCCTCGACGACATCGCCTTTCTTGTACAGCTCCGAGGGATGTTTGATCTTTTTGTTCCAGTGGAGATCGGAGATATGCACCAGACCGTCGATGCCCTCTTCGATGCCGACGAAAATGCCGAACTCGGTGATGTTCCGCACCGGCCCTTTGACCACGCTGCCCACCGGATATTTCTCCTTGGCCGCTTCCCAAGGATTGGCCATGATCTGTTTGAGCCCGAGCGAGATGCGCCGGTGGCCAGGGTCGACGTTCAGCACCGCCACTTCGACCTGCTGGCCGACCTGGAGAATCTTTGACGGGTGGGCGATCTTGCGCGTCCAGGACATTTCAGAAATGTGGATCAATCCCTCGATGCCGCTTTCCAGTTCGACGAATGCGCCATAATCCATCAAGCTGATCACTTTACCCTGCACCCGCGCGCCGACGGGATACTTCTCGGCCACGGTGTGCCAGGGATCGGGGGTCAGTTGTTTCATGCCGAGGGATATGCGTTCCTTTTCGGTGTCGAACTTGAGCACCACCACTTGAACTTTGGCACCGACCTGGACGATTTCCGACGGATGATTGATCCGCCCCCAGGACATGTCGCTGATATGGAGAATGCCGTCGATGCCGCCGAGGTCGACGAATGCGCCATAGCCGGTGATGTTTTTTACCGTGCCTTCGAGAATGACGCCCTCTTCGAGAACTTTTAAAATATCCTGCTTGAGACTATCGCGTTCCTTTTCTAATAAGGCACGGCGTGAAACCACCACGTTGCCGCGCGGCCGGTTGAATTTGAGAATCGCAAAACGGTCGGTGGTGCCGATGAAGCGGTCCAGATTGCGGCTTGGGCGGATTTCCACATGAGACCCAGGGAGAAATCCCGGCACGCCGACATCGACTTTGAACCCGCCTTTGACTTTGCCGATGATTCTGCCTTCCACGCCCCGTCCTTCGTTAAATGCGCTTTCGAGATCTTCCCAGATTTTGAGGTTCTCGGCGCGCTGGCGTGACAACACAATACCGCCCCCTTCGCCCTCCGAGGTCTCGAAATAAACGTCGACATCTTCGCCTACTTTTACCGTGAGATTACCTTGGCGGTCGGTGAATTCTTGGATGGGGGTTTGTCCTTCGGATTTATAACCGACATCGATTAACACATGGGTCGCGGTGATGCCAACGACTCGGCCCTTCACCACGCCACCCGGTTTCACCGTGCGCAGGCTCTCCTCGAAGAGCGCTTCGAACTCGCTGGCGCCGCCCGTGCTCGCGCCTTTTGTTTCTTCCGTTTCAGCCATGAAAACCAACTCCGATCTTATTAATTTCTCGTGCTTTATTTTTAACCAAATCTAAAACCAATGCCGCCACGGCGTCGGCGTCGAGGTTAGACGAATCGATGCGCAGCGCATCGTCAGCCTGACACAGCGGCGCTAAATCCCGTTCGCTGTCGCGTTTGTCGCGTTCTTCCAGTTCGCGCAGGGTTTCGTCAAGTTTCACCGGGCGGCCGGCGGCCGAGAGCTCTTCAAAACGGCGCCGCGCCCGTTCGCGAGTGGAGGCATCGAGAAAGATTTTAACTTCCGCCTGGGGAAACACCACCGTGCCAATATCGCGCCCTTCGGCGACCACGCTGCCACGCTGGCCGACGGCGCGCTGCAACTCCAGCAGGCGCGCGCGGACAACCTTGAGCGCGGACGACTTTGAGGCCATCTGGCTCACTTCCGGCGCTCGAATTTCGCCCGCAACGTCGGCGCCGTCGAGCAGCACGGCAAGCTCGCCATCGCTATCGCGCAAATCGATCGCCGTCGACTGGACTAATTCCGCCATGCGCGCATCATCCGCCAAATCGACACCCTGACGCAAGAGCTTGAGCGCCAGCGCCCGGTACATCGCGCCGGTGTCTAAATAGATGTAGCCCAGTTTTTGAGCCAGCCGCTTAGCTAAAGTACTCTTGCCCGCGCCCGACGGCCCGTCGATAGCGATAATCACCCCTGCCTCATTTCCGCGCCGACTATCCACTGTATCTAGCTTTAATGCAAACAAATTTTCTCCAACAATTCAAAGTAAGTCGGGAACGAAATATCGGCGCAGCGGGCGTCATCGATCGCCACCCCTTCTGCGCTCAGCAAACCCGCGACGGCGAAGGACATGGCTATTCTATGATCGGCGAAACTGCGCACCACGCCGCCGTTAAAACCCCCATTGCCGTGGATCGTCATACCATCCTCGCGTTCGTCGACTTGCACGCCGAGAGAGCGCAAGCCTTCGGTCATGGCCGCGATGCGGTCCGATTCTTTGTAGCGCAACTCCTTAACATCGGAAAACACTGTCGTGCCCTCGGCCACAGCCCCGGCGATCGCTAGAATCGGATATTCGTCGATGGTCCGAGCGACCCACTCCGGCCCGATCTCGACGCCGTGGAGCTTGCCGCCAAAAACGCGAAAGTCCGCGACTCGCTCTCCGGCGGCGGTCCGCTCGTTGAATATTTCAATCGCCGCTCCCATTCGCCGCAAAATTTCGATAGAGCCGTCGCGGGTCGGATTACAGCCAACGTTGCGAATCGTTAATTCGGAGCCGGGCACCAACGCCGCGGCGACCAGAAAAAATGCCGCCGAGGAAATATCGCCCGGGATGCGCACCTCTTGACCAACGAGATTCTGCCCGCCATTTAGTGAAATATGCTGGCCGCTAATCGAAAGCGCGCCGCCAAAACCGCGGATCATCACTTCGGTGTGATCGCGCGAAGCCTGTGGCTCTACCACCGTGGTCGTGCCGTTCGCTTGCAAGGCCGCCAACAAGATCGCCGATTTCACCTGGGCGCTGGCGATCGGCATGGGATAGTGAATGCCATGCAGCCCACCACCGTCGATTTCCAGCGGCGCCAAGCCGTCGCCGCTTTTGCTGTTAATCGTCGCGCCCATTTGCCGCAATGGATCGATCACTCTTTGCATGGGCCGCTGGCGCAGTGAGCCATCGCCGTCCAACTCACTATGAAATGGCCGACCCGCCAATAGACCGGACATGAGCCGCATGGTGGTGCCCGAGTTGCCGCAGTCGACGGCCTCCCCCGGAGCGTGCAAACCCTGCCAACCTTCGCCCTCGATCGATAGCGCGTTGTCCTCCCGGCCAATCGCCACGCCCATCTGGCGCAGCGCCCGCACGGTGCGCGAGTTGTCGTCACCGCCCGAGAGATTGAAAATTCGTGTGCGCCCTTGGGCGACGGCGCCGAAGATCACCGCGCGGTGGGCGATCGATTTATCCCCCGGCACGCTGATGTCGCCGTGGAGCGGTTTTTTGATCGGTTCAATACGTTTCATGGCTCGGCATCAATTAATTTCGCAAGCGGGGTTTGAACCCCGCCGCCAATTGCAATCTGGCAAAGGGGATGCTCGTCCCCTTTGGAAACCCCATTTAATTGCTCCCGCCTCAAGAGGCGGGGTTAAATGAAATTAGGGTATCTGCGCGCGCACCTCGAAGGCCCGGCTAAACTCCTTCTCCAACAAAGCCCCCTTGTCGTCGCGAATCCAATTATTGAGCCGTTCAAGATACTTTATGTAATCGCTCAGCGAACGACCCAATGCCTTCTTGTTCATCAGACAGATGTCGCGCCACAACTCCGGCCGGCTCGAGGCGATGCGGGTGAAATCCTTGAAGCCGCCGGCGCAATAACTCTTGAGATCGACCCCTTTCACGTTGGTCCGTTCCAGCTCATTGACCAACGCGTAGACCAAGACATGGGGCAAGTGACTGATGACGCCGAGCACTCGATCGTGCACCTCCGGATCCATGATCTCGACTTCGGCGCCGACTTTGCGCCACAGCGCGGCGACTTTCTGCAAAGCCTTTTGGTTGGTCTTCTTGGTCGGCGTCAGCACCGTGCGATGGTGCACGAACAAGTTTTCCCGCGCCGCCTGGGCGCCCCACTGTTCGCTGCCGGCGATCGGATGGCCGGCGACGAAGTAGATCTCTTTCGGCAACAATTTTTCCATGCCGCGGACGATACCGCCCTTGACACTGCCGACGTCG
>Ga0137437_1000838_pt1 | contig 10300 bp, 10 predicted proteins | sample EasRivERMGT138_2_FD_102332 | JGI IMG/M metagenome (GOLD analysis project Ga0137437, IMG submission 102332) | Soil microbial communities from meander-bound floodplain in the East River, Colorado, USA - East River MetaG ERMGT138_2 | ecosystem: Environmental > Terrestrial > Soil > Floodplain ...
CAGTGGCTGGTCAATATCACGCTGGTCGGAGAGTAATGCGTCAATCGCTGTCCGGTCGTGGTGAGTGAGGATTCTTCACCGACGATTTGCGCCGCTTCACCCATTGCGCGTGGCACGGACAACATGAAATATCGTGATTCCGCCATTTAACGAACAGGGCTTGCTGCCCAATGGCATCCACGACTGCGCGATGGACGAAGCGGCGGAGCGGTTCGGTGCGTTTCAGAGCAGTGACCGGCGGCCCCAACTATGGGCGAGATTCGCCGAGTTCATTCGCGAAGTGAATGCATGCGGCTTGATCGGTGCCGTGCTGGTGGACGGGAGTTTCGTTACCGCTACCTCGGAGCCAAACGATATTGACCTTATCCTGGTGGTGTCCGCAGGCTATGATTTTTCACCAGACCTGGCGCCCGTGGTATATAATCTGCTGGCCCAACACAGGGTGCGGAGACGGTTCGGGTTTGATATAGTCGTGGTGAAAAATGGTAGCGAAAATCTCGCACAAGCCGTTGGCTTCTTTCAGCAGGTCAAGCAACGGCCCGGCGTAATGAAGGGCATTTTGAGGATAAAGTTATGATTGAGACCACCGAACAGCTTTATCAAGCCATTGAACAAATGGGACGCATGCAGCGCATCCTTGAATCCTATCGCAACGAGATTTTGACTCAGAACCCGCGTAACTTCGCTGTGCTCGCCGAAGGCCCGCTGGAGCAACTCCGGCAATTGCAACAGCAGATTGGCGAATATTTCCACTGCATCGAAGCCACCGGCACTTCTTCAAGCACCTGAGGCTCCGGCCTGTCCGCCGCGGAACTGAAGCCAATAGGTCGGGTTAGCGAAGCGTAACCCGACGACTCCGATAAGCGCGATGTAATATCGCCACGCCTTCGTTCCGTGCGGCAGATTGTATTTCGAGACGTTGACGACGGAGCGCTTTCAGCCTCTTCGTGAAGCGAGAAATTTCTCCGCCGCATTCGGCATGCGAGGTGTCGTAGTTCGACCGTGTCAGCCGTGAGCAGGCCGGCGTGTCGAGTTACGCTTCGCTAACCCGACCTACGGGACTCCCGCGCCGTGGCCCGCGCGATCTCTTCGACACTCAGTTAATATACCTTTTCAAGAGCTAAAAGCGGACCCTATTTTCACAGAGTTCAACCTTTCGTCTAGTCATCTCGCGGCTGGTTTACTTTCCAGCTCCGCTTTGACCTGCTGGATCAGTCTTAAGTTCATAACCTTTTCCGCCGCCAATTCGCCGTCGATCTTCAGCGGCATTTTTATTTCGTACTCGAGGGCGTTCTTAAGTCCTTCGGCGGAAGGGACACCGGGCACGCCGGGAGACACGGCGCGGTTGTAGCGTTTGATCGCTTCGATCAAGGCCGGTCTGGAAACCTTACCGATCCGTAGCCGCCTAAGGGCGATGTCCGCCGCGTCCTCGGGATTGTCGCGAATAAACATCAGCGCACGGACCATTGCCCGCAGCCAGCGCTTCACTTGCCCGGGATTGTCGTTCAGTTTCTTATCGGTGGTCGCAAAAGTCTGAAACGGAAACGGAAACAGGTCGCCGAGAAAAGCCAGCGTGCGCAGCCCTTCGTTCTCCGCAAAAATCACCGTGCCCGGATCGAGTATGGTCGCGTTGATCGCCCCCTGCTTGATCGCGAGGATGCGCCGGCTAGCGTCGGCTCCCATGTTGATCCGGACAATATCGCTCGGGGCAAGGCCGGCTTGTTCCACGTACGCGATAATCAGTCGGTCCTGGCTCGAACCGATGCCACCGACGCCGATTTTTTTGCCCTTTAGCTCCGCCGCTTTCGAAATCATCTGTTCGGTGACCAAGTAAGACGTAACCTTGTCGGTTTGAAAGAAAATGGCCTTGAGCGGCGCACCCGCCGCGGCGGCGCGCATGGCGCTGCCGCCACCACCACCGAAATCCACGTTGCCGCTCACCAATACCGCCGCGGCGATCGGCCCGGCCAAGACCAGAGTCTCATGTTCGAATCCCTCTTGATGGAAGAATCCTCTGCTCTCGGCAACGTAGACGGAAAGATAGTTGAGGCTTGACTGCGGCACCACGGTGCGAATCTTTTCGGCGTGGATGGCTAATGGCGACAGCAGAAAAACGATCAAACACAGTAACTCAGCGACCAAAATTCCATCGGCTCGAAGTCGATTCTTATTTCCGTCATTCCCGGGCACGCGGGAATCCAGTCTTTGAATTCCCACAACCAAAAACCCGACCTGGATGCCCGCCGGAGCTTGTCCTGAGCGTAGCCGAAGGGCGGGCATGACAGACTTTCCTATCAGTCGAAGGCACAAAACCGCTTTATTGGCGTTTCCAATCGATGTCATCTTAGAGGTACTTGGATGCTTCGCATCGCGATCTTCTAGTCCAGCAGCTGCAAAACTTCCTTAAGCAAATACGTGCGCGGCGCATCGGCCGGTAACGCCGGACCGAGAGTGTCGGGCATCATGACCGAGATATTTTCTCCAATCTCGCGTTTTCGCTGCGCCACAAGCGGGCGCCGGTCAGCCGCCGATTGTAAAAGCTCGCGCACGTCCAGCCACTCCAGCCAAAAGACATCTTCGGCTTGGTCAATCACGTTATCCTCGACCAAGCGTTGGCCAACGTTTCTCAGCACGGCGGCGACCAGCTCGCCGCCACCTTGCGCCACCCATTGCAGTGCATCCTTAGTGAGTTTGCCGGCGCTCTCGACAATCGGAGCGTCCTGGTCTCCAGCTTTTTGCTGCAAAAGCAGCGTCGGCACGATCGTGCCGCGGATCGCGACAAACCACTGATTGCCGCGTGCGCGCCTGAGCTTGCGCAGCAACTCGCTAAACTCGGTTCCCGTGCCGGTGAAGCTCGCCGCGTCTTCAAACCAGCGATTGTAGCGTTCCACTTCGGGTTTGATCTGTTGCTCCCAGGCGCGCTGAATATTTCTCGTATAACGAATGCTCTGATCATGAATGTTGGCCAAACGTTGCTCAAGGTTATTTTCCGCCACGGCTGACGGCACGGCGGCGAGATAAACCCGCCCACGGTCCAAGCGCGAGCGCACGGCGTAGAGCGGAAACTCCACGCTCTCGAGGGCGTAAGTCAAGCCGAATACCATTGCATAGATCTCCAAACTGTAATCCAGCGGCCGCGGCAGCAAGAATAATTTTTGATCGGCGCGAAACCAGCTCAGCTGATCGTCCGGCAGCGGCTTCCAAGGCTCGCTGCTCATGGCCCCGAAACTCATGTCGTCGTTTCCCCGCGTGATCGTCGCCGACAAATGATTTGAACCTTGCGCACCATCACGCCATACCCACGGCCACGGTGCGGATCGTATTCGGGCTCTGGTAAATTTCCCGCCAACTGTCACCGCGATCCTGGCTCACCCACACGGCGCCTCGGCTCGAAACACTCTCGGATCGTTGTCCCTGGGCCTCGCCGGTGCCGGCATAAAGATGATCGGGCTCGTCGGGATCGGCGGACAGATTCCAAATCATTCGCTCCATGCTCTCGGGCAAACCGCCGGTGAGCTGGTGCCAGCTCGCGCCAGAATCCAAGCTGCGAAAAATCGCGGACTGTGCCCGAGCCTGGCGCATCCACGCCGGCGGAGTGCCATTGGCGGTGGCGAGAAACAAAGCGGGCGGCTGTCCGGGGATCACCACCAGATCGTGGAAGTAACTCCGATTGATGCCCCGTTCGGAAAAACGCCAATTGCGGCCGCACTGATCGCTGCGGTAAAAGCCGCGCGCCGTCGCGGTGTAGTAGAGATGGGAATGAACTGGATCGCCTTTGACGGTGTGAATGTCGATGTATTCGATGCCGTCGGAAAGATCCTCCCAGTGCGCACCGCCATCGGTCGAACGGAGAATGCCGCCATGTTCGAGACCGACAGAGAGCACGCGCGGGTCGCGCCAGTCGACGAAAATCGACAGCACGTGACTCTCATGGGGATACTGCGGAAACCACCATTTTTCGGTGACGCTTTCCGGCTGATTTTTGAGCGCACTGAGTTCCGTCCAGCTGCGCCCGCCATCGGTCGAGCGAAACAAACTGACCGGCTCAGTGCCGGCATAGATGATTTTCGAATCGCTGGGATCTACCGCCACCGAATGAACGTTACCGGCTAGCGCCAACTGCCAAGACTCGCCGCCGTTCCAAGTCGCGTACAACCCTTCGCGGGTGACGCAGGCATACGCAGCACTCTTACCGCCGACGCTGGTCATCGCGCGGACGAATTTCCCAGCTAAGACATCCTGAAAATGAACCCAGCCCGAGCCCTCATGGGTCATGACCGTCAAGCCGGAATCAGTGCCGATATAGAGCCGTTTCTTTGCCGTCATGATAATCATTCTTTCTTTCGACATTGTCTGTTAAAACCGGGCCGAGCTTAACGTCACCCAACGGTTGCTGTCAATAAAGGAGCAAAGCTCACGGAGAACGCGAAGGGTTCGAGTAATCAAAACTTCGAACGTCGTGCTCTTCGCGTCCTTCTTAGTGAATACCCGTCCACCGCAAAATCAGCAAAAACTAAACTGAGATTGACCAAACAACCTCTCACTTCGCCCAAGCGAAGAATCCCTCCTTCTCCAAATCTCTGAGCGGTGTCAAGTCGATGAACTCAGCCGCTTTGCGGCCCTTAAGCTCGGTCACGTTGGCGCTCGAGTCGCGAATATCGGCATCCAGCACCCGCTCCGGCGGATGGGCGTTGTTAGGCTTTGGCCCAAAAAAATAATGATTCTCATAATAGGCGTCGAGCAGCCGCGGATGTTCTTCTTTTGCATGGCGGCGAATCGCGCGGTTAAACACCTCGCGATTCTCACGCCCGATGCGCACCGCTTCGCTGAAGGCACGAAACAGCGCGCGAATTTGGCTCCCACGGCTTTTCAACAACTCGCGGGTGGTGTAGAACTCGCCGCCGGAGCCCTGCTCCTCGGTGCCGGGAACGATATTGACTTTCTTCTGATAAACGTCGGCCCGCGTCACATTATTTCGGCTCGCCAGCGTGGCGTCAAATTTTCCCGCGAGCATGACGTTGATGCGCTCGAACGAAGAGGTAAATCCTGTCGGCAGATAACTAAAGTCCTTGTCCGGGGTCAAACCGAAACGCGGCATGATCCGGCGCACAATGAAATAATCGGCAACCCCGAACCCACCTATGCCGATGACCTTACCTCTCAATTGTGCCGCTGTCGCGATCGGCGGCCGGGCGACGATAACGTTTTCCGTCGGTCCAACGGAGGCGACGAGGACGATCGGTGCGCCGCGTGCCGCCGCGGTAATCGCCGTCTGACTACCAGCCAAGGCCATTTGAATCTCACCCGCGAGTAAAGCTGCCGTGCTGATCGCGCTGCCGCGAATGGCAACGATGTCGACGTTCAAGCCGAACTTCTCGAACAGTCCCAGATCCTTGGCGATGTACAGCGGCGCGCGGCTTTCCGACACCGCCGCGTTGGAGAGAATGAATCGCTCAAATTTCTTATCCTGGGCATTCGCGAAACCCAGCCATAAGCTGCTCAGCACCAAGCAACACCAGTAGCGCATTTTTCTTTCCTATCCGGAGATTGTTGGAGAGTCAAAAGCTATTAACGATGAGACTAGTTGTTGGTTCTCCACTTTGAGCTGCACGGTGACCGTCAAAGATTAAACGTGGTAAACCTAGCTTCAGACAACTTAATTTCGTGCGGCCATGATAGCGTCCACTGTCAACGTCGGGCTGCTGCGTAGCAAGTTCACGGCTCGAGTGCGGGTACGGGTTTCTTTGTCGCCGGGTTTCGATTAGTCTACTAAGACTCGAACAGCACCGATTGACTTGAAGTCGCGAAGAGACTTATGACACACGAAAAGCCCAAACGGCGCCGGAGCGGAATCGATGCCAAGCGACGCCAAGACAGCGCGAAGCGGCGCAAACATACCGCCGAGGCACTGCGCGAGAGCGAGGAGCTTTTCCGAAGTACTTTTGAAAATGCCGCCGTCGGCATCGCCCATGTTACGCCGGATGGCCGTTGGCTCAGGGTCAATGACAAGCTTTGTCAAATCCTCGGCTACACTCGCGAACAAATGTCAGCGCGGACGTTTCAAGAAATCACCCACCCGGAAGATGTCGACAGCAATCTTGAATTGCTGAAGCGTGCCTTGGCCGGAGAGATCCGGACCTACGCGATTGAAAAGCGTTACTTTCGTAATGACGGTTCTATCATGTGGTCTAACCTTTCCGTGTCGCTGATCCGCGAGCGGCGGACAAACAAACCGCTCTATTTCATTTCCGTGATTGAGGACATCAGCGCGCGCAAGCAGGCGGAAGACCAATTGCGTGAGAGCGAAGCGCGCCTGCGGCTCGTGGTGGAAGGCGCCGGCATGGGCACCTGGGACGTCGACGTTAAGACCGAAACGACCCTCTGGAACGAGCGCCATTTTCAAATTCTGGGCTATCGGCCGAACCTCGCCGCGCCGACCTGGCATATGTGGCGTGAACGGATTCATCCCGAGGACGTCGATTACGTCATGGCGGCGCGAACCTCCGCTTTAGAAACCCACGGTTTATATAACCCCGAGCATCGAATTATTCGCGCCGACGACGGCGAGATCCGCTGGGTCGCGCCGTTCGCACGATTCATTTATGATGACCAGGGTCAAGCGATCCGTTTCGTCGGCATTGATTTCGATATCACCGAGCGCAAGCGCGCAGAACAGGCGTTGCAGCGGATTAATGAAGAGCTTGAACGGCGGGTCGCCGAACGCACCACCGAGCTGATATTCACCCAGGCGCAACTTCGGGCGTTGACCGGCAGGCTCCACGTGCTTCAGGAGGAGGAGCGTTCCCAGTTAGCGCGGGAGCTGCATGACGAGTTCGGCGCCGCGTTCACGGCGCTGAAAGTGGATCTTCACTGGATTTTGGCTCGGCTGCCTAAACACAGTGACGGTCTGGAAGAAAAAGCTCGCGTGATGTCCGAGCTAATCGACAACTCGGTAGACTCCGTAAGACGAACCGCCGGCCTGCTTAGGCCCCGGCTGTTGGATGATTTCGGTCTAGTGGCGGCCATCGAGTGGCAGATTGAAGAATTTCAGCGGCGAACCGGAATCCAGTGCGTTACCTGCTTTCCGGAAGAGGTTGCAATCGATCGTGCGCTTTCGACCGCCGTTTTTCGCATCTTGCAAGAGGCTCTCACCAATGTCGCTCGTCACGCCAAGGCAACCGAGGTCCGCGTCGGCTTGCAAGTAGATCGCGAGAGAATTTGGATCGAGATCGAAGACAATGGCAAAGGGATCGACTTCGATGCCAGCGCCATCGATACCTCTCTCGGGCTCTTCGGCATGCAGGAACGGGCCTATGCGTTCGGCGGCCACGTCGAGTTTAAGAGCCAGCCCAACCGCGGAACCACAGTAACCGTCGAAATCCCGCTTGAGAAAAAAGTTTAGCACCATGGCCAAGGTACTCATCGTCGAAGATCACCCAATTTACCGCCGCGGTGTCAGGGACATTCTGATCGCCAATCGGAATTTCACCCACGTCGCCGAAGCCGAAGATGCCATCAAGGCCGCCGAGCTGCTGCGCAAGGAACGCTGGGACGCCGTTGTGCTCGACATCAATTTACCGGGGAAAAGCGGTTTGGAATTTCTCAAGGAAGTAAAGCTCGTCTATCCTAAACTGCCCGTACTGATACTGAGTGTCTACTCGGAAGAGCAGTACGCCCTGCGCATGCTCAAAGCCGGCGCATCCGGCTATCTGACCAAGAACCGTACGCCGGAAGAGTTGATCGGCGCGTTGACCCGATTGCTGCAAGGAAAAAAATACATCAGCGCATCGGTGGCCGAGAAAGTCCTGGCGCAATTGGAGCCCGGCGCACGCAAGCCAGCGCATGAACTACTTTCCGATCGGGAGTTCGAAGTCTTAAAATTGATCGCCCAGGGCGTCGCACCGAGAGACATTTGCGTGCAGCTCTGTATCAGCCCCAGAACTGTCAGCACCTATCGTGCCCGCTTGCTGCAGAAATTGAACTTCAAGAGTAATGCCCAGCTGATCCAATACGTACTCACCAATAAACTTTTCGAGCAATAGCCGCGGCGGCACAAAAACCCCGGTGAACTGGGCCGAACGCTCGGCCTTCATTCGACAGCAGCGAATCCTGTAGTAGATTTCATTACTGAATTAGAATGAATATGACTACGTCCGATTCATCATTTTGTCACTGGTGCTATTCGGCAATCCCCTCAATAATCATAGCCATTGACCGATCAACAAATTTATCGCAGCGTTGAGTGCGTGTAGATGCCCATGACCGTAAGAACAGTCAAACATAATGGCATTGAGCTTCCCCTTACCGTGGGAACAAGCGGATCGAGCGAATCGTCCGCAAATTCGGCAACGAGCGACACCATGGCCGCGGTGCGGGTCGGCTTGGCACACTTCATTCACGAGATCACCAACCCGTTGCACATGGTTTACTCAACCGTCGGTCTGATCGAACAAGAGCTACCCAAGACCAACGGCCATGTTGATCCTTTCTTGACAAAGGCGATTCCGCAGCTCAAGAGCGAAGTCGATCAAATGATCTCGCTGATCGGCTCGCTGCGTTCCCAGCTCGAATGTCTCTGGTCGATCAACTCGTCAATCGAATCGGTGGATTTACCCTCTCTGATCGACGAGGCTCTCGAAAGTGAATCGGCGCGATTTCAGACCAACGCCGTGCTGATTCAGAAGGATTTCCCCACCAATCTGCCGGCGATCAAAGCCAGCGAGAAATTGCTCCAACAGGCGATTCTCAATCTTCTCAGGAACGCCGCCGACGCCATGCCGCGAGGCGGAACTTTACGCATCTCGGCCGGCGTAAGCGAAGACACTATCTATCTCGAACTAGCCGACAGCGGCGGCGGGATTCCAGCCAACCTAGATGTTTTCCAACCCTTTGCCACGACAAAAGCGCAGGGACTCGGTCTCGGTTTGGCGATAACCCGGCACGTCATTGAAACTCAGCGTGGAACGATCGGATATCGCAGCGAGCCAGGCAAAGGCACCACTTTTTGTCTCACTTTCCCGCTGGCACAAGAGGCGGAGAAACTGTCTACTCTAAGTTAGCCTGTCGCGCCAACTGGAGGACGAATATCATTTGATCCGGCTCCTCTTCGAGTGGTGAGCCTTATTCGTTGAACGTTATGAAGACCATGGGCATTTTCGATCGGTGCGGCAGGAATCGCTGCAGCCAGGCAAATTGGGAGACGCCGAAATCATGACGACCCATGGTGATGACCGTTTCGCGATCATCATGGCGGGCGGAGACGGCACGAGGCTTAGGCCGTTTGTCCGATCATTGCGCCAAAGACCTCTGCCCAAACAGTACGTGAACTTCATTGGCCGGCGCTCCATGCTTGAGCACACCATCGACCGGGCGCGAAAAATTATTCCTTTGGAGCGTATCTTCGCCGTGGTTAGCCAAAGCCACCTCGACATCCCCGAAGCCCGTCAGCAACTCGACAAGCTGCCAAGAGAAAATATCGTTGTCCAACCGCTCAATCGCGGCACCTGGCCGGGCTTGCTATTGCCCTTGGCGCGGATTTACGCCGACTGCGACGATCCCAAGGTCGTGACGTTTCCAGCGGATCATTTTATCGAAGATGAGGAAATTTTCCTGGCCCATGTCGCTTTCGCGCTGCTCAAGATCGAAGAGCAGCCGGCGCGCATGGTGTTGCTGGGCGTGACCCCCGACGACCCAGATCCCGAACTCGGTTATATCGTGCCGCGCAAACCGAGCGCTTCGGCGAATCGCGGCTTCCTGCCGATCAAAGAATTTATCGAGAAGCCGAGCCCGCACCGGGCCAAAGAGCTGCTAGACAAAGGCGCGCTCTGGAACACTTTGATCCTAGTTGCGAAAGCGAAGACGCTACTCACCTACACCCGCGCCATAGCGCCGGAGCTTTTCCGTGCATTCGCGCAGATGAAGCAGGCGGTCGGCCCGTCCGGCGACCCCGACGCGCTCGAGAGAATTTACCAGAGCATGGCCGAAATGAACCTGTCACACGGTCTATTGGAAAAACTCCCGCGGCGCCAACCTTGGAGCCTACTGACGTTGCCGGTAAGCGGCATAATGTGGAGCGACTGGGGCTCGCGCCGCCGCCTGTTAGCCGCGCTGGCGAAATCCGGCTACCGTTTTCGCCTGCATCGCTATACCGAAGAGTGGGCATTGGCCCGACCAGTCAAACGTCCTCGTCCAATTGTCTTGAGGCAAAAAAACTTTAAGGCAAAATGAACGATCCCGCGCCACTGCCTGATATCAGTACAAATCGCTCAACGGATCTCAGCGCGCTGCGGCGAGTGAGCCC
>Ga0137437_1000839_pt1 | contig 10287 bp, 7 predicted proteins | sample EasRivERMGT138_2_FD_102332 | JGI IMG/M metagenome (GOLD analysis project Ga0137437, IMG submission 102332) | Soil microbial communities from meander-bound floodplain in the East River, Colorado, USA - East River MetaG ERMGT138_2 | ecosystem: Environmental > Terrestrial > Soil > Floodplain ...
CGGCGCGTCGATCATGCAACCCAGGTCGATTTCACGGCGCAGTCAAACGTCGAGAGCCGTCACTTCATCAAGTACGAGTGGCGGGAGACTCTGTGCCGCAAGCGGGTGCTCGACTGCGGCGAGCAGAATCGATTCTGGGATGAAAGCAAGTTAGGCTTCGCGCCGCCGCCACCGCGTCGCAACCGATACGACTAACCACCGGCGCAACAGGGAGAAGAAATGAAAATTCGCATGGGTTTGATCGCGGTGCTGCTGGCGCTGCCCGTATTCGCCGCCGCGCAAGACTCGACGCCGTCCGCAAGTTCGATGTCGAAGACGGCGAGCGGGGACATCGATCTCGGCGATCTCATCGACCGCTTCGCGAAGCGCACCGGCAAGCAGTTCATCATCGACCCGCGCGTGCGCGCGCAGGTCTCGCTCGCCGGCATGGATCCGAATCGCATCAGCTACGAAAAGCTGCTGGCGATCCTCACCGTCAACCAATTCGCCGCGGTGGCGCAGGGAGACTGGATCGTCGTCGTGCCGGATGCGAATGCACGACAGCTGCCCACTCCGGTCTATACGGACACGAAGTTCACCGCTGCCGGTGACGAGATCGTGACGCTGATCCTGCACGTGAAGAACATCTGCGCGGCACAGGCGGTGCCCGTGCTGCGTCCGCTCATGCCGCAGGCCGCGCACATGGCGGCCTATACCGACATCAACACGCTGATCATGACCGATCACGCCGCGAACCTGCGGCGACTCGCCACCGTCATCGAGGCGCTGGAGCGCGATGCACCCGCAGGGCGCGGCTGCGAGGCGCTGAAGAAAGACTGAGCGTCAGGCGCCGCGCATCTCAACGTCCCACGGGAGTCAGAACGAACATGTGCGTGTTGTGGCAGGCGACCGTCACGACTGACACCGTACCGTTGTTTGAATCGTACTGGTAGCTAGGGCACAGCGTCATCGGCTCGTCGTTGACGTAGCCACCGGCGGTGATCTGGCCGCGGCGATTGACGGCATATGCGTAGGTCAACGTGATGCCCGCCGCTCGCGGGATCAGCGTATTGAGATCGAAGGCGCGGCCGCCTTCCCATAGCGCGGCGCGCTCGCCGCTGTTGTCGGTGTACGAGCAGTACGCGCCCGCGCCCGAATCACCCACCGTCTCGCCGTCATATCCCACGCCGAAGGCATGGCTCGAGACGGCGCCCGGCAGATGCGGCAATACCCGCTCGTGACCGTCGCGCTCCCACCGCACAGCTACGGAAGGGTCGCACGCGTTGAACACATCGGGCTGCGCGTTCTGGGTGATTCGTCCGGCTACTTCGCCAAGGTCGTTGATGTCGGTGGGATCGACGCTGTGCGCCGAGTCGGCCGCGTGCAGCACAGTCAGTTGCCCGGAGGGCACGTGATAGCGCACCCCCGAACGATCCACCGTGCCGACGGCCACGTTCTGGATGTTGATGGCCGCGGGCGAGCCGCCCAAGGGGCCCGAAGTTTCCACGCCCGTTGCGTCGCGGATGACCCAGCGCATCTTGATGCAAAGTTCATCAACCGGAGGCGGCAGGCTCGGATCGCCGCGCAGTGCCCAGCCCACCGTGTAGCGGCCATTGCCATCCACGGCGGCCTGGAACTGGATGGTGCCGCAGGCGGGGTCGAAGAAGATGCGTTCATGTCCGCCGGCGAGCGTCCATTTCGTTGCGAACAGACCACCGCCCTCGGGCGTTCCGGACTCGTACCCGAACAGCTCGCCGCGATTGTTGATCGTGTAGCTGTACGAGTAGCCCGGGTTGGTTCGCGGCAGTTCGACTGCTCCAAACCACGGTGCGGCAACGAAGGTGGCGCCCGTGCTCAGGATCATGGGGTTCACCGTGTCGACGGTCGTATAACAAAACGACGACGCATTCACGACACCGAAGTCGTTGATCCGGGTAATCGAGGCACCCCTGGAGTAGGCGCTGAGGCACGCCGCCGAGAGCGAGTCGGGCACCGGTAGTTCGTTGACCCGGTAGCGCGAGACCGCAGGGCCATGCGCCGCCGCGGCAGCCGAACACAACAGCGCGGCGAACGCGCCGACCAAGCGTGAGTCGATCATGGTAGCTAGCCTCTTTCGCATTTATCGTTATTGGGCGGGGATATCTTGCCTGCTCGACGGCGAGTTGCCAACCGTCGCCGCGATCCGTGCGCCGCACGGAAAGGAAGCGCTAACTAGTGATGAAAGCCGGCGGGTGCCGGCGGTTATGTTCAGACGCCGCGCGGCTTGGCGAGCTTGTCCGTCTGCGCGGCCTGGGCGGCCTGCGCGATGAGCCCGGCGAAAGCCGGGCCTGTTTCCTGTTGGCGCGCGAGCAGCAAGCGCAGCTCCTCGAGCGTCACGGGCTCGCCGAACAACTTGCCCTGGCCGAAGCCGCAATGATGGCGGCGCAGGAAATTCAGGTGACCTGCCGATTCGACGCCTTCGGCGATGACATTCATCTTGAGGCTGCGGCCCATCTCGATGACGGTGCGCACGATGGTCGCGTCGCTCTCGTCGTCGTCCACGTCGCGCACGAATGACTGGTCGATCTTGAGCGTGCCGATCGGGAACTGTTGCAGCGCCGACAGCGACGAATAGCCGGTGCCGAAGTCATCGATCGACAGATGCAGGCCCATCGCATACAGCTCATCCAGCAGGTGCAGCGTGCGCTTGGAATCCGCCATCAGGGTGGTTTCGGTGATTTCCAGTTCAAAACACGTGGGTGACACCCCGTGTTTGCGGAACACGGATCTGAAACGCAGGATGAAACTCGCCTGGCGCAGTTGCTTGAGCGAGAGATTGAGTGAGATGCGGCCCGGCGTGGTCACCGTCTGCTGCAGCTCGCGGTAGTCCTGGCAGACGCGATTCAACACCCACTCGCCGACTTCGAGGATCAGGTTGGTCTCTTCGGCGAGCGGAATGAAGTGCGACGGCGGGATATCGCCGTGACCCGGCAGGCGCCAACGCAGCAGCGCCTCGGCGCCGACGATGCGGCCGTCGCGCAGGTCGACCTTCGGCTGGTAGTGCATCAGGAACTCGTCGCGCTCGAGCGAGCGGCGCAACTTGCTCTTCAACATGAGCCGCTCGACGGCGGCGGCGTTCATTTCGGGCGAGTAAAACGCGAAGGAATTTCCGCCGTTCTGCTTCGAGTGATACATCGCCGCATCCGCGTTGCGGATGAGATCGATCACGTTGTCCGCATCGCGCGAACAGAACGCGACGCCGATGCTCGCGGTGAGGAACACCTCGTGTTCCTGCAGTTGGAAGGCGCGGCTGATCTCGGCGAGTACGCTGCGCGCGAGTTGCGCGACGGTGCCGCGGTTGTCGGCCTCGGAGGCGAGATCGTCGATGAACATCGCGAATTCGTCGCCGGCGAGCCGGCCGATTACCGTTTCCTGCGGCAGCGCGCGCGTCAGGCGTTCGGTCAGGATTTCCAGAGTGCGATCGCCGGCGGCGTGGCCGAAGGTGTCGTTGATTTCCTTGAAGCGATCCATGTCGAGATACAGGAGCGCGAGACTGGTCCGGTTGCGCAGTGCCCGCGCGATCGCCTGTTGCAGCAGGTGCTGGAACTGCATGCGATTCGGCACCTTCGTCAGCGCGTCGTAGCGCGCGAGGTAGCGGATGCGCCGCTCCGCGCGCTTGCGCTCGGTGACGTTGCGCACCACGAAGATCGTGCCCTGGTACTGCGGATCGTCCGTGGTGATCTGCGAGCCGGTGATCGCCACGGGAATAGTCTGGCCGTGGCGCGTCTTCACCACCGTCTCGCGCGTGTCGGAAGAGGCGCGCAGCATGTCGAAGCCGCCGCGCTCGCGTTCGTCGAAGATCGAAACGATGCCCCGGCCGACGAGTTCGTCCTCACCCCAGGCGAGCAGCTTGCAGGCCGACTGGTTGGCCATGCGGATGACGCCGTCGGGCGAAGTCACGAACACCGCATCGGTCATGCTGCCGAGCACGTTCGTGAGGTAGTTCTTGTTGATCGTGGTTTGACGCAGCTTTTGCCGCATCCGCTCGAGCGCCGCCTGCAGTTCGCCGAGTTCGTCGCGCCGGCCCACTTCAAGCGGGCGCGAGTAGTCACCCTGCGCGATTCGATCGGCACTCCTGATGAGCGTGGTGATGGGATTGTGCATGCGCCGTCCCGCCCACCAGGCGAGCGCGAATCCGACCGCCAGCGCGATGACTCCAAGTGACCCTGCGATCAGGAGCGCTTTGCGCATCTGCGTGCGCTGCATCGCATCGAAGTGCGAACGCGCTGCCGCCGACTCGGGTGAGCCCTCGAGCGAACGAATTTCGATTTCGGCCTCACCGATCGTTTGCGGAGTCTCGATACCGGGCATCGCCTGCACGCTGGCGCGCACCGGAACGATCGCACTGCGTGTGATGGCGCCCGAAGCGTCGTTGGGGCGATGCCACGCGTAGATCTGCTTGCCGGGGAGGTCGCGCACGATGACGCCCATCAGCGTGTTGTCGCTCTTGAAGACGCCGAGCTGTGCTGCGATCCCGTCGCGATCCCCGCGCTGCAAGGCGTCGGCTACGCGATCGGAGATGTGGCGGGCGACGTCGTTGGCGCGCAGCGTCAGTTCGCCGGTCACGCGATTGCGTGCATCGGCCGCGGCGGTGTCGAGCAGCGCCGCATGTTGCGCCCGGTTTTCGTAGACCATTACCGAGCCAACCGCCAGCGCGACCAGGATGGCCGCAATGACTGCCACCGCGATGTATTTGCTCTTGAAGCTGACGATAGTCACTTGGACTCTTGAACCCCGATTGCCCCCCCGGCTGAACCGTCCTCGCACGGGGTTTTGTAATTTGCCGGCAATCTTACTCGCGCGAATCCGGACCCGGCCACATTCGTTGCACTGCGACAAGGCCATATGTCGATTAGGTCCGCAGAAAGGCGCCTCTGGTGCATCCGGTAGGATAGTCAGGCATGTCAGAAACCCCGGACTTCACGCTGGATCAGTTGGTTGGACGCTCGCGAGGCCACCTTTTGGAGTCCGAACACCCAAAGGTCGCCTTGCATAACCAAGTCCTGGCCCCGTACCTGGCCATGCGTGCGGCCGCGGCGGCCGACGGGATCGATCTCGTTGCTTTCTCGGGCTTTCGCGACTTCGACCGGCAGCTGGCCATCTGGAACGGCAAATTCCGCGGTGAGCGGCCAATGCAGGATCGCGCCGGTCGTTCCCTCGACGCCGGAACCCTGTCAGCCGCCGATCGCGTGACCGCGATTCTCTGGTGGTCGGCGTTACCGGGCGCGAGCCGGCATCACTGGGGCACGGACTTCGATTGCCTGGACGCGAATGCGCTGCCGGCGGGTTACAAGCTGCAGGTGATTCCGGCCGAGTACCAGGCCGGCGGCCCTTTCGAGCGCCTAACAACATGGCTCGATACACACATGCACGCGTTCGGGTTCTTCCGGCCATATGCGAGCGATCGTGGCGGCGTCCAGCCCGAGCTGTGGCACCTGTCCTACGCACCGGTGGCCGCGCGGGCGCAGGCGGCGCTCAGTGTCGACATGTTGCGCGGCGTGCTGCAGGGCGCCGACATCGACGGAAAAGAGGAAGTATTGGCGGCGCTCGATCGGAACTATGCGAGCTACGTGGCCAACGTGGACGCGGCGCCGGCCGCAGCCTTGCTCAGCCCCAGACTTTCTTGATCGCGCCGAGCATGAGCGTGCGCGTGGTCGCCATCGAATCTTCGACGCCGGTGAACACCGGCGGCTGACGCCGCAGCAGACGCCAGTTCTCGCTGCGCAGGATGCGCTGCAGGTACTCGAGATTGCGATCGATCGATTCCATGTACGGATTGCGGCCTCCGTACAGCACTTCGAGATAGCGATAGGCGCGATTGAACTCGCCGTCGAGACGCTTGGAGCGCATTTCGAACACGAACTTCGGCGTCTGGCGCAGCAGGTCCAGGCCCGAGGCGTAACGCACTTTCACGTGGCCATTCTCGCCGATCGGCAGGGCCACGCCGGCAAGCACGAATTCGGCATAAAGCCGGTCGCGGCATTTCTCGAGATAGCAGCGATCCGCCATCTGCGCCATGAGGTCGGCGGTGCCGATCAGGTGACCGAGCTTGTGGTCGCGCGGATCGGGCGCGACGATGCCCGCGAACGGACGTTCGTAACCGGTGTAGTGGATGATCTCGGCCGCGACCGGCGCCCACGAACCCATGTCGATCTTGGGTAGATAGTCGCGCAGGAAGGCCGCGCCGCGCGAGACGTGCACGGTGGTGAACTCGGCGCCGTTCGGCACATCCGCATCGCGCGTGCTGCGCAAATATCCGACGTCGTGAAACAGCGCCACGACGATGCCGAGCATGGCGCGCTCCGCGCCGAATTTCTGTGCCGCGGGCACCTGCAGTTCGTGACCGACGATCAGCCGCGCGGTGGCGAGGGTAATGTCGAGCGTGTGTTGCTGATCGTGATAGACGGTGTCGACGCCGAAATAGCCGGGCATGCGACCCGAGAACATGCGATCGAAGTCGTGGAATACGTGCGCGAAGGCAGGGAATTTCTGCCCGGGCCAGACCTTGGCGAACAGCTCCTCGATCGCGGCACGCACATCGGGAGCCGAGCTCACGAGCACCGTGTCGGTTACGTCGTAGTCACTGCGGCGAGATTCGGCCACCACGCGGGCCTCAGATGTGACGCGCTAACAAGATGGGGAAGTCTAGGCAGGGGGTAGCCAAAAGACCAGCGGACGAATCCCGACCGTGGGTTGAGCGTGACCTGCGTCACGCTCGGGTCAATCCCGAATCGCCGCGCACCGCCGGTTACTGTAAAGCGGCGAAAATGGGGTCTGACCCCATTTTCTGGAAACTCGCGATTACGGGCGTGTGATCCGAGGCGCGCTCCACGCGCCGCGGCTCGACATCGATGCGCACCCCGGTGAGGGACGGCAGCAATTTCCGGTGCACCAGGATGAGATCGATGCGCAGGCCGTTATTGCGCCGAAAGGCGCCCTGTCGGTAGTCCCACCAGCTGAACGACTTTTCCAGTTGCTCGAAGTGGCGAAACGCATCCACCAACCCCAGATCCGTGACGGCCGCGAACGCCGCGCGCTCCTCGGGGCTCACGTGCACGCAGCCCACCCACGCCGCCGGATCGTGGACATCGCGATCTTCCGGCGCGACGTTGAAGTCTCCGAGGACCACGAGACCCGGATGTTTCTCGGCTTCGGTACGCAACCATTGCGTGAGCGCCGTCAACCATTTGAGCTTGTACGCGAACTTCTCGGAACCCGGCGCCTGGCCGTTCGGGACGTAGAGATTGATGACGCGGAACGCGCCGATCGTGGCGGCGAGCACGCGCCGCGGCGGATCATCGAAGCCGGGAATGTCGCGCACCACATCCGTCATAGGCAGCCGCGACAGCAGCGCCACGCCGTTGTAGGTTTTCTGGCCGCTGAAGACGCTGTGATAGCCGGCGGCGGTGAACGTGGATTGCGGGAAATCCGGGTCCTGGATCTTCGTTTCCTGCAGCGCAACCACGTCCGTTTGCGTGGTGCGCAGCCACTCGAGCAGCTGCTCGCCGCGCACCCGCAAGCTGTTCACGTTCCAGGTGGCGATCTGAAAAGGGCCACCGCCCGCGGTGGCCGAATTCATCGGATGAGACTCACTGCGTGAGGCCTTGCTGCTTCAACAGCGCGTTGACGTCCGGGGGACGTCCGCGAAAATCAACGAAAGCGTCGAGCGCCTTCTTGCTGCCGCCCTGCGAGAGGATGGAGTCGAGAAAGCGCTGGGCGATCTGGCGGTCGAACACGCCGTGCTCTTCGAACGCCGCGAACGCATCCGCGGCGAGCACCTCGGCCCACTTGTAGCTGTAATAACCGGCGGCGTAGCCGCCCGCGAAGATGTGACCGAAGTTGTGCGGGAAGCGATTCCATGCCGGCACCGCGAACACGCTGATCTCCGCGCGCACCTCGGCGAGGATTTCCGGAAGGCGCGCACCGCGCACCGGATCGTATTCGGCATGCACGCGAAAATCGAAAAGCGCGAACTCGAGCTGCCGCATCGTCGCGATCCCCGCCTGGAAGGTGCGCGAGCCCAGGAGCAATGCCTGCTTGTCGGCGGGCAACGGTGCGCCCGATTCGAAGTGCCGCGCCATGCTCGCGAGCACTTCGGGACGCCAGGCGAAATTTTCGAGGAACTGGCTGGGCAGCTCGACGGCATCCCACGACACACCGTTGATGCCGGCGATGGAGGGATAACCCACGCGCGTCAGCATGTGATGCAGGCCGTGCCCGAACTCATGGAACATCGTCACGACATCGTCGTGCGTCAGCAGCGCGGGCTTGCCGGCTCCGGCGGGCAGAAAATTGCAGACCAGGTAGGCCACCGGAATGGTGGTCTCGCTGCCGAAATCCTTGCGACCGACGCAATCGTCCATCCACGCGCCGGCGCGCTTTTTGGGGCGCGCGCATGCATCGAGATAGAAGCCCGCGCGGACCTTGCCCGCCGCGTCCCGGATTTCGAAGAAGCGCGCGTCGGCGTGGTAAAGCGGCACGCCGCTGCGCTCGACGATGCGCACGCCGAAAAGTTTTTCCGCGACCGCGAACAATCCCTCCAGCACGCGCGGCAGCGGGAAATACGGCCGCAGCTCTTCCTGCGTGATCGAGAACAGCTTGGCCTGCAGCTTTTCCGAGTAGTAGCCCACGTCCCAGGCATTGAGCTTGCGACCGGCGAACTCCTCGAGCTCGGCGAACTCGCGAAGCGCTGCGGGTTTGGCGACGCGCGCGAGCTCGCGCAGGAAATCGAACACGGCCTGGTTCGACGGCGCCATGCGCGTGGCGAGCGCGTACGCCGCGTAGTTCGGGAAGTCGAGCAGGCGCGCGGCCTCGTGGCGCAGCGCGAGGATCTTGTGCATTACCTCGGTGTTGTCGAACTTCCCCGCGGACGGGCCGACCTCGGAAGCGCGCGTCGACCAGGCTTCGTAGAAATCGCGGCGCAGTTCTTCTGAATCCGCATCCGTCAGTACGGCGACGTAAGTCGGCTGTTCAAGCGCGAACACCCAGCCCTCGACGCCTTTCTCGACGGCGCGGGCCCGCGCCTGCGTGACGATCACGGAGTTGATGCCGGCGAGCTGCGCGGCGTCGGTCACGTGCCGTGTCCAGGCATTCATGGCGTCGAGGACGTTCTCCTCGAACTTCGCCCCGAGCTGCGCGAGCTCCTGCACGACGGCCTTGTAGCGCTCCTTGCGCGCCTGCGGCAGACCCACGCCCGCGAGGCGGAAATCCTCGAGCGCGCGCTCAATGACGCGGCGCTGCGCCGGATCGAGGCGATCCGCTTCGTTCGCGGCGATGGCGCTGTAGGCGCGGTACAGCGGCTCGCTCTGGGCCAGGTCGGTCCAGTAGTTAGATAGCAGCGGCAGGCAGGCGTTGTAACTGGCGCGCAGCTCCTCGGAGTTGAGCACGCCGTTCAGGTGGCTGATGGGCGACCAGGTGCGCGACAGTCGGTGCGCTAGCTGTTCGAGCGGCAGCACGGTGTTCACGAACGTGGGATCCGGCTGGGACTCGAGCGCGGCGACTTCGCCGCGGCTGCGCAGCAGGAGCGCGCGGATGGTCGGTTCGACGTCGGAGGCCGCGAGCGCACCGAAGTCCGGAAGGCTGGTGCCGTTGAGATTGGCGTCGGTCATGTGATCCGGGGTTACTTCATGCCAAGAGCGGTGAGAACGGGTTCGGTATCGGGGCGCACTCCACGCCACAGCGTGAACGCTTCGGCGGCTTGCTCGACCAGCATGCCCCAGCCTTTATGGGCGCGCGCGCATCCCTGTTCAATGGCCCAGGTCACGAACGGCGTCGCGGATTTGCTGTAGCTCATGTCATAGCACACGGTATGACTGGCGATGCATGAGCCATCGACATTCGGCACCGAGCCCGAAAGTCCGGCGGCCGTGGCGTTGATGATGAGGTCGAAGGGATCATCGCCCACGTCCTCGAAACCGCAACCGCGCACCGCGCCCAGATCCGAAAACAGCGAGGCGAGATTCACCGCGCGCTCCGGCGTACGGTTTGCGATCACCAGCTCCGTCGGTCCCAAGGTCAGCAACGGCTCGACGACACCGCGCGTCGCGCCGCCGGCGCCCAAGATCAGCACACGATCGTTCGTGATCGTGAGTCCGAGATTCTTGCGCAGATCCATGACCAGCCCGTGGCCGTCGGTGTTGTCACCGAGCAGGTTGTGCTCGCTGGTCATCATCAGGGTGTTGACCGCGCCCGCCCGGTCGGCGCGCGTGGTTAGCTCGTTGGCGAGTTCTGCGGCCGCTTCCTTGTGTGGTACGGTCACGTTCAGCCCGC
>Ga0137437_1000841_pt1 | contig 10281 bp, 10 predicted proteins | sample EasRivERMGT138_2_FD_102332 | JGI IMG/M metagenome (GOLD analysis project Ga0137437, IMG submission 102332) | Soil microbial communities from meander-bound floodplain in the East River, Colorado, USA - East River MetaG ERMGT138_2 | ecosystem: Environmental > Terrestrial > Soil > Floodplain ...
GCCTTGGTGATCTTCTCGGCGAACTCGTCGAGATCGCCGCCGCCGTCGTCGAGCTCGCCGAGCTCTTCCTTGATCGCCTTGAGCTGCTGGCGCAGCACGTACTCGCGCTGGTTGCGCCCCATCTCCTCCTGCACCTGCGTGTTGATCCGCTCGCGCACCTTGAGCACCTCGAGCTGGCGCGACAGGAACTGCAGGACCTTGCGGGTCCGGGTCTTGAGGTCGAACGTCTCGAGGACGTCCTGCTTCTCGCCGACCTCGAGCTCGAGGTGGCTCGTAATCAGATCTGCCAGATGCCCGGCCTCGGTGACGCTGTCGACCAGCGCGCCGGCTTCCTTGGGCAGCTCCGGCATCAGCTTGACGACCCGCTTGGCAATGTCCTTGAGGTTCATCACCAGCGCGTCGAGCTCGACATCCGACGCCGTCGGATCCGGCACGCTGCGGACCTTGGCGGCCAAAAACGGCTCGGCGCCATCGAACGTCGACACCTCGAAGCGCGAAACCCCCTGCAAAATAACGGAGAAATTGTCCTTCGCGAGCTTGATGACCTTCAGGATCCGGGCGGCGCAGCCGACCATGTAGAGGTCGCCGGAGCCGGGATCCTCGGTGCGCGCGTCCTTCTGCGTCAAGATGCCGATGACCGGGCGCTCCTTCGCGATCGCATCCTCGACGAGGCGCACCGACTTGCGGCGGCCAACGTCGATCGGGATGATCGCCCCGGGGAACAGCACGGAGTTGCGCAGCGGGAGGATGGGGAGCGTGTCCGGTATCTCCACCGGTTGCTCTCCCCCAGCCTTGGCCTTGGTCATGATCGGAACCTAGCGACTGCTATCCGTGGGCGTCAAGGCGACCTGCCTGTAATGACGGGCAGTTTCTCGTCGGCCTCACGGGCTGGATGCTTCGAGGCGCACATGACCTCCGGCTGATGGGGACGGTGTCTCTTTTGTCTCGCTTTGCTGTGATGGGGACGGTGTCTCCTTTGTCTTGTTTCGTGCGAATTCGCTTGATCTGGAGCCTCATGTGGTCTTACCAATTGGCCTTACCAGTTCTTGGAGCCTACCCATGGGGCTACCAAAGCCCACCGAGCTGACCGCCATCGACGCCGTGTTCGAGACGCTGCTCAAGAACATCGTCGGCGGATTGTATCCATCCGGGACCCGGCTTCCGCCCGAGCGCGAGCTCGCGCGCCAGCTCGGCGCGTCGCGCCCCACCTTGCGCGAGGCGCTGCGCCGGCTCGGTGAGTGGAACCTCGTCGAGCCACGCCGCGGCTCCGGCGTCGTCGTGCGATCGTATCGCGACTGGTCGATCGAGGTGCTCGCCGCGTACCTACGCTACGGCAAGCCCGAGCTCGGGCAGCCGGGCGTCGTGCGGATGCTGCTCGACGTGCTGGCGATGCGGCGCGCTGTCGCGCTCGAGGTCGTCCGGCTGACCGCGAAGCGCGTGCCCAAGGGCGGCACCGCCGGGGCGCGCGCGGCGATGGCGCGGGCGTGGTCGCTGCGCGATCAGGCGGGCTACGCACGCGAAGACTTCGAGGTGATGCGGAGGATCGCGGAGGCTGCGCAGTTCACGCCCGGGCTGTGGCTGCTCAACCGCCTCGCCGACGTGTGGCTCGATGCCGCGTCGACGCTGCGGTTTGCGGTCCGCCCGCCCGACGACTACGTGACGGTACACACCCGGTTCTTCGATCTGATCGAGAACGGCGACGCCGAAACCGCCTGCGCGCTGATGGGAGATTACCTCGAACGCCACGACGCCAAGCTGGTCGGCGCGCTCGGAGAGCCATGACCGCATACCGCCACTCCGACACCGCGCGACAGGTCCTGCGCTCGCTGGTCCCGGTGATCTGTCCGCCCGAGGCGGTCCTGCTCGGCGACGCGATCGTCGAGCACATGGCGCTGACGCTCGGCGCATCACCTCAGGTCCTGCAGCGTGGCTTTGCCACCGGCCTGGTCGCCTACGACCTGGGAGCACTGCCGCGCTACGCTCGCCGCGCCCGGTCGTTGCGCGGCGAGCGCGCCGAGCGCTACTACGCATGGTGGGAGCACGGCCCGACGTCGCTACACCGCCAGCTCGCGCGCGGGATCAACCAGCTGATGAGCCTCAGCTGCTATGAACAGCCGGAGATGATGGAGCGCCTGGGCTACCGGCCCGCGCCGTGGATCGCCGAGGTGACCCAGCGCCGGCTCACCGTGTATCGCGACGACGTGCAGCGGCAGGACGCGCAGATCCTCGCCCCCGATCCGCTCAGGCCCGGCGTGCGCGTCAAGCGGGAGCGTGCCTGATGGGGATCGATCCCGCTCGCCCCGCCCTGCTCGAAGGCACGGCCCCGCGCAACGTGTTCACCCGCCGCGATCACCACGGCGACAGCGTGCTCGACGCCGACGTCGTCGTGATCGGCTCGGGCGCGGGCGGCGCGACGATCGCCGCCGAGCTCGCCGAGGCCGGGTTCGACGTCATCGTGCTCGAGGAAGGCAGCTACTACCAGACCCGCGACTTCACCGCTGATACGTCGGCGATGGTGCGCCAGCTCTACCGCGACGGAGGCGCGACGATGGCGCTCGGCAGCCCGCCGATCCTCTACCAGGAGGGCCGCGCCGTCGGCGGCTCGACGGTGATCAACGGCGGCATGTCGTGGCGCACGCCCGACAAGGTGCTCGCCCGCTGGGACCGCGAGCTCGGCCTCTCCGGCATCGCGCGCGAGCTCGAGCCCTGCTTCGAGCGCGTCGAGCGCCGCATCCACACCGCGCCGATGGATCCCGAGGCGATCGGCAACGACAACCTGTTGCTCAAGCAGGGCGCCGATGCCAAGGGCTGGAAGCTGATCGGCAACCTGCGCAACCAGGCCCACTGCGCGGGCAGCAATCGCTGCGCGTTCGGCTGCCCGACCGGCGCCAAGCAGAGCGCGCTGGTCAGCTATGTCCCGCGGGCGCTGCACTACGGCGCCCGGATCTACGCCGACGTCCACGTCGATCACATCACGCGGCACGGCAAGCGCGCGACCGGCGTTTACGGCAGGGTCTCCGGCTCCGGCCACCGGATCACCGTGCGCGCGAGGCTCGTCGTCGCCGCGTGCGGCGCGATCCACACGCCCGCGCTCCTGGTGCGCTCGGGGTTTCGCTCGCCGTCGGGCCAGCTCGGCAAAAACCTGTCGATGCACCCCAACGTCAAGGTCGTCGCGATCTTCGACGAGGACGTCACCGGCTGGAAGGGCGCGCACCAGGCGTTCCAGGTCCGCGAGTTCCAGGATCAGGGCCTCCTGTTCGCCGCGGTCAACATGCCGCCGTCGATCCTGGCGATGTCGTTTCCGCAGCGCGGCGCGCAGCTCGGCCAGCTGATGCAGCACTACGATCGCATGGTGCTCGCCGGCATGCTGTGCGAGGACACCACCACCGGCCGCGTCCGCACGATCAACGGCCAGCCGCAGGCGTTCTATCAGCTCGCCGAAGCCGATGCCGCGAACTTGAAGCGCGGGGTGGTGCTGCTGTCCGAGCTGCTGTTCGCCGCCGGTGCGAAGCGCATCCTCTTGCCGTTCCACGGCGCCGGCGATCTGTACGGCCCCGACGACGCCCGCCGCCTGCTCAATCGCGACATCCCGGCGCGCGGCTGGGAGGTCGTCACGGTCCACATGATGGGCACCGCGCGGATGGGCACCGATCGCACCGCGGCGGTCACCAGCAGCTTCGGCCAGGTCCACGACGCCGATCGCCTGATGGTCGCGGACGCGTCGCTGTTTCCGACGCCGATCGGCGTCAACCCGATGGAGACGATCATGGCGCTCGCGACGCGCGCCGCCGGTCACGTGATCGACAACGCAACGAGGTTCCTGTCATGACCACCGTCATCGCATCGACGACGCCGAACGGCGCGACCACCCCATCGGGAGCTCCCTCCGCGACGACCCCGGCCGCGCACACCGGTCCGCCACCCGGCACGCAGGCCGGGGCCTCCGGCACGCTGCCCGCGCGGATCCTGCCGCTCCGCCCCCCGGCGTTTCCGACCGCGGCGGCCCTCGCCCTCTCGCGCGCCCCGCAGCGCGAGCTCGAGCAGACGTTCCAGCGCGGCACGACGCCTGACATCGATGCGCTCGTCGGCTGGGAATTCCGCGGCATCAACTGCACGCCGCGAGGCGCACCGCCGTTCGCGCGGCTCGCCGGGATCCAGAAGTTCGTGAAGGGCATGTTCCGCGCCGGCGATGGTCGGGTGATGGGCTACAACTCCCCGGTCGTCCAGAACGTGCTCGACGGTCGCTGGCGCACCAAGCCGTCCGACATCGCACCCAAGCGGTTCGGCTTCTACGAGGTCGCGCCGGTCGACGCGACAGCCCGCGACAATCACTATCTCCATGCGCTGCTGCTCGACTACGGCAAGGGCGGCAACGCAGCGTGGGACCCGACGCGCGGGCTGCGCGACTACCTCGTCCAGGTCGACGAGGCGAACCCGGATCTCTTGCTCGGCAAGGCGTACTATGCCGTCGGGCCTGCCCGGATCGGCGTCGGCTTCTTCATCCTCGAGCGGTTCCGCCGCGGCCCGACCGAGCTGTCGCGGCGCCACGCCCCGTAGGTCGACGCCGCCCCGACGAGCGTCATCCCCACACAAACGAGCGTCCGGGATCGGATGGCCGCCAGCGATGAAGACCCTTGTGGCCGGGCATGCGATCGCAGTGCATCCCCGGCCGGATCTCCTCCGCGCACGAGTCGACGCCGGCCGATTCGCGAACCGTCATGGCCGTCGCCGCGGCGACCCGGTCACCACCCAGGGTCAGACACAGCGCATCGAGGTCCACCGCGCGGGGAAGGACGAGGTCGTAGTCGTCCTTCCGCGCGAGCCGCTCGTCGGAGAGCCGGATGACGAACGCCACCATGCAGCGCAGCGCCGTGTCGATGACAACCCCGGTCGGATCGCCGATGATCGCGATATCGAGCGCAAGCCATCGCGCGAGCCGGAACGCGCTGAGCGCGTCGGCAACGGTGCAGGCGTCATGCCCATCGCGCAGCAGCCGGCGCACGAGGTGGTGCCGAAAGGGTCCCTCGCGGTCGACAACTACAATCCGCCGTGGAATCGCGCTGGCTGCCATGTTGATTGTTTGCTCGTGGGACCGACCGGCGGTGGCGTCGCAGCAAACCGCGCGCGATCGTGGTGAGGCGACGCTCTTCCGAGCACGGCACAATCGTCCAGGTGCGGCGTGCTCCGGGCTGTAGCTCGCAGAGGTACGTCCCGTCAGCTACCCGTCGATCGGTAGTGACGCACACCGATCCGCCAGATCTGTAGGCACAGGATCAGGAACACCGGACCGGCGAGCGGTGCGATCCACCCGACGAACACCGGCGTACCCAGCGGCTCGGCGCTCCCGAGGATCGCGACTCCCGGAAAATAATTCACACAGCCCAGCGGGATCACATAGGTGAACAGGCCGCGAAACCACGACCGGTAGATCGCGAGCGGATACTGGCTCATCGTCACGCCGCCGTAGGTGAACGCGTTCCACACCTCGAGGCTCTCGACCGTCCAGAACGCCGAGGTCGCCTGCAAGACGACGATGCCGAGGAACGCGCACATGCCGCACGCGATCGACGCCAGTAAGAGGAGCACGCGCCACACCGTCCAGTCGATGGTGCCGGCGGTGGCCGCATAGCCGAGCACGAGGATCCCCTGGAGCAGCCGCCCGACCCGGCGCAGCGTCAGCTCCTGGCCGAGCAGCTGCAGCACCGTCGATCGCGGGCGCAGCAAGATCCGATCGAAGTCGCCCGCCTTGACCATCGCGCCGAACGTCTCGAAGCCGCGCGCGATCGCGTCGCACAGCGCCCAGGTGATCGAGATCATGCCGTAGAACAGAGAGATCTCCGGCAGCGTCCAGCCGCGGACCTGGCCGAACCGATCGAACAGCGCCCACACCGCGATGAACTCGCTCGCGGTGATCAGGAACGCGCCGATCGAGGTCATCACGAACGCCGCGCGATACTGCAGCTGGCTGCGGATCGAGACCCGCACGTAGTGGACGTACAGCCGGAGCGCGTCGCGCGTCATGCCCCCATCCCCCTATCCTCCCTGCACGACCATGCGGCGCATGCCGCGGCCGATCAGCCAGCGCCCGAGCGCGACCAGGGCGGCCGTCCACGCGAGCTGCCGGCCGAGCACGACCGCGACGCTCCCGACCGCGATATGCCCGCTGTAGATCCGGAACGGCAGATCGGCGAGGGCCGCGAACGGCAGCCACCGGAGGATCGGCTGCGCCCAGTCCGGGAGCAGCGGCAGCGGGACCACCAGCCCGGACAGCAGCGACACGGCGGTCGCCACGAGCATCACGATGCCGTCCCCGCTGACCGTCCACAGGAGGCTGATGTTGATCAAGACCGAGATCGCACAGGCGAGCGCGAGCGCGCAAACGAGCGCGACCGCGAACCCGGCGCCCGCGGCGAGCGACGCCGGCGGTGCGAGCCGCCACTCGCCCAGGCCGAGCAGCGGCAAGCCGATCGCCGCGAACACCGCCATCGGCGCCGCGCGCAACATCGTCGGGGCGGTGCGGTGGGCGACCGCGCGCGCGTACCACAAGCTGTACAGATCGACCGGCCGGCACAGCTCGTACGCGATCGCGCCGCTGCGCACCATCGCGCGGACGTCGGCGTCGACGTTCGGCAACATCGCGAGCAGCGCCTGGGCGAGCCAGACGTACGACACGATCTGCGCGAACGCCATCGGCCGCGCCGACACCGCCGCCGAGCGATAGAACGCCTCGTAGATCATGATCAGCGTCAGGCCGAAGAACGCCTGGGTGAACAGCCCCGCGATCGCCGCCGAGCGGTACTGCAGGAGCATGCGAAACCGCGCGCTGACGATCGCGCAGTACGGCCGCCACGGCCCCGGGCGCGCCTCGGCGATCATCACAGGGCGCCGGCTCCGTCCGGGGCTCCGTGCGCCGCATAGAGCCGCGCAACGATCGTCTCGATCGGCGGATTCTCGACGAACAGGTCGCGGATCGCGTGGTGGCTGGTGAGCCGCCGGATCAGCTCCGCGGGCGCCACGACCTGCGGATCGAACGCCAGGCACACGCGGTGGCCGTCGCGGCGAATCACCGTCGCATCGGCCTCCTCAATCGCGGCGGCCGCGTCGACCAGGTCGACCGTCAACCAGCGCTCGCGCGTGACCCGCGCCCGGAGCTCTGCGAGCGGGCCGTCCGACAGGATCTTGCCGCTGGCGATCACCATCACGCGCGTGCACAGCGCCTCGATGTCGTCCATGTCGTGCGTCGTCAGGATCACCGTGACGCCCTCGTCGCGGTTGAGCTGCTTGATGAAGTCGCGCACCGCGAGCTTGGACACCGCGTCGAGCCCGATCGTCGGCTCGTCGAGGAACAGGATGGCGGGCGCGTGGAGCAGCGCCGCGGCGAGATCGCAGCGCATGCGCTGGCCGAGCGAGAGCTGGCGCACCGGCACGTCGAGCAGCGCCGCCAGGTCGAGCCGCTCGATCATCGTGTCGCGCGCCCGCGCGTAGCGAGCCTGGGGCACGCGGTAGATGTCGCGCAGCAGCTCGAATGACTCGACGACCGGCAGGTCCCACCACAGCTGCGTCCGCTGCCCGAACACGACGCCGATCTCGGCGACGTGCGCGATCCGCTGGGTCCACGGCACCCGCCCGGCGACCTCGCAGCGCCCGGCATCCGGCACGAGGATGCCGGACAGCGCCTTCACGGTCGTGCTCTTGCCGGCGCCGTTGGGCCCGATGTAGCCGACCAGCTCGCCGCGCTCGATCGAGAACGACACCCCGTCGAGCGCGCGCACGGTGCGATACCGCCGCCGCGCCAGGCCACGGACCGCTCCCCACAGCCCGGGCGTACGCTCGGCGACCTGAAACGTCTTGACCAGCCCCTCGACGACGATCTGAGGCATACACCCCCGACGCGCACCTTGCAGGCTGCCGCGTTCGCGCGCCGGAAGCCAGCCTCCGGGCCGCCGATCGCACCTCGGGCAGCATCCCCGCACGGCGCGGTTGCCGCCCCGCACGAGCCGCGTCACGATGCGGCGCGATGAAGCTCGCCGGCATCCCGTTCCAATCGATCGACTGGGCGCGCGTCGAGCCGACCTCGCACCCCGGCGCCCCCGGCGTCGCCACGTGGCGCACCGTCGAGGTAGGCAACGTGCGCGTCCGCATGGTCGAGTACTCGGCCGGTTACGTCGCCGACCACTGGTGCGAGCGCGGCCACGTGATCCTGGTGCTGGACGGCCAGCTCGTGACCGACCTCAGGGACGGCCGCCGCACGGAGCTGGCCGCCGGTGACACCTACGTGGTCGCCGATGGCGACGGCGCGCATCGCTCGTCGAGCCCCGGCGGCGCACGCCTGTTCATCGTGGATTGAGCTACCCACCGAGCGTCGCGCGCAGCTCGCGCTTCAGCAGCTTGCCGCTCGGGTTCTTCGGCAACGCGTCGACGAACACCACGCGCTTGGGGACCTTGAAGTGCGCGATCCGCTCGCGGCAGTGCGCGATCACGGCGGCCTCGTCGAGCGTGTGCCCGGCCCTGGCGACGACGACCGCCGTCACCGCCTCGATCCAGTACGGATCGGGGAGCCCCACCACCGCGACCTCGGACACCCCAGCCAGCTGGTAGATCGCCTCCTCGACCTCGCGGCTCGAGACGTTCTCGCCGCCGGTCTTGATCATGTCCTTCTTGCGATCGACCACCGTGATGTAGCCCTCGTCGTCGATCGTCGCGAGATCGCCCGAGTGGAACCAGCTGCCCTCGAACGCCGCCGCGGTGCGCTCGTCGTCGTGGAAGTAGCCCGCGAGCAGCTGCGGCGAGCGGTGCACGATCTCGCCGATCTGGCCGGGCGCGACGTCGCGGAGGTCGTCGCCGACGACGCGGGTCTCGACGTTCAGCACGGGCCGTCCCGCCGAGCCCGCTTTGCGCAGCTGATCCTCGGGCCGCAGCACCGTGGCGAGCGGCGCGATCTCGGTCTGGCCGTAGAAGTTCCACAGCCGCACCGCCGGCAGCCGCGCCGCGAGCTCGCGCAGGACCTCGACCGGCATGATCGACGCGCCGTAGTAGCCCTTGGCGAGCGCGGACAGATCGGTGCCGGCGAACCGCGGCGAGCGCAACAGCGCGATCCACACCGATGGCGGCGCGAAGAACGAGCTGGCGCGATGCCGCGCGAGCAGGCCAAGGATGTTGTCGGGCGTCGGCGCGCCGGTGATGACGTTGGTCGCGCCCACGTAGATCGCGGGCCCGAGGAACACGTCGAGCTGCGCGCAGTGATACAGCGGCAACGCGTGCAGGATCCGATCGCCCTCGACGATCTCGCCCTCGACGATGCAGCTGACGTACTCCCACAGCACCGCCTCGTGCGACAGCATCGCGCCCTTGGGCTGGGCCTCGGTGCCGCTGGTGTAGACGATCTGGGCGAGCGCGCGGCTGTCGAGCGCGACCTGGGGCGGCGTGTCGTCGGCGGCGAGCACCGCGTCGAACGCGAGCATGCCGTCCGGTGGCACGCTGGGCGCCTCCCCCGGCAGCCACAACAAGTGCTCCACGGCGGTGCCGCGCCCGACCGCGGCGGTCGCCAGCGCGACCAGGTCCGGCCCGACCGCCAGGAGCCGCGCGCCGGCATGGCGCAGCACGTAGGCCACCTCGTCGGCGTTGAGCATGAAGTTGACCGGCACCAGCACCGCGCCGAGCCGGGCGAGCGCGAACCTGAGCGCGACGAACGCGTGCGAGTTGCGCGAGACAATCGCGACCCGGTCGCCGTGCGCCACCCCTTTCGCCGCGAGCCCGTTCGCCAGCCGGTTCGTGATGCGATCGAGCTCGGCGTAGCTCCACTGCAGCTCACCGCAGATCACCGCGGTCTTGCCGGGCAACCGCGCGGCCGTACGCCGCAGGAGGTCACCGAGCGTATGGCGCCGGACAACTTCGGTAGGTAACGTCATGAAGATTGCGGATGTGAGATGGGGACGGTGTCTCTTTTGTCTCGTTCCGGACACCCATCGCAGATCGCGTAGCTACCGTTCGACGGGCTGGATGGGATGGTGCTTCGTCTCGTGGGTCGGCGTCTACGCCCTGGCGCCTACGTACCGGCTTCGATCTTCGCGCCGAGCGGCACCGTGATCCGGGTGACCTCCTCGCGCGCCATCGGATCCGGCGTCACGCCCGGATCGATGCCGAGCTTGAGGATGACGACGTCCTCGCCCCGCTGGATCACGGCGTGGAGCTCGGTGCCCGTCCCGCCGGTCCGGCACGCCACGCCCGAGATCGCGTTCATGTCCTTGGCCGGCGTGATCACCGTGCACTCGCCCTTGTAGC
>Ga0137437_1000842_pt1 | contig 10278 bp, 7 predicted proteins | sample EasRivERMGT138_2_FD_102332 | JGI IMG/M metagenome (GOLD analysis project Ga0137437, IMG submission 102332) | Soil microbial communities from meander-bound floodplain in the East River, Colorado, USA - East River MetaG ERMGT138_2 | ecosystem: Environmental > Terrestrial > Soil > Floodplain ...
AGCAGCGCTTGGAATTCGGCATTGGGAAACGGTATCCACAAGCCGCGGACGCTTTTGCCGCCGGCTTTGATGAAGCCTTCAGTGAAGCCAGCGACTGCTTCTTCACCGGCGCCGTATTTCCAGGCGAGGGAGACGACGTTGCGGATGCCGCGGTCGGCGAGCACTTTGCCCATTGGATAGGATGGCTGCCAATTCGAGAAAGACGTCCGAAATATATTCGGCGCGCAGAGCGCGCCGGTGGCGGCGTCAAGCCCAGCGTTGGGTATAATCATGAGCGTGTTGGTTTCTTTGGCAATCTTCACCATGCCCATTTGCACGCCGCTATGCACGGTACCGACCAAGACGTCGACTTTGTCCCGCTGGACCAGCTTGTTGGTATTCTCAGGTGCTTTGGACGGATCGGCTTCGTCATCGACCGTGAAATATTCCAATTCCCGACCGCCCAGTTTGCCGCCGCGCTCGCTGACCGCGAGCTTGAACCCGTTGGTGATAGCGACGCCGAGTTGGGCGAATGTTCCGGTGTAGGGCAGCATCATGCCGACGCGGATTTTCTGCGCTTGGCCAAAGGCGAATTTGGGTAGCAAGGCGCCGGCGGCGAGCAGGCTGGCTTGAGTTATGAATTTGCGGCGGTTCAATTGCATTGGCTCCTCCATGACGTGATCACTGTATCGACAAAATCGAAGTATATTTCAAGCGCGCAACTTGAAACGCTGAATTTTCCCAGTGGCGGTCTTCGGCAGCTCGGCGACGAACTCGATCCAGCGCGGATATTTGTACGGCGCGAGATGTGCTTTGACATGCTGCTGCAGCGCGGCGCTGAGCTCGGCTGTGTGCGGCACGTTGGGCCGCAGCACCACGTACGCTTTCGGTTTAGTCAGGCCGTTTTCATCGGCTTGACCGACCACGGCGGCCTCCAGCACGGCGGCGTGGGAAGCGAGCGCAGATTCGACTTCGAACGGCGAGACCCAAATGCCGCTAACCTTGAGCATGTCGTCGTCACGACCACCGTAGGTGAAATAACCGTCGGCGCTTTCAGTGTACTTGTCGCCGCTCTTGGTCCACCGGCCGAGAAAAGTATTGCGGCTTTTGTCTCGATTGTTCCAGTAATAGGCTGCGCTCGTCGCCCCGGCGACCTGAAGCTCGCCGATCTCGCCTTTGGCCACTGGATTACCGTCTTCGCCGACCAGTCGGATATCGTAACCCGGAACGGGTTTGCCGGAAGTGCCGTAGCGGTTGTCGTTGGGCCGGTTCGACAGAAAGATATGCAACATCTCGGTGGAGCCCAGACCGTCGAGAATATCGACGCCAAAATGTTCCGACCAACGGCGGCCGACGTCCGCTGGCAGTGCTTCACCCGCTGAGGTACAGCGGCGTAGCTTCGATTCTTCGCGTTTGGGCAGCTCGCCGCTGGCGAGCAGCGCGCTATAAAGCGTCGGCACACCGTAAAAAATCGTCGGCTGGTATTCCTTCAATATGCGGCAAACCGCTTGCGGCGTTGGTCGCTCACTTAACAGAATAGTCGTTGCGCCGACGGACAATGGAAAACTCAACGCGTTGCCGAGGCCGTAGGCGAAAAATAGTTTGGCTGCTGAGAAAACCAGATCATTTTCTTGGATGCCGAGTATCGGCTGGGCGTAAAGCTCGGCAGTTTTGATCATGCTGGTTTGCACGTGAACGACTCCCTTGGGCGTGCCTGTCGAGCCGGAGGAGTAGAGCCAGAAACAAGCATCGTCAGGGCGCGTCGGCGCCGCGGTGAATTCATCTGTAGCCGCCGCCATCAATTCCGAGAGCTGCCGATGCGCCGATTCTTTCGCGCTGGCGACGACAACATGTTTGAGGAACGGCTGGTTAGGGAGAATCGAATTGAATACCGGCAGCAGCGGATCGGACACGATCAGCGCCTGGGCGCGGCTGTCCCGCAACATGAAATCAAAATCATTCGCCGTTAGCAGTGTGTTTACCGCGATGGGCACGAAGCCGGCTTTGATGGCGCCAAGAAAGACCGCCGGAAAATCGATGGTGTCGAGCAGGCAAACCATCACGCGGCTTTCCGGCGGCAAGCCGAGGCCGATTAGCGCATTGGCGGCGCGATTCACCCGCGTGGCGAACTCGGCGAAGCTGTAACTGCCGCGCTCGTCGATGTAGGCGATTTTTTCAGGCCGTGCGGCGAGATTGCGCTCGATCAGATCGACCGCGGCGTTGTAGTGCTGAAGTGTCGTCGGTTGGCCATCCATAGATAGTTCTCCGATTAAGACCGGTGAGGTGTATTTACTATGGAAGTGGCGTTCGCAGCAACCGGTGTTTGGCCGCGAGCTATTTGAGATATCCGCGCTCGCGGTAGAAGCGCTTTGCGCCCGGATGAAGCGGTACATCGAAGGGCGCTTCGTCGTCATTGGCGCAAAGCTGCGCCATGCTGAGCGGCTTAAAATTGTCGGTGGGAATGGCTTGCTTGCGCTGCTCGATCGCCTCGCAGAGCGCGTAAGCGAGTTCGTTGGACATGTCGGCGCGGACGATCATCGGCCAGCCGCTGAAATCGACGGTGGCTATTTCTTCCGCCATGCCGCGAAAACCGCAGTGCGACATACTGCTCGGCCGGTAGCCGAGGGATTTGAGTTGCTTCAGTACGGCGCCATCGACCGGCAGATAGCGAAAGCCATTGTCGATGGCGGTTTGGCCCCAGCTCTTGATCCCTTCATCGAACACCGCATCGATCGATCCGTCGCCGATGGCAGCGCGCCGGCCTGGATAGCTCGGCCGCGGCACCGAATGAATCTTGCCGCCCCATTTACGAATGTCGGCGAGCGTGAAGCCGGCGGCTTTCAAAGTCGCCGACACGGTAAACATGGTGGCACTGCCGGTGAGATCGCTTTTGGGAATATATCCGGTGGACACCCGCAACGGGATGCGCTGTTGTTTAATTTGCGTGAGCGAGGTTATGCCGGTCGACTGATGGACGGCGAAACCCATGACGTCGAAGGAAGGAAAGGTCGCGATGGTTCTTAGCGGCAGCCGTTTCTTGAACGGACCCTTGCCGCGATGAGCCATGGTCAGGAGCACTGAAGGATTGACCCAGGCCAGCGAGTATTTCCCTTCGGCGACGGCGATGATCTCGGTAAAACTGCCGGTGGCAAACGAGACCGGCACGTCGTCAGTTCGCTCGGTGGATCTGATACCGAGGGAAAGCCGGAGCACCCGGCCGACGCGCGTATCGGTTTGCAAAACGCCTTCCGCGGCGCGCCGGGTTTCATGCGACAGAGAACTGTCGTAGAGTGCTGCCGCAATTTCCAAGAGTCCTTTGGCGCGCTGAATTCCTGCGTTGTAGCGCTTAATCGCCATTTTTGAGCGACCTCCCAATCAAGTCGCTTCACCTTATTCGCGATCGTTGGGAGAAACAATAAGCGCGCGCCGGTTTGCCCGGGCAAGTTGAGTCGATCGAATGAACGTTGTGATGAGAGCGGATTCAGAAGTTGGTCGTCTGACCGCCGGCAGTGCCGGCGGTCAGACGAGGATGCGGTGGTTTGCGGATTAACGTTTGCGCAGGTCGCTCTTCAATTCTTGGCGGGTCGTGTTGAGTGTGTTCTGGTCTTTACGCAGTTCTACGCGGTCACCACGAATTTCCTTCATGTCATCGCGAATTTCTTTACGGTCTGCGAGGATTTCGGCTTTGCCCGCGCCATTGCGGATATCCTTGCGCAGCTCAGCGCGGTCTTTTCTCAGCTCTGCAGTATCCTTGCGCAGTTCGACCCGGTCCCCTTTCACCTCATTGCGCGCATTGCGGACATCTTTGAAGTCCTGGCGAATTTCCGCCTTGTTGTGATGACCACGGTTGTCTACGCGGCCGTCATAACGACGGTCATGGTGCACGTCGCGTCTGAGGTGACCATCATTACGCCCGCGATGATCGTCCCATCGACCATCGCGATGGATTTCTCCTTGTTTGTGCCCGAAGTTGCGCCGGTCGTGCTCGGAACGGTCAAACGCCTTGCCGTGCTGTTTCTCCCAGCCTTTATGCTGACCATGATTCTCGACGCCATCTTTGGCATCGGCTGTTAGAGCGATGCCGGGGATCGCCAGGCTGCCAGCGAGCAATCCCGCTAAAATAAACTTGTTCGTTTGTTTCATTGAATTCCTCCTGTGTTTAGAACGTTAATTTTTTAGTTACCCTATTCCGTTAATATTCTGTGCGCTGTGGACGCTGGATGTCCTGGCGATTGCGCTCGATGGTCCGTTGGTTTTGTTGGATAGTTTGCTCATTGTACTGCTGCTGTTCCTGGCCTTGCATGTAGTCGCCGATCGCCGCGCCGCCCAGCAATCCAGTACCGGCGCCAATAGCCGCACCCATACCCGGTCGTCCGAAGGCTGTGCCGATCAAGCCACCGGCCGCGGCGCCGCCGACCGCGCCTATACCCGCGCCTTTTTCCCTCGTGGTCATCGGACCGCCGGCGCAACCCACCGCCATCATGACGGACAATCCTAGAGCCGCGATGCCGATTGAAGATTTTTTGTTCATTTTGCCTCCCATTGATTTTCAACTTCCGTTAGTTTCTCTCAGGCCAACCTAAAGCAACGCCGGTGCCATTTTCATTCTGGCGGTTAACCGGTTGGATTTTCAGCGATCAGAGGTCCCAGCGGAGGTTCACCGCAAGTAAAAATTACTGGCTGGCGGTGAAAATGTTTTGGCTGCGCTGAAGCTGTTCATGCAAAACGGGTTTAGGGCCGATGGAATTCTTTGGCGCTTTTGGCCGCGTCACGGAGTCAACCATCATGGCTTGAAGTTTCCGGTGTGCTCGTTGTAAGGCTTGGGCGGTATGGTGTCGGGTTTGGCTTTGACGGTTCAGTTCTGTTCGAACCCGAGGAGGGCGCATGAATATCGGGCGATGGTTCACGGTTGCTCTGCTCCTGTTTACTTGGCAGTTCATTTCTTCCGCGCTTGGCCAGGAAAAGCCAAAAATCTTTCTTGGCGCGTCGAGTAAGACGCTCGGCTACAGTCCGCTCTGGGTCGCCAGCAAAAAGGGTTTTTTTGAGCAGCAGGGACTCGACGTTCAGTTGGTGTTGCTGCGCGGGGTGCCCATGACCGTGCAGGCGTTGGCCGCTGGTTCGCTACATTTCGGCTCCGGCGGACCCGAACCCTATATCGAAGCGTCGGAGCGTGGGCTCGACTTCATCGTCATCGGTGGAATCATCAACGGCATCGCGCAATTCCTGGTCGCGGGGAAAAATTACAAAACTTACGAAGATCTGCGCGGCGCGACTTTCGGCACAGCGTCGCTAACTGGCGGTACCATTACCGCTTTGCGCGAGGCGCTAAAACTCAAGGGGCTGGAGTACCCGCGGGATTACAAGCTGCTGATCATCGCCGGAGGATCGTCGGCGAATTTAGCGGCGTTGCAATCCGGCCAGATCGCGGCGTCTACGGTTGCGGTGCCGCTTAACTTTGCCGCCGAAGAGTCCGGGCTAAACGTCATCGGCCGCTTGAGCGAGGGCATTCCGCACTTTCAAACCAACGCGTTCGTGGCGCGCCGCTCATGGGCTGAGAAAAATCGCCCGACGATGGTGCGCTTCATGAAAGCGATGGTGCTGGCGCTGCGCTGGATGCATGGCAATCCGGACGCCGCGGTGGAGTTTCTCTCGAAAGAAATGCAGCTCAAACTGCTACACGCGCGCAAAGGCTGGGAGTTCTACACCCAAACCCGATTCTGGCCGCCGGACGGCGATGTGACCCTGGAAGGATTGAAGAACAATATCCGCTTCTACGCCGATCAGACCGGCGCCAAGGGGCCGCTGCCGGATGGGAGCAAATATGTCGATCGGAGTTATCTGCTCGAAGCGCAGAGAGAACTAGACAAGCGATAGCGTCGATCAGCTCGTAAATACGGAATTTTTGCCGGGGCGGATTTTATCCCCGCCCTGACGCCGATTGATTGAACTTGTTCCTGCCGGGTGTTACTTCTCGGCGAGAGATTGAGCTTTATTCAAAGTCAATCCCGCCTCTAGAGGCGGGAGCAATTAAATGGGGTTTCCAAAGGGGGCGAGCATCCCCTTTGGTCGCGTGCGGGGTTAATACCCCGCACGCGAATTCAATTGATTAAGGAATTATTTTTATGTCTGATTTCGTGCTCTTCGAGCAAAAAGGCTATGTCGCCGTCGTCACCATCAACCGGCCGGAGCGGATGAACGCGCTAGGCCATGAGGTGCGCACCGGGCTTGTCGATGCGTTTTTGAAAATTCGCCATGAGCCGTCGATCCGGGTTGCGGTGATCACCGGCGCGGGCGACAAGGCGTTTTCGGCCGGCGCGGATTTGAAAGAGCACAACGAGATCTTCCAGAAGAAGCCCTACCGCGTCGGTCCGGACTACGGCGCGTTGGACGAACCGCCGCATTCGAGCCAGTTGGCCATCGAGACTTACAAGCCGCTGATCGCCGCGGTGAACGGTTACGCGCTGGCGGGCGGCTGCGAATTAACTCTTGCGTGCGATATTCGCATCGCATCGGAAAATGCCCGTTTCGGTCTGCCGGAAGCGAAGCGCGGCCGCGGCGCTAACTTCGCCACCGTCATGTTGCAGTATTTGATTCCGCGCGGCATCGCCATGGAAATGCTTTTCACCGGCGAGCAGATTTCCGCTCAAGACGCTTTGCGCTTCGGCTTGGTCAATCGGGTCGTGCCGCTGCCAGACTTACTGCCGACGGCGATTGCGTTGGCGGAAAAGATCGCGGAGAACGCGCCGGTGTCGCTGCGGCGAATTAAAGAACTATCCGTGAAGTCGATCGGCGCGCCGCTGCTCTTTGCCTTGAAAATGGCGCCCGGTCCGAGTCCTTATGAAAGCCAGGATGCGCGCGAGGGCGCGAAAGCTTTCACCGAAAAACGCTCGGCAACATTCAAGGGTGACTGAGGGCATTATTCAAGCTGGATTGATCACCACGAAGGCACGAAGTCGGATGGGTCGAGGATCGAGGATGGAAGATAGAGGATCGCAAGTGCTTCTTGCCATCTTCTATCCTCGATCCTCCATCTTCGGCCATCTTAATACACGGTGAGGAGAAACAATGAGCAACTATCCCAAAGTTCTATTGACCGAAGAAGGAATGCGCGACGGTTTGCAGATCGAGCGTGCGGATATTGCCGTCGGTGACAAGATTCGTTTGCTCGATGCGTTGTCGGAGACCGGTTTGAAAGAGATCGCGGTCGGCTCGTTCGTCAGCCCGCGCTGGGTGCCGCAGATGGCTTGCATCGAAGAGTTGGTCAAAGGCTTTCACCCCAAGCCGGACGTGACCTACACGGCCACGGCGCTCAATGAAATCGGCCGCGAGCGATTAAAAAAATACTGTCCGCCGCTGTCCGATTACAAATATGAGGCGCAGACGACGGTCTATCTCTGTGACGTATTCGCGCAGCGCAATATCAACCGGACGATTGCGCAGCAAATGGCGCGCTGGCCGAAGGCGATCGAAGAGGCGAAAAGCAAAGGCGCGAGAGAGGCGGGCATCACCGTCAGCGCGGCGTGGGGCTCCAACTGGACGGGCGCGGTGTCGGAAAACGACCGCATGAAAATGTTGGAGAAGCAGTATCTGCTTTGGCAAGAGGCGGGGATTCCGGTCACCAAAATCGGTATCTCCGATCCGATGGGCTGGAACATGCCGGATCAAGTGGAGCACCAGCTGGCGACGATCAAAAAACGTTGGCCGTCGATCAAGAGTTTTAATTTGCATTTACACAATACCCGCGGCATGGCGCTGACTTCTTCTTATGTCGCGCTGCGCACCCTCGACGCCACCGACACGCTCTGCTTGCAACCGGCGATCGGCGGCATGGGCGGCTGTCCATTCTGCGGCAACGGCCGTTCGGCCGGTTTAGCGCCGACGGAAGATCTCATCCACATGATGGAAGGCATGGGCATCGACACCGGCGTCGATCTGGACAAGCTGATCGAAGCGGTATGGATGGCGGAAGAAATTGTCGGTCATGATCTGTGGGGCCATGTTTCCAAAGGCGGGCCGCGGCCTGCCGGCAATAAACTTTACGCGATGGACATGCCGTTCGTCGAAACCCTCGATCACGCGCGCCATTTCATCAAGGGTGCCGACGCGTACAGCGGCGCGCCTTCGCCGTGGAAAGAAACGATAAAGAGCCCGCAGCGGTCGGAGACGATGAACGGGGAAACGGCGAACTCGGTTAACGAGCAGAGCGGCGCGCGCTGGTTGCCGTTGTAAGTTCGCTGCTGGACGAGCTTGCTCGCATAGCCAGAGAATTCATTCTCACCACGAAGGTCACGAAGGACACGAAGTGTTCGGATAATTAATACTCCGAACTTCGTGCTCTTCGTGTCCTTCGTGGTGAGTGCGTATTTTCCCTGTCATCTCGAAGAATTCACCGGAGGAAGGTTTCGTGTCCGATCCAAGAGTCGGTTTATTTTTCAATCCAAAATCCGTCGCCATCATCGGCGCTTCGGCCGATCTCGCTAAAGCTTCCGGTTTGCCGCTGCGAAATATTGTCAATTCAAAATTCGCCGGCAAGATTTATCCGATCAATCCGCGCGCCAAGGAAGTCAATGGACTAGCTTGTTATCCCACCGTGACGGACTTGCCGGAAGCGCCCGATGTGGCGATTTTCATGATCGATGCCAAGCTCACCGCGCCGATCATGGAAGAGTGCGGCAAGAAAGGCGTCAAGACGGCGATCATCGGTTCCGCCGGTTTCAGTGAAGACGGGGCCGAGGGCCAAGAGCGGCAAGCGCAGGTCGGGGAAATCGCCAAGGCGTATAACATTCGCGTCTGCGGACCGAACTGTCACGGCACGTTTAATGTCTTTAAGAACATTCCCTGCGGTTACGATCATTCATTCGCCTTGCCCATCAAGCCGGGTCCGGTGGCGATCGCATCGCACAGCGGCGCCTTGCTCGGGGTCATCGGCCATCGCGCCGTGCAAGCCAACCTTGGTTTCAGCTACATGGTCAGCAACGGCAACGAAATGGATGTCGATCTGTGCGACTTCACCGAGTTCTTTCTTGAAGACGAAAACACACAGGTGGCCGCCGTGCTGATGGAAGGCTTGAAGGACGGGCGGCGCTTTCTTCAGCTCGCCGAGCGCGCCCACGAACTCGGCAAGAAGATTGTCGTGCTCAAGGTCGGCAAGTCGGAGCGCGGCGCGATCACGACCATGGCGCACACGGCGCGCATGGCCGGCGTGGGCGAAGTTTATGAAGCGGCGTTTCGCCAGTACGGCGTGATCTCGACGGACACGGTGGAGACCTTTCTCGGCACCGCGCAGATGGCCGCCCATCAGCCGGTGCCGCGCGGCGGACGTTTGTTGGTGATGACCTCGAGCGGCGCGGGCGCTAGTTTGATGGCCGACAAAGCGAGTGAGTACGGCATCGAGCTTGCCGATATTTCAGACGACGCGAAAGCGCGCATCCCGCAACGGCGCTCGGCGATTCTCACTAATCCGTTCGACACCGCCGGTGCTTCGCGCGCGCCGGGTTTTCTCCAGGCCGTGTGCGAAGCCTTCGCGAACGACAAAGCCAACGATTGTTTGCTGATGTACATGGGACCGCTGGCGGTGCGCCATGAATATGGCCGGCAATTTGCCGCCGCGGCGGAAAAATACCGCAAGACCGCGGCGGCGATCATCAATCTTTCCGAACCTGATATGCGTGAGATCTTTCAGGAAAAACATATTCCGGTCTACGACGCGGCGACGGATGCCTGTTTCAGGATGCTGCGCGGTTATTTCGACTACGGGCAATTTCTTGAGCGGCGCAAAACTGCCCCGCGGCGTGGTTCAAATTCGCAGACAGTGCGCGCCGGTGTCGACGGAATTCTCAATTCAAATCGCGCCGCTGCACTGCTGCCGCAGACCGCAACCGTGGAGCTGCTGAAGGCGTATGGATTTTCGTGCGCGAGTTTCACTCTCGTGTCGTCAATTGATGAAGCGTACGCGGCCGCCGCCAAACTTGGCTATCCGGTGATTCTTAAAGGGCTGGCGCCAAACCTGGCGCATCGCAGCGAGGCTGGGCTGGTGAGTCGGAAGATTGCCGCCGCCGCCGAGCTTGAAAGAGAATTCGCCGCGCTCGCTGCCAAGGCAAATTCACTCTCAGGGGGGCCGCTGTCGATTAGCGTCGAGAAGTTTGTCGCTCACGATCTCGAAATCATTCTCGGCGTGAAATACGACCCGACCTTTGGGCCGGTGATACTTTGCGGCCTGGGCGGCATTTTTACCGAGGTCTTGAAAGACTACGCGCTCGGACTCGCGCCGCTGACCAAAGGCGACGCCGAGGAAATGCT
>Ga0137437_1000844_pt1 | contig 10267 bp, 9 predicted proteins | sample EasRivERMGT138_2_FD_102332 | JGI IMG/M metagenome (GOLD analysis project Ga0137437, IMG submission 102332) | Soil microbial communities from meander-bound floodplain in the East River, Colorado, USA - East River MetaG ERMGT138_2 | ecosystem: Environmental > Terrestrial > Soil > Floodplain ...
ACGGTGGCGCCTGACCGGGCGCAGAGTTCCATGAGCCACGCGTTAACGCTGCACCGGCCGCTGCGTGTCTACGAGCTAAGCCCGCGGCGAATGTCGGTTGATGGCACCCCCGTCGATTGCGTCAAGCTCGCGCTCACCGGTCTCCTGCCGGTTAAGCCTGATCTCGTCGTCTCGGGCATCAACAAAGGGCCGAATCTCGGCGATGACATTATTTACTCAGGCACGGTTTCCGCGGCGATCGAGGGAACGTTATTAGGAATTCCCGCCATCGCGGTTTCCCTCGTCACCTTTGAGAATTTCGATTTTCACGCCGCGGCGGAATTCACCGCGACGTTGATCGAACGCCTACAACAGCCGGGGATACCGACCGGAACCTTGCTGAACGTCAACGTTCCCGATTTACCCAAGGAACAACTCAAGGGCTGGAAATTGACTCGCATGGGCAAGCGCCACTACAGCGAAAACATCGTCGAGAGAATCGACCCGCGAGGTGGTAAGTATTATTGGATCGGCGGCGACGACTTGGGCTTCGCCCATGACGACGGCACCGACTGCGTCGCGGTGCACGAAGGTTTTATCTCGGTCACCCCGCTCCAAGTCGATCTTACCGACCACAAACTTTTGCACGAAGCGCCTCTGCCGCACTTTCCTTGGCCGTAGAATCGTTGAATCATGCACAACGACGGCGATGAAGAGGTCAGACTCGACAAATGGCTTTGGGCGGCGCGCTTTTTCAAGACTCGCTCACTCGCCGCCGAAGCCGTCACCGGCGGCAAAATTGACATCAATGGTGAGCGCGCGAAAGCGAGCCGCATCGTCCGCCTCGGCGACAAACTTTGTGTTCGCCGCGGCGTCTACGAATGGACGATCGTCGTTAAGAATGTTTCCCGCCTTCGCGGACCCGCGCCGCAAGCGCAACTGCTCTATGATAAGACCGAAGAAAGTGTGCGGAAAAGGGAAGCCACGATTGCTCAAATGAAGCTCGAACGCCCGCCGGAATTTGACGCTCCCGGCCGGCCGTCGAAACGAGATCGCCGAGACATCGCGAGGTTCACCAAGCGCGGCTGGTAACTTGCAGCGCGCTTGCCGCATGCTAACTTGACTTAACTGCGGGCAACCGTTAATTCCATCAAACCCCGCGTCTTGAGGCGGGCACAATTAAATGGGGTTCCCAAAGGGGGTGAGCATCCCCTTTGCAATACTTTAATAGGCAGCGGGGTTCGAACCCCGCTCGCGAATTAAAATGATTGGACTACACTCAGAATTCAAGGGAGGCGCTATGCGCGCAAGATTGTTCCGGATCGGTATTGCGGCTTTCATCTCGATCGCGTCGACTTCGCCCGTCTTGGCTCAGTCGACGCCATACTTCCAAGGCAAGACCATCTTGCTCATCCAAGGCCGTGAGCCCGGCGGCACCGGCGCTCTGCGCGTCCAGGCGGCGATCCCATTTCTGAAAAAATATTTGCCCGGCGAGCCGATCATCGTCACCCAGTTCATGACCGGCGGCGGCGGTAGAAAGGCGACCAACTACGTCGCGCGAAACGCCAAGCCGGACGGCCTCACGATTGGCAATGTCGGATCTGGTCTGGTCGCCAACGCCGTGCTCGGCTCCACCGGCGTCGAGTACGATATCGATAAACTCATCTATCTCGGCGCGTCCAACAGCGCGGCGCAATATGTTTTCAGCTCGGTGGCTAAACTCGGCTTGGACAATTTGGATAAACTCCGCGCCCGTTCCGGCATTCGCGTCGGCGCGCAGACCGTCGGGCACGACATTTATATTAACGGCCGGCTGTTTTCCTGGATACTCGGACTCAAAGAGCCAAAATTCGTCACCGGCTATTCGGGACCCGAGCTTGATCTGGCGATGGACCGGGGTGAGCTCGATGCGCGCGCCAATATTCCAGACACCGTACTGCAACGCAACGCCGACTTCGTCGAGAAAAAGCTGCAAAACTTTCACGCGATCATTCAAATTCCCAAGGACGATCGTCATCCCCATCCCGCCTTCAATAAGCTGCCGGAGCTCGAAAGCTTCGCCAAGAGCGAACGAGAGCGGAAAATTCTGACCATGTTCCGCACCTTCCGGTTGGTCGGCTCGCCGTATATTTTGCCGCCCGGCACGCCGGCCGAGGCGGTGCATCACTGGCGCGAAGCGATGCGTAGGACTTTCAAGGACCCGACGTTTCTCAAAGAGTTTAAACGGCTGTCCGCCGACGATGCCACGCCGTTGACGCCGGAAGCCCAGGAAAAGGCGATCAAAGATATCCCGCGGGAGGCCGACGTGATCGCGCTGTTCAATAAAATCGCCGGCGGCGATCCTCTGCCGCCGCGGTAAATCAAACACGGTTGAAGTCGGTACACATAGCTCACGCGCGAATTGGACATTACTCCGACACGCCAAGCTGCGATTTCCCAGGAACAAAACCACATGATCGACGCAAAGCTCATCACCACGGCGCAGGAAATCCCCGGCTACCGGCTCACGAGAAATTTAGGCGTCGTGCGCGGCATCATTGTGCGCTCGCGCAGTATCGTCGGCAACATCGGCGCCAGTCTGCAAACACTTTTCGGCGGCAACATCACGATCTATACCGAGCTCTGTGAGAAAGCGCGCGACGACGCTCATCGCTTAATGGTCGAACACGCCGGGCAGCTCGGCGCCAACGCGATCATCGGCGTACGCTACGACGCCACGGAGATTGCTGACGGGGTGGCTGAAGTGTTGGCTTACGGGACGGCGGTTTACGCCGAAGTTACTCGCGGCTGAAATAAAAAAGGGCTTCTCAGGCATTTCTGTGGATTACGTGTGTCGTTCAAATTATTTTGTTCACCACGAAGATCACGAAGAGCACGAAGTTCGGAGTCTTAATTATCTGAACCCTTCGTGTCCTTCGTGATCTTCGTGGTGAAAACCTTTTCGAGGTAATCGCGCAAGAACCCAAAAATCGAAGACCCATCAAGCTTTGAATACGATGCCCCGGTCGGCGACGATATTGAACGGATACTGCGCCGGCTCGAACGCGGTGCCACGCATTTTTTCAATCGTCAGCTTGCGCTGATAGCGTCCTTCGATAAGCTCCAGCTCAAGAACGATGGTCCCCGCGGCCAAATATTCTTCGACGCCACGGCGCTGCTTTTCCGCCGAGTAGGTGGTGAGTAAATTCGTCGTATTGACATTGGCCTGTAACGCGTAAATCAGTTGCCGCGCTTGATCCGGGTTGCGCGCCGCCAACAACGGACCAACCGGATCGATCACCACCCGCGACGCGCTCATGCGCGCGATATACGTGTTGAGATCGGCGGCCACCCGTTGGACGTCCACGCCTTTGCCGGGGTCACCCGCGCGCGCGCCGAAATAGGCCGAGGCGTCGAGAATCAAAAATTCCTTGGATTCGATAAAAGGCGCGAGATCCCAACCGAGCGAGGTCGCCTGCTCGATGACATCGGCGGGCTTTTCGTCGATGGCGACATAGAGACATTTTTCCTTTTCCATCAGTCCGCGCACGAGATACTGCAAGCTCAAGACCGACTTGCCCGTCCCCGGCTGGCCCACCACGAGGTAAGTCTTGCCCTCCCTGAGCCCGCCTTCGATGAGCGCATCGAGCTCGGGAATCCCGGTCGGAACTCGTTTCCCACTCATAAATTATTAGGCTAAATTTGCGACAACCACGCAGCTAACGAATCGCTTTCAGACCGGGCCGGCAAGCTATCGACTAACTCCGGCGCGTTTTCTGAGCTCGGCTCGAACCCTTTCGATATCGGCCGAGATCCGCTGCTGCAATTGTCTTTTCTGCTCTTTCGGTCCGTCGGCCTCGGCATCATAAGTCTGCAGCAAGCTGTTGGGCTCGCCCGTCGCTGACTTCAGAGCTGGCATCGTCGCTTCGGTTTGCCCTTTCACGCCGCCGAGCCCGACCGTCACGCCGATCGGCGCGTGGAGTCGATTGACCGTCGGCGATGGCGTGGCAGGCTTCGGGGCTGTAGCGCTTTGGGCAATAATTTGTACTTGAGTTTTGAGCGCGGCGATCTCCGCATCACGGCTTTCGAGCGTGGCGATATTCTGGCTTAGCTGGTTTTGCAGATTTTCTAAACGCGCACTTAACTCGCGGCCTAAGCTGTCGAAGCTCGTGCCGCTCGCCCGCTGCTCGGCCAGTTGGTTTTGCAATGCTGCGAGCTCCCCCATCATGCCGTCGCGCAGCTGCGCCGACTGAGCCGTTTCATTGACCAGCAGCGCGTGAGTTTGCTGCGTGCTCGACTCCGCTTGAACCAAACGCTGCGCGATCACGCGCAGCTCGCCCTGCATCTCGCTCAATCGCGCTTCGCGGCCTTCGCCATTTTGCTGTGCGCGCAGGAGAGAGCTCTGCAGCTCATTAATCTTGGTGCCAAATATCTCTTCGACATTAGCCAGGATCGATTGCGCCGTCACCATCGCCTGCTGGCTCAGCTCGGCTTTGAGCGCGGCAAGTTCTGCCAGCAACCCCTCGGCAACCTGCTGCCCACGCTGGGCTTCGGCGCCGCTCGACGACTGCGCCTGCTGGTAGGCCAATTCGATCTGCGTCATCTGATTGAGCAGCATGCTCATGTTGACTTGCAGCTGGCCAACGTCGATCGCGCTCCTTTCCCCCGCGTCGAGGCTTTCACTCAAGCGACCTTCCAGTGCCCGCGTGCGTGCCGCATAATCTTCCGACCGGTTGGAAAAATCCGCTAACTTATCGCTTATCATGCTTAGTTGGGCAGCGAGGCCACGGATTTCAGTATCGTGCTGGTTGATGACGCTGAGCGCCGTCGTGAGCTGTTCTTGCAGTTCGCCGAATCGAATGGAAATGCTTTCTTCAAGATGATTGACGGCGAGATCGACGCTAGGCGCGGCTGTTGTTGATTCATTGAGCCGAGTCTTGATCCCATCAATCTCCGCCTTGAGATCCGCCGCGCCGGTGAGTGCCGTCTGTTCAAGCCGTGCCATGCGCGCATCGACTGCTTGAGTCCAGCGGCCCTCTTGCTCCGCCAAACTTGCCGTCACGCTGGGTGCCGATTCGATTTGGCCGAGCCGTTGCGAGAGTTGGACAAGGTTGTCATTTAAAGCATCAAGTGCATTCGCGGCGCGAGTTCCCTGTCCGATCTCAACGCGCAACTCGTCAATTTGATTTTGCAAACTGGCTCCAACCGATTGGACAATCGTTGCCGCCAGGGAGCGGCTATCCAGTTCAGCGACTAGCTGAGTCCTGAGCAGCGCCGTTTCTGTCTTGAGCCGATCGGCGACCATCTCTTCGACTCGTTGGCTCTGGCTCGCGGCTTGGGCTTGGGCCTGCTGCACGGAATATTCCGCGCGCGCGATCCGATCCACCAACAATTTCAGCTCGAACTGGAGATCGCCGAGATCGCGGCCTGCGCCGCTCTGCGCTGGCTGTTGAATCCGGCTTTCGAATTCCTGAAGCTTGCCTCGAATCGCCGCTTCGAGTTGCTCGACGTGAATGCGATCCGCAGCCGATTGCTGCTGACCCTCGCTAACTCGCTGCAACTCGACTTTGAGCGCGTCGATCTCGGCGCTGTTACCGTCATTCGATGGCTCGCTTTCCCGCAACTCGCGGATTTGCCCGAGCAAGCTCTCCTCGAGCCGCTTGATCTGCTCGCTGCGCTGCGCCTCACTGGTCGCCAACGCTTGTGCCAAACCCAGGTCTGCCGCGGCCCGGCCTACCAGCCAACCGTACAGCAGGTCTTTCCCGCCAGCCAAATTGATTTCTGAAGCTCCGGGAAATTCTTTTCTTTCGTCAGGGAGTCCCACGGACCACGCTCCTTACCATGAGCCAATTAACCGCCGCTCTGCGCGCGCTGATAGGATTCACCGGGCATAGACAAGCTAAAAATATGCCATTGGGGTGAGCAACGGTTACTAAACGAAATCCACTGAGTACCACACCCCACTCGCGCAGTTGCCGTGCCTGGTTGAACGCAATTGGACAAGTTAGCACCATAATGTGCCAACAACGGAGATCGTTGGCGCAGCCGGGATAAAACTGGCGCAGTAAGTCAAATCATTCCATCGAGTGCAACTTTACTCCCCCCAGCTAATCGTAAACGCACGCCAGCACCGAGCCGTAATTACGTAAAAACTCCCTGAAACTATGGGATCGGTCCATGTCAGCGGACTTCGGCAAGTTATGGCGCATGGATAGTTTCTTTTAAATTATGGCAAAATTATTTTGCCTTCTTGTACAGAATTGTGATTTTCCGGCCCAGCTTGTCAATTTTCGCACGCCTAAGTTGCTGGAATTCCCATGTTAATCCTAATGGCAATTATCTTGCTTTGTTATTTTACCTCGGAGTGTAGTCCGGCGTCGATAATTTCTTGAAATTGCGTTCTTGCCGGCTGAGCCGAATCGGTAAAAGAAAGGCGATCGCGATGGCGCCGAGAAAAATCCTCCTGGTCGATGATTCTGAAACCGTTCTGCTGATCGAACAGATGATCCTCAAGAAGGAGCCTTACCAGCTGTTCACCGCTAAGAACGGCGTGGAAGGAGTCGAAAAGGCGCTCGCAACCAGACCCGACCTCATTCTGATGGATGTCGTCATGCCGGAAATGAACGGCTTCGAGGCGGTAAGACGGCTGCGCCAGCGCGACGCGACTCGTTCGGTTCCGATCGTCATGGTTACCACCAAAGCCGAGGCTGAAAGCATGGAAGCCGGCTACCAAAGCGGCTGCAGCGACTATATTACCAAGCCCATCGATTCGATCGAGCTGCTAACCAAAGTCCGAAACATACTCGGCAACTAACCGGAACCTTACCGTCATGAAAAATTTTAAGCAGCCCAAAGAGGCCGCCGGCAGCGACGGTTCGGCGCCCCTACGGAAAGTAAGCGCCAAAACCAAGCGCGTCAGCCAAAGCCGATCTCAGATAGAAAAGGAACTCCGGCAACTCAGAGCACAGGTCGCGAGTCTCACCCAAGAGCTCGAAACTTGCCGTGCTGAGCTGACCGCCGCCGATCTTGCAGCCAGCGTCTTACGGCGCCATGAGTCGCTGGACAAACCGTATACCTTGGTCGAGCCGCAGAACGACAGCTTGATGAATCTATTCGTCGCCGCTGCACGGCTGCACACGCACCTCGACCGCCCCGGTGTGCTCGCGGCGATTCGGGAAATTCTAAGCGACCTCATCGGCTCGCAAGCGATGGCGATTTTCGAGATCGATGCCACTGGAGATGCATTGTTGCTAGTGGAATCCATCGGTGTCGAGGCCAATTCCATGCGCCGCATTGCGCTCGGCAGCGGTTTAATCGGCACTGCCGCGAAAACCGGCGCGGCCTATTTTAGCGACGATGCTCGGAGCGAAGTCGTTGCCTGCGTGCCGCTCAAGATCGACGCGTTGGTCACCGGCGCCATTGCGGTTATTCGCCTGCACAAACAAAAGCAGCAGCTGGAAACGAGCGATCGCGAGCTGCTCGACTTCATGTCGACCCACGCGGCCTTGGCTTTGTATCGCACCGCGCCACTGACATCAGGGCGCGAATCCGTCGGTGCGCAGGCATGAAGAACCCGGTCGGCAGCCAAACCACAGCAGCCGCGCTCGACCGAGTCTCGCCATCAGTCGGCGGCGGTCACTGGCGCGCCGCAGACAGCGCACCGCCCAATAATCAGGATGGCGTCCGCAAAAAAGTTTATCTCCATCCCGGCCAGCTCTACGCCACCGGCGAGAGTGCGGTAGTGACCACGATTCTCGGCTCCTGCGTCGCGGTGTGCTTGTATGATCCGGTAACACAGATCGGCGGCGTCAACCATTTTCTCCTACCCATGGCCGGTGCCGACGGACAAAAATCGCCGCGCTTTGGCAACGTCGCCGTGCCCGATTTAGTCGGCAGGATCGTCAAGCTTGGCGCCGAGCGCAAACGGTTGCAGGCCAAACTGTTCGGCGGGGCTAACGTCATCGAGGCTTTTCGCGACCAGGAAAATCATTTGGGTGCGCAGAACGTGCGCATCGCCCGCGAGCTACTCGCTGCCGAAGCGATTCCGGTCATCGGCGAAGATGTCGGCGGCCATAAGGGGCGAAAGCTAGTTTTTCTTACCGACGACGGCTCCGCATGGATCAAGGAGCTATAAGGACGCTCGGCATGGAAATCGATCTCGATTATGAAGCGATTCTGAGAACCTTCTTGGCTGAGTCCGAAGAAGACGTCGGCAAGATGGAAACGGCGCTCCTCTCCCTCGAGGCCGATCCCCAGAATCAAAAACTGCTCGACGCGATCTTTCGCGGCGCGCATACGCTCAAAGGCAACGCCGGCAGTTTAGGGTTTCCCAAGGTTGCCGGCTTTGCCCATGTCTTCGAAGAATTACTGCAGCGGTTTCGTAATCGTACTCTAGCGGTGACCCAGGAGCGAGTTACCCTCTTGCTGCGCGCCGTCGACGCGCTTCGGCAAATGATCCCGGAGGCCATCGCGGGGGCCGAGGAACTGCAATCTTCACATGTAAAATTATTACATCAACTGGCTGACGGAAATCCTGCGGCGAAGCATGAAGAGGCCCCGACCGCGTCAGCGCAACACGGCGAGCGCAGAAGGCTCTTTGGACGGCGCCAAGAGGATGTCCAGGCCTGGATCGAGCGCGCCGACACCGCGCGCGTCGATATCGCTAAGTTGGACCGCATGCTCAATCTCGCCGGCGAAATCGCCATTGCCCATGGACGGCTACGTCAGGTTTTGGAAATCGCCGCTCGGCAAGGCGGTCAGGCGCTCGAAGCGCACGAGCAATTGGAACGTCTTTCCCTCGATCTCCAAGAACAAATCATGAAAGTGCGCATGGTGCCGGTGGGACCGATTTTTCGCCAGTACTTGCGCATCGTGCGCGACGTGGCGCAAGCCAATGGCAAAGCCGCCCGTCTGGTGCTTGAAGGCGAAGACGTCGAAGTCGATCTGAGCATGGTCGAGCACTTGAAGGACCCGCTCATGCACATGATTCGCAACGCTTTGGATCACGGCATCGAAGATCCGGAGAGTCGCCGCACCCAGGGCAAAGATCCCTGTGGCGTCATCATGATCAAGGCGCATCATGACGGTGCCACGATTGTCATCGAACTCACCGATGACGGCGCGGGTCTGAACCGCGAACGAATCGTCAAGCGAGTCCGAGCGATGCGAGGTGTTGGCGACTCCGACTCACTCTCAGACCCGGAGCTTTACAAGTTCATTTTCGAGCCGGGCTTCTCCACCGCCGAAAAGATTACCGATCTCTCCGGCCGCGGCGTCGGCATGGATGTCGTAAAGCGCAACATCGAAGCGCTGCGCGGCGCCATCACCGTCGACAGCCGCCAGGGCCAGGGCACAACGATCACGATCCGCCTGCCGCTGACGTTAGCGATTATCGAAGGTTTCGCGGTTGGGGTCGGCGCGGAAACCTACATCCTGCCGCTCCATTGCGTACGTGAATGTCTGACCATGCCCGACGATTATCAGCGCAACGACGATGCTTGTGGCGTCATCAACCTGCGGGGTTTACCGGTGCCCTACCTACGCCTGCGCGATTGGTACGCTTTACCGGGAAATCGACCGGCGCGTGAAAGCATCGTGGTGATCGAAGAAAACGGCATGCAAGCGGGCCTAGCCGTCGATCAGCTCTACGGTGCACACCAGACCGTGATTAAGCCGCTCGGCGGTCACCTTAAAAATCTTCCCGGTATCGCCGGCTCGGCGATACTCGGCAGTGGCCGGGTCGCATTGATCGTCGACGTCGGCGCGCTGATGCGTGACGCCGTGCGATCACGGTCGGCGGGGCTAAACGGCGTCAAGGCATTTGGGCAAGAGACCCAAGACTCAACTTTCTCGTAATTGGAAAGGAATTGAATGTCGCCAGGCGCAAATTGAATTTAGCCCAGCAACTCTATGGGTCAGGGACATAAACCATGTTTACGACGTGCAATCCATCGCCCGAATTGCATTTGGCAATCGCCCGAGCGTTCTGGCGCAATCAGCAACGGCAGGAAAAACGAATTCAGACATTGGGCGTAAAGGAGAACCGCCGTGTTCAACACTGGCAGTAACGAGCAGACACAGCACCTAACCTTTCATCTCGCCGGCGAGGAGTACGCCGTCGGCATTTTGAAGGTCAAAGAGATCATCGAGTACGGCACTCTCACCGTCGTGCCACAAACTCCGCCGTCCGTCCGCGGCGTGATCAATCTCCGTGGCAACGTCGTTCCCGTCGTCGATCTCGCCATCAAGTTCGGTATGGAGCAATCGCCGATCACTAACCGCAGCTGTATCGTCATCGTCGAGGTGGCGC
>Ga0137437_1000845_pt1 | contig 10266 bp, 9 predicted proteins | sample EasRivERMGT138_2_FD_102332 | JGI IMG/M metagenome (GOLD analysis project Ga0137437, IMG submission 102332) | Soil microbial communities from meander-bound floodplain in the East River, Colorado, USA - East River MetaG ERMGT138_2 | ecosystem: Environmental > Terrestrial > Soil > Floodplain ...
CACTCGTGCGACACGTACTTCTGGAAGCTCGCCGAACGGGTCGGGATCGATCGGATCGCGCAGGTCGCGGCCGAGTACGGGCTGGGCAGGCCGACGAACCTGGGGCTCAACGGCGACGCCGGCGGGCGGATCCCCACCAAGGACTGGTACGAGAAGACGACGCGCTACAAGGTCGGGTACGCGACCAACGCGTCGATCGGGCAGGGCGACGTCGAGGTCACCGTGCTGCAGATGGCGATGGCCTACGCCGCGCTCGCGAACGGCGGGACGCTCTACGTGCCGCAGGTCGTCGATCGCATCGAGGCGCACGATGGCCGCACGATCACGAGCTACGAGCCCAAGATCGCCAAGCAGGTCAAGACGCCGGCCGACGCGCTCGACACCTGGAGGCGTGGCATGTGGAAGGTGACCAACGAGGCCGGCGGCACCGCGTTCGAGCACGGCCACACCGACGTGGTGACGGTGATGGGCAAGACCGGCACCGCCGAGGTCAAGAAGCACCACAAGCAAGAGGACGAGAAGGATCTCGATCGCTGGAACCCCAACGCGGCCCACGCGTGGTTCGCCGGCTGGGCGCCCGCCGAGGATCCCGAGATCGCGATCATCGTGCTGGCCGAGCACGGCGGCGCCGGCGGCACGGTCGCGTGGCCGATCGCCAAGCAGATCCTCGAGGGCTACTTCACCAAGATCAAGGCGGCGCCGCCCGCGCCGCGCCCGGCCGGGCGCCCGCCCGAGCGGCCGGCCACGCCGGCCAAGGACGCCAGGCGATGAGGGGCACCGGGATGCTGCTTCCCCGCACCACCATCGGGGTCAGCCGGTGGCGGCGATTTCGCGCGGCGGTCGACTGGCCGCTGATCGTCGTGATCATCGCGCTCTGCACGCTCGGCCTGCTGAACCTGTACTCGGCGACCCGCGGCGTGCGCCATCACGCGAAGTTCGACACCCAGGTCCAGTGGATGGTCGTCGGCGTGGTCGGCTTCGCGGTCGCGACGATCGTCGACTACCGGGCGCTGGTCCGCGTCGCGTGGCTCGGCCTCGGCGTCGCGATCGCGCTGTTACTCGTCGCGCGCGTGCTCGGCAGGCCGCCGGTCGGCGACACCAACCACGGCATCACCTACCGCTGGCTCAACATCGGCGGCATGGGCATCCAGCCCTCGGAGCTTGCCAAGTTGATGGTGATCCTCGTCCTGGCACGGGTGTTCCAGGGCACCGAAGCCGCGAGCTACACCCCGCGCGGGCTGCTCGGGCGGCTCGCGATCCTCGCGGTGCCGATCGGCCTCATCGCGATCCAGCCCGACCTCGGCACCGCGATCCTGCTCGGGCTCATCGTGCTCTCGGTCGGCTTCCTGGCGATGCCCTCGGTGTGGCCGATGGTGTATGTCACGCTCGCGGGTCTGCTCTCGATCCCCATCCTGTGGGAGACGATGCATGACTACCAGCAGAAGCGGATCGTCGGCTTCATCGACTGCGGCATCGCGCCGACCAAGGAGTGCTGGCACACCCAGCAGTCGATCTACGCGGTCGGCTCCGGCAAGATCTGGGGCAAGGGCTTCCTCGAAGGTACCCAGAACCAGTTCAACTTCGTCCCCGAGCACTGGACCGACTTCCCGTACTCGGTGTGGGCCGAGGAGTGGGGCTTCATCGGCTCGGTCGTGCTGCTCGCGATCTTCGGGTTCTTGCTCGTGTGGATCCTCAACGTCGCGCTGTCGGCGCGCGATCGGATCGGCGCGGTGATCTGCGTCGGGGTCGCCGCCATGACGTTCTGGCACGTCGTCGTCAACGTCGCGATGGTGCTCGGGCTGGCCCCGGTCGTCGGGGTGACGCTGCCGTTCATTTCGTACGGCGGCAGCTCGCTCGGCACGTTCTTCCTCGCGATGGGGTTCGTCGCCAACGTCTCGCTGCGCAAGCACGGCTACTGAGCGCCGGTACGGGACAAGCTCGACATCGGGTAGCAGCTGCAAGTAACTGCATTTTGTCGTGACAGGCCGTCACGCCTCCGACAGCAGTCGCTCCGGGTCAAAGGTATTATATCAGCTGAAACAACATACATTTTATGACATCGATCCTTAATGAGATCATAAAGGATCGGAGCGCGGTACCCAAGGGCCATGCGGATCACGGGCGCTGCAGCCCCTGCATCGCCTTGGTGAGGCGGCGTTGCATCGCCTGCTGGAGCGCGGGCGGCATCTGTTGATTGCACGCCTGCATCGCCGCGGGCGTGCCGTCGCTGGCCAGCACGCACCGCTTCAGGGCGTCCGGCCAGTGATCCTGCTCGCAGGACTGCTGCATGATCTGCATCGACAGGTCGAACCACTTCTTCATGCTCGGATCGCTCAGGTACGTGGCCTGGTTTTCCATCATCGTCTTGGTCTTCGCGATGATCCCGGCGCAGTCGCTGGACGAGCTCGACGCGAGCTCGGGGAACATCCGCGGCACGCACTGGCCTGCGCCCCACCGGTCGCGCGCCTTGTCGAGGCACGCAGCCTCGTCCTGAGAGACCAGCGCGGTGTCGCACGCGGCCTTGTACTTGGCGACGATCGGCGCACGCGCCTCGGGCTCGGCGTAGTTACCGAGCTCGATCGACGCGAGCTGGTCCGCGACGGCGGAGCAATCGGCGGGCGGCGGGCGGCGGCATCCCGGACCAACGAGGCAAATGACGACGACCCCGGCGAGCTTCATCCGCCTAGGATACGCACGAGCCCGCGCCTCGGTCCGCACAACCCTCGGGGCAACTGCCGGAGCAGGCGAACCCGGCGCCGAAACGCCCGGCTAGGTCTCGCGGCGGCCAGAGGCGGGGGCCAGAGGCGGGCGGCTAGATGTGCTTCTGGAGCTCGGTGTCGAGCTTGCTGCGCGTCATCACGCCGACGAACTGACCGACGACCTTGCCGCCCTTGAAGATGAGCAGCGTCGGGATCGACCTGACGCTGTACTGCTGCGCGACGATCTGGTTGTGGTCGACATCGATCTTGGCGACCTTGAGGCGACCCTTGTACTCGTCGGCGAGCGCGTCGACCATCGGCGCGATCTGCTTACAAGGTCCGCACCAGACCGCCCAGAAATCGACCAGGGTCGGGACTTCGGACTTGAGTACTTCGGTCTCGAAGCTGGCGTCGGTGAGTTCCTTGATGTTCGCGCTGGCCATGCGGTCCTCCGGTGGTTCCGCTTATGTAACCTTGCCACCGGTCCATGGCAACCTCACCGACTAGCCGGCTCGTCGCGGCGCCGGTACAATGTTTCCCAGGGAATGTCGCGGCTCTTCATTTCGGTCGAACGGCTCGACAACTGGACTATCGAAGGCCGAGCCTCGCTTGAAGGGGATCGCATGACGTTGACCGAGCTCAATCGATCGTTCGCGATGAAGCCAGCCGTGCACTTCTTGCGCTCGGCCGGGAGCGACGACGATCCCTATGATCTGGTCGGTCGCGTGAAGTCCAAGGAGGCGCTCGACGAGATGGGCGCTGATTGCTTCGAGAAGTCCGTGATCTACAAGGACACCGCGTACGACGTGATCGAGGGCTTCATCGGCGAGCCGCTGCTGCCGTGACGACGACCTCCGAGCGGCTGCTGTCCGTCGCACCGTCACCGGCGTTCTGGGTGGCGGTGATCGCATACACCGCGGCCGCCGCGGCGTTGCTGGTCGTCCTGGGCGGCCACACCAAGCTGCGGCCGCTCGCGCTCGCGCTGGTCGGCCTCGCGTTCGTCGCGCATGGGGCCGACATCGGCTGGCGCGGCACCCAGCACGTGCATCCCGCACAGTCGGTCCGCGAGGCGCTCGGCCTGCTCTCGTTCATCATCACCGGCGGCTACCTGCTCGCGAGCACGCGCTACCGGCTGACGCTGGGCGGCGCGGCGGTGATGCCGGTGTCGCTCGTGCTGCTCGTGGTGGCGCGCCTGACCCCGGCGGGCACGGCGCCCGAGGATCTCTCGACGCTCGGCCGGATCCACATCTCGCTCGCGACGCTCGGCGTCGGTGTGTTCGCGCTCGCGAGCGCGCTGTCGGCGATCTACCTCGTCGAGGAGCGCGCTCTCCGGCGCAAGCGGTTCGATACGCTGGCGTTCAAGGACAAGGGTGCGCCGCTCGAGGCGCTCGATCGGCTGAGCCACCGCCTGATCTGGGTCGGGTTTCCGATCTTCACGGTCGCGCTCGTGCTGGGCGCGATCTGGGTGTCCAAGCTCGGCGAGTCGCTCGATCGCCCCGAGTACCCGCTCGCGGCCGTGACCTGGATCTTCTACGCGGCGCTGCTCGTGGTGCGGCAGGTCTACGGCTGGCGCGGCCGGCGCGCCGCCCGGTTGACGCTGGCCGGGTTTGCCGCGGCGCTGCTCGTGCTCTTCATCTACCTCGTTCGCCGGATGGCGGGGTAGCCGTGAGCGAGCTGTTTGTCGTCGGGATCAGCTGGAGGACCGCGCCGGTCGCCGTGCGCGAGAAGCTGGCGTTCCGCGACGAGGAGCTGACCGGGACGCTGCAGGCGATGACGGCGGGGCTACCGGTCGCCGAGGCGCTGCTCGTCTCGACGTGCAATCGCGTCGAGGTCTACGGCGTCGCGAAGCCCGGCTCCGACGCGACCGGCCCGGTGCGCGCGTTCCTGGCGACCCAGCGCGGGCTGGCGCCGGCCGACGTCGCCGACGTGCTCTACGATCACCGCGGCAGCGCGGCGGTGCGCCACGTGTTCTCGGTCGCGAGCGCGCTCGACTCGCTGGTGCTGGGCGAGGCCCAGATCCTCGGCCAGCTCAAGGCGGCGTACGGGGTCGCGAGCGGCGCGGGGACCTCCGGACCGTTGCTCGCCCGCTGCCTCGAGCGCGCGTTCGGCGTGGCGAAGCGCGTGCGCACCGAGACCGCGATCGCGCGCGGCGCCGCGAACGTCTCGACGGTCGCGGTCGATCTCGCCAAGCGCGTGTTCGGCAACCTCGAAGGCAAGCACGTGCTGGTGGTCGGCGCCGGCAAGATGTCGACGCTGGCGGCGCGCCACCTCTACGCCTCGGGCGCGCAGCGGATCGTCGTGACCAACCGGTCGCCCGAAAAGGCCGAGACGCTCGCCGCCGAGATCGACGGCATCGCCCGGCCGTGGGCCGAGCTCGAGCGCCTGCTGGTCGACGCCGACGTCGTGATCAGCTCGACCGGCGCGCGCGAGCCGATCTTGACCCGGACGCTGTTCAAGCGCGTCACCAAGGCCAGGCGGTGGCGCCAGCTCGTGGTGATCGACATCGCGGTGCCGCGCGACGCCGAGCCGGCGATCGGCGAATTCGACGGCGTCTACGTGTTCGACATCGACGATCTCGAGAAGGTGGTCGCCGCCAACCTCGCCGAGCGCGCGAAGGCGGCCGAGCACGCGGGCCGCATCGTCGAGCACGAGGCCGGGCAGTTCGAGCACTGGTTGCGCACCCAGGGCGTGGTGCCCACGATCCGCGCGCTGCGCGACCGGTTCGCGCGGGTCGCCGAGCGCGAGCTCCAGAAGACGCTCGACCAGCTCGCGCGCAAGGAGCACACGCCGGCGCAGCAGCGCGAGGTCGTCCAGCGGCTGGTCCAGCTCGTGATCAACAAGCTCCTGCACCAGCCGACGACCGCGCTCCGCGAGGCGCCGCCCGACGAGGCCGGGATGCGGGCCGAGATCCTGTGTCAGCTGTTCGACCTGTCTCCGGTCGAGCCGGCCGAGTCGGCCGAGCCCGATGAGCCGCGCGAGCCCCCGCAGGCGCTCGATCGCGTGGCCGCAACGCCGGCGTCCCCTGAACGAAAGGCAGCGACGTGACCGAACGTCTCGTGATCGCAACGCGCGGCAGCGCCCTCGCACTCTGGCAAGCCGAGCACGTCAAGGCCCGCATCGCCGGCATCGCCCCCGATGTCGTCGTCGAATTCAACGTCATCAAGACCTCGGGAGATCAGATCCTCGACGTGCCCCTCGCGAAGGTCGGCGGCAAGGGGCTGTTCGTCAAGGAGATCGAGCAAGCGCTGATCGATCACCAGGCCGATCTCGCGGTGCACAGCATGAAGGACGTGCCGGCCGAGCTCGCCCCAGGCCTCATGCTCGCGGCGGTCTCGACCCGCGAGGTGCCGTGGGACGCGCTGTGCGCCCGCGTGCCGGTGACGGTCGACACGTTGCCGCACGGCGCCAAGGTCGGCACCTCGTCGATGCGCCGGCAATGCCAGCTCCTGGCGCGCCGGCCCGATCTGCAGATCGCGATGCTGCGCGGCAACGTGCCGACCCGGATCCGCAAGCTCGACGACGGCGAGTTCGACGCGATCGTCCTGGCCGCCGCCGGCCTCACCCGCCTCGGGCTCGGCGACCGGATCACCCAGGAGCTGCCGCTCGAGGTCTCGGTGCCCGCCGTCGCGCAAGGCGTGCTCGGCCTGGAGACCCGCAGCGACGATACCGAGATCGCCGATCTGATCCGCCGCGCGATCCACGATCCCGCCGAGGAGCGCCGCGTCATCGCGGAGCGGTCGTTCCTCGCGCGGATGGGGGGCAGCTGTCAGACCCCGCTCGCCGCCCACGCGATCGATCACCCCGGCGGCCAGCTCCGGATCCTCGGCCTGTGCGGCATGCCCGACGGCAGCAAGATCCTGCGCGCCGAGGTCACCGGCCCGGCCCACGAGGCCGAGCTCCTGGGCCATCGCCTCGCCGAGGATCTGCGCGCCCAGGGCGCCGATCAGATCCTCGCGTCGACCAAGTAGCCGATCCGCAATCGCGCGCGGCGGGCGCCGGGACCAGGCGTGCGGAGCGCGAGCCCGGCGACCGGCTTAGCTCCTGCGTGCGGGGCGCGCGGTCCGGGCGGTCCGCGGGGCGCGCGGGATCCGCCGGATCGGTGCCGGCTGCTCCGAACGCGCAAGGGTCGTGGGGTTCGGGGTCGCGCTGGTGTCGGTGATGCCGGCGTAGACGCCGTCGTCGAACGTGCCGACCCACACCTGCGGCGATAGCGGCTGCGCGTTGGCGGTCACGACGAGGTAGTTGTCCATCTCGTGGCGGATGACGAGCTCCTGCGGGTCGGGCAGGCCCTCCTGGTAGTAGAACAGCACGTCGAACTCCTGTCCGACCTGGGTGTACCCGAGCCACGAGTACGGCTGGGTCGGGACGATGTCGAACTGGTTGACGACCCGGAGGGTGCTGTTGGTGGCCGGAAAGCTCGCGTAGGCCGTGTCCCAGGATCCGGTCAGCCCGACCTTCGGCGTGCCGAAGTTGACCGAGATCGCCGACGCCGGTGCGCCGGTCGGTGCGGACGCCGCGAGATCGAGCGCGAACAGCTCGGCGATGGCGCCGCCGAGGCTGTGGCCGGTGATGTACAGGGTCGTGACGGTGTTGTTCGCGAGGAACGTGAACAGCTGATCCTGCATCGACGTGGTCACCCCCGGGCCGGTGCCGGTGTAGATGCCCCAGAACCCGGCGTGGACCTGCGGTACCGGGCTCGGCGTGTTGTTCGGGTTGTACGCCGCGAAGCTGGTCGTCGCGATGTCCGCGTCGGCCGCCGCGTCGGCGGCGGTCACGGTGCCGCGCACGGCGAGGATGTACTCCGTGGGGTTCGAGGAGCTCTGCAACCACAGCCCGAACATCTCGGCGGCGCCGCCAGCCTGGGCGACCCAGCCGAGCACGGTGCCGGCCTGCTGATAGCCTGCCGGGATCAGCGTGCCCATGTTGGGGGCCTCGAAGAGGCCGTAGGCCGCCACCGTGGCCTCCCCCATCGTGATCGCGATGGCGGGGAGCACCGGAGTGGCTTGTGGCTGGATGCGGCTCGCAGGGCGGACGGGCATGGTCTCGTTGGAAAGCATCGTGGTTCTCCTGGTCGAGGGTTCGGATGGGCTATCCAGCACGCGCGATGCCACGGGCAACCTGCTGTCATCACGAGGCTCGGACGCCATGGAGCGGGAGCTCGACGCGTCGACACGCGGCGCCGACGCGTCGAGCGGCCCGCGATCGAGCGCGCCGGTTGCAGTCGCGGGCACGTTGCGAGATCGTGACCCGACCCTGCGGCTATGGGCAATCCCAGCCGGCGAGCCGCGCGGCGTGTTCAAGAAGCTCAGCGATGTCTCGATCTCGCCGAGCCGGCGGCAGCTCGCCACCGTGGACGGCACGGCCATGCTGAGCCTGTGGGACAGCGCCGAGGATCGCCTACTCGAGCAACTCCCCACGGCGCAGGGGCTCCAGTTCGTCGTGTTCGTCGCGCACTCCGGACGAATTGCGCCGCCTCGTCGAGGCTTGGCCACGCTGGCAGCTGGTGGGTGGGCACGCGGTCGAGCGCCGGTGATCGTGCCGGTGTCGGGCGGGTGCAGCGCCTAGCGAAGCACTTCGGTAAGTGGACGGTCGTTATTTTGCGGTCTGTGGGCGCAACGCCTACGATTTCGGCGTGATCAGCGCACGCTACCTCTGCCTGTTGTTCGTGGTTGGCTGTGCGACCCCGATGTCGTCACTGCGTGAGGACAATCGACGTTTGACCCAGACCGTGACGGAGCTGCGCACCGATCGGCGCGCCCAGGATCGCAGGATCGCCGATCTGCGGCACCAGCTCGACGAGCTGCGCGCCAAGGCCGTGGCCGACGTCATCGGCTCGGTGCCGGTCTTGCCCGTCGAGGTCGCGGGTCCCGCCGGGGCCGCGGCCCCCGCCGCATCCGGGGCAGCGCGCGTCGTCGGGATCACCGAGGACGGGACCGAGATCGTCTACGAGGGTGATGCCGCGGCCGGTCGACCCGCCGAGCTTCCGATCGCGACCGCGGCCGACGACGAGCCGCCGGCGCCGCGCCGGACGCAACCCGCGGCGCAGCGAACGGCCGCTGCCGCACCGTCGCCGCTCGCCGAGGTCCCGACGACCACCGACCGGATCGAGGTGACGCGTCGGGTGCCGCCGATCTCGGCGCGCGCGGCGACCCGGACGAAGACGCGCGAGCACGACGCGCCCAGCGATCGCGGCGGCGATGCGGCCGGCGACTATCGCGCCGCCGTCGAGCTGGTCAAGGCGGGCAAGCATGACGACGCCGTCGCAGCGCTGCGCGCGTTCCTCGCGAAGTATCCGCGCCACGACTACGCCGACAACGCCCAGTACTGGCTCGGCGAGGCGTCCTATGCGCAGACGGACTATGCCCGCGCGTTGACCGAGTTCCGGGCGGTGATCGAGGTGTACCCGCGCGGAAACAAAGTCCCCGATGCATTGCTCAAGGTGGGATACTGCTACCAGGCGATGGGGCAGGGCGAGAAGGCGCGGGCCGTGCTGGAGCAAGTCGTGAACCTCTACCCGAAGTCCGAGCCGGCCATGCTGGCGGCGAAGCGCCTGGAGACTCGGTGAAGCTGCTCGCGGTCGCGATCGTGATCGCGACTCCGGGAGCTGGGTTCGCGCAGCCGATCTATCCCAACGTGCCGCCACCGCCGGTCAACCTCGACCCCGGAGCGGCACCGGTGACGACCGCGCCGGTGCCGGATCGCCCGGTCGTCGCGCCGCAGCCGTCCGTCATCGTGGTCGGGCCGGACGGCAAGATCACGCCTGGCCAGGACAAGACCGAGCCGACCAGCTACTTCGTCGGCGACGGTAGTGTCCCCCTCGACGAGCCGGACGTGATCCGCGGCGGGCCGGTGCCGGAGCTCCACGTCGTGCGCCGCGGCGACACGCTGTGGGACATCTGCTTCCTGTACTTCAACGATCCGTGGCAGTGGCCGAAGATCTGGTCGTACAACGCGCAGATCACGAACCCGCACTGGATCTATCCCGGCGATCTCGTGCGGCTACTGCCGCGCGGCATGTTCGTGCAGGTGACTCCCACCGAGCCCGAGAACCCCGCCACGCCGGCGCCCCCGGTCGATGTCCTGCCGGCGCCGCAGCGCCGGATCGAGGTCGGCATCAAGCAGACCGCGTTCGTGGAGAAGTCGGATCTCGACAAGTCGATCGCGATCGACGGCTCGGTGGACGAGAAGGTCCTGCTCGGCAACGGCGACTCGGTGTACCTGAGCTATCCGTCGGGCAAGCCGCCCAAGGTCGGCGAGAAGTACTCGATCTATCAGCCCGACAACCCGGTTTCGTCCGGCAACACCTTGGTCGGCGCGTACGTGCACGTGCTCGGCACGCTCGAGGTCGTCAGCGTCAAGCAGGACAAGCGCGCACGCGGCGTGATCGTGGACGCGAACCAGGAGATCGAGCGCGGCGCCAAGGTTGGTCCGCTGGTGAAGACGTTCAAGACCGTGCCGCCGTCGCCGCCCAAGGTCGACGCGCAGGGCACGGCGGTTGCGATGTTGACCCACGATCAGCTGATCGGTCAGGGCGAGGTCGTGTTCGTCGATCTCGGCAAGCGCTCGG
>Ga0137437_1000846_pt1 | contig 10265 bp, 3 predicted proteins | sample EasRivERMGT138_2_FD_102332 | JGI IMG/M metagenome (GOLD analysis project Ga0137437, IMG submission 102332) | Soil microbial communities from meander-bound floodplain in the East River, Colorado, USA - East River MetaG ERMGT138_2 | ecosystem: Environmental > Terrestrial > Soil > Floodplain ...
GGGGATCTCGTCGAGCACGCCCTTGTCCTTGCGGCATTCGACGCCCTGGGTCTGCGCGATGAGGTCGGCGCGCGAGAAGCGGCGCTTCGCCTCGGTCCGGCTCATGCGCCGCCCGGCCCCGTGAGCGCAGGAGTGGAAGGACTCCGGATTGCCCTTGCCGCGCACGATGTAGGAGCGCGCGCCCATGCTGCCCGGGATGATGCCGGGTTCACCTTCGCGCGCGCTGATGGCGCCCTTGCGGGTCACGTAGACGCGCTCGCCGAAGTGTTTTTCCTGCTGCACGTAGTTGTGGTGGCAGTTGATCGCCTCGTCGGTGACTTCGAACGCCGGAAGATGGCGGTGAAGCGCCTCGAGGATCAGTTCCAGCATCTCGGCACGGTTCGCGAACGCGTAGTCCTGCGCCCAGCCGACCGCGTCGACGTAGTCGTCGAAGGACTTCGAGCCTTCGCTCAACCAGGCGAGGTCGCGATCGGGGAGGTGGACGTCGGTCTTCATCATCGCCTCGCGCGCCGCCGCGATGAAATACTGCCCGATGCAGTTGCCGATGCCGCGGCTGCCCGAATGCAGCATCACCCAGAGGCGTTCGCTTTCGTCGAGGCAAATCTCGATGAAATGGTTGCCGCCGCCGAGCGAGCCCATCTGCCGGATCCACTTTTTCTCGTGATCGCGCTGCATTTTCGCGATCTTGGGGTGCTTGCGCACGATGGACGCAAGCCGCCGGACGAGCGGGGTGCAGGCGTCGCGGCGCGCGGCGGACTCGCCGTGCTCGTCGAACCCCACGGGCACGGCATGCTCGATCGCGGCGCGCACGCGCGCGAGGCTGTCCGGAAGCTGCTCCGCCTTGAGCGAAAGCCGCACGGCGTTCATCCCGCAGCCTATGTCAACCCCCACCGCAGCAGGGATAATGGCGCCCCGGGTGGGAATCACCGAGCCCACCGTCGCGCCGATCCCTGCGTGCACGTCGGGCATCGCCGCGACGTGGCCGAACACGATCGGCAGTTGCGCCACGTTGGCGAGCTGCTGCCGCGCACGGGCCTCGAGGTCGTCGGTGAATACCTTGACCGGGACGCGGCCGCCTTCGATGATTTGCCTGATGGGCATGGAAGCAGAATATATTTTACCGGCGTGTTTCGGGCCGGCGGCGAAGCACGGTAACATCTTGTTGCAAACAAATGTCTAGCGAAATGGGGCAGTTACATTTTCTTGCTGTAATCGGCCGAGGCTCGCCCTGCAGGGAGCGAGTCGGACGCGGGCGGTCCAAATGAAAATCGAGAGCCATCTGATGACCGGGAAACGCCGCTCGCTGCGCGGCGCGTGGGTTGTGATCCTCGTGCTGCTGCTGGCGGCCGCGGGAGCGGCGGTCTATTTCCTCCAGCCGAGCGATGTCCCTCGCCCCACGGGCCGGCGCGGCATCGATCCCACGCGCCCGACGCCGGTCGTAGTTGCCACGGCAAAGACCGGGGACATCAATATCTATCTGAACGGCCTGGGGACCGTGACGCCGCTCAGGACCGTGACCGTCAGGAGCCGGGTGGATGGAGAGCTCCTCCGGGTGGTTTTTACCGAAGGGCAACTGGTCAATGCGGGTGACCTGCTCGCCGAAATCGACCCGCGGCCCTTTCAGGCCCAGCTCACTCAGGTGGAAGGCCAGATGGCGCGCGACCAGGCGCTGCTCGCGAACGCCCGCATCGACGTGGAGCGCTACCGCACCCTTTACGCGCAGGACTCGATCGCCAAGCAGCAGGTGGACACGCAGGAGGCGCTGGTGCGCCAGTACGAAGGCACGGTCAAATTCGACCAGGGCCAGATCGACAACATCAGGCTCCAGCTGACTTATTCGCGAATCACCGCGCCCGTCAGCGGGCGCCTGGGCCTGCGCCTGGTGGACTCGGGAAACATCGTCCGCTCGGGCGACGCCAACGGCCTGGTCGTCATCACGCAGATTCAGCCGATCGCGGCGGTGTTCACCATTCCGCAGGACAGCCTGCCCGCGGTGCTCGCGCGGCTGCGCGCGGGCAGGGCGATCGAGGTCGAGGCCTACGACCGCGAACAGAAGGTAAAGCTTGCGAGCGGGAGGCTCCTCACCGCGGACAACCAGATCGATCCGGCCACCGGGACGATCAAGCTCAAAGCGCAGTTCCCGAACGAGGACGGCAGCCTCTTCCCCAACCAGTTCATCAACCTGCGCTTGCACCTCGATACGCGCCGCGAGGCCACCATCGTTCCCTCGGCGGCCGTACAGCGCGGGGTCCAGGGAACCTTCGTCTACGTCCTGAAGGAGGACAAGACCGTTGCGTTGCGGCCGGTCAAGGTCGGGGCGAGCGAGGGCGAAAACGTGATGGTCGACTCGGGCGTGTCGCCGGGCGAAGTCGTGGTCGTGGAAGGCAGCGACCGCCTGCGCGACGGCGCAAAGGCCGAAGTTCCCGATGCGGCGAGCCGCGCGGCTGGCGCAGAAGGCGGCGCGCCCCAAGGCGGCAAAGGCGCCAAGGGCGGCCGGAGCAAGAAGAGCGAGCCGTGAGATAGGTCCTTTCGAAATTACATGAAGCGAGGACAATTTTCCGTCGTCCCCGCGAAAGCGGGGACCCAGTGACTTTCGAGCAACGGCGCTGGATTCCCCACTCGCTTTCGCGGGTGCTGAAGGCCGCGGGAATGACTGCAGTATGAATCCCTCGCGGGCGTTCATCCTCCGGCCGGTGGCGACTTCGCTGCTGATGGTCGCCCTGGTGCTCGCGGGAGGAATCGCCTACCGGCTCCTCCCGCTTTCGGCGCTCCCCGAGGTCGACTATCCGACGATCCAGGTCGTCACTTTCTATCCCGGCGCAAGTCCCGAGGTGATGACTTCGTCGGTGACCGCGCCGCTCGAGCGCCAGTTCGGGCAGATGCCGGGCTTGCGGCAGATGTCCTCGACCAGCTCCGGCGGCGCTTCCGTGATTACGCTGCAGTTCGGCCTGGATCTGTCTCTGGATGTGGCCGAGCAGGAAGTGCAGGCGGCGATCAACGCCGGTTCGAATTTCCTTCCCCAGGATTTGCCCGCGCCGCCCGTGTACAGCAAGGTGAACCCCGCGGACGCGCCCATCCTCACGCTCGGGATCAGCTCGAAAACGATGCCTCTGACGCAGGTGCAGAACCTGGTCGACACGCGCCTCGCGCAGAAGATCTCGCAGTTGCCCGGGGTGGGCCTGGTGACGCTCTCGGGCGGCCAGCGGCCCGCGGTGCGCGTGCAGGTGAACCCGCGAGCGCTCGCGGCCAACGGCCTGGGCCTCGAGGACGTGCGCCTGGCGATCGCCTCGGCCAACGTGAACCAGGCGAAAGGCGGCTTCGACGGACCGAGCCGCGCCTACACCATCGACGCGAACGACCAGCTGCGCTCGGCGGCGGAATACGGCGCGGTGATCGTTGCATACCGCAACGGAGCGCCGCTGCTGCTCTCGGATGTGGCCGACGTGGTCGAGGATGCCGAGAACGTGCGGCTCGCCGCCTGGATGAACGAGAGCCCGGCGGTGATCCTCAACATCCAGCGCCAGCCCGGGGCGAACGTGATCGAGGTGGTCGATCGCGTGAAGCGCCTGCTGCCGCAGCTTACCGCGTCGCTTCCGGCGGCCGTGGAAGTCGCGACGCTGACCGACCGCACCATCACGATCCGCGCTTCCGTCACGGACGTGCAGTTCGAGCTGCTGCTCGCCGTCGCCCTGGTGGTGATGGTGATCTTCCTTTTCCTGCGCACGGCCGCAGGCACGATCATTCCGAGCATCGCGGTGCCGCTCTCGCTCGTGGGCACGTTCGGCGTCATGTATCTCTCCGGATTCAGCATCAACAACCTCACCCTCATGGCGCTCACCATCGCCACCGGATTCGTGGTCGATGACGCGATCGTCATGATCGAGAACATCACCCGGTATATCGAAGGGACGGGCGAGACGCCGCCGCTTTCTCCCTTGGAGGCTGCCCTGAAGGGCGCCGAGCAGATAGGGTTTACGATCATCTCGCTCACGTTCTCGCTCATTGCGGTGCTCATCCCGCTGCTCTTCATGGGCGAAGTGGTGGGACGCCTGTTCCGGGAATTCGCGATCACGCTTGCCGTCTCCATCCTGATCTCGGCCGTCGTGTCGCTCACGCTCACGCCGATGATGTGCGCGAAGCTCCTCCGCCGCAGGCCCCTCGCCGAGCAGGGCAGGTTCTACCGCGCGACCGGGCGCTGGCTGGAGGCCGTGATCGAGCGCTACGGCGAGATGCTCACCTGGGTGCTCGACCGCCAGGCGGCGACGCTGTGGGTCTTCCTCGCAACGCTCGTACTCACGGTGATCCTCTACTTCATCGTTCCGAAAGGGTTCTTCCCGCTGCAGGATACGGGGGTCATCCAGGGCATCTCGGAGGCGCCGCAATCGATCTCCTTTGCCGCGATGGCCGAGCGCCAGCAGGCGCTCGCGCGGGAGATCCTGCGGGACCCCGCGGTGGAAAGCCTTTCGTCCTTCATCGGCGTGGACGGCACCAATACCACGCTCAACAGCGGCCGCATATTCATCAACCTCAAGCCGAAGTCGCAGCGCGAAGGCGACATCGCGGAGGTGATCCGGCGGCTGCAGGCGAGGCTCGCGCGGGTCGAAGGCATTTCGCTCTACATGCAGCCGATCCAGGACCTGACCATCGAGGATCGCGTCAGCCGCACGCAGTACCAGTTCACCCTCGAAGGCGCCAACCCGGACGAGCTCGCGGTGTGGGTGCACCGCCTGACGGAGCGGCTTTCGCAGCTGCGCGAGCTCGCCGACGTGGTGAGCGATCTGCAGGACCAGGGGCTGCAGGCCTTCCTTTCGATCGACCGCGACACGGCGGGGCGGCTCGGGATCACGCCGGCCGCGATCGACATCGCGCTCTACAACGCTTTCGGGCAGCGCCTGATCTCGACGATCTTCACGCAGGCGAACCAGTACCGCGTGGTGCTCGAGGTGAAGCCGGAATTCCGCAAGGGGCCGGACGCGCTGAAAGACATCACCGTCGCCTCGTCCTCGGGCGCGCAGATCCCCTTGAGCGCGATTACCACTTTCACGGAGAAGTCGGCCCTGCTCGCCATCAATCACATCGGCCAGTTTCCCGCGGCGACCATTTCCTTCAATCTCGCCCCGGGCGCTTCGCTCGGAGAGGCCGTGAAGGCGATCGAGGCGGAAGCGCAGTCGCTGCCGCCCTCCCTGCGCGCGAGCTTCCAGGGCGCGGCGCTCGCCTTCAGGGCGTCGCTCGCGCACACGCTGCTGCTGATCCTCGCGGCGATCGTGACCATGTACATCGTGCTCGGCGTGCTCTACGAGAGCTACATCCACCCGCTCACCATCCTCTCGACGCTGCCCTCGGCGGGGGTGGGCGCGCTGCTCGCGCTCATGGTCTCGCGCAGCGATCTGGGCGTGATCGCGGTGATCGGCATCATCCTCCTCATCGGCATCGTCAAGAAAAACGCGATCATGATGATCGACTTCGCCCTGGACGCGGAGCGCAAGGAAGGCAAGAGCCCGCGCGAGGCGATCTATCAGGCGTGCCTGCTGCGCTTCCGGCCGATCCTCATGACGACGATGTGCGCGCTGCTCTCCGCGCTGCCGCTCATGCTCGGCAGCGGCGTCGGCTCGGAGCTGCGGCACCCGCTCGGAATCACCATGGTGGGCGGCCTCATCGTGAGCCAGGCTCTCACGCTCTTTTCCACGCCCGTCATCTATCTCTGGTTCGACCGCCTGGCGCGGCGCGCCGGCGGCGTTGCACCGGAAGGCTCGCGTGACAGTCACCTCGAAGGCGAGCGGCCGTGAACCTCACCGAACCCTTCATCCGGCGCCCGGTCGCCACCACGCTCCTCACCGCCGGCATCACGCTGGCCGGCGCGGTGGCGTTCGGCCTCCTGCCGGTCGCGCCCCTGCCGCAGGTGGATTTCCCGACGATCTCGGTGCAGGCCCAGCTTCCCGGCGCGAGCCCGGAGGTGATGGCCGCGACCGTGGCGACGCCCCTCGAGCGCGCGCTCGGGCGCATCGCCGGGGTGACCGAGATGACTTCGTCCTCCTCGCTCGGCAGCGCGCGCGTCACGCTGCAGTTCGACTTGAACCGCGACATCAACGGCGCCGCGCGCGACGTGCAGGCGGCGATCAACGCCGCGAGAAGCCAGCTCCCGACGAGCCTTCCGCGCAACCCGACTTACCGCAAGGTCAATCCGGCCGATTCGCCGATCATGATCCTCGCGCTCACTTCTCCCACGATGGACCGCGGGCAGATGTACGACGCGGCCTCCACGATCCTCGCTCAGAAGATTTCCCAGCTGAGCGGTGTCGGACAGGTCACCGTGGGCGGTGCATCGCTCCCCGCGGTGCGGGTCGAGCTGAACCCGACGACACTCAACCAGTACGGCATCGGGCTGGACGAGGTGCGTGCGGCGCTCGCCGCGGCCAACTCGAACCGGCCCAAGGGCTCGGTCGAGCTGGACGATCGCCACTGGCAGATCCAGGCCGACGACCAGGCGAAGAAGGCGAGCCAGTATATTCCGCTCATCGTCGCATACCGCAACGGCGCGGCGGTGCGCCTGTCGGACGTCGCCGAAGTCGTCGATTCGGTGGAAGACCTGCGCAACGCCGGCTCCTCGAACGGCCGGCCTTCGGTGCTCCTCATCATCAACCGGCAGCCCAACGCCAACATCATCGAGACGGTCGAGCGCGTGCGCGAGCTGCTGCCGCTGCTGCGCGCGTCGATCCCGGGGGCAATCGACCTGGACGTGGTGCTCGAGCGCACCAGCACCATCCGCGCGTCGCTTTTCGAAGTGGAGCGGACGCTCCTCATCGCGATGGTCCTGGTGATAGGGGTGGTGTTCGTGTTCCTGCGCAACGCCCGCGCGACGCTGATCCCCGCGGTGGCGGTGCCGGTGTCGCTCGTCGCGACTTTCGGCGTGATGTACCTCTGCGGCTTCAGCCTGAACAACCTCTCCCTCATGGCGCTCACCATCGCGACCGGTTTCGTGGTGGACGACGCGATCGTGGTGCTGGAGAACGTCTCGCGCCACATCGAGCGCGGCGTGCCGCCGTTCCGCGCGGCGCTGCTCGGCGCGAGGGAGGTGAGCTTCACGGTGGTGTCGATGAGCCTGTCGCTGATCGCCGTGTTCATCCCGATCCTGCTCATGGGCGGCCTCGTCGGGCGCCTGTTCCGCGAGTTCGCGGTGACGCTTTCGGTCGCGATCATGGTGTCCCTCGCCGTGTCCCTCACGCTGACGCCGATGATGTGCGCGCGCCTCTTGAAGGCCCCGGGCGAACGGCGCCCCGGGCCGCTTTTCGCAGCCAGCGAACGCGTCTTTCAGTGGATGCTCTCCGAGTACGAGGCGAGCCTCGCCTGGGCGCTGCGCCACTCGCGCCTGATGATGCTGATCCTCGCGGCGACCGTCGGCCTCAACGTCTATCTTTACATCGTCGTGCCCAAGGGCTTCTTTCCCCAGCAGGACACCGGGCGCATGGTGGGTTCGATCCAGGCCGACCAGGGCATTTCCTTCCAGGCCATGAGCCAGAAACTCGCCAGCTTCATCGAGATCGTGAAGAGCGACCCCGCGATCGAGAACGTGGTCGGTTTCACCGGCGGCGGCCAGCGCAATTCCGGCTTCATGTTCATGTCCCTGAAACCGCTCAAGGAACGCGGGGTCAGCGCCGACCAGGTGGTCGCGCGCCTGCGCCCGCGTCTTGCGCAGGAGGCGGGCGCGAATCTGTTCCTCGTGCCGGTGCAGGACATCCGCATCGGCGGGCGGCAGTCGGGCGCGCAGTACCAGTTCACGCTGCAGGCCGACGATCTCGCCGAGCTTCGCCTGTGGGAGCCGCGCGTGCGCCGCGCGTTCGCCCGGCTGCCCGAGCTCGCCGACATCAGCACCGATCAGCAGGAAAGGGGCCTGCAGGCGCTGGTCGTGATCGACCGGCCGACGGCGGCGCGCCTCGGGATCACGCCGAGGATGATCGACCAGACGCTCTACAACGCTTTCGGCCAGGCGCAGGTCTCGACGATCTATTCGACGCTCAACCAGTACCACGTGATCATGGAAGTCGCGCCGCAGTACTGGCAAAGTCCCGAGGCACTGAAGAACGTCTATGTCGCCTCCCCGGGCCGGGGCCAGGTGCCGCTTTCCGCCATCGCGCGCTTCGAGCCGGGCACCGCCCCGCTTTCGGTGAACCACCAGGGGCAGTTCGTGGCCTCCACCATCTCCTTCAATCTCCCCGTCGGCGTGACGCTCGGCGAGGCGACCCGGGCGGTCAACGACACCATGGTGCGAATCGGCGTGCCGACCACGGTCCACGGGGGGTTCCAGGGGACGGCGCGCGCGTTCCAGGCCTCACTGGACAGCCAGCCCTGGCTGATCCTCGCCGCGCTCGTCACCGTGTACATCGTGCTCGGCATTCTGTACGAGAGCACCATCCACCCGATCACCATCCTTTCGACCTTGCCCTCTGCGGGCGTCGGTGCGCTGCTCGCGCTGATGGCGTTTCGCACCGAGTTCAGCATCATCGCGCTGATCGGCGTGATCCTCCTCATCGGCATCGTCAAGAAGAACGCCATCATGATGATCGACTTCGCGATCGACGCCGAGCGCAGGGAAGGCAAGCGGCCCGAGGAAGCGATCTTCCAGGCGTGCCTGCTGCGCTTTCGCCCGATCATGATGACCACGATGGCCGCGATGCTGGGCGCGGTGCCCCTTGCGATCGGCTTCGGGGACGGCGCCGAGTTTCGCCGGCCGCTCGGAATCGCGATCGTCGGCGGCTTGATCGTGAGCCAGCTGCTCACGCTCTATACGACGCCGGTGGTGTATCTGTACCTCGACCGCTTCCGCCTGTGGTGCCGGCGCGGGGGGGCGGGGCGCACGCGCGGAGCCGCGCTGGAGGCACCGTGATTCTCCGTATGACCTGTCATTCCGACATCAGGTTTATCGTTTTGACCTTGGCGACTGCCGCGCTCGCCGGTTGCGCGGTCGGCCCCGACTACGAGCGGCCGGAGGTCCAGATCGCCCCCGCCTACAAGGAGGCGGGCGAGTGGAAACCCGCGCAGCCGCGGGACGATCTGGACCGCGGAAAATGGTGGGGAGTCTTCGGCGATCCGCAGCTCGACGCGCTCCTCAGGCAAGTCGAGATATCGAACCAGAACGTGCAGGTTGCCGAAGCGCAGTTCCGCCGCGCGCAGGCCCTGGTTGCGGCTTCGCGCACGGCGTACTTTCCAACGCTCGATGCCGACGTTTCGGTGGTTCGCAGCCGCTCGCCGACAGGGGTGACCGGCGGCACGACCGCGGGCCGCATCGTTACCAACCGCTCCGCGAGCGTGAGCGCCGGGTGGGAAGCGGATCTGTGGGGCCGGCTGCGGCGCGGGGTCGAATCGAGCGAGGCGGGTGCGCAGGCGAGCGCAGCGGACCTTGCGTCGGCGCGCCTCTCGGCGCAGGCGGAGCTCGCTGCCAGCTATTTCGTGCTGCGCGTCCTGGACGCGCAGAAGCAGCTGCTCGATGACAACGTCGCGGCGTTCCAGAAGTCGCTCGACCTTACGAAGAACCGATACGACGCGGGCGTCGCGGCGAAGGTGGATCTGGTGCAGGCCCAGACGCAGCTGAAGAGCACGCAGGCCCAGGCGATCGATACCGGGGTGCAGCGCGCGCAGCTGGAGCACGCGATCGCGGTCCTCATCGGCAAGGCGCCCGCGGAATTTTCGATCGCACCCGCGCCGCTCTCGCTGGCGATGCCCCGCGTGCCGGCCGGCCTGCCCTCCGAGCTGCTCGAGCGCCGGCCCGACGTCGCGGCCGCCGAGCGCCGCGTCGCCGCCGCCAACGCGCAAATCGGCGTGGCGAAGGCGGCTTATTTCCCGTCGCTCATCTTGTCGGCATCGTACGGCTCGCGCAGCACCGACGCCTCGCAGTGGTTCACCGCGCCGAGCCGCTTCTGGTCGTTCGGCCCGGCGCTCGCGCAGTCGATCTTCGATGCCGGCTTGCGCCGCGCGCTGACCGAGCAGGCGATCGCGGACTACGACGCGACCGTCGCCGGTTACCGCCAGGCCGTGCTCGCCGGCTTTCAGGAAGTCGAGGACAACCTCGCGGCGCTGCGCATCCTGGGAGAGGAAATGGATGTTCAGGAAGAAGCGGTGCGCGCCGCGCGCGAATCGGTGCTCCTTACGACCAACCAGTACAAGGCCGGCATCGTGAGCTATATCAACGTGGTCGCGGTGCAGACGGCGCAACTCAACAACGAGCGCACCGCGGTGGGCATTCTCGGCCGGCGGCTGGTCGCGGCCGTGAC
>Ga0137437_1000847_pt1 | contig 10264 bp, 9 predicted proteins | sample EasRivERMGT138_2_FD_102332 | JGI IMG/M metagenome (GOLD analysis project Ga0137437, IMG submission 102332) | Soil microbial communities from meander-bound floodplain in the East River, Colorado, USA - East River MetaG ERMGT138_2 | ecosystem: Environmental > Terrestrial > Soil > Floodplain ...
CGGTGATCTCTCCCGAAGGGTGCGCCGCGATCCTCTGGAAGGACGCCGAGAAGAAGGCCGAGGCGGCCAAGGCGCTGCGCCTCACCGCTCCCGACCTCCTCTCGTTCGGGATCGTCGACGAGATCGTCCAGGAGCCGGCGGGGGGCGCGCACCGCGACCCGCCGGCGATGGCGAAGACCCTGGCGGAATCGATTTCCCGCCACCTGCGCGAGCTCGGGCGGCTGCCCGTGCAGGAGCTGCTCGACCGGCGCTACCGTAAGCACCGATCCGTCGGCCGATTCCGCGGGACGGACGGGCACGAGCCCGCCGCCGCCGGCCGATCGGGGACATTCCGGGGGGATGCCGCTGGCGCTGCCGGCGCTCCCCGGGCCAACGACCGGGGCGTCGTGCCGTAGGGGACGGCATTCGTCCCTCTCCGGGAGCGCGGCCGCAGGCCGCCGCGGAGCGGGGCGGCGGACGCGGAGGTCGGCGGATGACGGCGGCGCGCATGGGAGCGCTCTTGACGATCCGGCAGCCGACGACCGACGGCTCGCAGCGGAGCGACCCGGCCGACAACGAGCTGGTCCACCGCACGCTCGAGGGCGACAAGGACGCCTTCGCGGGGCTGGTCCGCCGCTACGAGGAGCGCGCCTGGTGGGCCGCCTACCACCTCCTCGGCGACGGCGAGGAGGCGCGCGACATCGCGCAGGAGGCGTTCCTGCGCGCCTACAAGGCGCTGGCGCGCTTCGACTTCGGGATGAGCTTCTACACGTGGCTCTACCGGATCGTCGTCAACCTCTCGATCGACGCGCTGCGCAAGCGCAGCCGCATGCGCCCGGTGAACCTCGACGACATTCCCGGCGGGCTCGCCGCGCCGCCGGGCGAGGAGCGGCCGGGCGACCGCATCGAGAACCAGGAGACCGCGGTCCGCGTCCGCGAGGTCCTGAAGAAGCTGCCCGAGAAGTACCAGACCGTGATGTCTCTGCGCGAGCTCGACAACCTCTCCTGCAAGGAGATCGCCGCGATCGTCCACTCGACCCATGCGACCGTCCGCTGGCGCCTCCACATCGCGCGGCGGATGTTCAAGGAGCACTGGGAGCGCATGGAGCGGACGCGCAGCGAAGGGATGAAGCCATGAACTGCAAGCGGATCCGACCCAAGCTCGACCTGCTCGCCGGCGACGACCTCGCCGGGCGCGACGCGGCCGAGGTCGAGGCGCACCTGCGCCGCTGCCTCGCCTGCTACCGCGAGTACGTCGAGATGCGCGAGATGCTCTCCGCGGTCCGCGGCGCGAGCCGTCCGGACGACGTCGCCCGGACGCGCGAGCCCGCCGACGACTTCGTGCACGGCGTGCTGAGCCGCATCCAGGGGCCGCCGCCGGCCGCGCCGCGCCTCCTGCCGCGGCTGGCGATGGTGAGCGGCTGGGCGGCGGCGCTGGTGCTCGGCCTGACCGTCGGCTGGTACCGCTGGCAGATGAACGTCCCGAACGGCCGGATCGACGGCGCGGGCGCGGGCGTCAAGGATCCGACGCTGGTCGACCAGCGCATCGAGCGCGACCTGCGCGACCAGCTCGACGAGTTCCTGTCGCCGTCGCGGACGGGCGCGCCGCGCCGCGCCGACGACGTGAAGACCGTCGTCCACCGCTCGACGAAGAGCTACTGAGGCGCGCGCGATGACGGCCTGGCTCCTCTCCAAGTCGCTCGGGTCGCTGGTCGCGACGCTCGCTCTCGCGGGGTCGCAGTCGGCGCCCGTCCCGGCGCCGGCGCCGGCGCAGAGGCCGGCCGACGAACCATTGAGCGGGGTCGACCGGCCCGACGTGCTGGAACTGTCCGAGGACGGCGCCCTGCGCGAGCGGATCCAGATCGACGAGCGGCGCGCCGCCGACCTGCGCGTCCGCTTCGCCCGCGTCGCCCAGAAGCTGCGGGGCAACGTGATCCGGCTGACGATCGAACGCGGCGTCGGCGAGCGCGGCCTCGCCGAGCGCGCGCCCGGCGAACGGGGCGGCGCGGAGCTGCCGATCGCGACGATCGAGGTCTCGGGCTTCGTGCTCGACCCGGCCGGCCACGTCGTCACCTTCGGCAACGCGCTCGTGCAGGCCGAGCGCGTCTCGGTCCGCTTCGTCAACAAGCCGGGCCTGCGGCCGCGCCGCGCGCGCATCATCGGCACCGACCTCGAGACCGACGTCGGCGTGCTCGACGTCGGGCCGGTCGAGCTGCCGCCGATGGTGCTGGGCGTGCCGAACGGTCCGGTCGCGACCGGCGCCTTCGGCGTCGAATCGGACCCGGCGGGGACTCGCGACGTCGCAGCGCGCATGGTCGTCTCGATGTCGGGAGTGCGCGGCGGGGAGAACGCGGTCGCGCTCGGCGTGCTCGACGGCGGCGGCGCGCCGGCCGCGGGCGGGCGCATGTTCCAGATCTCGATCGTGCGGCAGCCCGACACGCTCGGCGGCATCGTCGCCCGCTGCGACGGCACCGTGGTCGCGATGCTCTACGCGCCGGCCTTCGGCGGCGTCCCCGCCGGGCGCATGCAGCCGATGCTGGCGGTGCCGACCGGGCAGATCCAGGCGGGCGTCACGCGCGTGCTCGCGCGGGCCGAGCCCGCCGACCGGCGCGGCGAGGCGCCCTCGAGCGGCGCGGCGCCGGCGACGAGCGGCCGCGCGCGGACCTGGATCGGGCTCGGCGCGAGCGACCTCGCCGAAGCGGAGTTCCTGCGCCAGCTCGACGTGCCGGGCGCCGTGGTCGTGGACGAGGTCTTCGAGGCGAGCCCGGCCCTCGCGGCCGGCATCGTCCCTCACGACGTGCTGTTTGCCTGGAACGGCCGCGCGCTGCGCACCGTGGACGACCTCGGCAAGGAGCTCGCGGCGTCGCCGCCCGGCTCGAAGGTCGTGCTCGGCTGCCTGCGCGGCCTCGCCCGCCGCGACGTCGAGGTCACGCTGGGCGCGTGGTAGCGGCGGCGCCGCCGGCGCCGCGCTCGCGATCCTTCCCCCCCCGGTCTTTCTCAACGTGCAGCCGCAGCTGCCCGCACGCGGCGGCGATGCCGTCGCCCCGCGGCCAGCGCACCGTGGCGTCGATCCCCGAGGAGAGCAGCACCGACTTGAAGCGCTCGATCTCGTCGGGCGCGGGGCGGACCCAGGGAAGTCCGTCCACCGGATTCACCGGGATCAGGTTCACGTGGCAGGGCAGCCCGCGCAGGAGCTGCGCGAGCTCGCGCGCCTCGCGCGGCGAGGCGTTGAGCCCGTCGATCAGGACGTATTCGAAGGTCACGCGCCGGCCGGTCGCGCCGAAGTAGCGGCGCGCCGCGGCGAGCACCTCCTCGAGCGGGACCCTCCCCGCGTTCGGGACGAGCCGCGCGCGCAGGTCCTGGCGCGGCGCGTGGAGCGAGATCGCGAGGCCGAACTCCTTCCCGAGCGCCGCCAGCCGGTCGACGCGCTTGGGGTAGCCGACCGTGGAGATCGTGATGCGGCGCGCCCCGATGCCCAGCCCGCGCGGGTCGTTCCAGGTCGCGAGCGCCTGCGACAGGTTCACGAGGTTCATGGTCGGCTCGCCGATGCCCATGACGACGACGTTGGAGAGCGGCTCGTCGCCGGCGAGGCGGTCCTGCACGTGCAGCACCTGCTCGACGATCTCGCCCGCGGTCAGGTTGCGGAGCAGCCCGTCGAGGCCCGACGCGCAGAAGACGCAGGCGACCGGGCAGCCGACCTGCGTCGAGACGCAGACGGTGCGCCGCTCCTCCTCGGGGATGAGGACCGTCTCGATCGTCTTGCCGTCGGCGAGCTCGACGACGAAGGCGCGCGTGCCGCCGGGGTCGGCGCGGTCGGCGACGATCCGGCTGCCGCGCACGACGTAGCGCTCCGCGAGCTTCTCGCGCAATCCCCGCGAGAGGTCGGTCATCGCGTCGAACGACGAGGCGCGCCGCTGGAAGACCCAGCGCATCAGGTTGCGGCCGGCGAAGCGCTGCTCCCCGAGCTCTTCGGCGAGCGCCTCGAAGCGCGCGGGCGGGACGCCGGTCAGCGACGGGAGCGGGGGCGCCACCGCTCGGTCAGCCGGCCTGTCGGTGCGGCTCGTCCTCGATCTTCTGCGGGAGCGGCTCGATCTGGACCGCCTCGTTCCCCTCGATCATCGCGCCCGTGATCGTGTAGCGCGACGGCGGCCGGTTCGGCAGGTCGTAGATCAGGCCGACCAGCACCTCCTCGAGGATCGAGCGCAGCGCGCGCACGCCGGTCTTCTTCGCCTTCGCGCGGCGCGCGATGGTGCGCAGCGCCTCGGGCGTGAACTCGAGCTCCGACTTCTCGAGCCGGAAGACGCGCTTGAACTGGCGCACGAGCGCGTTCTTCGGCTCGACCAGGATGCGGACGAAGTCGTCCTCCATCAGCGGGTCGAGGACGCCGATCACGGGGAGCCGGCCCACGAACTCCGGGATCATCCCGAACTGGATCAGGTCCTCGCTCTCGACCTGGCGCAGCAGCAGCTCCGCCTCCTCCTCGTTCTTCGGGCCGACGCCGGAGTGGTACCCGATGCCGCGCTTGCCGACGCGGCGGCGGATGATCTCCTCGAGCTGGACGAAGGTGCCGCCCACGATGAAGAGGATGTTGCCGGTGTTGACCTGCAGGTAGTGCTGCTCGGGGTGCTTGCGGCCGCCCTGCGGCGGGACGTTGGCGACGGTGCCCTCGAGGATCTTGAGCAGCCCCTGCTGCACCCCCTCGCCCGAGACGTCGCGCGTGATCGAGACGTTCTGCGTGGTGCGCGCGATCTTGTCGATCTCGTCGATGTAGGCGATGCCGCGCTCGGCCTGCTCGAGGTTGTAGTTGGCGGCCTGGACGACGCGCAGGACGACGTTCTCGACGTCCTCGCCGACGTAGCCCGCCTCGGTGAGCGTGGTCGCGTCGCTGATCGCGAAGGGGACCTTCAGGAGCTTGGCGAGGCTGCGCGCGAGCAGCGTCTTGCCCGAGCCGGTCGGGCCGATCAGCAGGACGTTGCTCTTCTCGAGCTCGACGTCCTCCTGCGCGTCGGGATGGAGGAGGCGCTGGTAGTGGTTGTAGACCGCGACCGCGACGACGCGCTTCGCCTGCTCCTGGCCGACCACGTACTCGTCGAGGAAGCCCTTGATCTCCGCCGGCGACGGCACCGGGCCGAAGTCCTTGACGGGCGCCTTCTGCTTGGGCTGCGGCTGACGGGGCTTGAGCTCCTCGAGCAGCAGCGTGTTGCAGAGCTCGACGCACTCGTTGCAGATGTAGATGCCGGGAGGCCCCGCGATGAGGCTCGGCACCTTGCGCCGGTCCTTCTCGCAGAACGTGCAGCGTTCGACGTCGCCGTTGCCGCGGATCCGCGTCATCGTCACTTCTTCTTGGGGTCGGCCGGCGCCTCTCGGACCGGCTCGATCACGTCGTCGACGAGCCCGTACTCCTTCGCCTCCTGGCCCGACATGAAGTAGTCGCGGTCGCTGTCGGCCTCGATCTTGGCGGCGTCGCGGCCGGTGTGGCGCTCGAGGATGCCGATCAGGAGCTTCTTCAGCGTCTTGATCTCGCGGGCCTGGATGCGGATGTCCTCCGCGGTGCCGCGCGCGCCGCCCCACGGCTGGTGGATCATGACGCGCGAGTGGGGGAGGCTGAAGCGCTTGCCCTTGGTCCCCGCGGCGAGCAGGACGGCGCCCATGCTGGACGCCTGCCCGATGCACCACGTCGAGATCGGGCACTCGACGAACTGCATCGTGTCGTAGATCGCGAGCCCCGCGGTCACCGACCCGCCGGGGCTGTTGATGTACATGTGGATGTCCTGCTTCTTGTTCTCCTTCTGCAGGAACAGCAGCTGCGCGACGATCGAGTTCGCGACGAAGTCGTTCACCGAGGAGCCGATGAAGATGATCCGGTCCTCGAGCAGGCGCGAGTAGATGTCGTAGGCGCGCTCGCCCCGTCCGGTCTTCTCGATGACGTAGGGCGGGTTGGGGATGATCTCGGCGCGGGGTGCGGTCACTGGGTTCTCTCCGTTCCTGGGCGTCGTCGGGCCGTCGGTCACGCGGGAGCGGGCGATCCCGCTGCGACGTTCTCGGCCGGCTTCGCGGCGGCCCTTAACTGCTGGCGCACCTTCGCCCGGCGGATGTCGTCGACGATCTTCGGGATCGTCCCCTGGCTCTGGAAGTGCTCGAGGAGGCGCTGCGGCTCGACGTTCCACGAGCGCGCCATGTAGGAGATCTGCTGCTCGAGCTCCTCGACCGCGACCTGCGTCTGCTCCTTCTCCGCGATGCGGTCGAGGAGGACGGCGGCCCGGATGCGGCGCTCGACGGACTGGCGCATGCGGCCCTCCTGCTCGAGGACCTGGCGGTCGGCGTCGACGGCGGGGACGCCGCGCTGCACGAGGTCGTGGCGCAGGCGGTCGCGCTCCGACTCGCAGGCGCGCTGGAGGAAGCCGGGCGGCACCGCGAAGGGGTGGCGCTCGAGCAGCTGGTCGACGCAGAGCTCCTCGACGGCCTTGTCCTGCTGCTGGCGCAGCACCGCGAGCAGGCGCTCGCGCATCTTGTCCTTGAGGTCGGCGAGGTCCTTCACGCCGAGGCGCTCGTGGAACGCCGGGGAGTCGAGATCGGGCAGCGCGATGCGCTGGACGTCCTTCACGATGCAGTCGACGACGGCCGTCTTGCCGCGGTGCTCCTCGATCGGGAACTCGGCCGGGAGCTGCATCGTGACCTTGACCGTGTCGCCGCGCTTCGCGCCGGCGAACTTGCCGATCGCCCCCTCGCACTTGACGCCGTCGACGAGCCCCGCGCCCGTGTCGATGATCCGGTTCTCGAACTTCGGCAGCGTGCTGCCGGCGAGGAACTGGAACACGAGGTCGGCGATGACGACGTCCCCGTTCGCGGTGAGGCCGTCGGCGACCGACTCGGTCGTCGCGCTCTGGCGCCGCAGCCCCTCGAGCTCGCGCTCGACGTCCTCGTCCCGCAGCTCGATCGGCGGCGGCGTGACCGTGAAGCGGTCGTACCCCTTGACCTCGAAGTGCGGGACGACCTCGAGCTCGAGGTCCATGCGGAGGCTGCCGTCCTCCTTGGGCTTCAGGTCCTCGTCCTTCAGGACCGGCGCCTCGATCGGATGGAGATGGTGCTGGGTGACGGCGTCCCGGTACGCGCCCTCGATCAGGCGGCGGGCGATCTCGGAGGAGACCTCGGCGCCGTAGCGCTTCTGCAGGATCTGGCGCGGGACCTTGCCCGGCCGGAAGCCCTTCACCTGCACCCGTTCCCGCAGGTGGCCGATCTCGTGCTCGACGGCTCCGGCGACCTCGTCCGGGGGAACGCGGATGCGCACCTTGGCCTGCGTCTCGTTGGTCGTCTCGACCTCGAACGCCATGTCTCTAAGTCGCTCCGATGCACCGGGTTAGGAAAGTCGAGCGATCTTAGATGCGTCGCCTCCCGTTGCAAGCGCGCCGAGTCGCGTCGCGCACGCACACCGGAGGAAACGAAGATCGCCGCGACGCGACCTCGCGGTCGGCGTCGCGGCGATCGGAATCACCGCGAGAATTCGAAGTCGTTCGACTCAGCGATTGCGACGACGTCGGCGCAGCAGCGCCACGCCGGCGATCCCGCCGCCGAGCAGCATCAGCGTCGCGGGCTCGGGCACCGGCGCCTGCAAGTCGCCGCCGTCGCCCCCTCCGCCACCACCACCACCGCCATTGTGGTCGTCGCCGCCATCAGGCGGACCGTCCGGACCAATGCCGCCGTCGCCGCCGCCCGGATCGACCGGGGGCACCGACCCGACACTTTCACCCAGCGGATGCTGGCGACCCATGCGCTGGCAACCAGCGGCAGGCAAGAGCGCGACGAGGAGTGAGGCGATGGTGAGTGCGCACTGACCGCGGCGCATGAACGTCTCCCTGGCTGCTTATCGAGCGCGACGGCGCGTCGCGTTCGACGATGCGTACCGAATCTGATTCCGAGAGCTGCGGAAGGTTTCGAAGCGGGGCGCTTCGCGGGGGGCCTTCGTCCGAGCGGGCGCCCGGGCACTCTCTCGGCGCCATCCAATAACCCAGGATGCGCCCTTTGCAAAGGAGTAGTTCCCCCGGACGCGCCCGAGAGCGGAATTGGATTCGTCTGCCGTAGACTCCCGCGTTCCGTTTTTCCCGGGGACGACCGGGGAATCGAGCTGCAGGAGAGCCGCGTTTGGCCGACGCCTTCGACGATCGCCGCCAGAAGCTCGACGCGTTGCGCCTGCAGGGAATCGACCCGTTCCCGCGCCAGTTCGAAGGCCGCGTCGAGGTCGCCTCGGCGCTGCCGCAGGTCGACGCCCAGCCCCCGGTCGCGGTGCAGGTGGCGGGCCGCGTGGGGGCGCGCCGCGACTTCGGCCAGCTCGTCTTCTTCGACCTCGTCGACGCGACCGGTCGCCTGCAGGTCATGGTCAAGAAGGACGCCTGCGGCGAGGCCGACCACCGCCTCGTCAAGAAGATGGTCGACGAGGGCGATTTCCTCGGCGTCTCCGGCAAGCTCGGCCGCAGCAAGAGCGGCGAGCCGACCGTCTTCGCGGAGAGCGTCCGGCTGCTCACGAAGGCGCTGCGCTCGCCGCCCGAGAAGTGGCACGGGCTCACCGACATCGAGCTGCGCTACCGCTACCGATACCTCGACCTGATCTCCAATGCCGAGGTGCGCCAGGGCTTCGTCCTGCGCTCGCGCGTGATCCAGGAGATGCGGCGGCTGCTGACGGAGAAGGGGTTCATCGAGGTCGAGACGCCGATGCTCCACCCGATCGCGGGCGGCGCGGCGGCGCGTCCCTTCGTGACGCACCACCACTCTCTCGACATGCAGCTCTACCTGCGCATCGCGCCCGAGCTCTTCCTGAAGCGCCTGCTGGTCGGAGGCTTCGAGAAGGTCTTCGAGATCGGCCGCGTCTTCCGCAACGAGGGGATCTCGCCGCGCCACAACCCCGAGTTCACGATGATGGAGCTCTACTGGGCCTACGTGGACTACCGCGCGGTCATGGACCTGACCGAGGAGCTTTTCGTCGCGCTCGCCCGGACGTACTGCAAGGACGGGAGGACGACGCTGGGTGAGCGCACGATCGACCTCCGCGGGCCGTTCGCGCGCAAGACCTACCACGAGCTGGTCGGCGAGCACGCGCAGGTCGACGCGAACGACGAGGCCGCGCTGCGCCGCAAGGCCGACGAGCTCGGACTGAAGGAGGTGCGCGGCGCGCCGGCCTTTAAGGTCCTCGAGGCGCTCTTCGAGACGTGCGTCGAGCCGAACCTCGTGCAGCCGACCTTCGTCACGCTCTACCCGACGGCGATCTCGCCGCTCTCCAAGCCGTGCCCCGACCGTCCCGACCTGGTCGAGCGCTTCGAGCTGTTCATGAACGGCTGGGAGCTCGCGAACGCCTTCTCCGAGCTGAACGACCCCGTCGACCAGCGGCGACGGTTCGAGGCGCAGGTCGCGAGCAAGGATCCCGAGGCGCCGGGCGAGGTCGACGAGGACTACCTGCGCGCGCTCGAGCACGGCATGCCGCCCGCCGGCGGGCTCGGCATCGGCATCGACCGCCTCTGCATGGTCCTCGGCGGGTTCCTCTCGATCCGCGACACGATCCTCTTCCCGCTGCGCCGCCCGTTGCCGCCCGACGCCCCCGAGCCGCCGCCGGCCGAACCGCCGCCCGCGGCGGCGCGGTAGGCCGCCGGCGTGGACATCCTCCTCGTCGCCTGGCGCTACCTGATCGCGCGACCGATCAACCTCGTCTCGATGTCGAGCGTGATGGTCGGGCTCGCCGCGATCGTCGTGGTCGACTCGGTGATGAACGGCTTCCTCGGGCAGCAGCGCACGATGATCCGCGCGCTCGCCCCCGACGTGACCGTCGAGCGCGGCGACCTCGACCCGGCTGCGTTCGAGGCGATCCGCGCGCGCGTCGCCGCCGAGCCCGACGTGCGCGGCGTCTCGGCGCGCATCGAGGTCCCGTGCATCTACTTCCCGATGCACGAGGCGCCGCAGGGCATCGGGCTGCCCGGCATCAACGGCAACTACTTCATCGAGGTGCTCGGCCTCGATCCCGACGACGAGCGCAAGGTGGTCGACCTCGACCCCTTCCTGCAGCACGACCGCTGCTACTACCTCTCCGACCCGGCGTTCGCGGCCGCGCGCGAGGTCTGCCGCCTGCAGGTGCAGCGCATCGACCGGCCGTTCGAGTTCTCCGTCGACGACCCCCGATGGCAGGAGCTCGTCGACCCCGAGTACCGCTACAACGACAACCTGATCCCGCTGGTGCTCGGCGAGCGGCTCGCGGTGCGCTGCCAGCTCGGCGTCGGCAACGTCATCTCGGTGCTCACGCAGA